>ERZ1026792.75-NODE-75-length-114047-cov-7.021664_pt1 | contig 114047 bp, 96 predicted proteins | sample MGYA00520884_ERZ1026792 | MGnify/ENA primary metagenome ERZ1026792 (study PRJEB33270, sample SAMEA104284473) | anaerobic digester metagenome | biome: Anaerobic digester microbiome; feature: mesophilic sludge digester; material: Anaerobic digester biomass | place...
TGACTCGCTGCGCAACTCGCTGTCCACCGTCGACGTTGGCCCGCGCCTGTGTGTGCTCGTTCATGGGCTGATGTCGACCGAGTCGATCTGGCGCTTCCCTGGCGACCGATCGACCACCTTCGGCACGCTGCTCGCCGACGACCACGACGTGACCGTGCTGTCGGTGCGCTACAACACCGGTCGCCACATCTCCGACAACGGGCGGGAGCTCGCTCAGCTGCTCAGCCACCTCGTTTCGGCGTGGCCGGTGCGCGTCCGCGAGATCAACCTGATCGGTCACAGCATGGGCGGGCTCGTCATCCGATCTGCAGGTCACTACGCACGCCGCCAACGGACGCGCGGTCGACGACTGCCGGTCGGGCGACGCTGGACCAGCAAGGTGCGTCGAGTGGTGCTGATCGGGGTGCCGAACACCGGCGCCGGTCTGGAAGCTGTCGTCCACTCCGCCAGCGCAGCCTTGTGGGCGCTGCCCATCCCCACCACACGACTCGTTGGCCTCGGGCTCGACCAGCGCAGCGCCGGCATCAAGGACCTTCGCTTTGGCGCCATCGTCGAAGAGGATTGGGCCGAGCGGGATCCCGGCGCCCGTCAACGCAACTTCCCACACCTGCCGGATCGGCTTCACCGAGCCAAGCATCTGGTGATCGGCGGCACGATCACCACCGACCCCGACCACCCGCTGGCCAAGATGCTCGGTGACGTGCTTGTCACCTCGCCGAGCGTCTCGGGTCGCTCCACCGACGGTGACCTCTTCCCGCATGCGACGACCCGGACGTTCCCGAAGATCACCCACAACACGTTGGCCCACCACCCCGACGTCTACCAGGCGATCACCGACTGGTGGTGAGCGGCATTCCAGCGTTCCGTAGTCGATCTCCTTCGATCAGACGTTGCGACGGTCAGCCGGCGCAGGCGCGGTACGCAACGCCTGCGGGCCACGACATCTGCGGGGAGTCGATGGGCTCCACGCCCTTGGCGTCGATCGTGCGCCCGGCGGTGAACCACGCGGCGGGGCCGTCGGCGATGCGGACCTGAAGTTCGATCTCACCGTCGCCGGGGTCGATGTCCTCGACAGCCTGGCAGTCGGTTACGCGATACCAGGCGGTGAGGTCGACGCTCTGGCCCGGTTCGAGGCGGAGAGGGAACCGATCGGACGGGCTCTCGGTTGGCGCGAACTCCGATGAGGCGTTGGGCTCGGTCGTGTAACCCATCAGTTTGAGTCCCGGGCGAGGACGGGCGCCGTCGACCACCTCGATGGCGACGCGCGAATCGTTCATCACCTCGGAGGTGACGCCCACCGGCCCGGTACCGCCCCACGCCACCACGCTGGTGGACACCTGCGGAATCACCGTGCCCGACGTGGCCGCCCATGAGATCGCACCCACCATCCCGAGGAACGCCACCCAGAGAATGGCCCGCCGCCACAGCGGGCCGGGAGGTGGAACCAACTCGTCGAGGAGGTGCTCGTCGATCGGTGGGTTGAGGGTTGCGGACTCGGGCACATTGTCATACTGTCCTATGACAATGGGACAGTCAAGCAGTGCCTCACTCGCTCCGTCGGTCGCTGACGTGCTCGTCAGCCGGTTCATCGAGCGGTCGCAACGCTTCCGGCGAGCGGGTGCCATCGTCGGCATCCTCGGAATGATCTGCTCTCTGATCGTGGTCGCCGCAGGGGGCGACGAGGGCATCGAATTGAACCTCACCTTGTTCGCCTCGATCGGGCTTGCCGGCTCGATCGGAGGGTCGGTCCTGGCTGAGGGGTTCCGGATGCGGCGCAGCGGTCCTCGGATCGTGTCGCTCGAGGTTCGCGACCCGGACGTCTATCGGGACCGGATTGCGGACCAGCGGGAGCGCGTTCTGCTGGTTTTGGCTGCTCTCGGTGTCGTTGGAGCAGTGATCACGGGCCAGCACTTCGTGCGGGTGATCGCTTTGGGGGTCGTGGTGGCGGTGCTTGCGCTGGTCCGTCCCTGGGTGATGCAGCGGATCGCTGTGCGATCGCGGCCCGTCGTGCCGGCCGAAGTGGCGGCAGCCGACGACGAAGTGCGACGGATGGCCTCATCGGCCGGGATCTCTCGGCCGATGGTGACCTTGGGCGCCCTCGTTGTCTCAGCGCAGTGGTATGCCGTGTTCTCGTCTGGAACGGTCTCCGACTCGTCGCCTGCGGTCGTGTCGTGGCTTGCGTTGCTGGGGTCGATCGTGCTCTTCCTCACGGCGTGCCGATGGTGGTGGACGAATCGGTCGTTTGGCCTGTCCCAACCGCAGCTTCAAGCGGCCGGCGGGTCACACTCGCACCTGGGCGGGTGGGTCCTGGGCATCGTGGCGGTCCTCGTCGTGATGATGGCGCTGCTGGTCCTGGCCCGGAGCATGGGCTGACCGTGCTACTCCGCGTCGATGCCGACCTGCCGCTGCCGGTGTACGAGCAGATCCGCGTCCAGGTGGCTCGCCTGGCGGTGAGCGGCCAGACCGCCGCCGGCACCAGGCTGCCGACCATCCGCCAGCTGGCATCGGATCTGGGGCTCTCGAAGGGCACGGTCGAGCGGGCCTACGAGCTACTGGAGGGCGATGGGGTGGTGGAGCGCCGCGGGCGGGCCGGGACGTTCCTGCGCGTCCGCCCGACGAGCGGTGTCGGAGCGCACGACCTCACCGAGCTTGATGAGGCGGCTGACGCGCTCGCCGTCATCGTCCGCCAACTCGGCGTCGAGGAAACTGCCGCTCACGACGCGCTGGCCAGGGCCTTCGACCGCCTGCGGTGAGCACCCGGTCTCCGTCACGAATACATCATCGATCGGCGTGTAGCCGTCTTCGCCGCCGGGCTGCTGACCCTCGAGCGCCATGGTGTGGTCGACAGCGGCGACCTCCGAGGCGGCTTGGGCCGAGCCTGCTCCCGCACTGTGACGATGACAGCGAGCGCCGCCGAAGCGGCACCCCCCGACGCGTGCGAGCGTTGGGATGATCGGCTCGTGGCGACGCACTGCACCCCCGATGGTGTGACCCATGGTCACGGTGGCCGTCGGTCGGGCACGTACCGGATGACCCTCATCCTTGACGCCGGAGCGTTCGTCGCGCTCGAGCGCAACGACCGGGCGATGTGGCGACGGTTCAAGGCCGCACCACTTGCGGGAGTGCCGCCGCGGACCCACGGTGGCGTGATCGCTCAGGTTTGGCGTGGGGGTGCAGGCCGTCAAGCGCCACTCTCGCTGGCTCTGATCAGATCATCGCTTCGGATCCGGGCGACATCGCAGCGCTCGTTGACGCCGCCGAACTGCGAAGCGACGTCGTCGCTTCCTGACCGGGACCAGGCCAATCGGGGGCAGCCGGCCATCGGAGGCTCTCCGAGCCCGTTGTCCCAGGGTGTCACCGGGTGGCGGCGCCGCTGGCAGCCTGGCGCCGTTCGAGACGGATGGCGTAGATGCCGCTGGTGACGATCACCGCGCATCCGGCGAGGGTGAGCGCATCGGGGATCTCGGCGAAGACGAGGTAGCCCAAGACGACGGCGCCGAGCAGCGTCGTGTAGCGGAAGGGCGCCGAGACGCTCAGGTCGCCCACGCGCACGGTCTGGATCGTGAAGACGTAGCCCACGGTGAGGCTCAGGCACGCCAGGACGACGAGGAGCGCGGCGCGTGGCGTGACGGTGTTCCAACCGGTGAAGACCGAGATGGCACCGGTGAGGATTGTGAGCCCAACCGCAGTGATCAGGGCGACCGAAACGGCCGGGATCGCCTTGGGGACGAGTCGGGTTGCGAACTCGCGCACGGTCATGAACCCGGCGCCGGCGACGACGACCAGCGACCACAGCGAGAAGCCGTCGGTCGCCGGCTGCACCACCAGAAGGACCCCGGCGAATCCGGCGAGGACCGTGGCGTATTGGCGTCCCGTGACGGGCTCACCCAGTGCGAGCGCCGCCGTGAGGGTGACGGCGAACGGGACGAGCAGCAGGATCGTCTGCGCGTTGGCGAAGTCGAGGTTGATGAGCGCTGCGAAGAACAGCGCCGTTCCCGCCAGCTCGGCGGCCACTCGGCCGACGAGGGGTCGCGTGAACTGCTGCCGGGTGACACGGACGCCCCGGCGGCGGGTGATCGCAGCGAAGATCGCCGTCATCGCAATCCCGCGGAGACAGAGGGCCTGGTAGACGTCGAGCCCCTCCTCGGTAGCGGCCCGAACAAGTGCGTCGTTGGTGACGTAACCGACCGAGCCGACGATCATGTAGAGGGCGCCGAACGAGTTGGGTGACAGCCCGGCGAAGCAGGCGCCGGCGGTCGAACGGGCGGACACGGCGCCGACGGTAACGGCCCGCCTCCGGCCTCGCCGCTTCACGTTGGCCCCACATGGACCGCCGCCTCGGGTGCGGCGCTTCGAGTTAACTGAGAATCCGAGATCAACAACCAGTGGGGGACCGATGGCCGAGCGAGTGACCTGGGGAACGATCGAAGACCAGACGATCACGTTTCCGATGAACGTCGACGACTTCAACGCCGCCACGATGGGCTTCAGCGTGCCCGCAGCGGCGGCGGCCGCACTCTTGCCCGGCGACGGCTTCGAGATCATCGAGATCGGGCCGGGCGTCGCCCAGTTCATCATCAGCCTCTGCGACTACCGCGACAACCCGTGGGGTGACTACAACGAGGTCAACCTTGGGTTTCTGGCCCGACCGGCGGGGGCGGGCGACGACGTGATCGGCTCGTTCATCTACCGCATGCCGGTGGACCAGCAATTCACCTGCGAGGCCGGAAATCTGGTGATGGGCTTCCCCAAGGTCGTCACCCGGATCGACGCCGACTACACCGACGCGCAGGTGACCTTTCAGCTGTTCGACGGCGGCGAGCTTGCGTTGAGCGTGACCGTTCCCCGCGTCCGGACCGACGACGACGCCGTCCGGATCGAGACGACCAGCTACTCCTACTTGAACGGCGTCCCCCACGGGACGCCGCTGGCGATGGACATGTCGGCGGCGGTCGTCGAACCCGGCGACGTGCACCTGACGATCGGCAGCGGGCCGATCGCCGATGAGCTGACGTCGCTCGGGATGCCCGCCGAGCCGGACTTTTGCAGTTGGGGTGAACATCTGACCGCGACGTTCCAGCTGGGGGCACCGCTGTGAGCGCCGCGACGAACCACCTCGAGGGACGCACCGTGATCGTCACCGGCGCAGCGGGCGGTTTCGGGCGCCTGCTCGCCGAGAAGGCCTCGGCGCTCGGCGCCAACGTCGGTGCGTGTGACATCGACGCCGACGCGCTGGCGGACCTGGCCGGCGAGCGGGTGGAGATCGGCACGGTGGACGTGGGTGACCTGGCGGCGATGCGGGCGTTCGCCGACCGGGTTGTCGCCCGCTTCGGTGCCATCGACGTGATGATCAACAACGCCGGGGTGATGCCCCTGGCGTTCTACGCCGACCACGAGGCCGCAGCCGACGCCTGGGACCGCTGCATCGACATCAACATCAAGGGCGTCCTGCACGGCATCATCGCCGTGCACGACCAGATGATCAGCCAGGGCCGAGGCCAGGTCGTGAACATCTCGTCGGTGTACGGCAACGCACCGGTCGGCGGCGCCGCCGTCTACGGCGCGACCAAGGCGGCGGTCAACGTGCTGTCCGAATCGTTGCGCCAGGAGTCGCTCGGCAAGATCAAGGTGACCACGGTGCGCCCAACCGGCGTGCCCGGCACCGGACTGGCCGGCGGGATCATCAACGTCGAGGCGGTCAACCCGGTGCTCGGCGCCAACAAGGACCAGTTCTACGACAAGCTCGCCCAGGTGTTCTCCGAGAACCCGCCGGCCCGCCTCACCGACGAGGACAGCATCGAGCTGGCCGCCCTGGCGCCGGGCCAGATCGCCGACCAGGTGATCCACGCCATCAACCAGCCTTGGGGTGTCAGCATCGCTGACATCACCGTCAGGGCGAGCAACGACGACTACATCGTCTGACCGTGACCAGAATCGCTGCTGGCGGCTGAGCCACGGTCGATCAGGCGCGCACGGACAAAGTTGAACGCCCCGCCGAGCAGAAACAGGGCGCTGCCCACGACGTACTGGGTGGCGAGGAAGGCATCGACGGTTCGCGTGTCGGCGGCGCTCTGCAGGCTGAAGAGATAGGGGATGGATGCGACGAGGAACAGCACCGATCCCGTCACGAAGGTGATGGCGGTGAGGTTCATGTACTGGAGAATGCGCAGGTCCCGGGCCTGGATGATCTGCAGCACGTTGATGACCGCTCCGCAGACGAACAGCAGGCTGCCGACGATGAAGCACACGGCGCCGGAGGTGAACATCCCGACCGATGACAGGAAGAAGATGCTGCCGACGGCGAACAACACGCTGCCCGCCACGTAGCTGGCCGCAGCCCATGCCTCGATGCGGTCCCAGATCGTCGGCGTCCCCTTGAGTGATTCCCGATGCCGGATCACCTCGAGCAGGTCGTGGCCCGTAACAGCGAGGTACATCAGCGAGGCGACGAAGAAGACCCACGCGCCGCGGTTGGCCCGGCTCTCGAAGGCCGGGAAGAACAGCACACTGCCCCAGACGAACATCACCCCGCCGACGAGGTAGACCCCGGTGTTGATCGCCTCCCACCTCCGGTTGTCGCGGTCGCTTGCGTGGGGGTTGAGGACGGCATGCTGCCTCGGACGGTTGACGAACATGTGGGGCACGGCGGTCACCTTCCGGCGCCGTCCGAACCCACGGCAGGCGCTGCGCTTGGATCCTAGGTCTTGACCGCCGGGACACCACCCAGGAGCGTGGGTCGGTGACGGATAGATGGGTGCCGAACTCGCATCGAATGGTCGACCCGATGATTCCTGGTGGGTCCCAGACCACGCTGGTCTACCTGCCTTCGTAGAAACTGTCGACCTTGTACCGGGTCCCAGGCTTGCTCTTCTCCCAGCAGCTCGCGTAATGCATTCCGAGGTTGTGCGCCGGAGCCAGATCGGCCCAGCCCCCAGCCCTCAGCCCTCGCGCCGGTACGACCAGAACGTCGAGGTCGCTCAACGACTCGAACGTGGAGTCGACGGGGGATGCTAGCCCCGCGTCGGCACTCTGGTCGTTGAACGCGGTGGTGTACGCCTGCGGTGTTCGGTTGCGATCAGGGGGTGTGACACTCTTTGATGACCCTGACCGCTGCCGGTGCGGCTGAGATTCTTGGTTGAGCAGACTTTGCCGTTGAAGTATCTAATATAGAAGTTAGGGAATTCGCCAGAAGTTGGAAACATATAGGTGTAGGACGAATCTTGGGGGTATAGGTAGCCCGTCCATTTGCGGGTCTTGCCGCCGTATTTGCCAGAGCATGTGACTTTTGTATTACCGTTTGTAAGTTGTTTGTCAAAGCAGTAAGTATCCCTGACGCCTTGCTGGCTAAGAGTCCAGGTTATGTCGCTCGTTGTTGGGTGGCAGCCTGCCGCCAGCACCAACGTCATCGCTGCGACAATGGCCACGCCGGTTCGTTTAATATTCATGAACAAAAGCCTTTCTGAATCGTGAAGGTTGAATCCCGAAGTATACCGGTCTGGGTGTCGCCGCTCTACCGGTGCTGAGAGCCACTGTTCCTTGGTCACTTCCGGCACGGGGTCACCGACACCCGCAGGGACTGTTGCATGCGGGCTTTGAGCCGTCTGCCAAGACCGACTTCCAGGATCGGCAGCTGGCGCTCTCGATCCGCACATATCGCCGCCACGTATCTGCGGTAGCTAGTCCGCTTGCAGCGCACTACTTCGGCCCTTCCTGAACGCCGCACAATCCCGGAGATGCAACCGAAAGCGTCGAATACACGGCGCATCTTGGCTTCTTCAGGCGGATCGAAGTGAGTGTCACTCCAATCTGGTCCGGTCGCAGGGGCCCGGCTCACTCTCGATTGACGCGTGGAGGCCGTCGATGATGACAGCTTGGCCGGTCGGTTCGTAAAGGAATTCGTCCGCGTCCGCGAGGTACCCGCCTGCCGGGTACAGCAGCGTGTTCGGAGTGGGTGTCGGTGCGGTCTTGGTGGCTGTCATAGAAAGGTTGCTCGGGTGCTTGGGCGGAGCTTCATTGAATGGATCACTCGGTCTGAAGTATGGGCCGGAACGTAGACACCTTCCAGTACCTGACCATCACGGGCAGACCTACAACCAAGAAGGGGCGACTGGGATGTAGCCGTCTTGCTGAGTTGGCGGCGGCCGGTCTTGGTAGCGCGAATAGAACGGTTTTGCTGGGAGGCTCTGGCCGCGGTCGGTGCACCGCGAATTCGGACCAAAGGTGGGTAGTGACGCAGCCGCAGGCGGATTGTCAGCCGCGTTCGGGCCTGTCTCAACCGTGTGCCCGTCGAGTGACCCCCGAGTGTCCAAGACGGTGGCACCGGCATTCGGTGAGACGTTGATTGCGGACACAAGTTGTGAACGCCCGCCGGCGCCCTTCTGCTCGGCTTCGCCGGGGCCTCTCATATGCGGTGGTTCGTGAGACTGCCCAAGGCCCGGCCGTTCCGCCCAACTGCGGCGCCACGGAACCGGCGCATTCGCCCGGCTGTTGACCTGGACTATGCAGAGCTCGGCTAGCGATTTCATCGCCGCCATCTCCGAGAGGGGGAACGTTCCTGGTTCTAATCGAACGACCATTGTTGCTTCGACGCATGGCCGTTAGTGTCGAACACGTGTCACCAGGACGAAGGATGCCCATCATGTCGACGATTCCCACCATTTCACGCCGAAGCCTCACCTCGGTTGTCGCCCTGGTCGGACTCGCAGCCAGCAGCTTCGGTTGCGCATGCGCTGCCCCGACGCCAACCGGCCCGCCAGCTGCGTTCAAACTGTTCAACCAGCTCCGCACTGACCACTGCACCAGCCTGGGCGAACTGTCCGACGCGGTCCAAGCCACTCGGGGCCCGTCAGCCAACGAGGTCACCATGAAGCTCCGCTCGGGCGACCTTCTGATTCTCAACACCAAGAAGAAGGTTGTCTACCCCGTTGGCGGACCTACCAAGGTGTTGAAGCCATACAGCTACTCGTTTAACTGCGATCCGGACATCTTCCAGGGAACCCTGGACCACTGATCCGCTGGGCCAGGATTGGAGCGGATGAGCTGAGCCCTTTCGACTGGCGCACGACAAACTGGTCAAGAGTGGGTGGGCAGGTTCTAACGGTCAGTGCACGCGCGGGCGCCGGCGTAGCGCTCATCGCTCCGAGCCTCCTCCCCTTGAGCATCTCAAATACGCCGTATTTGAGTCGGCCGGGTTCGGGCCGGTGAGCGTTATGCGGCGCCCTCACTTGACCGGCGGCGACCGACTTCGCCGTATACCGAGTGGCCGCTCGCTTGGTTGGAGTCGCAATGATCGAGTGGCTCGGAACCAGGCTCGACCGTCAGGAACACCCGACTCTTGCCAACACCCATCGAATGTAGCAACATTGCTACATTCGATGAGGAGGCACCATGCCCACGAAGCAGCTCACCAGCCGAGAATTCAACCGGAACACCGGCAACGCAAAAACCGCAGCCAACAATGGACCGGTCTACATCACCGACCGGGGCAAACCCTCCTACGTACTGCTCACCTTCGCCGACTACCAACGGCTCGCAGCCAACCGACCGAGCATCATCGAACTCCTCGCCGAGCCATCTGGGGCCGAAGAAATCGGCTTTCACACCCCAGCCTCCTCCGAGATCGCCACACCCGCCGAGTTCGACTGATGTTCGTCCTGGACACAAACGTCGTCTCCGAACTCCGGAAAGCGGCAAGTGGCCGTGCCAACAAGGGCGTCACGGATTGGGCAAAGAGCGTGCCCGCAACACTGATGTTCCTCTCAGTCATCTCACTTCACGAACTCGAACACGGAATCCTGCTCGCCGAACGCAGCGACCCACCGAAGGGAGCCATCCTCCGAACCTGGCTCGACTCCAGCGTCATGCCCGCCTTCGAAGATCGACTCCTGCCAGTCAATGCCGAGATCGCCCGCCAAGCAGCGGCGATGCACGTACCCAACCCCGCTCCCTTTCGAGACGCACTCATCGCCGCCACCGCCCTCCACCACGACATGACCGTGATCACCCGTAACACCAGCGACTTCGACCGCTTCGACAAACTGACCGTCACAAACCCGTGGACCTAAGCGAGCCCGACATGGCACCGCTCCCCAAAGTTCAACGAGAATGGGCGCACCAGACCTGCACATATCCCGCCACAGCATCCCTGCCCCGGAGTGCGGGAACAGCGCCCTGTAACGGCCCCAGTCGCACGCTGCATAGTCCCGGCCAACAGCCAGCCTGAATGTCCCGGACTCGTGACCGAGATTGGTCCGAGCGGCCGGCGCCTCAGATGAACACCGCACGGCGGAAACGTAGGGCGACCCGCGCAACCGGCCGAGGATGCACCACCATGGCTGCACTTCCCGCTACGCGGCTGGTCCGCCCAGTCTAGGTTGCAGTATCGAACCCAACCCGCGAACACGAGGAGCGCCAGGTGAGCAACGATGCGCCCAGGATCGACGGGCTGACACACACGATCATCCGCCCGGGTGGCGACAACGACGTGCCCTGGATTGCGGTGCGCAGCCAGCGCAACCCCGACGGCACCGAGTCGCACGTATGGGAGCGATGGGTGGCGTTCTCGGTGGAACCGCTGTACCTCGCGCTGTTCGCCAGGTGGGATCCGGGCATGATCGTGCGCCGTCACGGGCACCACAGCCCGCACACGCTCACCGTGCTGGCGGGCGAGTTGACCTGCGACGACGAGCTGTGCGGCGTGGGCACGCATCTCGAGCTTCCCTACGGCGCCGCCTTCGGGCCCTTCGTCGCTGGGCACGCCGGAGTCGAGCTGTACGAGGTGATGATGGGCGATCCCCGCTCGTGGAGCGACGAGCCCGAGGCGATGCGCCGGATCCTGGCGGAGCGGCGGGTCGAGCAGCTGCCCGACCCGCCCATCGAGCTGCCTGCCGGGCTCGATGACCTTCGGGGCGTCTTCAGCGTTGGAGGTTCCGGGTAGGGGTAGCCGGCCGCTCACGGCCGCCGTCGATCCTTGTGTTCGCGGCCCGAGAGGAGGTTGACACCGCAGACCTCGGTTCCTCGGATCTTCAAGCCACTTGGCCAACGCTGAGCTGTTGGCCTCCTCGAACACCAGCTGATCGAGCGGTGTCAATCGTCGCGCCGACGCCACGACGCGCGGAGGTGCTCGCGGTTGACGGTGGCGATGGCGGTGAGCGGGATCGAAGCCGGACACACCTCGGCGCACTCGCCGTGGGTGGAGCACGGGCCGAACTCGGCGTCGAGCAGGTCGACGGTGGCTCGAGCGCGTCGACCGCGTTCGGCCGAGCCGCGCCCGGAGATGGCGAGATGGGCCAGCTTGGCTCCGGCGACGAGATGGGCCGCCCCACTTGGGCAGGCGACCACGCACGCCCCGCAGCCGATGCACGCAGCAAAGTCGAGCGCCCGCTCGGCCGTCTCGTGGGTGGTCGGGGACGCGTCCGCGTCCGGTGCGGTGCCGGCGTCGACGCTGACGTAGCCGCCGGCTGCCAGCAGGCGGTCGAGGGCCGCCCGGTCGACCACCAGGTCGCGAACGACCGGGAACGACCCGGCGCGGAACGGCTCCAGCGTGACGGTGGCGCCGTCGGCGAAGCTGCGGACGTGCTGGTTGCAGGTGGCGACGTTGGCGACCGGGCCGTGCGGCACGCCGTCGATCGTGATGCCGCACGCACCACAGATGCCCTCTCGACAGTCCGAATCGAACGCAATCGGGTCGACCCCACGCTCGGCCAGGGTTTCGTTGAGCCGGTCGAGCAGTTCGAGCACCGTCATGTCCGGTGCCGCATCGGGGACGGGGTACTCCTCGAACGCCCCGGGCTGGTCGGCCCTGCGCTGGCGCCACACTCGCAGCAGCAGCTTCATGCGTAGCTCCTGGTCTGGAGGTGGACATGGCGGTACTCGAGCGGCTCGCGGTGGCGAACGGGCGGCCCTCCGGCGTGGTGCTCCCAGGCCGACACGAACCGCCACTCGTCGTCGTTGCGGAGGGCCTCGCCGCCCGCCGTCTGGTGCTCGATGCGGAAGTGGGCCCCGCAGGACTCGTCCCGGTCGAGCGCATCGATACACATCAGCTCGGCCAGCTCGAGGAGATCGGCAACGCGCCCGGCCTGCTCCAACTGCTGGTTGAACCCATCGGGCGTTCCGACCACCTTGAGATCCGACCAGAACGACTGGCGGAGTTGGCGAATCGCGGTGATGCCGGCCCGCAACGATTTGGCGGATCGGCTGACCCCGCAGTGCTGGTACATCAACGCGCCGAGCCGTCGATGGAACCAGCTGGGCGGATGCGAGCCGTCGATGGCGCACAGCCGGTCGATGCCGGCACGCACCTCGTCGACGGCCGCCCGAACCTCCGGAGCGTCCGGATCGAGTGCGGGGGTGCCGAGCAGCGGGGCGAGGTGATCGGGCACGGAGTAGGGGAGGGTGAACCACCCGTCGACCGACGCCGACAACAACGAGTTGGCGCCAAGGCGGTTGGCGCCGTGGTAGTTGTTGCCCACCTCGCCGCCGACGAACAGGCCAGGGATCGAGGTGCGCTGGTCGTAGTCGGTCCACAGCCCGCCCATCGAGAAGTGCGCGCCGGGGGCGATGCGCATGGGCACCGTGTACGGATCTTCGTCGGTGGATTCCCGATAGAGCTCAAACAGGTTGCCGTAGCGCTCGGCGATGACGTCGCGGCCCAGCCGATCGAGGGGATCACGAAAGTCGAGGTAGACGCTGTTGTTCAGCGGGCCGACGCCGTGGCCGGCGTCGATCTGCTCGCGAGCGGCCCGCGACGAGATGTCGCGCGGCGCCAGGTTGCCGTAGCTGGGGTACTTGCGCTCCAGGTAGTAGTCGCGATCGGCCTCGGGGATGTCGTTGGGTGGGCGGTCGTCGGCCGCCAGCTTGGGCACCCACACCCGGCCGTCGTTGCGCAGCGACTCGCTCATCAGCGTCGTCTTGGTCTGCCAGGGGGCGTTCACCGGCAGCGCGGTCGGATGGAACTGCATGAAGCTGGGCGAGGCGAAGTAGGCGCCGCGCTTGTGGGCCCGCCAGGCCGCCGTCGGGTTGGAGTTCTTGGCGAGCGTTGAGTGGTAATAGACGTTGCCGTAGCCGCCGGTGCAGAGGACCACCGCATGACCGGTCACCGCCCGCACCTCGCCGGACACGAGGTCCCTGACGACGACGCCCTGGGCGCGGCCGTCGACCACGACCAGGTCGAGCATCTCGTGGCGGGTGTGCGACGTCACGTTGCCGCACGCCACCTGTCGCAGCAGCGCCTGGGATGCCGCCACCTGCAGCTGCTGGCCGGTCTGGCCGCGGGCGTAATAGGTGCGGCTGACCTGCACACCGCCGAACGAGCGGGTGCGCAGCGACCCTCCGTACTCGCGGGCGAACGGCGCCCCGATGGCGTCGAGGTGGTCGATCACCCGGCCCGACTCCTCGGCCAGGCGGTACACGTCGGCCTCGCGCCCGCGGAAGTCGCCACCCTTCACGGTGTCGAGCACCATCCGCTCGACGCTGTCGTTGTCCACCTTGCGGGCGCGGGCGGCGTTGATGCCGCCCTGGGCGGCGACCGAGTGGGCGCGTCGCGGCGAATCGTGGAAGGTGAAGCACTCGACCTGATAGCCGAGTTCGCCGAGCGCAGCCGCGGCCCCGGCACCGGCCAGGCCGGTGCCGACCACGATCACCTTGAACTTGGGACGGTTGGCGGGGCTGACCAGCCGGTAGCCGAGCCGGCGATCGGCCCACAGCCGGGCGGGATCGTCGCCGGTCGGCGCCCGGCCGTCGAGGTCATCGCCGAGGTGGCGTAGACCATCGAGGTCGGGTGCGAACGTCTCGCTCGTTTCGGACATCAGCTGACCACCCCGACCATGACGGCCAGCGGGATCGAGATGTTGCCGACCATGACCACTGCGGCCAGCACGGTGCCGACGATCCACCCAACGCGCCTGCTGCGACCGGCGGTTACACCGAGGTCGTTGATGGCCGCCCACGCGCCGTGCATCAGGTGTGCGCCCAGGAACACCATGGCGATGATGTAGAACACCGCAACCGCCGGCCGCTGAAAGCCGGCGACGAGGTTCTCGTACGCGAAGTAGCGGGTGTCGCCCCCGATGGTTTCGGGGTGCCGGAACCCACCGGCGCCGGTGGTGCCGACGGTCAGGTCGAGGACGTGAAACACGATGAACGCACCGATCACGATGCCGCTGGTCGGCATGGTGCGCGACGTGAACGAGCGCCACCACACCACCCGGTGACCTCGGCTGGTTCGCATCGCTCCGGCGGCCCTCGCCCGTCGGGTGAGCATCCACGCTGCGCCGATGTGGCCGACGAGACACACGATCAGAACCACCCGGAGGGCCCACAGCACCGATTCGTGGGGCAGCAGCGGCACCAGAAGCTCACGTAGGAACCCGGCGTAGTCGTTCATCGAGTCCGCCCCGAGGTACACCTTGAGGTTGCCGATCATGTGAACCGCGACGTAGGCGATGAAGACGATGCCGGTGACCGCCATGGTCATCTTGAGTCGTGCGTTCGACAGCCTCGGGCGGAACACCGCCACGACGGCGGGACGCGCTGGCGGCCCTACCATCTTGGCCCCCCACAGGTGGGTAACCCGCGCACTGCGAACATGATTCGTCCTCCGTGGTCACAAGGCGCAATCTGGCTTCGGAGCAACGCGGGTGGGAGCAGACTCGATCTTGCTTCGGGCGACAGTACACGAGGCCGAACCGGCGGTTACCTCCCGTTGCGCTCCCGGTGCTTGCACCCGGGCCAACAGCACGGGCGCCGCTTGCCTTCCTCCAACTCCTCGTTGGTCCGACGAATTCGACGTGCGCGTGTGGTGTCCTGTTTGGCGTCTTCGACCCAGCAGATGAACTCGTTGCGGGCAAGGGGCGTGATGTCGTGCCAAGCGACGAGCGCGGTGTTGTTCGCCCGTAAGGCGTCGCGTAGATCCACCGGAAGCTGGTGGACCACGCCTCCGGGTACCTCCTCGTCGTTCATGGCTCCCACGGTAGCGACCTGCGGCCTTCAAACCCGGGCGAAACGCAGTTCCAGAGAGACCCGCGTTTGATCCGGCTCGAAGTTCCGGCCGCCGCCGTGGATGAGATATGGGGAGAAGATGAGAGCCTCGCCCGGCCCGGGGTTTGGTCGAATTGGGCGGAGTGGACGTGTGGCGCCGGTAACGGCGGGAACCGAGAACTGCACCCCATCAACCTGGGTGCCGGCGACGGTGCGTTCGGTCTCTGACTCGGGCCAAAGGTGGCTGCCCGGCACGAGCGGAAGCGACGACCGCGAGGTGCTCCCCACCAGCGGGATGTAGAGCGTGATGCTGTCCTTCAAACGATCAAGCCATGAGTCGCGGTGCAGCGGATTGCTGTCGCGAGAGCCAGGTCGAACCATGCGAACCCCGAACACCTGCGGGATTTCCGAGTTGGCCATCACTTCAACCTGAATTGCGAGAAGCGAGGAGAGGCGGGCCTCAATCAACCCGATGTCGATGGGGAACTGGTCGATCCCGAAATAGAAGCTGCGCAGTCGGGATATCTCCAGGTGTTGCTCGCTGGTGGTGACAATCGTGTGGTACCGGTCCAGGCTGAATCCGGGAGGTACGTCATGGCCGAACCTCCTGAGATCCGCAACGATGAGTTCGGTCGTCCCTGCCAGCAGTTTCGCATCCTCCTCAGCCGTCACGATCTTCTCGACGGTGTAGCCGTCGGCGCGCCAACCGGACCCGGCAGTGAGGTCGTCCTCGTGATCGAGGAGCACCTCGTCGTCGCCGAACTCGACGGCGCCATCGATGACGTACTCCAGAAGGTCGTCGCCAATCGGAACCTCAAACCGGCGGGATTCGCCCCGTTCCAGGTGGGACGTTGCTCGATCGGACTGAGAACCCATGATTCGATGATACGGCGGCCTCGGAGCCAAACCCCTGCCCCGGGTAGAGTTCGGCCGCCCACAGGCAGCCGTGGATCGGGCTGAACGCGTCGGCGCACTTGAAGGAGACCGTGTGGTGCCAGGGGAGATACAGCCTGAGGCGGTGACCGTGGTGGTGCCCACGCTGAACTCGGGGCCGTGGATCGAGGGCTTCGTCGACGTGTTGATCGCGCTGCTCCCCGGCTCGCCGATCGTGTTGGTCGACGATTGCAGCGGTGAGGAAACACTGCGGGTGTTGCGGAGGTTGGCTGCCCAACGTGAGGTCCTGACCGTGATCGAAAACCCGGAGCAGGTGGGCCAGGTGCAGGCGACCCTGGCAGGATGCCGGATCGCAACGACCGAGTGGATCGTCACGGTGGACGACGACTGGCGGCTGACGAGCGAGATCCTGGGCAAGCTGCGGGACCTTGGCGAGCACCACGATGCGGTCTACGGACATGCTCGTCGACACTCGTCGCTGGGCAATATCGGACTGTCGCGGGTTGCACGACAACTCGGTCCGCTGTTCGGGGTGCCACGATCGGTGTGTGAAGCCAGCTCAACTCGGCTGTTCAGGCGGGAGTTGCTGGATCCGGCTGCCGATTCCCCCATCGATATGCAACTGTTTTTCACCGCGCAGCGCGTCGCGTCGTGCGACCTCGATCTCGAGATGATCGATGGGGCGCAACGCCGCACCAGCCTGGGCTCCCGGTTGGGGATGGCCGCCTCCTACTTCAAAAATCGGATACCTCGGCGGGCACCATGGCGATAGCGCGAGCGAGGGTGTACCACTCGGTGCCGTTTGACGTTCGCAACCTGGTGACGTCCTCGGTGGCAACGCTGCGGTCCCAAGGTCCGCCCGATGACCAGGTGGTCGAGACGTTTGAGCGGCGCTTCGCCGAGCACGTCGGAGCAGCGCATTGCGTGTCGTTTGCCTTTGCCCGCACCGCGGTGCATCAGGCCTTGGAATCACAGGCGCTACCCCACGGCAGCGAGGTGCTGATGCCGCCCATCACCATCTCCCCGATGATGGACGCCGTGCTCTCGCTGGGGCTCAGGCCGGTGTTTGTCGACATCGACCCAAACTCGCTGATCTTCGACGTCGAGGCCTTCGAACGCGCGATCACCCCGAACACGCGGGCAGCGCTGATCACCTACCTGTTTGGTATCGCCGCCGACCCGACGCCCTTGATCGAGGTGGCGGCGCGGGCCGGCCTGTTCGTCATCGAGGACTTCTCCCACAACCTGGGCGCATCGGTCGGGGGCAGGTCGCTGGGCACGTTTGGCGATGTGGGTGTCTACAGCTGCTCGGCCACCAAGACCCTTGACGCCTATGGGGGAGGGTTGGCCGTGACCAACTCGACATCGCTGGCCGGGCTGCTGCGTACCGCGCAACGGAGGCTGCCGCATCCGCCCGCACGCCGAGTACCGCCCAAGGTGCTGGTTGACCTGGCTTGGAACGCCGGATCGCACAAGTCGATGTGGAGCGCGGTGGCCTTTCCGCTGATTCGGGCACTTCGGCGCTGGGCGCCGGGCGTCGAGGACGCCATCTCCGGCGCCAACACCCCCGGGGCGGGCACCGGCGAGTTGGCCCCCGAGGCGTTCGAACGGCTGAGCGCGCATCAGGCACGGGTGGGTCTGGCCGTCCTGCCCTCCGTAGAGCCCGGTAACGAACAGCGCCGTCGAGACGCCGAGCGGCTTCGAGGGGCGCTGCGGGGCCTCGGCTGCAGCGTCCCCCAGGGTGCGCCGGCCGGAGTTCACGTGTTCTGGCAGACGGTGGTGGTGGTGGACGACCCGGCCGGGTTCCAACGGGCGCTGGCCAGGCTGGGGATCGATACCGCGCCGACCAACCTGCCGCTGTTGAGCGACGGCGGTCTGTACCCCGACGTGGCGAAGTCGTGCACGGTGGCGGAGCGGATCAAACAGCGGGCGTTCTACGTGCCCATGAACAACCGGATGAGCCGACGAGACCGAGCCCGGGTGACCGACGCTGTGGTGCAGGTGCTGGGCGGCAGGGGAGGCGGTTAGTCCTTCGGTGAGTCGCGCGTCGCCACAACCCAGCATCCGGTGCCGCGTCCGGGGGAGTAGCCGCGCCGGACCGCCGCACCCTCCAGGCGCTCCAGCCGGGCGGCGACGGCGTCCAGGAGTGGGCTGGCCATCTCCGAGGCCACAGCGTCGCCGGCCGGTGGGCGACGCTGATCACGCCAAGCAATCATGCGGGCGGCCGGCCAGGCCCAGCTGTGGAGAAACCGCCGGCTCACCACCCGAAGGCCGGCGGCCTCGCACGGTTCGACCAGGTCGATGATGTCGAAGCGGCGTCCGGTGTGGCTGACCCGGTCCTGCTGGCGGAACAGCCGTTGGTCTGCTGGCTCCTCCAGCATCAGCAGACCGCCGTTGGCGACCTGGCGGGCCAGTGATTCGACAGCATGTCGAGGGTCGGTGATCGACCGGTGGTAGAGCGAGTTGAATGCGCTGACCACGTCGAAGGTCTCGTCGCCGAGCAGATCGTCCAGTTGGTCCACGCCGCCGAGGAGGAACCGTGCATCCGGGAGCCGTTGGGTGACCCAGCGCTGTGAGGCCGTTGACGGGTCGATGGCGGTGATGTGACCGTAGCTGGACAATTCTGTGGTGGTTCCGCCGGGCCCGCATCCGACATCGAGCATGGTGAGGGCGCCGGCGCCGGGCCCCCACCGCCCGAGTGTCGCGGCGATGCGATCGGCCCGCTCCCGGTAGAGCCAGTGCCACTGGTCAACTGTGGCGAGGGCATCGATCCAGCGATCATCCATCGGCGGGTTCCTCCTGCTGGTTGGTCATTGCCAGGGTGACGATCCGGTCGGCGTTTGCCATGGCCGGCAGGGTCACGGTGGTGGCCGGCAGGTCGGGAAAGACCGAGGTGTCGACCACATGGGTTCGCCGCCAGGCACTTGGACGCCCGAGGACGTCGGTGTCGAGCGGGGAACGTCGCTGGTGCCGCATCGGTAACGAGCCGCCGACGTGCCAGGACACCGGGCGCTGATCGACCAGCTGACCTCGGGGCGGAAGGGTCGCCACGCCTGCGCGGGCCAGCGCACGACGAACCGGGTGTGCCGCCATCCGCGCCCGTGCCGGAAATCGGTCGTTGGCGACGGTGCGGATTCGAAGCTCCGGGATTCGGCCTGGTTGCCTCGTCAGCGTCAGCAGGTGATGACCGGCCTCCGACGAATGGAGGTTGCCCAACGCGGCCAGTGAGCGCCGGGCCACCAAGGTGGCCAGCGCATCGCCGCCCGGCAGGCGTTTGAGTCGTCGGGCCAGCTCGGTTTGGGTCAGTTGGTTGACTGGCCCGATCTGGGTGTGAACCCAGTGCGGAGAGTCGGCCAGCCTGGATTCGATGAAGAGCGATGCCAGCGACGTGGGCCGGGTGTACACGATCATTCCGGGCGGGAGCAGGATCGGCAGACCGAAACCCTGCGTGGTCGCCAGGCGGACCGGGCGATCCCACAGCCCGAGGCTTTCCAAAACGATCCGGGTGGAGGCGATGGCCCCTGCCGCGACGAAGACCCGGTCGGCCTCGATCGTGACCGGCCCGGACGGCCCGTCGGCCGCCACGGCGACCCGGTCGTCGCGCTCGATGATGCGACGCACCACGGTGCCGGGCCGGTGATCGATCGACCCGTTTGCGGCCAACCGTTCGAGGGGCGGGGCGCTGGACCAGATCGATCCGTAGGCGCACCCGAGATGGCAGCGGCCACAGGCCCGGCAGGCGAGCGAATTCTCGGGTTCGGACTGGACCGCCACCCGTGCGTGTCCCGCGATGATGCCGTGATCGGGACGAGCCCGGCCCCGGCGCAGAAGCCGAGTGAGGATGGTGGTGGCGGCGGTGGGGATGGGCAGCTTGCCGACCGATGCGGTGTAGAGCGGAAAGTCGCGTTGCAGCGGGTCTTCGCCGCCGCTCAGCGGGACCTGTTGCATCACGGCCCGATAGTGCGGTGCGAGGTCGGCCGCACCGATCGGCCACGAGGCGAGGTCGGCCTCGGCGATGGGAAGCATTGCCCCACTCCAGACGCTGCTCAAGCCACCGACGGCCAACGATGGGACGGGAGCGCCGGGGAAGTCGCAGTCGATCGGGGCCCGTTCGTCGTGATCGGCGTATGGGTAGCCCGAGCCAAACGCCAGGTGCCGCGGAAGGGGGCGGACGGTCGCTCGGTCACCGGTCAGCAGCGCCGAGTCGGCCTCTGAGAGTGGTGCAGGCGGGTGGGCGGCGAGTCGGTCCGCCATCCGCCGACGGTCGGTGTCGAGGGTGGTGCCCCCGTCGAGGACGATCGGTCGGTACCCGAGCTTCACCAGGCGATGCGCGGCGGCAAAGCCGGTGGGCCCGGAGCCGATCACCACGGTGACGGGTGTGGCGTCGCTCAACCCTCGGGCGCCACGAGCGGACGCTCGCCGATGGTGCCAAACACCCGATCCCAGAAGACGGTCGTGAACCCGAAGTTGGCGCGGGCATCGAGGTTGTGGTGACGAAGGTGGGCGTTCCAGGGGGAGCGCGACCGGGCATCGGGCGTGAACGTCTCGCTGTGGGCGTAGCGGTGCGACAGGGAGTAGGCGATCGAGCCGATGCCGACGCCTGTTGCAAGCAGCAAGCTGGAGCGACCGAAGACGATGGCGCCCAGCGCCGCCACGCCGGCAAGGGCGAGCAGGAAGGACCCGCCAAACGCGATGGAATCGCGCCACGTCAACCCCAATGGATCTCGGTGGTGCTGGGCGTGGGATCGACGGATGAACCGCGGCCCCATCTCGCTGTGCATCAACCACCGATGCCCGCAGTATTCAACCAGTGTCCAGAGCACGAAACCCGCTGCGAGTTGACCGGCGATCACGCCGACCTCAACCGGGGACATCGCCGTCGCTCGTTGCAGTCGAGAGGTGCGAAGTGGGGGAGATGAACAGAACCTACCGGAGGCTTCGGCGTCCGGCCACCGGTAGCCGTGGTCAGATGACGCCGACCCCGACCCGAGACCCGGCGAGGGCTCGGCCGCCCAAACGGCCCGCAGCGACCCCATGAGTCCTGAAGTAGTGTTCACAGGCGATTTGATGGCTGGAAGCCGGGAGGTTCCCGGAGGGGAGACGCGTTGCTGGAAGCGGTAGAGGCATCGCCCGAGGAGTTGCTGGCCTCGTCGGCAGCGATCGAAACCGACGACCCGTACACGTCGACCGCCGCCTACGCGATGCTGGGTATCGACCGGTCGGGTGAGCTTTCGCCGGCCCTCCGGTCGACACTGGAAACCCGGGGCGCGTTCGCCCGCATGATCGCGGGCTCCGCTGGGGGGCCGGGCCTGCTGACCGTGCGAACCGACCGACCGGTGACCGAGCATTTTGGCGTGGCCGCCTGGTCGGTTGATCACGTGCTCTACGGCGGGGAGTCCGGTCGTGCGGACGGCATCGAGGAACTGCTCCGCTCGGCGCTTGGCGAACTCCGGGAGCGGGGTGCATCGTTGGTCAGCGTGCGGGTGCGCGCCGATGATCTGGCCGCGTTGGCGGCGTTCCAGAGCCACGGCTTCCAGGTCACCGACACCATGGTGACGCATTCGATCAAGCCCAGGCGTCCCGACCAGCCGATGGCGTTGCGCCGCGAATACGGCGACTTGACGATTATGGCGCACACCACCGAACTGCTGCCCGACGTCGATTCGAGCGTGGTGGATGCGTTTGCGGACCTGCTGTTTCGCTACTACCGGACCAGCCGGTTCCACGCGGATCGACGGCTCGACCCCGACCTGGCCAGCTCGTACTACAGCCGCTGGTGCCGGGAGGCGTTTGCCGGCCGCTGGTCCGACGGGGTGATCGCCGCCTATCGAGGCTCCGAACCGGTGGGTTTCGTGGCAGGCAAGTTTGATGACCTGGCCATCGAGGCGAGCGGAATCAAGATCTACGGCACCGGCCTGGCGGTGTCGAGCGGCCACGGCGGGTTCAGCGCCCTGGTGACCGCAATCGCCGACGACGTCGACACCGACATCTCCGAGTTCACCACCCACGTCTCCAACTTCCCGGTCCATGCCGCGATCGCCAACCACGGCTCCCCGCGCACCCTGTGGGCGACCCACGCGCTGCACCTGTGGCTGGATTGAACCGAGGCTCCAGCGAGCGTTGGCGGCGCCTCCGTCCCGGTGTCCTTCGCGCGCTCCGAGTGGGTGCGGTCGCCATCATGGGGGCCTACCTGCTCGGCGCAGTTGCCACCAACGTGGCGGGACGAAGAAACGACTCAGGATGGACGCCCTTTGGCGCCGAGAGCGAGTCTCCGACAGAACGGGTCTCGAGCCAGGAGATGGAGCCGCTCGACCTGCCCGAAACACTCTTGTGGGCGTTCGTCCCGGACCTTGGGGCCGCCACCGACCTGCTGGTTGCGTCGGAAGGTGGCGGGACGGAGATTGAACCGTCGATCCGCGACTGGAACGTTGGAGTGGCCATCACCGTGCAGTACTCCGCTTTTGCTCCCGACGGGCGTGTGACGATGCACGGGAGCACGGGCATCGCAACGCTTGAGTTCCGTCCGGCAACCGGCGATGTTGCGCTTGAAGCCAAAGACGGCGCCGGTATGGTCACCGCCGCCTTTTTAAAGCCTTGGGTGCAATCGGCGGCATCGGGGAGCGACGAGGTGTTGCTCGTGCGGCGCGACGAGAGCATTGGAGTTTGGCTTGACCGAAAGTACCTCGGTGACGTGGTGGTGGGAACTCCGGAACGCTTGATCGTTGGCGGAAGTGCCACGTCGTCGGTGCTGGGAGTGCAGCAGGCCGAGGTGACCAGGTGAGCGCGTCGAGCTGGCGTCGGGTGCTGATGGTGATCTCGGCCGTCTACCTCCTCGTGCAGATCGCCAACGTCATCCTGGTGGGAAGGTCGATCGGTTTCGGTCAGCTTTTGGAGCTCGGTGACTCCACCCTGTTCATCCAGTTGAGCTCCAAGCCCTGGCTTTCCGGCGAGCTCTGGGGCGGCGGTGGCATCGTTTTTGGTTATCCGGTGCTGCTGAAACTGTTTGGACTGGGCTTCGGCATGTTGCTGCTGCAAACCCTCGGCTCTGCAGCGGCCTGGCTGGTGTTGGGGTGGGAGGTGTTCCGCGGGTCTCACCGAGCGTCGGTCGGGGTGGTGAGCGCCGGCTTTCTCATGGTGCTGAGCCTCGCGCCGGAGGTTTCCTACCTCCATCAATTCATCATGACCGACTCGTTGGGTCTGAGCGGGTTCGTCGTGATGGTGGCGATCATGTTGCGACTGCTGCGTACCGGATCCCAGGTGGCGTGTGCGCTCGTCATACCCGTGGCGTTGGTGTGGGTGGAGATCCGCCCGACCAACATCGTGTTTGTGCTGCTCCTGTCGCTCGTGGCGGTGGTGTGGGCCGCGAGGTCACGACGACGTGACATTGCGGTGCTCGCAGCCGGCGGACTGCTGCTCTGTGCCGGGTTTGCCGTGTTCCACTCCCAGCAGCGCGGACAGGTGGTCACCAAATGGGTCGTTGATGTCGGCTTGGACGACCCCGAGATTCGGGCGTTTCTTGTTGCGCAGGGCATGCCGATCAACGAGACGGTGCTGAGCCTCGGAGACGGGGCCGGCATTTCAGGCGACTATGCGGGCAGGATGGCGGCCGACCCGAGTCTGCGCGAATTCAACAAGTGGGTGGAGGACGAATCGCTCGACGCCTACACCAAGTGGTTGCTCCGTGACCCGGCTGCGTTCACCGCCGATGCGAGCCGATCGTTTGCAGCCTCGCTTCCTGAGAAGCCGCCGGACTTCATCATTGTGGGTCAGGAGTTTGGCAAGAAGATCACCCCGACCGCGCGTGATGCGGTTTGGCCGATCGGCGGATCGATTGGATCGCTTGCCTGGGTGAGGCCACACCTGCTGTTGGGGCTCATCGTCGGGTACACCCTTGTTCTGGCCACGGTGGTGCTGCGGCTCCGTCCGAAAATGTGGCGCGATGCCAGGTGGCTGACCGGCTGGCTCATGGTCTACATCCTGCCCGTCCACGTGGGGGTGTCGTTCTTCGCGGACACGGTTGAGGTGGTGCGCCATGGGCTGGGCGCCGCACTGCAGTTGCGGGTGGCGCTCGTCCTCTTGATCGCGTGGAGCGTGGACGCGCTCTGGGTGGGTCGAAATGTTCAGCCGACCGTGGGGGGCCGGGGAACCTCCAGCTCGACCCGGTCCAGTGCCACGGAAGGCTTGGTTGCAACGACCGTCGACTCGGACTTGAACTCGCCGGCGTTGCCCGACGTGGATGTGTCGAGGAGCAACTCCGTGCCCAGCTCCACGCGGAGCTGAGACCCTTGGCGCTGGAGCCTCACCGTTGGGCTGTCGCCCAGCGCCTCAGACCACGGAATCGAGCGGACCGTGCGGCGACGGCCGTTGCGATCGGCGATCAGCCGAACGTCGTCGTCGGTGAACGCAACGATCCAGGTTTCGTTCGGCCACCAGCCGGCATGCAGCTCGCTCCCGGCCGGTGAGCCGAGGTAGTGCACCGTGAAACTCGCCGGCCGTCCGTTCTCGGAGCCGACTTCGAGCATCGCAGGCCGGCTTGTCGGCCGCAGGGCGGTTCCGTCCGACACCCATGAACCCTCGGGCACGGTCCAGCCGTTCGAGTCTGGGGAGCCGAGCGGCCCGGGGACACGAAATCCGTTGGTGACGAACATGGTGGGCGAGCTCGGCTCCCCAGCGTGGGTGACGCCGCCGCTCAAGGAGTAGGCGACGATCACCACAAAGCTGAGCAGAGCAGGCAGGCCCACGAGTGCAGGGAGCCGCCAGAGCCGCCATGGGCTGCTGGACTGCGCATCGGATCGGGTAGTCAGGGCGGCGACCTCAAGCCTTCAGTAGTCGGCCGTGGGTTCGCCTCGTCCGAAGCGGACCCTGGGGCCTCCAGCCTACGCCGCAATCCCCGGCGCCGGGCCAAGGGCTACGCGACGGCTACTGCACGCCGACCACCCGCAGCGACATGGCCAGATCGCCCGACCACTTGTTGGCGTTGTGCACCTCGACGGCGATGGTGTTGGCGCCGGGTTGGAAGGCCCGGCTGGGCAGTGTGTACGACACGGGTGTCCGTTCCGGGGCTCCAAAGAGCACGGTGAGAGCGCCGGTGGACGGGGTGAGCACACCGGAGGGAAGGTTGTCGCGCACCACCTCGGTGCCGTTGATCGAGATGGCGGCGCCGTCGTCGCGCACCAACTCCAGCCGGATCGAGCTGAACTGGGACGGGTTGGGCAGGTTCAGCGTGGTGCGGAAGTAACCAACCATCGGGAAGGGGCTGGCGTTGGCGTTGGAGATCACCGTCGCAAGGTCGCTTCGGCCGAAGCCGAGCTTGGCCGGCCCTTGGACCCACCCGGTGGGGCTGACCTTGAGCGCCTGCCAGCCGGGGGGTGCGAGCGCCGGGTTGAGTGTGAACTGCCAGGCGGCATTGCTCGGCATCACCTCGGTCTCCTTCGGAGGAGCGATGAGCTGCAGGCTTGATGGCACGGTTGAAGGGCCGATATTGCCCTCCGCGTCGATGGCCGCCACCGCGTACTGGTGCTTGCCGGAGGGAATGTTGCGGTCGACGTAGTTGCCGCCCCAGCTGTAGCCGACGACCTTGCCATCGCGAAACACCAGGTAGCGCAGGTTGGCCGATGGGTCGCTCGCCGCGCCCCAGGTGACCTCCACGGTGCCGTCCGGGCGCAGCTGGGTGGTGTGGCCGTTGGGAGCGGTGGGGACGCTGCGGTCAACCGCCGAGCAGTACTTGGTAAAGCCTCCGGCCCAGTCCAGGGCGGCATTGCCCGAATAGCTGTCCCGCTTGGTGTCGCCACCCTGCCAGATGCACTCGTTGGAGTCCTTGGTCATCGCCCATGGGCCGTCGCCGGTGCCGGTGCTGATCGAGGGCAGCCACCAATCCTGGTAGGCGCCGGTGGCACCATCGTAGAGACCGACCTGCTGGATGCGGTCGGAGCGGGTGGCCCCGTTGTTCAGGTCGCGGTTGTTGCCGTTGTAGATGGTCTTGCCGGAGATGTTGACCCCGTCGGTACCGCCGCAGTGACAGGTTCCGAACATGTATCCGAACGCCTGCTCGGCGGCCTGGTAATCACCACCCTGGACGGCCAGGTTGGCTTGGGTTCTGGCGCCGGTGTCGCGGTTGTAGGCAGAGAAGAAGTGCTCCCGACCGCCGACGAAGACCTGGTTGCCGACCTCCTTGACGGTCTGGCTGTAGGTACCCGACGGACTGGACGAGGTGCGGAGCCAATGCAGCCCGGTCAGCGGGGCGCCGTCCGAGCTGCGGGTGGCGTAGGGCTCGCCGGCCACCCCGTTGATCTTGGTGAACCAGCCGGCGATGTACACCCGGTCTCCGCGCTCGGATGCGTTGATGTCGAAGACCGTGCCATTGGTCTGAGGCCGCCAGCCGCCCACCTGACCGGAGATCGCATTCACCTCGTAGGTGTTGGGCGCCGGCGCGACCCGCCCCCCGTTCACCGCAACCCCGTTGAACTGTCCACCTAGGAACAGCCGATCGCCAAGCAGGTCGATGGTCCGCACCATTCCCCGGCCGCCGTCCTTGGTGATGCGCACCCGGAAGTTGGTGTTCAGCTGACAGGTGGAAGGGTTCAGCTTGGCCAGCCCGGAGGCCACCGGGTTGCCGTTGACCTGCGTGAAGTCGCCGGCGATGAGCAGCCCGCCGTCGCTTGAAACGTCCATATCCCAGACCCGCCCGTTGAGGGTGGGCTTGCACGAAGAGATCCACGCACCGGTGTTCAGGTCGAAGGCAGCGAGGAACTTCCGGTTGATCGACCCGCCGGTATTGTTGGTGACCTTGGTGAAGGAGCCGCCCACGAACATGCGGCCGCCGGCCTCCTTCATGGCCAACACGTAGGCCTTGGATGGATCGGCGGTGGAAATGCGGCCGGTCCAGTCGGGTGGGCCGCCGACCCCCCAGGCGAGGTTCTCAGACTTGGAACTGGGCACCCAGGGAACCTGGTGGGCCGGCGAGCCGCCGGGGGGCAGGGCGGCCGGCACCGAGTCCAGGATTTTTGGGCGCAACCACACCTGGGTGAACGGGATCGGCCATCCGCCGCTGGGGGAATACCAGTAACCGCTGGTGGAGGCGCTGATACTGCCCAATGAGAAGCCCGACTGGTTGGCTCTCGAGGGTGCCTTCCAGTAGCTGTGGGTGAACACGCGGTTGGCGCCATCCGCCCCGGAGCCGGCCTGGGGCAGGTTGGTGACGCCGTCGTTGCCCTTGGTGTCGCGTGTGGTGCCTGCTTTCCGGTAGACGGTGCCGTTGATCGACATCGATGCCAGCGGCTTACCGGCGGAGAAATGCCACGACCAGGGCTCCCGGTTGGCAAGGAACCAGCGAACGTCCTGCCAGGAGGTTCCGGCCGGGTTGGCGGCACGTCGAAGCCGGATGCCGTCGGGCAGCGCCGAGGCCGCTCCGCCGTCGAGCAACCCGTTGACCTTGTCGGCCGACAGGTGCACGGGGCTTTGGGTGGCCAGACCGCTTGGATCGTTCTGGAGAAGGGCCTGGCCGCCTTGGGCGGCAGGCGACCAGTTCCAGCCCTCGCGTCCCCGGCCGATCAGCACCCACCCGCCGCCGTTGGTGGTCATGTCACACGTGAACTGTTCAGGTGCGACCAACGTGGCGGTGCGAATCCAGAAGAGACCGTTTGCGGAGGTGGGGAAGCGCTGCTTGATGCCCCAGCAGGACGCACCCGCCGTCTCCGGCGTGGTGCCGTCGCCGGACTGGGCGGGGGGTGTGGCCGCCTGCGCACCGGACCATGCCACCACCGGGCTGACCACGCCCGCCAGCATCAGTGCCCCGATGGCGGCGCGCTTCGGGGAGGTCGCCCGAGTCCGCCCGCCAAGGGTCCGGACGCCGCGAAGGGGTCCGTTGTTGGAAAGTCCGCCAAGTTTCATAGGTATCCGCCTGTGTTCTGACCCGCGTCGAACACCATCGGGCATTCGAGGCCGTGAGAAACGTCCATCCGCCGGACCGTTTCGATGACAAGGGCACGGTACGCACCTGCGGGCCGGAAGACAACGGGCCGTTGGGCCCGGGTCACCTACCCTGACGGCATGCGCAGCGCCACACGACGCGCCGGACCTCGAGGTTTGGTCGAGCCCTTGGATGCGACGGTCCCGGCGCAGTTGACCGAGCGGGCCGTCATGGCGTTGATGGTGGCGGGCGGCGCGTACGTGGCCGCATCGCTGATGGCCAACGTGATGTCGGTGCGCATCCTCTCGCTGGGAGGTTGGGCGGTGGATGCGGGCACGCTGACCTATCCGCTGACGTTCACCCTGCGCGATGTGGTGCACAAGGTTGGCGGCACGGCGGTGGCCCGCACCACGGTGGTGGCCACCGCCGGCTTCAACGTGATGTTGGCGCTGGGGCTGTGGGCGGCGGCGGCGCTTCCGGGAGACCCGGCCACCGTTGGTGCGGGCCAAAGCGAGTTCGGCAACGTGCTCAACCCGGTGTTGCGCATCACGGCGGCATCGATCATCGCGCAGGTGATCGCAGAACTGGTCGACACCGAGGTGTACCGGGCCTGGGTGGCCCGCTACGGCGTGCAGTACCAATGGGGACGGGTGCTCAGCTCCAATGCCGTGTCGGTGCCGCTGGACTCGGTGATCTTCGCTGTGATCGCGTTCGCCGGGCGTTTGCCGGCGAGCGTGGTGTGGTCGATCATCGTGGCCAACATCGTGATCAAGGGGCTGACCGCAGTGGCCTCCACCCCGCTGATCTACACCGTGAAGGATCGCTGGGTTGACCGAACCCCGCCGACGTGAGGGTTGCGCCGAGCGGCGTGAAACCGTCGATGGTGGATCTCGTCGAACAATGCCCGATTACCCGTCATGAGCGGTGGACACTCGTCTAGGTTGTCGGCGTGTCAACGGTTCATTTCGACCAGGTCACCAAACGCTTCGGAAAGACGACGGCAGTCGACTCGATGAGCCTCGACATCGTCGATGGCGAGTTCATGGTGTTGTTGGGCCCGTCGGGTTGTGGCAAGTCCACCGCCCTGCGCATGATCGCCGGCCTGGAGTCGATCACCGAGGGCTCGCTGAGCATCGACGGCGAGGTGGTGAACCACGTCGACCCGCGAAAACGCGGGATCGCCATGGTGTTCCAGAGCTACGCGCTCTACCCCAACCTGACCGTGCGTAAGAACATCGAGTCGCCGCTCAACGCAAAGGACGTGCCACCCGACGACGGAGGGCCGCCCCGCAGGCTGAACGCCGAGGAACGCAACACCCGGGTGGTCGAGGCCGCTCGCATGCTGGACCTCGAGCCCTACCTGGACCGTAAACCCGGCGCGTTGTCGGGTGGGCAGCGTCAGCGGGTGGCGCTGGCACGGGCGATTGTGGCCCGCGCCAAGGTGCTGCTGATGGACGAGCCGCTGTCCAACCTTGACGCCAAGCTGCGGGCCCAGACCCGGGCGGAGTTGATCGACCTGCACGAACGGCTGGGTGGCACGGTTGTCTATGTCACCCACGACCAGATCGAGGCCATGACCATGGCCGACCGGGTGGCCATCATGGCCAACGGGGCGTTGCATCAGGTGGGTACCCCCGAAGAGGTGTACGACCGGCCGGCCAACACGTTCGTTGCCGGGTTCATCGGTACGCCACCGATGAACCTGATGGATGGCGTTGCCACGTCGGGCGGGGTCAGAGTGGCCGGGGCCATGCTGAGCGCTGCCCACGATCTGGCCGACGGCGTCAAGGTGACCGTGGGCATCCGCCCCGAGCACCTCGCACTTGTCGATGGAGACAGCCCACCGAGCAGTGCCTTGGCGGTGGAGGTTCGGGCGGTCGAGTGGCTGGGCTACGAGAGCCTGGTGACCGCCGACCTGGTGGAGGCGCGTCCGACCGACCCTCAGGCCTCCGCTCGGGCCGCCGCCTCACCCGGGAGCGACGCATCCGGCAGCGATTCATCCGATACGAAAACGCTCGTGAGCGATGCGCCCATCGACCACGACGACCCCGAGTCGGTCGGTGCCACCCGACGTCGGGTGATCCTCCGGGCCGACGGCCGTGTGAACGCCCGCAACGGCGACACCGTCAGGGCCGTCCCAACATCCGGCTCGGTGCAGTTGTTCGACGCAGAGACCGGCGTCCACCTGTGATCCGGCGGGTGACGTCGGGCTGTGTTGGAGGTGGGCGCTGATGGGAGTGTTGCCCGGCGCCGATGCCGCAGCGAGCAGCGGCGTCCACGGTCGCCGTGTCTTCGGATACGACCTGAAGGAGACGGGCCTGGCGTTCGCGTTTCTGGCCCCGTCGCTGGTGATCTTTGGTGTCTTCTTCTACTTCCCGTTCGCCCGGCTGGTGTCGTGGGGCTTCTACGAAAGTCGCCAGCGAGGCGCGACCTACCAGAACGTGGGGTTCAGTCACTACGTCGACGTGCTGACCTCCTCTGAGTTCCTTGACGCCCTCTGGATCTCGGTGCAGTTTGTGCTGCTGACCGTTCCCGCCGGCCTGATCCTGGGCACGCTGCTGGCCGTCGCAGCGCATCGTCGCCTGAAGGGGATCAAGATCTACCAGACGATCTTCACCTCGACGATCGCCACGTCGGTGGCGGTCGCCGCCGTGCTGTTTTTCGGGCTGATCAACCCGGCGGTGGGTGTGTTCAAGGTTGACTGGCTGTCCAATCCGTCCACGGCGTTGCCGGCCCTGGCGTTGGTGGCCGTTTGGAAGAACCTCGGCCTCAGCTTCGTGATCGTGCTCGCCGGGCTTCAGGCGGTGCCCGACGAGTTGACCGAGGCCGCCATGATCGATGGCTACGGCGCCATCGGCCGATTTTTCAAGGTGACGGTGCCCGCGCTCAAGCCGGTGCTGACGTTTCTGGTGGTGGCGCTCACCATCTTCGGCATGCAGGAGTTTGCGCTCCCCGACATCATCACCGGCGGCGGTCCGGAGGGCAGCACGTCGACCCTGGTGTACACGATCGCCCAGAAGCTCGACCCCACCAACATCACCACCGGCTCGGTCATGGCGGTCGGCCTGTTTCTCATCACCTTGGTCGTGGGACTGGGACAGTTTGTGCTGCTTGAACGGGGGATGAACCGTGACTGATGCGACCACCAGCGCGGTGATGACCGACGATCGTCGGGGCTCGGATCAACCGATCGTCGAGGCCCCACCTGTCACTGCGCAGTTGAAGAAGGCGGGCTGGTACCTGCTGCTGACCGTGTTGGCGCTGGTGATCCTGTACCCGCTGTACATGTCGTTGATGCGGGCGTTGTCCGATCCGGCCGCCTACGCCAGGGCCGGCAACCCACCGTGGCCGGTCGACGCCGAGTGGGACGTGTTCAGCCGGGCCTGGAACGGCGGCAACCTGTCGGTGGCAACGTTCTGGAGCTTCGCCATGTCGGTGGTCATCACCGTGACCCAGGTGATCACGGCCGTGCTGGCCGCCTACGCCTTCGTGTTCCTGCGGTTTCCCCTCAAGCGGCTGCTGTTCATCCTGTTCGTCGCCACCCTGATGCTGCCCCTCGAGGTGACCTTCGTGGCCAACTCGTTGACGATCCGCCAGTGGGGCTGGATCGACACGCTGCAGGGCCTGGTGGCCCCGTTCCTTGCGTCGGCGCTGGGCACGTTCCTGTTGCGACAAGGATTCCTGGGTATCCCGAACGAGTTGCGTGAGGCGGCGTTCCTCGACGGTTACGGCCACTTCAGGTTTATGACCCGAATTGCGGTTCCGCTGACCGCTCCCGTGGTTGCATCCGTCGGCCTGCTGGCGTTCCTGGCATCGTGGAACCAATACCTCTGGCCCCGGGTCGTCACCGAACAGGAGAACCACCAGACGCTGCAGATCGCCCTCAAACGGCTGGCCGCGCAGAACGTTCAGCAACTGAACGTGGGGGTGGCCGGCGCCGTGCTGGCCGCCGTACCCATCTTCGCCCTGCTGATCGTGTTCCAACGGGCGATCGTTCGTGGTCTGACCGCCGGCGCGGTGAAGGGATGATCATGTTCCGCAAAGCACGAGCCGGTCTGCTGGGAGCGGCATTGTTGGCGGGGGTGACGGTTGCATGCGGACCGCCCCCCACCATCGAGGCCCAGGGTGGCGAACCGGTGGCGGCCGACAATCTGCCCGCCTGCCCGATGGCAGCGTTGGACAAGGCCACCGGGGTCACCAACATCGTCGTCTGGCACGCCCTGGGTGCCGAGCCGGGCAAGGCCCTCGAACAGATCACCAAGTCGTTCAACGACAGCCAGGACAAAGTGAAGGTGACCCTGCAAAACCAGGGAGCCGATTACGACGAGGTGCTCCGCAAGTACACCGCCGCGGCGGCGAGCGGCACCGGCGTTCCAGCGGTGGTGTTCTTGGAGGACACCACCATCCAAACCGTGGTCGATACCGGAACGCTGTTTCCGGCTCAGTCCTGCGCCGAGGAGGTGGGCTTCGACATCGACGCGGTACAGCCTGCGGTTCGCAGCTACTACACGATCGATGGTGTCTTCTACCCGGGTTACGTCAACATCTCCGGACCGATCCTGTTCTACAACCGCACTCATTTCAGGAAAGCCGGCCTGGATGTCAACAAGGCACCCAAGACCCTTGCCGAGGTGCGCACAGCGGCGGAGGCCCTCAAGAAGTCGGGTATCGAGAAACCCCTGGCTCTGAAGCTTGAGCCGTGGTTCTTCACCTGCTGGGTGAACGGCGCCGGCGAGGACATCGTCACTCCGGACAATGGGCGGTCGGGCCCGGCCAAGGCGGCCAACCTGGTCAACCCTGCGGCCATCGAGTCGCTGCAGTGGGTGCAGGACATGGTGGCCGACGGCCTGGCCGACCCCATCTCCGATACGCCCGGTCAGATCAACCAGTACCTCAACGTGGCCCAGGAGAAGTCGTCGATGCTGATCGAGACCTCGACCGCGTCCACCTCCATCAAAGCATTTCTCGGAGGCAACCTCGACACCGGTGGCCAGGATGCGTCCTCGGTGGATACCGCAGGATTGGACCCCGCAGCGGTGCCGTTCCCAGGGCTCAGCGAGCCTGGCCAGGTGCGCGTCTCGGGTGGTTACTTTGGCATCTCCAACCGCGTGCCCAAGGCACAGCAGGCAGCGGCCGCCCGGTACCTCGGCTTCATGGCCCAACCCGAGCAGGTGGTCACCTGGCACCTCGTCGGGTCATACCTTCCGGTCATCGGCGACGTTGCCAAGGACCCCCGCATCCAGAAGTTCTGGGCAGAGGATCGGGCGGGACAGCTCTTGAAGGTGGGGTACGACCAACTGTCGTTGATCGACCCCAAGCGGCCCGGACCACTGATCGGCCCCTACCCCGAATACGTCAGCGCCATGCAGACCGCGCTCGAGTCGACTGCCCGCTCCGGCGCCACGCCCAAAGCGGCGCTGGAGAAGGCGAACGCACAGGTCAACGCCGACCTCAAGCAGTACTACGGGTAGCGCGCAGCGCGTGAGGCGACCGACCCGGTGAGGGCCGGCGGCTGTTACACCTTGCGCCCGAGGAAGGCCGCCAGTTGCGTAGCGTTGTTCGCACCAGCGGGGGCGTGCTGCTCCGGGCCGAACAGCGAGCCGTCCTCGGTGCGGAATGCCGGTTGGATGGTATGGCGGGCGCCGACGAGAGCCTGAGCCGACAGTTCTGGTGCCAGGTCGTTGTTTTGACCGGTGGCGGTGGCCAGATCCCATGCGTGGCAGATGGTGTCGGTGACGGCCAGGCCGAGCAGCCCCGTGGCCGGCATGTCGCCGAACCCGGGGTTGACCGTGCGCTCCATGGCGCCGTCTTCGCTGAACGCATCGAGCGCGTCCTGGGCGGCTGCCTGGAACGCGCCGTTGAAGTCGCCCTGGGACGCACCGGCGGCATCGCGCATCTCGGATCCTCGAATGCCCGAGGCGGCCCAGTGCTGGGCGCCAACCAGATGGTCGATCAGTTGCCCGACGTTCCAGTTGTCACATGGCGTGGGCAGATCCAACTGCTCTGACGAAACGTTGGACATCACGTCGGCGGCCACCTGCTGGGCATGGTTGAGTACCTGTGGGTCCATCGAAAATCTCCTCTGGCTTGCGCGGTGACCGGTTGCCCCCGGTGGGGGACACTATGCGACTCCCACATCGTCCACGACGTTCGTTGTCCCTGCCCGTCGTTACGGTGACCCCACCTTTCGCAGTACAAATCGCCCAGGGCCGTCGCCGGTCGTGTGGGCGCCGTCGTCAGCCTCGGATCGGGCCGTCCTCTCAAACTCACATCGACTCCGTTGTAGGCGCTGCGTCCTTGGCGGGGGGAGGCACGGCCATGGCACTTCAACTCGTTCAGGACGCGACGCACGGTCCCAACCTAAAACTGGTCCGTCCGTCTGCGGTCGAGCCCGTTGGGTTGGGGGATCGGCTGGTGGAGATGGGCTGGCGGGCATCGGACAGCCATCACCAGGTGGTCCGCCTGGCCGCCGAATTTGCCGGCACCGTCGAATGGTCCGTTGCGGGTTGTTCCTCGGCTGCCCAATGGATGAGCGAGCGTCTGGATGTGGCGCTGCGAACGGCCCGAGAGTGGATCGCCGTCGGTCGCGCGCTGCGAGGGCTGCCGGTCCTTGATGCGGCCTTGAGCGACCGCACCCTGTCGTACGCGAAGGTGCGGATGCTGGTGCGCACGGCGACGCCGGAGACGGAGAGCGAACTGGTGGGGTTGGCTCGATCCGTCTCCGCCGGTGCGTTGGGGTCGGCCGTGGCGGCCTGGTCGCGGGCCCACGAACCGGAGGACGTTCGTGATGAGCGGCACCGCGAAACACGGGGTCTGTCGTGGCGGGTCGAGCCCGATGGCCTGACCACCGGCACGCTTCGGCTGCCGGCGGACGTGGCCGGTGGGGTGATGGCACTGATCGATGCGGCGGTGATGCGGCACCGACGGTCGAGAGGAGATCGTGACGCAGCTCATGTCTCCGACCCCGAGTTCATTGAGGACGACCTGGGGGGCACAGCGCCTTTCCCGACCCTGGCGCAGCAACGGGTTGATGCGTTGGTCAGCGTGTTGTGCGGCGGTGGAGCGGACCTGGTCGCCGAGGTGGTCCTCCACGTGCGTGGCGACGGGGCAACGTTGGACGACGGCAGCCCGATCTCTCAGTCGGCCGTTATCGGTGCGTTGTCAGGTGGTTTCGTGCGGGCACTGATCCATGACGCGGCCGGCACGCCGGTGAATGCATCGGGTCGCCAACGGCACCCGACCACTCGTCAAAAGCGGGTGGTCACCGAACGCGACCGTCGTTGCGTGGACTGCGGTGGTCACGATCTGCTGGAGTTCGATCATGTGCCGGAGTTTGCGATCAGCGGGCACACGTACGTTGACGAACTGCAGCTTCGGTGTGCGGCTTGTCATCGAGCCCGGCATGTACGGTCGGGCCTGCGTGGGTCAGGACCGGCGCCAACCCGGGAACGAGGAACACCCTGAACGCGCAAAAAGCGCTCCGGAGAGCGCTTTTGCCAAGGAAGTTGGCTCAAACCGGGCGGGCCGACAAGCCCGCCGCCGGTCAGTTGCGGCCCAGGTTGGGCTTGCGGCCGTGGTTGGCCTTCTTCTTGCGGGCGTTCTTCTTCTTGCGTTGGGTGCGCTGCGACATGATGCAAGGGTATCGCCCCCGGGCCGCGCCCCCAAGCTGTGGGGCCAACGACCGCGGGCTGCAGGACCCTCCCGGTAACGTTGATCCGGTGGGTGCCTCCTTCTGGGAACAACGCTGGGTCGGTCGATGATCGAGGCGGGCCCGTTACGGGTATCGCCCGGCTGGTGGCGCGACGTTGATGAGGTGGTGCACGACGGCGAGGAGGTCACCGAGTCGGTGCCATGCACCCGGGAGGAGCACCTCGAAGAGATTCGTCGGTTGCTGAGCGCGGCATTCGAGGTGCCACGTTTCGACACTCTGGACTATCTGCGGTGGTACTACACGCAGTGCCCGTTTGGGGAGACCTTCAGCACGCTCACACGACGTCGGTCGGAGGCGATCAGCCACCTGGCGGGCTCGCCGCGTCGGCTGCGCACGGTGGATGGCACGGTGGACATGTGGCTGATCGCCAACGTGGGGTCCATCCCGGGGGCGCGGCGCGAGGGTGCCTTCCTTCGCATGTGCATGCAGGCCTGGCTGATGATCGAAGGTTTCGACCAGGCGGGTATTTACGGGGTGATGAACGACCAGTCCCGCGAGGCCCTGGCGGCATTCGGGGTGGTGACCGAGGCGGAACTGCCGACCAAGGTGCTCAGCCCCGCCCCGTGGAAGCGGGCGTCCTTCAGCCACCACACGGTTGACGAACTGCTGCTGAGCAGCGACCGCCTGGACGAGTTCTTTGCCGACACCGACCTGGCGCCGCGCCGAGGGGTGCGGTTGTGGTGGCATCTGGACGTCGTCCGATGGCGCCTGGCCAGCCCGCTGAGCACCTACACCCTGCATGTCGCCGACGACCTGGTGGCCGTATCGACCACCACGACATGGCGCGGGGCGAAGGTGGCGGTGCTGATGAAGGTGCTGGTGCGCAGCGGGCGACGGAAGGTCGATGGGCTGGCCAAGACGCGGTTGACGCCGTCGATGGTGGGAGAGGTGTGCGCCCACCATCGCACGCCGTTGGCCCTCCACGTGGGGCTGAACTCCGACGTGAGCGTCGTTGGCGCCACCGTGCCCCAACGCTTCCTGCCGTCGCCGCTGCACCTGTGTTTCAAGACGGTGCCCCGGCGAATCGGCACCAGCGACCTGCGCTTCGACAGCTTCGAACTGTTGGACTTCGACGTGCTGTAGGACGGTCGTTCGGCGTGGTCAACCGGGCGGGTCGCGCTGCCCGTCGGCCCGCTTGCATGGCTCCGGTAGGCTGCCGCACCTCATGGAACGCTTCGGATTCGTCGGACTGCCCAACGCCGGGAAGTCATCGTTGTACAACGCCCTCGCGGGTGGTGGCGCCCTCGCAGCGCCATACGCGTTCGCCACCGTTGACCCCAACGTCGGCGTCGCGAAGGTGCTCGACAGCCGCCTGGACGCGCTGGCGGAAATGAGCCAGAGCAAGAACGTGGTGCCAACCGCCGTGCAGTTTGTCGACATCGCGGGGCTGGTGAAGGGTGCGTCGCAGGGCGAGGGGCTGGGCAACAGGTTTCTGGCACACATCCGAGAGGTGGACGCGGTGGTGTTCGTGCTGCGGGCTTTTGAAGATACCGACGTGCCCGGATCGTCCGACCCGGCCGAGCAACTGGAGATCCTGGAGCTCGAGTTGATCACGGCTGATCTTGAGGCGCTGGAGAAGCACATCGACAAACGCCGGAAGGCGGCCCGGTCGAACCCCGCCCAGGCACCCGAGGTGGCGGCGATGGAGGCGGCCATCGATGTACTCGGCGGCGGAACGCCCGTCTGGCGTGCGGGCCTGGACGAGGACACGATGGCGCTGCTCAAGGCCGAGCAGCTCCTGACCTCCAAACCGGTCATCGCGTTGGTGAACCTTGGCGAGGATCAGTTGGACGAACCGGACACGTATCTGGCCGGCGTGCGAGCGTTGCTGGGAGACACGGCGCCGGTGATCGGATTGTCGATCCAGCTCGAGGCCGAAGCGGCCATGCTGGACCCCGAGGATCGCACCGAGATGCTCGAGGCCCTCGGGCTGGGGGAAGGAGCGCTTCCCACCTTCCTGCATACCGCCTACCAACTGCTTGGCCTCCGTACCTTCTTCACCACGGGCGAGAAGGAAAGCCGGGCATGGACGTTTCGAGAGGGCTTCACCGCGCCGCAGACGGCAGGCGTGATTCACACCGATTTTGAGCGTGGGTTCATCCGAGCGGAAACGATTGGTTGGGACGTGCTGTTGGAGGCCGGTTCGTGGTCGAAGGCCCGCGACGAGGGCACGCTGCGCATCGAGGGCAAGGACTACAAGGTGGTGGACGGTGATGTCATGGAGTTCCGCTTCAACGTCTAGGCAAACGGTGCCGCCAGGCGGGGGATGCCCGGACGTGGCCCGACCCGATGGCGTGGTGACCACCGAGCTGGGAACCTCGCTGTTGTTTCGCCGGGCCGGGGGACCGGTGGGGCGGGCCAGGGGGCTGCATGCCCATCCCGGTCTGCTCGGCTGTGACGATGCTGGTGGCGATGATGAGGATGACGATCCGGTCGGCGATCTTCCGGCGGCCCTGTGGCTGGGGCGAACCCCGCAAGTGCACACCGTTGGTTTGGCGAGCCCGATCGCAGTGTTGACCGCCGGTGTCACCCACCGCGGAACGACACGCGGCCGGCCTGGGGCACTGCGTGTGCAGCGGGTTGAGCTGTTGTCCCCGGGCCGGGTCGGCCGTTGGTCGTGGCCACCACCGGTCACCCTCGAGTTGCATCCAAGCGTCCCAGACCGCCTGAAGCTGGCTGAAGGGTCGTTGCTGGACGTTCATTGGGGTGTCCCCAACAACACGGGCGCACTGTGAGCAGCCGGCCACCCGAGGGTGACGATCGCCGGCGCATGGAGCGCGCGCTGGCCGCACTGGCCGGTTCGGGGCTGGACAGCACCAGGTTTACGGTGCTCGCTGAAGTCGGCGATGCCAGGGGTCGCCTGGATCGATCGATGACCTCGGTGCTCGCCGTGCCGCCGGGTGGCATCGGCATGGTTCTCGATGACTTGGACGCCGGAGGCAGTGTCGCCTGGGTCGCCGACCCCTCGGCTGCTCCGGGTGGAGCCTCGACCGCTGATGCGGAACCGGTGGCGGAACCGGTGGCGGAACCGGTGGCGGAACCGGTGGCGGAACCGGTGGCGGAACCGATGTCGGATTGGAGTTTTGGAACCGTCGCGGATCTGCGAGCCGAACCGCCGATCGACGCCGATCGGCAAGCAGGCTGGCTGATCGTGGAAGCCGAGGTTCCCGGCGAGGCGAGCGACGCCGAGGTGACGGCGGCAATCGAGGAATTGCTCGCCGGGGGGACCTCTCCGTCGAGAGCCGCCAAGGAGGTGGCGCGCAGGTTCGGGGTACCCAAGCGACGGGTCTACGAGTTGGCGCTGAGGGCGGAACGCTGAGGCGGAGATCGTCGACGTGGTACCGGCAGCCCACTATGGCGTGGGAGCGGGACACTCCTGAGCCACCGAGCCGTAGAACCGAAGCAGGTCGTCGAGAAGGTTCTGGTTGTCGGAGAGAAACTGCACGAACGCACTGGACCGGATCGTCCCGCCGGAGGTGTCGACCCGTTCCTGCACGGCCTCGATCGTCCCACGGGCGCCGCCGAGCTCCTTGAGGAGTTGGCCGCTGAGCTGAGGCTCGACCTGGTCGGCGGTGGTCTGCCACCCGACGAAGTACTCCGCCAGCTCGGAGCGCGAGAGCGTGGCGAGCAGTTTGAGGTCTGGAAGGGAGGTGAGGGCGACGAGGCTGTCGCAGCGGGTGCCCCCCGACGCCGCCTTGTCGAACCTGGCGAGGACGACATCGTATGAGGCGCCGACCTGCCACGGGGCGATCTTGGCGGTCAGCGGATTGTCCTCTCCCAACAAGGTTTCATCCTCGGCCTGAGTCGAGTTGGTTTCGCTGGGTGTGGACGGCTGGTCGACGGCTGCCGATGGGGTGGAGCCACCGTCGGAGATCAGCGTGAGCACTCCGACAAACGCTGCCGCAATGATGCAGACGGCGGCGAGGAGGTGGCGCTCACCCATGGGAAGGCACCGTCACGATGTTGGATTTGGACACTGAGCCGCAACGGCCACATAAAACGGCAGAACCTTTGGGAGCTCGGTCGGCCGAGCATCGAGCAGTATCCGGGCAGCTTGAGCGTTGACCGTGCCGCCGTCGTCAGCGATGGTCTTTTGGATGAACTCGATGACCTTGCGGGCAGCGTCCATCTGGTTTGCGAGTTCATCGCTGAGTCTCGGCCGGATTTGGTCGGCGGTGGCGAACCAGTTGGCGAAGTACTCGTCGAACTGGGCCGCTGACAGGTCTGGAAACACGTTGAACTCGGGGGTGGAACTCAATGCGACCAACGGGACACACAGATCGTCGCTCTCGCCAACCTTCTCGAACCTGGCACGGACCTCCTCGACCGGCACGTCGAACTGCCAGGGGGCGATCTTGATATCGGCCAGCGAGTCGATGGTCGTTGGCGGGTTGCCGCTCGCAGGCGATGCGGCATCCGTCCCGGCCTCGCCTGCGGTTGCCGGTGTGGGATTCTCACCAACAGCGGGAGCGGCAGTGGCGAGAGGAGCGGTGGTCGGAGCCGTTGTGGCGGGTGCGGGAGCCGTTGTGGTGGTTGCCGGCGGCATGGTGGGTGTGGACAGGGCGGAGGTGGACTGCGCCTGATCGCGCGCGTTGACGTCGTTTCCGGAGTCGTCGCCGAGGACGACGATCAACCCGCCCAAGACCAGGATCGCAGCAACGATGCCTCCGGCGATCATCCAGGCTCGTTGACTCATCGCAGGTCTCAGTTCCATCCGTCGTAGCCGTCGGGCGTCGACCGATTGTAGCGCACCATGGGTCGCTGGACGCTTCTGACACCCGAGACGCACCAGGTGGCCAGGTCCTCACCAGGTGGCGCTCCGCGGTGAGGTTTGAGGAGATGGACAGCCCTATACTTTGCCGATCGCACCCCTCCCTCCCGGATCATCCGCCGATGCGCCGACCGGCGGGTTCTTCCGACGCTGGGTGGGCATTGCCACGGCGTTGGGGGCGGCCGTGGTTCTGCTCGACATTTTGGTCGTCCGACCGCAATGTCCCAAGGACACCGTTCGGCCAGGTTGCTTTGCGGTTGTTGGGGATGCGTTGGGGCTGCTCTCCATGGCGCGGTTGTTGAGTTGGGGCAAGTTCTTCATCAGCCCGGCGCTCTACGAACTCGCCGGCGGCATCGAGGCACCGTTTGTGGGAAAGCCTCCGGCACTCGTGGGCTACATGGGCGCCGTGCTCTGGCTGAGCGAGCGGCCGCTGGTGGTCCAGGCCCTGATCGTGATGGTGGTCGGCGCGGCGGTCGCGTGGGTTTTTCGGAATCGTTGGAAGCACCCGGCGCGACGGGTGGCGGAAGTGGCCGTTCCGATCCTGGTCGTGGTGTCGTTTCTGGCCGACCGTCCGACGATGCTGGCGCGTGTTGCAACCAGCGCGGTCGCATTGTTGGCGATACCGGCAGTGGCCATGGTTGGGCGACGGTTGGCCGACGAGCGGGTTGGCGTGGTGGCGGCTTTTCTGGTCGCACTGGCTCCGGCCGTGTGGGTCAATGCATCGATGTTGACGGTTGAGTCGCTCTATATCGTCGCGCTGCCGATGGTGTTGCTTGCCACCTTGCGGGCCTTCGACTCGCCAACCACGGCCCGATACGCCCAACTTGGCGCCGCCATGATGGTTTTGTCGTTCACCAGGTTGGAAGGTGCGGCGGTGGTTCTGGCCTTGTTGGTGGGGCTGGTGATCACCAACCATCGCACCGAACGCATCGGGCGGCGGGTGGGGCCGGCGGTGATGGCGCTGATGATCGTGGTGGTCCCGCTCGTCGGTTGGTCGACGATGAATGCCATGCGGCAGGGTCGGAACGCGGGGGTCTCACCGGGTGGCGGCAGCGTTCTGTGGAGTGGTGCGTGCGACGAGGTGGTGTACGGCGAGCTTCGAGGCTTTTGGACGCTGTGCCCCGTCGAGGAGACCATCAAGGAGCCGGTGGTCCTCACCGAGGCCGTCGATGACGCGATCGGCATGACCGGATACGCCGAAAAGGTGTTGGACCCGAACAACGAGAGTTTGTCGCGCGCGCTCGATCGGCCGGCGCGCTCAAGCTCCACCCCTCTGGTGACCTCGGAGGGGGTCCGAGCGGAGTATGCCCGAGTGATGGGCAGGCTCCCCGATGGCAGGCGGGGCGTGGGCATCTGGGTGGATGGTCGCCCGGTGGGTGATCCGGACATGATGCTGCAACCGGGTGACTTCTTGCAGGTGGGGCCCAATGCACTGTCGGGATTCAGTGAGGCTGAGATGGACGCGGGCGCCGGCGTGCGTGCGATTCGCTATTACAAGGAACGCCCCAAGGAACTCCCCATGCTTGCCGCGGCGAGGGTGGGGCGGGCAGTTGGGGCCTACCGGCCGGTGCAAACCGTGCGGCTCGATTCGTTGGTGGAAGGTCGCGGCGCGTGGCAACCGTGGGCTGCGATGGTGTTCTGGTGGGCGTCGCTTCCGCTGGCGGTGATGGGATGGCTTCGTCTGCGAGGCCGTCGTCCCCTCTGGCCGTTCGGCACGCTCTCGATCGTCGTGATCGGTACCGTGGCCATATCGCTCGGCATCCCGCGGTACCGGCTGGGTTTGGATGTGGTGGCCTGCGTCTTGGCCGCAGTGCCGATTGCAGCTTGGATCGGACGTCGTTGGCCGGCCACGGGCCCAACCTTGAGCGAACAGTTGGCCGCCGAACCCGAGACGGTGGAGAGCTCAGCCGAGACGTGACCGTTCGGCCAGGGTGGCGAGACCGACCCCGGCCAGCACGAGCACCGACACGTCGAAGGTGGAACGAAACCTCCAGAGCCCGTACACGATGGCCGCCATTGCGATGGCCAGGGCCATCTGCGCCAGGAGGAGGCCCAGTACCGTCCGCTGCCGGCGCCGGTACAGGGTGACCGCCCCGACGGCGGCGAGGGGTAACAGCAAGGTCATCTCGACGATGGCGATCCAACCGAGCCAGGGCTGGCGCCCCTCGCCGGTGCCGTACTGCAGCGTGTCGCTCGGGTGGTACCACCCGAGCATCCGCAGTACCCGAAAAGAGGCAACCCGGGGGAGGTCACCACGGTGATCCTTGGCGTACTCCACCGCGCGCTCGCGGTAGGCGGCGGCGACCTGTGACTCGTCGAGCGCGCCGTAGGGGTCGGTGTCGCCCAGCAGTTCGGTGAGGTCGTCGGTGCCGTCGTTGTCGAGGTCGAACTCTCGAAGACACCCGAGGGTCCAGAGCCCCACGCCCGGGCCGTCCCAGACGTCGTCGCAATACGAGCCGATGAGGGTGAAACCGTCCTGGGAGGAGGTGAAGGTTGGCTCGGCGAACACGGCCGCGTTGCGAAACACCCATGCGCCGGGTAGTACCAGGGCGGCCCCGACGGTCAGGGCCGATAACGCAATGGTTGCTCGTCCTGCCCGCCACGCCCCGAGGATGGCAACCGCCATCACGATGGGGGCGAGGATCACGAACTCGCTGCGTCCCAGCATCATCAGGCCGACGAGCGCGCCGAGCGCAACCGCCAGGCGCACGCTGGGATCGCGACGGAAGCGAAGCGCCACCAACGTTGCTCCGAGCAGCACCACGATGCTGGGGGTCTCCGACATGACCGACCCATCGCTCAGCACCAGCGGTGCGGCCACGGCGGCCAGCCCGGCGGCGGCCGTGGAGGCCCGCGGGCCGGCGATCTCCAAGGCAAGGCGGCCGATCAGGAGCACCACCACCACCCCGAGCAACACCATGGCGAGGCGCAGGGCCAGAGGAGCGGCGCCGGTCAGTCCCGCAACCGGGGCCAGCATGGTGCTGGTGAGTGGCGGGTGGGCGGCGGTCGGGTGACCCACGAAGGACTGAAGCAGCGTGTTGGGCCACAGGTACCACTTGCCGCGGGTGAGTTCGAACGCCTGGTTGGAGTAGAAGAGCTCGTCGCCCGCCAGCGGGTCGCCGCGCTTGGCCACCAACACAAAGGCCAGACGCAACACGAACGCAGTCTCCAGCGGCCACCTGGCCACCCCCCACACCGTTCTGCTCGAAGGGCGCTTTGCCCTCGCCGGGCCCGTCGGGGGAGAAGCGTCGAGGCTGTTGGCCTCGTCCGACCCAACCGCATCGGTCGGCGGACTTTTATCACCGGTCACGCAACAACACTACGGCCTCACCTGCTGAGGTCCGGCACGCTCCCGGCGTGCGTCGGGGCGCTAGCCTCATCCCGGTGAGCGGCTCTGACCAACCGGCGAGGAGCGACACCCGCCGTCGCTGGATGTCGCTGTTGGCCTGGTCGGCGGCGGTGGTTGCGGTCGTCGCCCTGGGGGTGGGGTTTGACCGTTGGTTCGGTGCCCGTGACCGACTCGGCAGCGCCGAAGCGCGGGCATCGCCCGTGCTGGCAGAGGCCGATGGGTTCAACCGGGCAGACCAGGAGGGGCTGACCCGCCCGGACAACCCCGACTTCTGGCAGACCGATGGTGTCTGGAACGTGGTCGGGGGACAGGCGAAACCGACCGGCCCGGCGGTAGCGCTCACCAGGGTGCTTGGTGGGCCTGGGGCCTTCGAGGTGCAGGTTCGCGATGCCACACCCGGCACAGCGGTGGTGTTTCGATGGGAGGACGCCAACAATCATTGGCGGCTCCGGCCTCTGGAGGACGGTCCTTGGGTCGTCGAGCGGATGGAAAACGGGCGAAGCGTCGGGGTGACCCGCACGGCCGACCTCCTGGGCTTCGAGGATGTGCGACTGCTGGTCGAGTTCAACGGTGACGAGGTGTTGGTGCGGTCCCAGGGGCGTCTGCAATGCACGGTGGTTGACGCCACCTTTGTGGACGCCGACCAACTGGGCTTCTCCAGCGATGGTGTGGGAACACCAACGTTCGACAACGCCATCTTCTGGTTTCCGCCGCCATCGTCGTCGACCGGCGACCCCTGATGTCGGCCGCACGACCGGAGCCGCAGCCACAACTGGATGCGATACGCGGGCTGGCGGTTCTGGCGGTGGTGATCGGGCACTCGATCAGCCCGTATCTGGCGGTTACCCCAACGGTGACCAACCGGGTGATCATCGTCTTCGGGGTGCTGTTGGGCCTCTCGTTCTTTCCGCTCTCGGCCTACTTGCTGGGCCAGCCGATGGCGGCGGCGTTGCTCTCGGATTCGAGCCCGGAACGATTTGGCTCGTTTATGGGTCGCCGCGTCGCCAGGGTGGTTCCGGCCGCCTGGATCGCCGTCATCGTGTCGGTCTGGGTGGTTCACTCGCTGGCCGCTCCCGACGGCTGGGGCGAGTGGTTGGTCGTGCTGGGGTTCTCTCAGGAATGGCGGGCCGAATGGCTGGCGTTGGGGCTCTCGCCCATGTGGACGCTGGGTATTGAGTGGTTGTTCTACCTCGCACTGCCGCTGGCGGCGCTGTGTGGCGCCCGGGCGTTACCCAAGGCCGCCGGACCCGAACGGCGGGCACGCCTGTTGATGTGGGCCATCGCGCCAATGCTGATCATCGGTCCGGCGTTCAGGCTGAGTGCCTCCGTTTTGGGCTACCAGTTCATGGGCGTCGGCGACAGCGTTCAGCGGTGGCCGTTTGCGTTCTTCGATTGGATCGGCATCGGCCTGATGCTGGCGGTTGTGCGGGCGGGCCTCCACCTGGGGGTGCCGATGCCGCGGCCGCTGTCCTGGTTGCTGGAGCGGCCCAGGGTGATCGCCGGGTTGATGATCGCCGGGTTGTGGCTGACCTACTCGACGCACTTGGCGTTGACCCCGGGGAGCATCGCGTTGGTGCCCTCGATTCTGTCGTCAACGATCCTTCCGTGGGTGTCGGGCCTGGGGGTGTTGGCCCTGGGGTTCACCACCCGAGACACCCCGTGGTTGCGTGTGGCCCGCACCCCCGCCCTGGCATGGATCGCCACCGTTTCATTTGGTGTCTATCTGTGGCACTGGGCGGTACTGGCCATGCTGCATCAGAAGATTGCAGACCTGAACTCCTGGCCCCTCATGATGAGGGCAGGGGTGTTGCTGGCGATCAGCTTGATGCTGGGAAGCCTGTCCTACTACGGCCTGGAGCGTCCGATTGCCGACTGGTACTCACAACGCAGGCGGCGGTTGCGGGCCCAACGGTCAGCCTGACCGGCGGCTGCGGGTGCCTCAACCGCCTGCCACGGCGATACCGACCGCAGCCGCGGTGTCCTCCCCAATGATGCCCCCGCAGTTGAAGAGCGCCCCAAGGTCGGCGCCGAGGCGTTGGCGGGAACCCGCCAGGCCGCTGACCTGCTCGGCCAGTTCCACCAACTGATACACGCCGGTCGCTCCGATCGGGTGACCGCGGCCCAACAAACCGCCCGAGGGGTTGACCGCCGGGAGGTCACCGTCCGGTTCCAGCCGCCCGGCCGTGAGCGCACCGGCTGCCTCACCTGGGGGCGTGATGCCGATTACGTCGGTGGCCCACAACAGCTCCGAGGCGTTGGCGTCATGGAGCTCGACGACGTCGGCGTCCCGGGCCTCGACGCCGAGCTGTGTCCAGAGCCGAGCGGCCACGTCGCCAACCCGGGAGTGGTAGTCGCCGGTGCCGTCGCCGCCGACCATGGTCGTTGCCGTGATCCGGGGGCCGTCACCGGTGGCGCTCAGCACCACGGCGGCGGCGCCGTCGGCGAAGCCGGAGCACATCTCGACGCGCAGCGGGTCGTTGATCAGCCTGGACGTCGCCGCATGCTCGTGGGTGATCGGTTGAGTTCGGACGCCCACGGGGTTGGCGGCGCCCAGCCGGGCGGCGCGCACTGCCGCCTCAACCAGGACATCGTCACCGAGGCCGTGGCGCGTCATGTACTCGCGTGCCCAGCGGGCGTTCAGGGCCATAACCGGGGTGCCCCGGCCCGCGGCCATGGCTGTGTACATCTGCCGATCGTCCGGAGTCATCGCGCGATGAATGGCGTCTACGGTGGCGCGGGTTGATCCGACCGTCATCTGTTCGACGCCGATGACGAGGACGGTTTCGACCCCGCTCCGAACCAGCTTGTCCGCCGTGTAGAGCGCCGTGGAGCCGCCGGCACAGCTGTTGTCGATGTTGATCACGCCCGCACCGCCAAGACCGGCGTCCCGCAACCATGCCTGCCCCCGGATGTTGTCCTGGGTTTGGAGCGGGCCGCCGAGGGCGTTGGCCACCAGAATCAACTGCGGATCCGGGTTTCCGGCGGAACGCAATGCCTTGGTCGCTGCGGCGACCGTCAAGGCGGCAACGTCGCCTGGCTCTCTGCGAAGCGGGAGCGCATGCCAGCCGGTGATCACCGGGTCATCCACGATGAGGTCCTCCTGTGGTGTGATCCGAACGCCCGGTCACTGTTGAAAGAAGTTTGACGATCTGGTCGAGGTGGGCGCGAGGGTCGTCCATCGTCACCACCAGGCTGAGGTGGTTGGCGCCGGCCTGGACGAACTCGCCTGCCCGCTGCGCCAGTCGCTCATCGGCGGGCAACACCATGCGGGGTCCGATGCCGGGCAGGTTGTACAGGGACTCCAGCCACTGCCGGCCCGACTCCAGATGCTCCGGGGGGCAGCAGAAGAGGAACGGGCCCCGCATCGGCGGCACGATGTGCAACCCGCTCAAACGGTTGAATTGAGCTGCGAAGTGCGAGGGACCCAGAAACGCCGGCAGCCAGTTGGCGCCAAGGGCTGCGACGGCTCGTTGCGACCCGGGGCCGCGTCCGCCGATCCATGGGCGCGGCGCGCTTCGTCCGCCGGTGCTGAGCGCGGCGGCGACCGCCCGATGGTGTTCGACCATGGCGTCCCAGCGATGTGTCGGCGCGGTGAGTCGCTCGGCGGCGTCGTACTCCCGTTGGTGCTCGCCGACACCCAGACCCCAGCCGAGGCGACCCTCGGCGACGTCGATCAGTGACCCCAACGATGCGGCGAGTACCACCGGAGGGCGCAGCAGTGCCTGGAGCACCCCGGGCCCGACCGCGATGCGGTCGGTGGCCTCGAGGCCGATGGTGGTGGCGGTGAGGGCGTCGATGAACGGGCTGTGCCACAGGATGTGATCGAAGCACCAGAGTCGATCGAAGCCCGCCGTCTCGGCTTCGTGTGCGACCGAGCGCACCAAACCCGGGTCTGGTGCACCGAATTGGAGAAAGGTTGGCAACGCCAGGCCAAGATCGAGTGCGGTTGATTCGGTTGATTCAGCCATCGCCGCAAACCCCCCAAAGCGACAGTACCTGGGTTTCGGCCACCGGGCAGAAGCGCTTTTGGAATGCGACCTGTGCCGCAGGGTCGCCGGCCTCGGCGGAGCGGTTGGGTTCGGCCAGGTTGGGGCGGGACGGCGACACGAGCACCCAGTCGGCCTGCGCCAACTCGTCGGGCAGGCTGGAACCCGCCACGTTGGTGAAGCCCGGGTCCATCTCGGAGTGGTAGGTGCCCACGGCGAGGTCGGGAAACAAGGTGTAGAGGGCCACCGGGTTGTCGTAGGCCCGGGTGAGGTCGCTGGGGGCGACGATCAGCCGGTCACCGGGCCCGGCCCTCGCCGCCAGTTCGTTGACGGTTCGCTGAACGGGCGACTGCACCGACGCGGCCACAGGCAACGAACGGTCACCGACGGTGACCACCCCCGCGTCGCGCGTGCTTTGCCCGGTGGCCGCCCGGCTCCACGGGCCGAGCACAGGTGCGGGGAAGAGCACCAGGATCAGCAACAGCGGCACCAGTGGTGCCAGCGCCAGAATGTCTGGCCTCGGGGACGACTTCCTGGCAACGAGCAACGTGGTGATGGTGACCGGCAGCGCGGCCAGGGGTACGGCGGTGGTCAGCGCCAGGTGGCCCAAATCGGGCCGCTGCACCAGCTGCGGCAGCAACGCAAGCGCCAAGCCTGCGACGGGCACCAGCGCCGGCATGCTGCGCCGAGCCGCCCAGGCAGCCGCCACCAGGAGCAGTGTGGCGGCCACCGACACCCAGAACCACAGCGCCACCTGGGCTGCCAGCGGCGGCGCGGGCAGCGGCCATTTCGGGGAGAGGCTCAGGGTGCGGCTGAGCCCCTGAAGGTCGGCGAACGGGGGTGGCGGCAGGCTTCGGTAGGGGCGCAACGTGAATACGGGGCCGGTCACCAGCACCCGCCAGGCCTTCGCCGGGCCGACGATCAGCGTGTAGGCCGCCAAGGGCGCCAAACCGGCGGCAAACCCGCCCAGCATCGGGGGCCACGCTCGCCTGATGGCCGCGCGGCTGCGTGCGGCCCACAGCGCCCCGCCCCCTGCCAACACCACGGCCAGGGCCAGGTCGGGACGGAACCCCAGGGCCAGACCAAACAGCAGCCCCGCACCGGCAAGACGAGCAAACTGAACCGGGGTTGAGGACGTTGCCAACGGCCCCCTTGTTTGCTCTCCGTCCAACAGGCCCGGTGGTACCTCCCGGAGCAGAAGCACGCCCCACAGCACCGCGGCCAGCCCGAACCACCAGGCGACCGCCACCAGGGTGCCGGCCGAATAGACGGTGATCGACGTGACCACTGCTGCGGCCGTGGCCACGTTGCGTCCCCACGGCCGCAGCAGTTGGCGCACTCCCAACACGATGGCGATCAGCAGCAGGGCACCCACCACTCGTTGCGCGCCGATCGAAGGACCAAACACCTTGAACCAAAGCCCCATGAACCATGGGCCGAGAGGGCCGTAGAGCGCGTGGAAGTCGACGCCCGGCGTCTGTCCCTGCAACACGAGTTCGGCGTGCAGGACGGTGAAGCCCTCCTCGTACAGAGGTCCGGGCGCACCCCGCAGACCCCATGCCGGCGCCAGCGCGGCGAACGCGGTGATCAGGTAGCCGGCCTCCCGGGGGAGGACCCACGTCGACCTGGTCGGCGCCGCCGCCGACGTTTCAGCGCCGGGGGTTTCAGGGCGGGCACTCCGGGGGTCGACCGCTTTGGGATCAGCGCCGGTCACGAAAACCTCGCAGTGGCAGGTCGTTGCGTTGCAGCCAGTTGTCGGACGGGTAGTGGGCTGTCGGATCGATGGCGTGCAGGGTGTAGGCGGCTCGACGCCGTTGGGAACGGTTGGCCAGGCTGTAGTGGGGGAGCAGCCCGTCCAGCACGATCAGCGTGCCCGACCGCACCTCGAGGGGGACAAAGCCGGCCTCGGCGCCACCCGCCGGCGGTTCGTCGCCCAGCACCTCCATCGTGGTTCCCCCTCCGGGGGCACGGCGGAAACGGCGGGCAGGCTTGCGACGGTGTCCGCCGGGCAGCGCCCACAGGCAACCGTTGTCCAGCGTGGCGTCCTCCAGCGCAAACCAGAAGCCGACGACCGACCTGGGCTCCGTCCACAGAAACGTGTGGTCGGTGTGCGACGACACCTCGCCGCCGATCCCCGGCTGCTTAAAGATGAGCATCGACTGCACCAGCGCATGACCACCGACGCCCAGGCGGTCGGCCAAGTCGGCCAGGCGTTGGTGGCGGCTGAAGTCGTCAAAGACGGGTTCGAGGTCGTGCTGGGCATGACCGAACTTGTTGATCGCCCGGTCCAGCGGCACCTGGAGGTTGCCGTTGGAATCGAAGGCCTCGGGCTCAAAGAAGAAGCTGATTCGGTCACCCGAGGCCAGGAAGTAGTCGTCAGACGTGCGGGTCTGCTCGTTGGTGGAAAAGATCGACCGGGTGACCTCATCCGGCTTGAACGCCGCCACCAGTTCGTCGGCCCTGGCGATCAGGGTGGCCGCCTCGTCTGATGGAAAGAAGTCCTCCAGTACCAGGTAGCCGTCGGCTTCAAATCGTTCCCGCGGTGCTGCGTCGGTCGGCCCGGTCGTCATGGTGCCAGTCTCGCAGGAACCGGGCCGGTGCCGCCCCGACACATTCTCAGGACGTCGGTTGGGCGCCGTCACGACTCGCTGCGCAACCGGCGAACGTCGGACGGCCCGAACCCCCAGGGCAACAACTCGTCGATGCCGTGGGGACCGTCGTCCAACAGCACTCCGATACCAGCGCACACTCGGCGCAGAGCGACAGACCGATCGAGGCACACTCGGTGTTGGAGCCCTCCAGCACCCGGCCGTCGGTGGTTTCGGCGGCGGCGGCGCCGACCGGCACGCCCGAGTACGGGGCGTGACTGCGTTCGGTCGCACGCCGTGCGGTGTCGAGCAACAGCGCCCACGGGTCCGGCGTCACGAGGCCTCGGTTGCGTCTATTGGGCTTCGCCCCGGCGGAACGGGATGCCGAGTGCCTTCGGCATGCGCAGCTTGCGCAGCGCAGTGGCCGCCACCACCAGGGTGACGATGTGGGGCGTATAGGGCAAGAACTCCTTTGGCAGCGTCTGGGTGGTGAGGTACCAGATGAGGAGACCCGCCGAGACGAGGCCGGACATGATCGCGTTCTTTCGGCGTCCCTGAATGGCGGCCACGATCGCCACCAGCGCGGTGGCGATGGCACCGGAGAGCAGGAACGCGTGCACGGCCACGCCGCTGGCGCCCCGCAACCGAACCGCGTCGCTGTAGCCGAACAGCGTGGCGGCCCCAACCGCAGACACCGGTCGCCAGTTGCCGAAGATCAGCGCAGCCAGGGCGATGTAGCCCCGTCCGCTGGTCTGGCCCTCCGAGTAGGTGGACGTGGTGACCGTCACGATGAACACCCCGGCCATGCCCGCGAGGAGCCCGGAGATCACGACGGCGATGAACTTGGTGCGGATCACCTTGACGCCCACCGACTCGGAAGCCCAAGGGCTCTCGCCCACCGAGCGCAGCCGCAGACCAAACGTGGTTCGCCACAGGATCCACCAGATGATGGGTACCAGGAAGATGGCGCCAAGGGTGAAGAGCGACAGGTCGGTGATCAGGCCCCGGGCCATGCCCGCCGCATCGGAGATGAAGAACCAGTGATGTTGCTCGATCGAGCCGAGCGCGTTCGACAGCGGCCAGATGGTGATCGTGGGAAAGTCGCCGCTGACGGGCGGGCTCTGGCGCACGCCCGCGCCCTCGCCGACGTTGGCGTAGACGGCCGCCGACAGGTAACGGCACAAGCCGGGAGCCAGCAGGTTGATGGCCACGCCCGAAATGATGTGGTCCACCTTGAAGATCACGGTGGCGGTGGCGTGCAGGCCCCCGCCGAGCGCGCCGCCCAACATGCCAAAGGCCAGGCCACCCCAGACACCCCAGTGCCAGCCGCCGTAGGCGCCAAACCAGGTACCCAGGATCATCATGCCTTCCAAGCCGATGTTGACCACGCCGGCCCGCTCCGAGAACAGTCCACCCAGAGCCGCCAGCGCGAAGGGCACGGTCAGCCGCAACGTCTCGGTGGTGAGGCCCGAGGAGGTCAGGTCGGTGGCTCCGGACAACACCCGGGTGATCGACAAGATGGCGACCCCGGTGACGGCAAAGAGGGCCCAGCGCTTCTCGGGACTGAACCAGGGTTTCGTCGGCTTGTCGGGCTCGAGCAGGTCCTCGTCCAGCGACCGGGGAGTGATTGCCGTGGTCATGAGGCCGCCATGTGTTCGGGTGCGGTGCGATCGTTGGGTTCGGACCCGGTGGTCAGCTCACGGGCGGTCGCCCGCTGCATCTGAACGTCGCCCAGACGCTCTGCCACCCCGTAGGCGATCACGGCGGTCAACAAGACGACACCCTGCATGATCGTGACGATCTCGGGCGGAACGTCGACGAGTTGCAGTCCCTGCCCGGCCCGGTCGAGAAACCCGAACAACAGCGCGCCGGCGGCCATGCCCAGCGGATTGTTGCGGCCCAGCAACGCCACCGCGATTCCGGTGTAGCCCAAACCGGTGGGGAAATCCTGGGTGTAGCGATGGAAGATGTTCTCCGACAGCAGCACCGGCAGGCCGACGGTGCCGGCGATGGCCCCCGAGATGAGCATGGCCTTCATCGTCATCGCCTTGGGGCTGACCCCTGACACCGCTGCGGCGGTGGGGTTGGCGCCCGACATGCGCAGGTCGAATCCAAACCGGGTGCGGTTGATGACCACCCACATGACGGCGCCAAGTCCGGCTGCGATCAGCGCAAACACCGACAGTTTTTCTGCGCTCGACACCTGAGCCAGGTTGCCCACCCAGCCCGAGGGACCAATCGGCTTGGTCTTGATCAGCTGCGTCTCGGAGGTGTCCCTCCACCGATTGACGAGGAACGCCACCGTACCTGCGGCGATGGCGTTCATCATGATGGTGGAGATCACCTCGGACACGTTGCGGGTCACCTTCAACACGGCGGGCACGGTGGCCCATGCCGCACCGGTCAGCATGGCCACCACGATGATGAAGGCCACGTGGAGCGGGGGAAACAGGTTCACCTGGGCTCCGGCGGCGGCGGCCACCACCACTGCCACCGCATACTGGCCCTCGACCCCGATGTTGAACAGGCCCATCTTGAACCCGACGGCCACCGCCAAGGCCGACAGGTACAGCGGGACGGCCTTGTTGGCGGCCACCAACAAGGAGCCTTCGGTGGTGCCGAAGCGGAACATCTCGGCGTAGGCGGAGAACGGATTGTGGCCCGACACGGCCAGGATCACCCCGCACAGCAGCGCCGCCAGTGCGACCGCCACGATCGGTGCCGCGATCGACGGCACCGCCCGCCGGGCTCGAAGTTGAAGCGCCGTGGAGTTCACGCCACCTGCTCCTGACGGCGTCCGGCCATGTAGGTGCCCAGGTCCTCGGGAGTGACGTGGGACGGGTCGAGGTCGGCGGTGAGCGCTCCCCTGAAGATCACCAGCAGGCGGTTGGACAGGCCGATCAGCTCATCGAGGTCGGCGGAGATCAACAGCACCCCCAGCCCATCGCCCCTGGCGATGCGCAACTGTTCCCAGATGGCCGCCTGGGCGCCGACGTCCACGCCACGGGTCGGGTGGGCGGCGATCAGCAGGGTGGGTTCGGCGGTCATCTCGCGGCCCACGATCAGCTTTTGTTGGTTGCCGCCCGACAGCGCCAGCGCCGGGATGTCCGAACCCGGGGTGCGCACGTCGTAGGAATCGATGATGTCGACGGTGTCGGCACGGGCGGCTTTGCGTCGCAGCCACGGGCCGCGTCGATAGCGGCGCCCCTGGTGACCCAACATGACGTTGGACCACAGCGACTCGCCCAGCACCAGACCCTCCCGGTGACGGTCGGTGGGCACGTATCCCAGACCCGCATCGCGGCGCTGCCGGGTGGACATCGGCCGGAGGTCCGCCCCGTCCAACCGCATCTCGCCGGACTCGGGATGCCGGAGACCCAGCAGGGCTTCGATGAGCTCCTGCTGCCCGTTGCCCTCCACCCCGGCGATGCCCACGATCTCACCCTGATGAACGGTGAGGTCGACGTCGTCGAGCAGCCGGCGTCCACCCTCGGCGGTCAGCGTCAGCCCGACGGTCTGGAGTGCGACCGTGTCGCTGGGAAGGTGTGGCTCAAGGGAGGGTGTGGGCAGTTCCGAGCCGACCATCAACGTGCCCAGGTCGGATTCGTCAACGTCGCCCGGCTTCACCGTGGCCACGGTGGTGCCCGCCCGCATCACGGTGATGTCGTCGGAGATCTCGAGTACCTCGTCAAGCTTGTGCGAGATGAACACGATGGTGACACCGCCGTCGCGCAGCGCCTGCAGGTTGGTGAACAGCTCGGTCACCTCCTGGGGGATCAACACCGCGGTGGGCTCGTCCAGAATGAGGATGCGTGCGCCCCGGTACAGCACCTTGAGGATCTCCAGGCGTTGGCGCTCACCAACGCTGAGCTCCTCCACCAGGCGATCGGGATCGAGGGGAAGTCCGTGGCGTTTGCCCAACCGGCGGATCATGTCATTCGCCCGACCCAGGTTCAGGACGCCGCGGTCGGCCTGCTCGGCGCCCAGAACGATGTTCTCGGCGACGGTCAACTGGTCGGCCAACATGAAGTGCTGGTGCACCATGCCGATTCCGGCATCGATCGCTGCCGCGGGTGAGCGAAAGGCCTTGACGGTTCCACTGACCTCAATGGTGCCCTCGTCGGGCTGGTGCATGCCGTAGAGGGTCTTCATCAGGGTGGACTTCCCCGCGCCGTTCTCGCCGATCAGCGCATGGATCGAGCCCGCCGCCACGGTGAGGTTGACGTCGCGGTTGGCAACGACACCGGGGAATCGCTTGGTGATACCGGTGAGCCTGATTGCCGGTGGTGGTTGCTCACCGGACGCGACGGGGGGACGTCCCGGAGCTTGCTCCGAGACATCCCCGCCGCCGTCGTTGTCCACAACCGTTCCCCGGTCCCTGAGTGACTCAGCCCTCGGGGGTGGTGGGCACCTCGATCTCGCCCGAAATGATCTGCTCCTTGAGCTTGTCCAAGTCGGCCGAGATGTCGTCGACGTACCCGCCCGACGTGGAGTAGTCCACGCCGCCGGCCTCGAGGTCGAAGGAGGTGACCCCGCCCTCGGTCTTGCCGGCATCGAAGTCGGTGATCGCACCTGCGACGGCGACGTCAACCTTCTTGAGCATCGATGTGAGGATCACGGCCTGCTGGTCCTTGGGCACCAGGTTGTACTGGTCGGAGTCCACGCCGATGGCCCACTTGGTGGTGTCCTTGCCGCCGTTGGCCTCGACCGCGGCCTCGAAGAGTCCGCTGCCGGAGGCGCCCGACGCGTGGAACACCACGTCGGCTCCGTCGTCGTACATCTTCTTGGCGATCGTCTTGGCCTTGGCCGGGTCGTTGAAGCCGTCAAAGTCCGGCGGCTGGGTGATGTACTGCGATTGGATCTTGATGTCCGGGTTGACCTTCTTGGCCCCGGCCTCGTACCCGGCCTGAAACTTCTTGATCAGATCGGTCTCGACGCCGCCGATGAAGCCGATCTGGCCGCTCTCGGACTTCATGGCCGCCGCGGCGCCCACCAGGTAGCTGCCCTGCTCCTCGGCGAAGACCAACTGCTTGATGTTTTTGGTCTTGGCCTCGTCCTCGGGCGGATAGGCGTTGTCGACGATGGCGAACGTGGTGTCCGGGTGGGCCTGGGCGGTCTCCAGAACCGAGTCGGCGAACAGGAAACCGACGCCGATCACGGGGTTGTAACCGCCTGCCGCCAGGCTCTCGAGCAGCTCGGCGCGGTTCTGACCGCCCTCGTCCGGCTCGAGTTCCTTGGTGGTGTAGCCGAGCCTGTCGGCAGCCTCGTTGAGCCCCTTGGACGCCGCGTCGTTGAACGACTTGTCGCCCTTGCCTCCAATATCGAAGACCAGGCCGATCTTGCCCTTGTCCTTGGCGCCGTCCGTGGCGTTGGCATCGTCCTGACTGTCGCCGCACGATGCCAGCATCAGTGCGGGCACGCTCAGCATTGCGGCCGCTGCCAGCACTCTCCGTCGTGATGTCACAGAAGATCTCCTTGGATCCGGTTGTCCCTCGTCGCCCCACCGCGTTGGTGGGTGTGACGATAGGCGCCCACGTGGCGGCGTGCACAAGATCCTGACTCCACCCGACCGGCCCTGCGTTGGTGGGTTGCACCGTCGGCTCCGGCCCGCCGGGAACGGCCCGGTAACATCGCCCATTCCCCCGACCTCCCCCCGAAATCACCCAGCTGGAGACCACCCATGTCACATCATGATTCGCCGCCGCCCGCCTCGATCCACGTGGCCGGAATCGGCAATGCGCTGGTGGACGTGCTTGCGTCCGCCCCGGAGGAATTGATCGACGAGTTGGGCCTGGTGAAGGGCGCGATGGGTCTGGTGGATGCCGACCGATCGGCGGAGATCTATGACCACATGGGTCCCGGCACCGAGATCTCGGGTGGCTCGGTTGCCAACTCGATGGTGGGCGTCGCCTCGTTCGGCGGACGTTCCCACTACCTGGGCAAGGTCCGTCAGGATCAGCTGGGGGAGGTGTTCGTCCACGACATCCGTGCCAACGGTGTGGGCTTCACCACGTCGTTGGCCACCGACGGGCCCGCCACCGGTTCGTGCCTCATTCTGGTGACGCCGGATGCGCAGCGAACGATGAACACCCACCTGGGCGCGGCGGTGCACTTTGGGCCCGATGATGTGGACCCGGCGGTGGTCACCGATACCGAGGTGCTGTTCCTCGAGGGGTACCTGTTCGATCCACCGGCGGCCCAGGAGGCGTTCAAGGTGGCCGCCAGGCTGGCCCGCGACGCGGGACGCAAGGTGGCGGTCACCCTGTCCGACCCCTTCTGCGTGGAGCGCCACCGAGCGGCGTTCGTCGACCTGGTCGACCACCACGTGGACGTGGTGGTGGCCAACCGCGACGAGCTGTGCTCGCTGTACGAGACCGACGACATCAACGAGGCTCACAGGATCGTTGCGGATCGCTGCCCGATGGCGGTCGTCACCCATGGCCCGGACGGGTCGTTCGTGCTCACAGGCGACCAGACCGTGCGAGTGGCCGCCGAGCCGGTGGCCAACGTCGTCGACACCACGGGCGCCGGCGACCAGTACGCGGCCGGGTTCTTCTATGGGCTGGCCACCGGGCTCGACCTGGAGACCTGTGGTCGTCTGGGCTCGATCGCCGCCGCCGAGGTCATCTCCCACCTGGGCGCCCGCCCACAGGTGTCGCTTGCCGAGCTGGCCGCACCGGCGCTCGCCGGCCGCAACCAGGGCTGACCCGCCACGCCTGATCAGCGACCGATGAGTTCGACGGCCGAACCCAGGCTGGCTGCCACCGCAAAGCGGGGGTGATCGAGCGGCGGCTCGGCCACCTCGTGGATCCACTGGTTGACCGACGGCACCCAGATTGCCCATCCGCCCAGCTCCAACACGGGCAGAATGTCGCTGCGCACCGAGTTGCCGATCATGACGAAGCGTGCCGGGTCGACTCCCCAGCGGCGCAACACGGCGTTGTAGTGCGCCAGGTCCTTCTCGGGCAGGATCTCGACGCCGTCGACCCACTCGGACAGGCCACTGGCGGCCACTTTGGTCTCCTGTTCGAACAGGTCGCCCTTGGTGATGATGCTGCGTCGCAGCCCGGTGCGTGCCAGCAGGGCCAGGGCCTCGGTGACGCCGGGATAGGGCTCCAACGCATTGCCGAGCATCTCCCGCGACCAGTCGAGGATCCGGGCGATGTCGTCGCCTCCCACGGCGCCGTCGGACAACATGATGGCGGTTTCGATCATCGACAGCGTGAAGCCCTTCACCCCATAGCCAAACACGGCAAGGTTTCGGCGCTCGACGTCGTCCAGGTGGGCGCCGGCCACCGCATCGGCAAGCAGGTAGGGCGCCATCAGCGCCTCAAATCGGCTTGCGATGTCCTGGAAGCCACCCTCGGTCTCCCACAGCGTGTCGTCGGCGTCCAGCCCAACCAGATCCAGGTTTCGAGGTGCCTCGACGAACCAACTGGTGGGGACCTCGGCGCTCACGACGGGCAGTCTCGCAGGTACGGTGCGATATGGCTCCAGCGACCCGTCACCCGGCGACATGGCACTGACCAGCGGCATCGGGACCCCCTCGGAGTTCGACCGTGCGCTGCTTGTGCACAGCGCCCGCCGCCTGGACCCGACGCCGCCGACACCCGAGGCGTTGGCGACCGCTCCCAAGGTGCTGTTGCACGATCACCTCGATGGCGGTGCCCGACCCGCAACGCTGATTGAATTGGCCGAGGAGCAGGGCTCGTACGACCTGCCCGGAACCGACGCGGCCGAGCTGGCGCAGTGGTTTCACCAGGGCGCCGACCGGCGCGACCTCGGCCTGTACCTGGAGACCTTCGGACACGTGGTGGCGCTGATGCAGCGACGTGACGCCATTGTGCGAATCGCCCGGGAGTGTGCCGAGGACCTGGCCGCCGACGGCGTGGTGTATGCCGAGGTGCGCATGGCGCCGGAGCTGTGCGTGGAGGGCGGCCTCTCGATGGACGAGGCGACCGACGCCATGCTCGAGGGACTGGCCCAGGGATCGGCCGGCACCGAACTCACCGTGCGGCTGCTCTGCACCGCCATGCGCACCGCCGCCCGATCGGTTGACGTGGCCCAGGTGGCGCTCAATCACCGCGACGATGGCGTGGTGGGCTTCGACATCGCCGGCAAGGAGGACGGGTTCCCACCCAGTCGACACCTGGATGCCTTCCAGTTGGTGATGCGCGAGGACTTCCACATCACCATCCATGCCGGTGAGGCGTTTGGTCTGCCGTCGATTGCCGAGGCCCTGCATTACTGCGGCGCCGGACGGCTGGGACACGGGGTGCGGATCGTTGACGACCTGGTGCTCACCGGTACCGAGGACCGCGGTCCCGGCCTTGCACCCGGTATCACCGAGGACTCCGCCGTACACCTGGGGCGAACGGCGGCGTTCGTGCGTGACACCCGGGTGCCCCTCGAGATGTGCCCGTCTTCCAACGTGCACACCGGCGCGGCTGCGTCGATCGCAGAGCACCCCATCGGTCTCTTGACCGACCTGCGGTTTCGGGTCACGGTCAACACCGACAACCGACTGATGTCCAATACGACGATGACCAAGGAGTTTGGCCTGTTGGTCGACGAATTGGGCTTCGACCTGGGCGGCCTGCAGTGGCTCACCCTCAACGCCATGAAGTCGGCGTTCCTCCCGTTCGATCAGCGGCTGGCGATCATCGACAACGTCATCAAACCCCGCTACGGGGCGCTGCGAGGTCAGCCGGTGTAGGTGGCACGGCCGGAGACCGCCGCGGCCACCCTGGCGGGCGTTGCGGTCATGGGCACGTCAAGCCCGACCGGCAGCTCGACCGAGCCCACGTCGCACCCGCGATCGCCTGATCGGCTGCGCCCCTGGCCGTCCGTTTTGACATGTGCGAGGCACGTCGGGGGAGGCACGCGATCCACCAGCACACCGTTGGGCACCGGCGGCCGTGCAGGCACCGGCGGACGCTCCTGAAGGTCTCCCTGGTAATACCCGAGCAGGCCGACGCCGTCCCGGGGGCCGTCGCTCAGGTCGCCGACGCCAGAGCCAAACCCGCAGCTGGGATCGTCGCCCACGTTGTAGCCGTGGCTGGTCGCCCGTTCCACCGAACACGAGTTGGGCGCCCCGGCGCCCCCGGCGACGTAGCCGGCAAAGGAGTCGAGGTTGACCGCCCCCAGTTGCCGCCCGCCGGAGGGGGAGGTGGTCGAGTTGTCCACGATGGTCGAGAAGACCAGGGTGGCATTGGTGGCCACGGCACCGCCGTTGGTCATCGCCAGGTTGTTGGTGATCGTGGAGTTGGTGGCATGGAGGTCGCCCAGCACCCACACGCCGCCGCCGGCCGATCCGGCGGAGTTGCCCGACACCACCGAACGGATCAGGTTCAGCTGTGCGGGTGGGCCGGACAGCGTGACTGCGCCGCCGGTGTCCTCCGCCGAGTTGGAGGTCAGCATGGAATCGCTGATCGTGATCTCGGAGCTGCCTTCGGAGAGCAGCGCGCCCCCCGAACCCTGCCCGAGCGGCGCCGTGGCCTGCCCGCCCGCGAGCGTCACCTTCGACAGGTCCACCCGGTCGTCGCCCGTGACGTGTAGCACCCGTTGACCGGGGCATTCCTGCACCACGGTGGCCCCGTTGCCTTCGATCCTGATACCGCCACCCACCGTTGAGAGGTCCAGGTCACCCCCCTCGTTGTCGTTCTCGTCGGAACCCTCCCCTGGTCGAGCGTCCGTTCGGCGACACCCCTTCGTCAACCTGTAGGTGGTGGGTTTGAGCACGATGACCGTGTCGGTGCCGCTGCGCGTCGCCGAGTCGACCGCATCTCGCAACGACCCCGGGCGCCCATCGGCCGAGGTGGTGGTCACGATGCGCTCGGCCCGCTCCCAACCTTCGGGAAGCGCTCCGGTGCCCTCGTCGTTGCCCACGACGCCGATGGCCAGAGATCCTGGCAGGAGCAGCGCCAGCGTCACCGCGGCGAAGACGAGGAGCCTCCACCGGAGGCTTCGTCCCGATTCGTCGTTCTCGTCGTTCTCGCTCGCAGACGCCGTCGGGGCACCGCCCTTCCCTCCTTCGATGACTGGTGGGTCGGGCTCCGAGGCGCCTCGATCGGGCATCGCCCGGTCGAGGCCGCGGCGTGCGCCGGACAGGCCTCGGTCGCGGAGACCGCTGAGCAATCCCATCAGTTGGGTGGTCTGCGGCCGTCGAGCCGCGGATTGCCGTCGGCCGTGCCTGTTGGAACCGGGCCGCCAGGAACCGGCGCGCCAAGAATCGTGCGGACCTCGTGTTCCATCCATTCCAGCCGGGTGCCGGCGCGTCGCCTGGCGGCTCGAAGGATCCGCTCACCGGCGCGGCTCCCACCGGCAACCTGCTCGACAACCTCCAGGTACGCCTTGAACTTCGGTTCGGTTCCCGACGGCCGGAAGGCCACACGGTCGCCACCGCGAAGGAACAGTCGCACCAGGTCGTCGGATGGGCGGTCGACCGATTCCACCAGCCTGCCGCCCAACGCCGTCGGTGGGTTGCTTTCGAGTCGGGCCACCAGCGCGTCGCGGTTTCGAGCCCAGCCGGTGCTGTCGAAGCGCACCGACACCTGGGAGGTGGTGTGAACCCCGTGCTCACGCGTCAGGCGGTCCAGCACCGCAAGGGGATCGGACCCGGTGTTCAAGAGCCGACCGCACAGGTCGGCGACGGCGAGTGCGGCGAGGAGCCCGTCCTTGTCCCGACAGCCGGGGCCGACCGCGTAGCCCATCGCCTCCTCGTAGGCCACCAACTGCAGCCACTGGGGGTGGGCCAGGGCCGGACGGCACAGCCACTTGAAGCCGGTCAGCGTTTCGGCGTAGTGCACGCCCGCTTGGGTGGCCATCTTCTCCAGCAACTGGGACGACACCATGGTGGTGGCCAACAGGCGGTCGGGAAGGCCTTGGCTTCGCTGGAGGGCCCACCAGGCCAGCAGCGCGCCCACCTCGTTGCCGGTCAACGTGTGCCACTGATCGTCCGCGTCGGGTACGGCGACCGCGAGACGATCGGCATCGGGATCGTTGGCGAGGATCAGGTCGGCCCCGAGCTCGGTGGCCAGCGCAATGGCGGCGTCGAGCGCACCCGGCTCCTCCGGGTTGGGGAAGGCGACGGTGGGAAAGTCGGGATCGGGAACCTGTTGTTCGGGCACCGGGGTGACGCTGGTGTAGCCGGCGGCGCCCAACAGCTGAAGCAGTGGCGCCCCGCCGACGCCGTGCAGCGCGGTGGTGACCACCTGAAGGTCGGGGTCTCCGGCGGCCCCGACCTGGTCCAGCGTGTCGGCCAGATACCGATCCACCATGAGGCGGCGGGTGTTGACCGCACCGGAGCCGGGGTGGGGCGTCAGCCTGCGGTCGCGGGCCGCCGCCTCGATGGCTGTGGCGATTCGGGCGTCGATCGGTGGGATGATCTGTGCCCCGTCGCTCCAGAACACCTTGAGGCCGTTGTCGGAGGCCGGGTTGTGGCTGGCGGTCACGCACAACCCGGCGCCGAGCCCGTGCTTGGAGACCGCCCAGGCCACCAACGGTGTCGGGACCGGCCCGGCCGGCTTCATCACGCTGATGCCATGAGCCTCCAACACCTCCACCACGTCCTCGGCAAACCGGGCGGAGCGGTGGCGGGCATCGTGGCCCACGATGGCGGTTTTGGGCACCCCTTCGGAGATCATGACCCGGGCGATACCGGCGGCGCTCTGGCGAACCAGCAACCGGTTCATTCGGTTGGGGCCGGGCCCCATCGCCGCTCGCAGCCCGGCGGTCCCAAAGGCCAAACGCTCACCAAAATGCTCGGCCAGGTCGGCTTCGTTGCCCTGCTGGAGGAGCCGCGTCGTGGCGTCCCGTGTTTCGGCATCGGGGTCGAGTGCCATCCAGGTACGGGCGGCGGCCCGCAACCCGGCCTGGTCAACGTTGGGTCGCAGCTCCGCCATGACCTCGACGGTACTGCCCCGGAGGCCGCCCGACCCGACTCCAGCTCGTCGCCGCCGTCGACGCCGGCATCGTCTCGCACCCGGGTGGCGGCGCTCGGCCGTATTCGCCAAGCTGGACCATGGCGTTCTTTGATCACCACTGTCACCTGGCGGACCTGGATGACGGGCAGGAACTGTTGGATGCGGCCCGGTCGCAGGGGGTGAGCAGGTTCATCGACGTGGGCGTCACCATTCAGTCGTCACGCGCCTGCCTTGAGTTTGCGAGCACGAGGGATGGGGTGTGGGCCACGGCGGGCGTGCACCCGCACGATTCGAATGAGGGACCGGTCGATGAGCTGATCGTTGCGCTGGAACAACTGGTCGATGGCGGCGCGGTCGCCGTGGGCGAGTGCGGCCTCGACTATCACTACGACCACTCCCCTCGAAACACCCAGCGGGACGTTTTTGCGGCCCAGATCCAGCTGGCTCTGCGGCTCGATGTGCCGCTGGTCATTCACACCCGGGAGGCTTGGCAGGACACCTTCGCCGTCCTCGATGACGAGGGCTGGCCCAGGCGCACGATCCTTCACTGCTTCACCGGTGGTCCCCAGGAGGCGGAGCGGTGCCTGGCCGGCGGGGCGGTGCTGTCGTTCTCGGGCATCGTCACGTTCAAGGGGGCCGCAGACGTGCGCGAGGCGGCCAAGCAGGTGCCACCCGACCGGTACCTCGTTGAGACCGACACGCCGTTTCTTGCGCCGGTGCCCCACCGGGGTCGACGAAACCAGCCGGCCTGGGTGGTCGACGTGGCTCGCGGGCTGGCCGAGGTCCGGGGCGAGACGGTCGCCGAGGTTGAGGCCAACGCCTGGGCCAACACCCACGCGGCCTACGGCCTGGCACTCCCGACTGTCGGCTGAGGCCGTTCCGGACCTGCTCGTCAACCGGGATGCCAAAGCCCGCAGTAACCTTGTCCTTAATGGCCCAGCACCGATCCACGCCGACCCGCATCCGGATCGCCGCCGGACTGACCGGGGCGGTTGTCGCCGTGCTGGCCGTGGTGTTCGTCGTCACCCTTGGCGATGATTCGGAGGAGGCCGCCACGACCACCGCCGTCACCACCACATCGGGGGTGCCGCTGCCGCCACCGCTCTTCGAAACCGATCCGTCGTGGAACATTCGCGGTCATTCCCGATTCGCCGACGCCGAGCGGAGCAAGCGGGAACCGGGCGGCCGCGGCCCGTTGGTCGAGGGCGTGGAGAACGTGCCCCCGACGCGATTGAACATCACCACCACCACCATCGAACAGCGTGTCATCAGCCTGGAGGAGTCCGGGGCGTTGACCACGAGGACCACCTCAGGGCCCTCGGTGACGACGTCGGGTGTCGGATCCTCCAGCGGCGGAACCGGTACATGACCCCACAGGCCGGACCGCCGCTGCTCACACGCTCGACGATCTCGGAGCTGCTGGCCCGGTACCGACATCTGCCACGCAAGACCCTGGGTCAGAACTTCGTGGCCGATCCCAATACGATTCGTCGAATCGTCACGCTGGCGGGCGTCACCGAGGAGTCCTCGGTGGTCGAGATCGGACCCGGGCTCGGTTCACTCACGCTGGGCCTGGCCATGACGGCGGGACGGGTGGTGGCGGTGGAGGCCGACCCGTCGCTGCTGGAGCCGTTGACCGAGGTCACCGCCGGCACGGGGGTGGAGGTGATCGGCGCCGATGCGTTGTCGTTGGACTGGGCCGAAACGCTGAGTGGTGCCGCCGTGGCATCCGCCACTACCCCGAAGGTGACCGAGTGGGACCTGGTGGCCAACCTGCCCTACTCGGTCGCCACGTCGTTGCTGTTGGGTGTGGCCGAGCGGGCGCCGATGATCACCCGCGGCCTGGTGATGGTGCAACGCGAGGTGGGGGAGCGGTGGCAGGCCGAGCCGGGCTCGCGAACCTACGGCATTCCCACCGTGATGCTGGCTCGATGGGGCACGGCGTCGATCGTCGGCGAGGTGCCCCGCAGCGTCTTTCTGCCCGAGCCCCGGGTCGACTCCGTGCTCGTCCGGTTTATCCGCCACGAGCGCTCGCCCATCCCAACGGACGGTGTCGACGATGAGCGTCTCGATCGGGTGGTGCGCACCGCGTTTGGGGGCCGCCGCAAGATGTTGCGGCGGTCGCTGAGCGGCATCGTCTCGCTCGAACACTTCGAGGTGGCCGGCGTGAATCCGACCGATCGCCCCGAGCAACTCGCCCTGGCGGACTTCTCACGGCTGGCGGCGCAGCTCCCCGCCGGCCGGTAACTTGGCCTGGTGCCGGATCACGTCAAGGACCCGCTCGATCAAGCGGTGACGCTTCAGGCTCCAGCCAAGATGACCTTGAGCCTGCGGGTCACCGGGGTTCGCCCGGACGGGTACCACACACTGGACGCCGAGATGGTCTCGCTGTCCCTGGCCGACCGGCTGGTGCTGGGGCCCGGCGAGGGTCTCACCATCGAGGGTGAGGGTGCGTCGGCCGGCGACGACTCGGTGAAATGGGTGGGTGTCACCAGCGACAACCTGGTGACACGGGCACTCGCGCTGGTGGGGCGCACGGCCTCGGTGCAACTCACCAAGCACATACCCGCCGGTGCGGGGCTTGGTGGTGGATCGGCCGATGCAGCCGCCATCCTGCGCTGGGCGGGGTGGACCGACCTGGGCGCCGCGGCCCGACTGGGCGCCGACGTGCCGTTCTGCGTCGTCGGCGGGCGCGCCCGGGTGAGAGGTATTGGGGAGCTGGTCGAGCGGCTGCCCTTCAGGGCCCTTGACCTCACGCTGTTGACGCCCCCGCTGGGGGCATCAACACCTGCGGTGTATGCCCGTTGGGACGCGCTTGGCGGGCCCTCCGGCGACAACGGCAACGACTTGGAGCCCGCAGCGTTGGCCGAAGTGCCCGAGCTGGCGAAGTGGCGTCATCGCCTGGGCGATGCGTCCGGCCAGGTGCCACGGTTGGCGGGCAGCGGTTCGACGTGGTTCGTCGAGGGCCACCACCCGGGACCCGGGCATCGCCTGGTCAGCACGGTGCCCGCCGCACCCTGAAGGTGGCGGCGAGGCGGAGGCTACTTCTTGGAGCGACGCTGGTGACGCGTCTTCCGCAACAGCTTCTTGTGCTTCTTCTTCCGCATACGCTTGCGACGCTTCTTAATCAGTGATCCCATGAGGGGGGGCACTGTACCGGTCCCCAGCGAATCGAACCAAGGCGGCGCCGGCGGCGGACGGCCGGTATCGTGTGGCCAACTACCTTTGGCGGGTAGTTCAATCGGCAGAACGCCTGACTTTGGATCAGGAGGTTGCAGGTTCGATCCCTGCCCCGCCAGCGAACAACATCGACGCACGTATCCCCAACAACACGTCGACCTCCGGGTCGGAGGAGCACACTGCGGTGGAGCTGGTCACCAAGAAGAAGCTGTTGCTGGTCGCTGGTCGGGTCCACCCCGAACTGGCCACCGAGATCTCCGAGCGCCTTGGCGTTCCCCTGGGCGACGTGGAGCTGGCCAGCTTCCCCAACGGCGAGCGCCACTGCCGTTATGGCGAGTCGATCCGGGGCGCCGACCTGTTCATCCTGCAGACCCACGACAGCATCGAGGGCACCACGATCAACGACGCCATCATGGAGCAGTTGATCATGGTGGATGCGGCTCGCCGGGCCTCCGCCAAGCGCATCACGGTGGTGGCGCCCTTCTTCGGCTACTCCAGGCAGGACCGGAAGGCCACGGGGCGCGAGCCGATCACGGCCAAGCTGGTCGCCAACCTGTTCGCCGCGGCCGGCGCCAAGCGACTGGTGTCGATCGACCTGCACTCGGGCCAGATTCAGGGGTTCTTCGATGGGCCGGTCGACCACCTCACAGCCATGCCGGTGCTCGTCAACTGGATGAAGGCCAACCTGCCGCCCAACGTGGTGGTCGTCAGCCCCGACTCGGGCCGGGTGCGGGTGGCGGAGCGCTACGGCAACCACCTCAACACCGATATCGCCATGGTGCACAAGCGCCGGGTGAAGGTGGAGGGTGCCGGTGCCGACGGCGAGCAGAGCATCGTCGAGGCCAAAGGAGTGGTCGGCCAGGTGAAAGGTCGGCCGTGCGTGATCATCGACGACATGATCGACACCGCGGGCACCATCTGTGCCGCTGCGGAGCAGTTGAAGGTGGAGGGCGCCACCGAGGTGTACGCCGCAGCCACCCACGGGGTGCTCTCGGGCCCGGCGGTCGACCGGCTGAAGAACGCGCCGATCGAGAAACTGGTCATCACCAACACGCTGCCGATCCCACCGGAGAAGAACTTCGACAAGTTGGTGGTGTTGTCGGTGGCCGAGATCATCGCGGACGCCCTCGACGCGGTGTTCGAGGACACCTCGGTGTCAGAGATCTTCGCCGGTCAAAACCACAGCTGATCGTCGTCCCGCGTACATGGTGGGCAGCGGCTGAACCCAGCGGCCGTGGTAGTCGGCGTGGGCCAGCAGCGTGCCCGAGCCGCCCGGCCAACATCGCAACTGCACGGCCGCCCGGTCGCGACGGAATTCGTCGGGTTCGAAGCTCACCCTCACCAGCGGCGCGGCCTTGGTGGCCCGCTCGCCGGCCGCCTCGATGGCCCGGGTGATCGGCCAGCGTTCAGCGGTGGGCACGTACTGCCACATGATCGACTGGAACACCATCGTGGGGCGAGAGCCCGCCCGGTCTGCCAACACGCCGTCCAGCGTGGCTGCGGTGTCGTCGGTCTCGATCAGCTTGGCCGGCACGGCGGCCGCCAGTTGGACCGCTCCGTCGAGGCGTTTGCGCCGCTCGGTCTGATCCGGCCAGAGGTAGCTGTGCAGGCGCAGCGCAACGTCCGGGTCGGTCGGGTCGGCCGGGTGTGGGTCGAGACCGATCCGATCGTCGACCTGCCACTCGTGCAGATGTGGGGCTCCGCCGACCCACTCCGGTGCCAGGCGCACCAGCGAAGCCGGATCACCCGCCAACGGTTGCTCGCCCGTCGACCGGTGGCCGTCGAGGTAGGCGAAGCGGTCCATTCGGAGGTTGAGCCCCGCCGACGTGCCCACCTCCACCAGCGAGATCGGACCGCTCAAACCGGGCATGCCGGCGAGCGCCGAGAGACCCAGGGCCAGGGCGGCTGCCCGCCCGGTCTCGTTGGTCTGCACAGCACGATGCAGAAAGTCGGCGGTGTGGTCGGGGTGTGAGGCGAGCGCCTCGAACACCGCGTCCGCCGGCGGCGCAGCGCCGCCCAAGCGGGTGTTCGGCCGGCACGATGGGTAGGCGGCTGCGAGCGCCGGCGCGTCTCCTGACAGTGCCAGCGCGTGGGCCGCTCCCATGAGCCGCAGGGGCATGGCGTCGCCGAAACGCCACCGCTCGAGCGGCGCCAGGAGCGCGTCGTAACGCCCCGACCGCACCTGCTCGCCCACGTTGGGCACGAGCGCCCCATAGAGGGGCGAGCCCAATGCGGCGCAGCTTCGGCCCTGTGAGTCAAACCAATCGCCAAGCGTCGAGCGAAGTTGGGTCAGGTCGGCCATGGCGCCATGCTCCCACGGCGAGGCCTTGCCGCCGGGTTGCCGTGGCGCTGCTGGTGCGGTCGGTCCGATGGGGCGATGGGGGGCCCATCGAATCCGGCGTCTATCATCGTCCCCGGCCCGGGGACGCTCGGGAGTCCCCGGAACCCCCGGGGAACGAAACCAGGAGACGTCTCAAGCCATGTCACAGCAGACAGAAACCATCGCCATCAGCGCCCAGGTGCGCACCGAGATCGGTTCGGGTGCCGCCATTCGTGAGCGCCAGGAAGGTCGCATCCCCGGCATCCTCTACGGTCTCGACAAGGGTAATGTGCCCATCACGGTCGAGCGGGCCGACCTGCGTCATGCGCTGGCCACCGAGCACGGCGAAAACGCCATGCTCACGCTGACCGTCGGCGACGAGGTCGTGCCCGTCATCGTCAAGGAACTGCAGCGTCACCCCGTGCGGCGCAACGTCACCCACTTCGACCTTCAGCGGGTGTCGGCCACCCAGCAGGTCACGGTGGTGGTGCCCCTGTACCTCGTCGGCACCGCCAAGGCGGTCATCGCCGAAGGCGGCATGGTAGAGCGCAAGCTGTCCAACATCGAGGTGCGGGTGCGGGCCGACTCGATCCCGGAGCGCATCGAGGCCGACATCTCCGAACTGACGATGGGTCGTTCGCTGCAGGTCCAAGACCTGAACCTGGGCGACGGCATCAAGGTGCTGACCGACGGACGCAAGGCCGTGGCGTCGGCCCACCTGACCCGGGCCGCCGTGGTGGCGACCAACGCCGTCGAGGGCGAGGGTGCCGAGGGCGAGGGTGCCGAGGGTGAGGAGGCCTCGGCCTGAGCCCCCGAGGCTCGTCCGACGCCCGACCGAAGCGCCGGGGCACCCCGGCAGACCTGGTGGTGGTTGGCCTGGGGAACCCCGGATCCCGCTACGAGGGCACCCGCCACAACGTCGGCGCCGACGCAGTGGCCCTCTTGGCCGAGCGTTCAGGCGACCGGTTGCGGCCGTCGAAGGACGAGGCGCTGCTGAGCGAAGCCCGTCTCGGCGGTCACCGCGTGCTTTTGGCGTTCCCCACCACCTACATGAACGACTCCGGTCGCTCGGTGGTTCGGCTGTGGCGCCGAGGTGGCCAGGAGGACTTCGATCGCCTGGTCATCGTGCACGATGAACTGGACCTGCCCCCTGGACGGGTGAAGGTGAAGGTGGGCGGCGGACTGGCCGGGCACAATGGGCTGCGGTCGGTGGAGGCACACCTGCACACCCGTGATTTCACCCGCGTTCGGATTGGGGTGGGTAAACCGCCCGGTGGCAAGGAGCAGGGTGTGGGGCACGTGCTGTCCAAGACCACCGGCGCCACCAAGGAACTGCTGGCCGTGGCCGTGGTCGAGGCGGCCGACGCCGTCGAGTTGATCCTGACCGAGGGCGTGGACGCCGCCATGGCAAGGATCAATGCCAGGTGATGCCGAACTCCCATGGTGAACCGGGTCGGACGCTGACGCGGGTGCAGGGGTGAGCCGCCGCTGGTACGGGGTGGTGATTGCAGCGGCCGTCCTGGCCACGGTGGTCGCACTGCTCGGTCAGCTGCGAGGCACGGAGGATCGAAGCGCCGACGCCGACCAATGGGGTACCGGCGAGTTGATCGAGACCGACGACGTGCCGATCGTTGTCGACAACACGTTGGTGGCGTCCGCCGACAATGCCGAGGTGCGACGACGCCGTCTCGTCACGGTCCCGGCGGTGGGCGTGGAGCCCACCGCCAAGGGGTTTCGGCTGGGCTGGGAGGAACCGGCGGCGTGTCGCGGCGAGCGGATCCTGATCCACGAGTCCCCGGTCGAGGTGTTGGTGGAGGTCACGTCGGCCGAGCCCTTCGCCACGCCGGAACGCACCGGTTGCGCACAGCGGGGGCCCATGGGCGACGACGTGGTGGGCGTGCTGCCCGTGCACGTGACGTCGGTGACCCTGGCCGAGCCGCTGGGCGATCGTCCGGTGCTCGACGCCGCCCGGGCTCATCTGCTGTTGGTCGTCGACGGTTAGCCGCCTTCTCAACCCAAACGCACTCACCCTCAACCCAGGCGCGTCACCCCACCCGCAGTGCCCCCGGCGCATCGGCCGGCACGACCGGGTGATGCGGTGCCACCGGGGTGAGCGGGCGGTACGGGTCGCCGGGTTCCGGTCGGGTGTCGGGCTCGCCGCGGTTGGGCCAGTAGGCCATTGCCCGCTCTGCTTGGGCGGTGATCGTCAGCGACGGGTTGACCCCGAGGTTGGCCGAGATTGCTGCGCCGTCGACGACCGACAGGCCCGGGTACCCGTGGACGCGGTGGTATGGGTCGATGACGCCGTCCTCGGCGGTGGCGCCGATCGGTGCGCCGCCCAGGATATGAGCGGTCATCGGGATGTTGACGACGTCATTCCAACCGCCGCCGGCAAAACCGTCGATCTCCTCGGCGATCTGCCGCACCGCCTCGTGACCCACCGGGATCCAGGTCGGGTTGGGCTCGCCATGACCCTGCTCGGACGTGAGGCCGCGCCCCCAGCGCTTGGGCCTCAGGTTGATCGAGTTGTCCCGGCTCTGCATGACGAGGGCGATGATCGTCTGCTCGGACCACTTTCGCAACGACAGGTTTCGCAGGAACGTCCCCGGTTGCCTCATCACCTCCGACAGCCATCGCAGCGCCCGCCGAGGGCCGCCGTCGGCGAGCGCGGTGGTCAAGAGCCCCATGGCGTTTGAGCCCTTGCCGTAGCGGCAGGGTTCGATGTGGGTGTCGGCGTCGGGATGGAACGACGAGGTGATCGCCACCCCCTTGGTGAAGTCGACGTCGTCGCGAAACGTGCGCGCCCCGAGGATCGCCTCGGAGTTGGTCCGTGTGAGCCGGCCGAGCACCGGTGAGAGGTGAGGCAGGCTGCCGTCGTTGGCCATCGCATGCAGCAGCTTCTGGGTACCGAGCGTTCCGGCGGCGAGCACCACCCGGTCGGCGCTGAAGACGGTCCGGCGGCGTCCCCCGGTTGCGGTGGTCTCGACGCGGAAGCCGCCGCCGGGCCGGGGCACGATGGCGGTCACGGTGGTCATCGGCCGCACCGATGCCCCCGCCTGCTCGGCCAGGTACAGGTAGTTCTTCAGCAGCGTGTTCTTGGCGCCGTGGCGACACCCGGTCATGCACTCGCCGCAGTGGATGCAGCCGGTGCGATCCGGGCCGACCCCGCCAAAGTAGGGGTCCTTCTCGGTCACTCCCGGCGTGCCCAGGTAGACCCCCACCGGCGTCGGTCCGAACGTGTCGCCCACCCCCATCCGGGTTGCGACGTTGGCCATCACGCGATCGGAAGGGGTCGTCCGGTTGTAGCGGGTGACCCCCAGCATGCGGGACGCCTGGTCGTAGAACGGGGCGAGCTCACGTTTCCAGTCGGTGATGTCCGCCCACTGCGGGTCGTCGTAGAACGCATCCTTGGGCGTGTACAGCGTGTTGGCGTAGTTCAGCGAACCTCCGCCGACGCCGGCCCCGGCGAGCACCATGACGTTGCGCAGCAGCGAGATCCGCTGCATGCCGAAGCACCGCAACGCCGGCGCCCAGAGGAACTGCCGTAAGCGCCATGAGGTTGCCGGGTACGTGGACTCGTCGAAGCGTTGGCCCGCCTCGAGCACGGTGACGTCGTACCCCTTCTCGGTCAGTCTGAGTGCGGCGGTCGATCCGCCGAACCCGCTCCCAACCACGATGACGTCAACCCGTTGCATCTCCATGCCTGCGTTGTAACACAGGCCGGGCCTCCGCAGGCCTTCGGTGGGCCCGATGACGGCTGCGTGCTTCCCGGAGCACGCAAGTATCCTCCCCGGGTGCCCCTGAGCTCCCTGGCAGCGCTGCTTCGAGACGACCCGTCGGTGCGTGATGCGCTGGGCCGGACGGCCGCCACGGTGGCGGTCCCCGAGGCGGTGCGGGCGGCCTACATCGCTGCAATCGCCGAGACCTCCAGCCGTTCGCCGATTGTGGTTGCCGTGCCCACGGTGGCCGAGGCCGAGACGCTCTGCGACGACCTGGGCACGTGGTTGGGGCCCGACGCGGTTGAGTGGTTTCCGGCTTGGGAGACGTTGCCCTTTGAGCGGGTGAGCCCGTCGACCGAAACGATGGGTCGCCGCATGCGGGTCATGTGGCGTCTTGGCGACCCTGCACGCAGCCCCCGGGTGGTCGTGGCACCCATTCGCGCCCTGTTGCAACGGCTCGGCCCGCACATCGAGGAGACACGGCCGGTGATCGTGGGTGTGGGCGACACGGTCGACTCGACCCAACTCGTGGATGAACTGGTCGGGTGGGGGTATCGCCGTGAGTATCAGGTGGAGCACCGCGGTGAGGTGGCGGTCCGAGGTTCGATCGTCGACGTTTTTCCGGCTACGGCCAATTCGCCGGTGCGCATCGATCTGTGGGGCGACGAGGTTGAGCGACTCACCGAATTCTCGGTGGGCGATCAACGCTCGGTGGCCTCGATCTCCGAGGTGGAGATCCACCCGGCCCGCGAATTGTTGGTGACCGAGGAGGTGGCCGTGCGGGCCGCCAGGCTCGTGTCGGCCGAGCCCTGGGGCGCAGCGCAGTGGCAGCGCCTGGCCGACGGCGAGACGTTCGACGGCATGGAGTCGTGGCTGCCGTGGCTGACCGACACCGAACACGTGCTGTTCGATCTGCTGGACGCAGACGCCCAGGTGCTCTTGGTGGAGCCCAAGCGACTGGCCGACCGGGGCGCCGACCTCTTGGCGGAGGAGGCCGACCTGGCCGATTCGCTCGCCCGTACCTGGGGCACCGACGGCGCCTCGCTCCGTCGTCTGCACCTGCACTTCGACCGGCTGTTGGCACACACTGCGGCGCCCGCCTGGTCGGTGCTCGCCACGGCGTCGGGTCCCGACGTGCCCGTGCTGGAGAGCCACCGGTGGCCCACTGCGGTTGGCGGGGGCGAGGCCCTGACCGCTCGGCTCGGGTCGTTGCTCGCCGATGGCTACCGGGTGGTGGTCGCCGCCCACAACGCAGGCTCGCTCGATCGAATCGACGGGATGTTGGGTGACTCCGGCCTGACCCTTGCCCGGCACGACGCCGGCGTCGATCCCGAAGGATTGACGCTGGCCCGACCCGGTGGTCACCTGACGGTGGCACCGTTGCACGAGGGCTTCATCGCGTCCGAGGCCCGCCTGGCGGTGCTGGCCGAATCGGACCTGACCGGGCGCCGTCGAACCCACCGCAAGCCCAAGACCCCACGTAAGGCGTCGCGTGATGCCCAGGCGTTCTTCGCCGACCTGGCGCCGGGCGCCTACGTGGTGCACCACCACCATGGGGTGGCCCGCTACGGGGGCATGGTCACCCGCTCCCTGCCGGGGCCCAACAACACGTCGGTCGACCGCGACTACCTGCTGTTGGAATATCGAGGTGCCGACAAGCTGTACGTGCCGTCGGACCAGATTGACGCAGTGCGGCAATACACCGGCGGATCCACCCCCACGCTGTCGCGTATGGGTGGCTCGGACTTCGCCCGCACCAAGGCCAAGGTGCGCAGCCAGGTGGCCGAGGTGGCACAGGAACTAGTGGTGCTTTACCAACTGCGCACCCAAAGCGAGGGCCACGCGTATCCGCCCGACACGCCCTGGCAGACCGAGTTGGAGGAGGCCTTCGAGTTCACCGAAACCCCGGACCAGGACCGGGCGATCGACGACGTGAAGGCCGACATGGAGTCGGACCGTCCGATGGACCGCCTGGTGTGCGGCGACGTCGGGTTTGGCAAGACCGAGATCGCCCTCCGGGCGGTGTTCAAGGCGGTCCAGGACGGTCGCCAGGCCGCGATCCTGGTGCCGACCACGCTGTTGGCGTCGCAACACTTCACCACGTTCAGCGAGCGCTTCGCTCCGTTTCCGGTTCGGGTTGAGGTACTCAGCCGATTCCTCACCTCCGCCCAGGCCAAGCGTGTGCTGCAGGCGCTTGCCGCCGGCGAGGTGGACGTGGTGGTCGGCACCCACCGCCTGCTGGGCGCAGACGTGTCGATCCCCAAGTTGGGGCTGCTGGTCGTTGACGAGGAGCAGCGCTTCGGAGTGAGCCACAAGGAGCGCATCAAGGAGATGTCGGTGGGCGTCGACGTGCTCACCCTGTCGGCCACCCCCATCCCCCGCACGCTGGAGATGAGCCTCACCGGCATTCGAGACCTGTCACTGCTGCACACCGCACCCGCCGAACGCCAGCCGATCCTCACCTACGTCGGCGAGTTCGACGATGCGCCGGTGGCGGAGGCGATCCGGCGCGAACTGCTGCGTGAGGGTCAGGTGTTCTACGTCCACAACCGGGTGGAGGACATCGACCGGCGGGCCTCCCAGCTGGCCGAGTTGGTACCCGAGGCGCGCATCGCGGTTGCGCACGGACAGATGGACGAGGGCACGCTTGAGCAGGTGATGCTCGACTTCTGGGAGGGCCACTACGACGTACTGGTGTGCACCACCATCATCGAGTCGGGCATCGACATGCCCATGGTGAACACGCTGGTGGTCGAGCGCGCCGACCTGCTGGGGTTGGGCCAATTGCACCAGATCCGCGGGCGGGTGGGCAGGTCGGGCCAGCGGGCCTACGCCTACCTGTTCTACCCGCCCAATCGTGAACTGACCGAGGAGGCCTACGAGCGCCTGAAGACCATCGGAGAGAGCACCGAGCTTGGTTCGGGATTCCGCATCGCCATGCGTGACCTCGAGATCCGTGGCGCAGGCAACCTGTTGGGCACCGGCCAGTCCGGCCACATCGCAGCGGTGGGCTACGACCTGTACGTCGAGATGGTGACCCAGGCGATCGCCGAACTGTCCGGCGAGCCGGTGCGCCAACCCGCCGAGATCAAGCTGGACCTGCCGGTCGACGCGCACCTGCCCGACGACTACGTCGCGCAGGAGGATCTGCGTGTCGAGGCCTATCGGCGTTTGGCCACGGTCACCAGCCAGGCGGAGGTGGACGACATCGCAGCGGAATGGATCGACCGGTTTGGCCCAACGCCCGAACCGGCGCTGGCCCTGCTGTCGGTTGCCCGGGTGCGAGCCGAATGCTCCCGCATCGGCATCACCGAGTGCACCGCCACCCGCAACCCCGACTTCTCGGGTCCGCCGCTGCGGGCGGTGTTGGCGCCGGTGGAGCTGGGCGCATCGGCACACATGCGTCTCGACCGCGCGTTTCCGGGCGCCGTGTACAAGGCGGAGCCGGCCCGGTCCACCAACAGTTCCGCCACCACCCCGGGGGTGGGCGGTGGGCAGCTCCAGGTGCCGGTGCGGGCCGGGCACGGGTTGACCGAGGACCTGGGCACGCTGTTCGCCCAGCTCTGGCCGCCCGAAGGCACGGAGCCGCCTCCGTTGCCCCGGCCCACCGGCGGTCACGCCTCGACGGCACCGCGACGGCGAAGCACGATCGGCTCGCGGCCGCCGGCCCCAAATCGGAGACCCGCCCCATCGCCCGGCGATCCAGCTGCCATCGCCGAGGCTGAGGCCCGAGCAAAGCGGGTGGCCGAACGCCGTGCCCGGCGCTCGCAGCGGTAGCTCGCCGGGCGATCGGTCGGGTGGGGCGGCCGGCGCTACCATCGCGGGCGCACCATCCCCTGCATGCCTGGAACCCCTCTGACCATGTCGCTGATCAGCCCGCCCGCCCGAGTCCGGACACTTACCGCCTGTGTCGCCGTCGGTGCGCTGACGTTCAGCGGCTGTGGCGTGGCCGCAGAGACCACGGCCGCCACCGTGAACGGCGAGACGATCACCGACGCCCAGGTGGAACAGGCGGCGCGGGTGCAGGCCATCGGCAACCTGCCCCTGGCCGAGGACGACCCGGTGCCCCTCGAGGTGCAGCGGCGGGCATTGAGCTTTCTGATCGCGGGACGGTTGCTGCAGGACGAGCAGGCCGATCTCAACATCGATGCCCCTGCGGGCTTGGCCGACGCTCTCGGTGCCCAACTGCAGGCCGATCCCGCATTCGCCAAGCTGTCCGACGGTGAGCAGAGCGATCTGGTGTCCACGGCTGTGGCGGTGGTGCCGCCTCAACAGGGTGCCGATGGCAGTCAGCCCCCCGGGGTGGCCGCCGCCATCCAGCAGGCACTGGTGAGCGATCCGGCGGCGCGGGCCACCTTTCGGGCCGAGCACCCGCAGATGTTTCGTGAGCTGTGCGCGGACATCGCCCAGGCACAGCCGGACGATGCCGACGAACTGAACCGGCTCATGGCCAAGGATCCGGCCGCCGGTTTCGAGAAGTTCGGGCAGCTCAACCAGTGTCAGACCGCGGCGGCCACCAACGGGTTGGTGCCGAGGTCGTCGCCCCAATGGCCCACCTTGAGTGCGGTGCTGTCGGGGCCGATCGACACGCTGGTGGGGCCGATCGCCTCCACGGTTGCCAACCCGGATCCGGCCGCACAGGGTGGCGGCGACAGCATCAGTCTGACCCGTTGGGTCCGTCCGACCGGGTCCCATGAGTTGGACGATACCGAGGCAACCAGCTTTGTTTCGTCGCTCGACGGGGAGACCCTGCTGACGTTGCTGGCGCTCCAGCCCGGCAGCGTGGATATCGACTCCCGCTACGGGGACGTGTTGACCGTCGGCCCGCCCGACGGGCTGCAGGTGGCCAGGGTGGCGCCCAACGGCTCCGGCGCGGTTTCGAGTTCGGCGTCCAGACCCGGCCAGGCCCCCTAGCGAGTGAGCGTCGTCCCGAGGGTCACCGTGGCCGGGCTCGGGCCGGCCGACGCCACCTTGATCCCGCCGCTGGTGTCGCAACGACTGGAAACCGGTCGCTGGTGGCTGCGCACCGCGCGTCATCCGGCGGCCGGCGAGGTGAACGCAGCGGGGTCCTTCGATGGGTTCTACGACACCAGCGACACCTTCGATCGCACCTACGAGCGCATCGTCGAGGCCCTGATCGCCGAGGCCGTCGAGCACGGCGAGGTGGGCTACGTGGTGCCGGGGTCGCCGCTGGTGCTCGAACGCGCCGTGGAACTGTTGGCGGCGGCGGCCGACCGGGGCGAGATCGTCCTCGAGGTGCTGCCGGCCATGTCGTTTCTCGATCTGGCCTGGGCGGCGCTGCGGGTGGACCCGGTGACCGTCGGTGTGCGCCTGGTGGACGGTCACCGTTTCGCCGTCGAGGCCGCCGGCCAGCGTGGCCCGCTGTTGGTGGCCCACACACACAGCAACGAGGTGCTCTCCGACATCAAGTTGGCGGTGCTCGACGAACTGGCCGCCGATCCCGGCGGCGAGGTGTGGGTGCTGTCGCACCTCGGGTTGCCCACCCAGGCGTTGACCCCGACCACCTGGGCGGAACTGGACCGCGGTGACCCCCCCGATCACCTCACCTCCCTCTGGGTTCCCACCTTGGCGTCGCCGGTGGCGGCGTCGTTGCAGGCGCTCGCCGAGGTCCTGGTCGCATCCGACAGCGGCCCGCTCGGCGACGCGGACGGCCGGTGGCGGCACTCGCCCGAGACGTGGAGGCTCGCGGCAGACCGGGTCGACGCGGCGTTGACCGGGCTCGACATCGCGGGCGGTGATGGCATCGACGAGCTTGAGGCGTCGCTGGGGGCTGCGCTCGGTGAGGTGGGCCGAATCGGTCGTCGGGCGGAACGGCAGGGCTGGTTCAACCTGGCCGACGTGGCCGCCGAAGCAGCCCTGCGCTCGAAGTAGCCCGACACGCTCGGGGCGCGATGCGTCACAATCGTGCCCATGACCGATGCAACTCACTCCGGCGGTTCCTCCTCCGGCCTCACGACCGCCAGCGGCGACATCGTCGTCAACTATCTGACCCAGGGCGACCCGACCGATCCGCCGGTCCTCATGATCATGGGGCTGGGTGCCCAGCGGGTCAGCTGGCCGCCCGAGTTCGTCGAGGCGCTGGTCGAGCGCGGCCGGTACGTGATCACCTTCGACAACCGCGATGCCGGTGAGTCCACCCACCTGAGCGACGCCGAGGTGGACCTGGGCGAGTTGGTCGGGGCGCTGCTCGGCGGTGCGCCGTTGGCGGAGGTGCCCTACACGCTGTCGGAGATGGCCGCCGATGCGGTTGCCGTCCTCGATGCCGTCGGTATCGATCGGGCTCACATCGTCGGCGCGTCGATGGGCGGGATGATCGCCCAGACCCTGGTGATCGCGCACCCGGAGCGGGCGCTCAGCCTGACGTCGGTGTTCTCGACCACCGGCGAGCCCGAGGTGGGTCGTCCGTCGGACGAGGCGGCGGCCGCGCTGATCACCCCGGCGCCGACCGAGCGCGAGGCCTACCTCGAGGCCACAGCCGAACGGTGGAAGATCTGGTCGGCACCCGAGCACTGGGACGCGGCGGCGGTTCGGGCTCGTCTGGAGCGCGAGTACGTCCGCAGCTTCGACCCTGCTGCGGTCACCCGACAGCTGGCGGCCATCCTGGCGAGCGGGTCGCGGGCCGAGGCCCTGCCCAGCGTGACCGCACCCACGCTGGTGATCCACGGGTTGGCCGATACTCTGGTGAAGCCCGACGGTGGCCGCCGAACCGCCGAGCTGATTCCGGGCGCAAAGCTGTTGGAGATCCCCGACATGGGCCACGAGCTGCCCGAGGCGCACTGGGACACCGTGCTCGATGCGGTCGAGGCCCACACCGGCGCCTGAACGGCGCCGATTGGCCCTGTCGACATCCGGAGCGCGGCGCTAGCGTGAGGGAGTGCCGCCGGAGCTTGAGGTCAACGTCTCGTTGGGCGATCTGGCCCAGCAGCTCGATGCGCAGCGATTCGTCGGGCGCCACACGGAGCGAGCGCTGGTGGCGGAGGCGCTGGCGGGGTCGCGCAGCAGCAGGTTGGTGTACGTGCACGGCCGGGGTGGGGTCGGCAAGAGCGCCCTGTGTCGGGCGGTCGCCCGCGACGCGGAACTTGGCGGCTACCGGGTTCACCGGTTGGATGGACGGACCCTCACCCCCGACCCCGACGAGTTGCGGGCGGCATTCGTCGCTGCGGCCGACCACTCGGCGCTGCTGATCATCGACGAGATCGATCAGCTGGCCGCCATGCGGGTCGCTGTCCGTGACCTGCTGGTGCAGGTGATGCCCGCCAGCTCGGTCGTCGTGCTGGTCGGGCGCTGCGCCCCGGACCGCACGTGGTTCGATGCCGGGCTCGACCAGGTGGTCGTCGAGTTGCGACTCCGTCCACTCGGCCACGCCGATGCGCTGGAACTGCTGTGTCGCCTGGGTGTGCACGACGCTGCCGTTTGCGGCCGGCTGGTTCGTTGGTCGGGGGGTTCGCCGCTGGCGCTCATCGTCGCCGCCCAGTCCGCCGAGGAGCGGCGCCTTGGCATGCCGGTGCCGCCGCCGGCGCTGGGCGTCGACGGCGACGTCGAGGCCCTGCTGGCCGATCGTCTGGGTGGTGGCGAGCTGAGCGGCGTCGACCCGGACGTGCTCGACGTCGCCGGCGTCGCTTCGGTGGTCGATGCCCGAGTGTTGGCCGCCGCACTCCCCGGCGGCCCGGTGCGCGGCGGGCTGGCCCAGCTCCGGGACCTGTCGACGGCGGAGCGGTTGGGTGCCCGGGTCAGCCTGCACCGACTCCTCCGCTCTGCGGTGCGTGCCCGGTTGGCCTCCACCGATCCCGATCGTTACCGAACGCTGGTGATGCGCACCGCCGAGCATTTGCGGCATCGCGCGCTCACCGAGGATCACCGGCTGCTGCTCGAGCTGGCCGACCTGGTGGAGGACCCGGAGCTACCGCTGAGCTTCGATCCCGGCACGTCCTACTTTCCGGACCGTGTACGCGCCGGCGACCTCGACGCGGTCGCCAGGGTGCACGACCCGACCGCCGGGTGGTTCGGGCGGCTGCGGCGCTGGTGCGAGGACGCCCCCGAGTCGGTGCTGATCGTTCGTCATGCCGACGGAACACCGGCGTCGCTGGTAGTGCTCAGCACCCCCGCCAGCCTCCCCGGCTGGGCCGCCGGTTTCATCGAGGTGGCGCCGGCGGTGGATCACGCAGCCCGTGCGGGGCACCTCGACGAGAGCTTCTTTGCTCATACGTCGGTCGTCATCGACCCTCCCGTCGATTCGGACGAACTCGCCGAGATGATGCAGGTAGGCAACTCGGCCGGGTTCGCCCGCGGGCTGGTCCGGTCCCAACGCTACGGCTACCTCACCGCCGTCGGGCGACGCGAGTGGGGCGCAGCTGACCTGTTGGGCTACCGGGAACTCCCCGAGTTGCGACGCAGCGACGACGGCCGAGAGCTGTTCACGTTGCGATCGGACTTCGGACCCGACGGGTTGATCGGGATGGTGTTTGCGATAATTCAGGAAGAGCAGCTGGGGGTGGCCTCCGTTGCCGGTAGCCGGGGCGTGGAGCTGATCGATGCGCTCCGGCACTTCCACGACGACGACGCCCTGCGGCGCTGCCGTATCGACGGCGATCCGGACGAGGTCAGGGCGGTCGTGCGGGCGGCGGTCGACGCAGCGTTCGGCGATGGCCCGACCGATGCGGTGCTGCGCCAGGCGCTGGTCCGCGCCTACCTGGACGTCGACGGCGGCCATGCCCCCGCCAGGGCCGAACTGCACATGAGCCGATCCAGCTTCTATCGCCACCTGCAGCGAGCCCGGCAACGTCTCGCCGACTCGGCCCGTTGAGCTACGGGTCCGGGGGCGCCACCCGCTTGGTGGCGGTCGCTGGGGGTATGTCGCACGGCGAGGGGTACACCGAGCGCGTCTCGACGGCGATGTTCGCGTCGGTCAGCGCAGCGACTGGATCCACGGCAGCCTCCTGCGAGGTGCCGGCGCCGCTCCACGATCCGGTTCCATCCAACGGTTCGTCCTCGGTGAGGACGAACGTCTCCCACGCATAGGGCGTCGGCCCGTGGTCCAGCTTGTTTGCCGGGTCCCGCATCTGCACCCGGCAGACCGCCCCGGTGGCGTCGGCGTCGGCCTCGGTGACGTGAGCGCTCAACTGCACCAGGAGGGGGTCGGCCAGCCCGCGCTTGTCCGGCGCCATCTCGAACCCCGGGATGTCGAAGTACGGCAGGCCCGATGCGGCGGCCGTCGCCGACGAGACCTGCTTCTTGACCGAGCTGATCAGTATCTTCGCCACGGCCAGACACGGGTCCGCTGCCGCCGCCGTCGCTTCGGAAGGTGCCCCGAGCTCGCCCCCGGCCGAGGTGATGGCGTCGGCGAACGCGGGGTCGGCCTTCAGCGAGTCGCATGGGATGCCGGCCTGCTTCATCAGCTCGACCGCCAGGAGGGCAACCTCGCCGTCGGCCAGCGCCTTCACCTGCGCGCTGGTCGGCAGGCTCGGGGGGAGGCCGAAGGAGGCCAGCACGGCGGTGACCGCGACGCCGGCCACCACCGAGGCGACGGCTGCGCAGCCGTCGCCGGCGCCCTCGTCCGCTGCGGCCAGGGTCAAACAGATGGGGTTGTACTTGGCGAAGGTGTCGACCACCGCGGTGATGACGCTGTTGTAGGCGTAGCTGATGATGTCCCAGGCCTGAGCGGCTAGGTCGATCACAAACGCCACACCGGCGGCCGCTGCGTAGTAGGCCTTGCAGTACCAGTCGTCGCAACGCTTGGGCGGCGGGAAGTCTCGGGCGCAGTAGGAACCGGAGACGGGGTAGAACCTTCGAGCGACGTCGCGCTGGAACGTCATCCCTGGGTTTTCCAGGCTCGCACTTGGCTCGCCGGCGGCCCAGGGCACCGTCACCTGTTGGCAGCCGGTCCACTTGGGGTTGGGTGCCCGCCCGGGATCGATCGTCAGCGAGTCCACCGTGAAGTCCACCCCGGTCTCGGTGCTCTGGGGCACCGGAAGCGTCACGGGGTACGAGTTGGAGGTCGACGTGGGGCCACCCTTGGTGGGGTTGGCCAACGCCCGCACCCAGACGGTGTCGCCGGGTTTGGGCAGGATCGACGCCGCCTGCACGACGGGGTCGGTGGTGCCGGCCGGAACCAGCGCGCCAAACGACGCCGATGACGGCAGCGTGGCGCCGGCACCGGCGACCGGCGGCTTGAGCACCTTGAGCGCGCCCGGCTGACCGGCGCCCCCGGCCTGCTCGCCGGACTTCGTGGGCAGGCTCCCCGGCCGCCGGATGATGTCGGCGGTGTCGAGCACGAACGTGCCCCGTCGTCCGACCCGACTGTTCGGGATGGCAAGGCTCTGGCCGGTGGCCAGCAGCTGGGTCGGGGCCAGGGAACCGTCGGCGGGGCTGGGCTTGCCGGCGAGCAGTTGCCACTGGATGCGATCGGTGGAGTCGGAGGCGGCGTCCCAGGCGAACGTGAGCTTCTCGTCGGTGGAGCCCAGCTCCACGGCTGTGCGGGTGGGCTCGCCTGCGAGGCCCAACGTGAGGGCGGCCGGTTCGCCCACGACGGAGTTCAGCGTTTGCCCCTCGGGCACCTGGAGCTTGCCCGAGGCGACCTGTTTGGGGAACTCTCCGGCCTTCCACACCTGCAGGTCCAGGCTTCGCCCGGCGAGGGCGGGCAGCATGTTGGCGATGTCGGTGTGCACCCCGGCCTTGAACGTTTCGTTGGGATTGCTGGGAATCCTGATCCAGCGCTTTGACGATTGGGTCAGGTACAGGAAGGTGGAGCCATTGGGTTGGTCCAGGTTGAGGGTGCCGTTGACGATCGACGCGTTGCCGGTCCAGCCGGTGGCCGCCTGGCAGGCGGGGGGCATCTGAACGCTCACGGTGCTGCTGTCGCCCCCCGGGTCGCGGGCAAACACCGACTGCGCCGAGCCACCCGTGGGATCGATGACCGCTGTGCCCGATCCCGCCTTGACCCAGCCGGAGGTGCCGGAACCGGCACGAAAGATGGTGGCGCCCTTCGTGGAGGAGACCTTGACCGAACAGCCGTCCACCTTGGTGGTCGGGGCAGCGGGAGCGCCTCGCTCGGCCGTGACCTGGGCGGGCGCCTGCACGACGGCCTCCCGGACACCCCGGTCGTCGCCGCCTTCGATCTGGGCGTCGACGGTGACCACGACCGTCGCCGCGTCGCTTGCCTCCGGCCCATCTGCCTCCGGCCCATCTGCCTCCGGCCCATCTGCCTCCGGCTCGTCGGGGCCTGCGCCGGCCGGGGGTGGCTCCGGTTCGCTGACCGCATCGGGAGCCAGGCCCAGCCGTTTGGCCACCGCCTCCCGGGTCTCGCCGGGGAGCAACGTGACGAGGGCGGCCCTCTGGCCACCCGGGCCGGGCGCCACACCGACCGTGCTCGGCGCGGTCTTGGTGACGTGTCCCTTGCCGTCGACGAGCTCGGCGTGCACCAGGTGTTCGCCGGTGCTCAGGGCGGGGGCGCTCAGCGACGCCTCGGAGGAGTACTTCGGTCCTGGTGACCTCGCCACCATCCTGGCGCCGTCGTACAGGTCGATGTGGTCGATGCCGGATTTGGAGAAGCCGCCGACGCTGAACATCATCGAGCCGCCCACCGTGGTGACGGGAGCGCTCACCTGTGACATCGTCGCCTCGAAGGGCATGGCGGCGTAGACCGCGGCAGGGGCCGCCTCGGTTTGCTCCCGCCCACCGTCTGCATGGTGGCGGATCTGGACGGCGACGCCGGCGATCAGGACGGCTCCGGCGGTGACGTAGGCGAGGATCCAGAGCCGGCGAGAGGTGGTCACAGCCACGAAACGTACCGAGCAGCGACCGACCGGAGCCCGAATCTCGTCGGATCTGGGACCGGTTTGGGACCTGGTGGCCTGGCCAAGGGGCTGTCACGCACCGATACGGTCACCGCACCGGCCAGGTCACCCCGACCGTTGCCGGAAGCCAGGGGTTGGAGATGCCGGTATTCTGGGCGAAGGTGATCATCCCGGTGGTGATGGCCGCCGCCGGAGGGGGAGCCATGGTGCTGGCGGCTCGTGACGCGCCCGCGGGTGCCCTCGACTCGGCCCCGGCGCAGGTGTGGATCGATGGTCCCACCGGCGATCGGGCCTTTCCCCCCGGTGACCTGACGGTCACCGCACACGCCACCGACACCTCGATCGACGCGTTGATCCTGGAGGTCGACGGCAAGGACGTGGCCACCGACGACCAACTCGACCGGTCCGGCAAGCTGGCGCTGGCGCACTTCGCCTGGAGCGCCAAGCCCGGCCTGCACCAACTGGTCGCCAAGTCGCGGGGCACCTCGAACATCGCCTCGGCCATGCGCGAGATCGAGATCAGCGCCGACGCCCCCGCCGTCCCGACCAGTGCCGTCACCTCAACCACCGTGGCTCAGAACGCCTCGACCACCAGCGACCCGTCGGACACAACGGTTGGTGGGTCCGCCTCGACCTCGTCGGGTGTGCCGATCACCGACCCGGCAACGGGATCGGTGGTGGCCCCACCGGAAACGCAGCCGACCGGTATCGACCCGAGCCCCACCGGTGCGCCACCCGTGACGGGCCCGGCTGCTACGCCGCCACCCCAAACGCAGCCACCCGCAACGCAGCCACCCGCAAACCAGCCACCCGAAACGCAACCACCCGAAACGCAACCACCCGAAACGCAGCCACCCGAAACGCAACCACCGCCCGTCGTGGATGGTGCCTCGGTGTCGGGCACCGTCTACGAGTACTCGTTCTGCCCGTACTCGGCCACCGTGTCGGTGCGGGCACGCAACGCCACCGGCGCGCAGGTATCGGTGGCGGGCACGTCGTTCAGCGCCCCGATGTCCGGTGGCGGACCGTCGTTCTCCGCTCAGATCCCGTCCGGTTTCACTGCCGCCGAGGTGGGCACCCACCCCGTCGTGGTGCAGGTCTCCGGCCCCGGCGGCACGGTGGAGCAAACGGTTGACAACCTCGTCGTCAACGGTGGGTGCCCGAAAGACTGAGCATCCTTGGGACCGACTTGGGACCGGTTTCAGCGCCGACAACGTGCGTGGTGCCGCCATGCTCTGTGAGGACCAGACCCAAGGAGCGTTTCATGTCACGTCAAACCCGTCTCGCCGCACTCATCGCCTGCGGCGCCCTGATGCTCGGCACGACCTCGTGCGGTTCGGACGATGGGCCGTCGGCCAACCCCGAGGGCGCATCCGTCACCACGGCCGCGCCGGCGGGCACCTCCGACGGGGGCACCGAACCCGCCGACGCCGCATCGGGCTCGGGCACGGCGACCCTGGTCGACGGTCCGGCCGCCGCCGACAAGACGGTCACGCTCACCGCCGCCGGCGCCTACGAGCCGAGCACACTCGAGGTCGGGGTGGGGGAGGAGTTCACCTTTCAAGCCGCCCCCGATGCGGGCACCCATGCTGTGTCGATCAACGGCGCCGACGCGGCGACCATCTCCGGCGGGTTGACCGAGACCTTCACCATCGACGCGCCGGGCACGTACCAGGCCACCGACGAGCTGAGCGACGCCACCGCAACGATCACCGTCACCGGTTAGCAGATCACACCTCGCGGCACCAACCTTGACAGGATTTGTTAGGGACGCCTAAAACACGTCCCATGAAAAGTGGCCTGTTGAGTTCCGTCCCCCTCGCTGCCGTGTTGATCGCCGCCTCGTGCGGCGGAGCTGATCAGACGACAACGGCGGCGTCTCAGCCCTCCGGGGCGGACGCAACGTTGAGCGCCGAGGTGGTTGAACACTACGCAGATGGTGTTTTCGCCAGCTATGGCGCCAGCCTGGACAGTGCCACCGCGATGAGCGACACGATCGACACGTTCCTGGCCACGCCGACCGAGGACACGCTGACCGCCGCCCGGCAGTCGTGGCTCGACGCCCGCCCAGACTACGGCGTGACCGAGGCGTTTCGCTTCTACGGTGGGCCGATCGATGCCGATGACGCAGGCCCCGAGGGGCAGATCAACGCCTGGCCGATGGATGAGTCGTACGTCGACTATGTCGAGGGAGATGCGAATTCGGGCATCATCAATGATCCGGAAGAACATCCGGAGCTCACCCCCGGGGCGTTGGCGGAGCTGAACGAGGCCGGCGGTGAGACCAACGTGTCGACCGGCTGGCACGCGATCGAGTTCCTGCTGTGGGGCCAGGACCTGTCCGAAGATGGGCCGGGCGAGCGTCCGGCCACCGACTTCGCAACCACTGGAACTGCTGCTGCGAAGAACGCCGACCGTCGGGTCGAGTACCTGGGGTCGGTCACCGAGCTGCTGTTGGCCGACCTGCAGGACGTGGCCGACGCCTGGGATCCCGAGGCCGACGACAACTACCGGGCCGAGTTCCTGGCCAAGCCGTCCGATGAGGCGCTCACCGACATCATCGGTGGCATCGGCGAGCTGAGCCGCGGCGAGTTGGCGGGCGAACGGATGTCGGTCGCCTACACCGAGCGAACCCAGGAAGAGGAGCACTCGTGCTTCTCGGACAACACCACCGAGGACATCGTTGCCAATGCCCAGGGGGTCGCCAACGTGATCACCGGTGACTATCCCGGGGGCCTCGCTGGACCGGGCCTGGCGCAACTTCTCGCCGACGACGATGAGGCCGCCGCCGCCGAGTTGACCGCTGCTGTCGAGACGAGCGTCACCTCAGCCGAGTCGATTCCCGCGCCGTTCGATCAGCACCTGCTCGACGGCGTGAGCGACGACGACCCGGGTCGCGCCGCCATCAAGACCACGATGGGCAACCTCGGAGCTCAGACCGACCTGATCGTCGATCAAGCGGCCGCGCTCGGGCTGACCGTCGAGGTGTCGTGACCGGGTTCGCCCGACGGGCTGTCGCCGTGGTGTTCGTCGCCGGACTCATCGTGTCCGCCTGCGCCGGCTCGGACGACGAGCCGGCGGCGATCGACCCCAAGCTGGGGGGCGAAGCCACCCGCTCGGCCACCAACCGCAACGCGTTTGGGCTGCCGGTCAAAGGGTTGGATGACGATCAGCGCTTGGACTTCGAGGTGGGCGACAGCTTCTTCAACCAAAACTGGGTGACGTCGCCGGCTTCGACCAAGGCGAGAGACGGGCTCGGCCCCACGTTTAACGCCCAGGCCTGCTCGTCGTGTCACGGGCTCGACGGGCGGGGAGCGCCGCCGATCGACGCCGACGACACCTCGACGCTGGGGCTGTTGCTACGCCTCTCGGTGCCGGGAACCTCGCCTGCAGGTGGTCCGATGCCCGAGCCCACGTATGGCGACCAACTGCAGGATCGGGCGGTGCCGGGCGTCAAGCCCGAGGGCATCGTTGCGATCGACTGGGTGTCCGAGACCGGCTCGTTCGACGACGGCGCCACCTACGAGCTGCGTCGGCCGAAGATCGACACTTCCGACTTGGCCCACGGGCCGTTGGGTGACGACGTGATGATCTCGCCCCGGCTGGCGCCGCAGGTGATGGGCGTCGGGTTGCTCGAGGCGATCCCGGAGGCCTCGGTGCGCGCTGCCGCCGATCCGGACGACGCCGACGGCGACGGCATCTCCGGACGGATCAACCTGGTGCCCGACCCCCACACCGGCGACGAGATACTGGGACGCTTCGGGTGGAAGGCCAACGTCGGCACGGTCGAGGGCCAGGTGGCCGGGGCGTTCCACGGTGACATGGGCATCACCTCGCCGCTGTTTCCGGACGAGAACTGCCACAGCGATGACCCGTCGTGCGTGGCGGCCATCGGCGGCGGCAGTCCCGAGATCCCGCAGGAGACCTTTGATCGGGTCGTGTTCTACAACCGGACGCTGGCGGTGCCGGCGATGCGAGACTTCGAGTCGCCGCACGTGCGCTCCGGGGCGGAGCAGTTTGGCACCGTCGGCTGCGCCGGCTGCCACACGACCAGCCAGACGACCGGACCGGCCGACGTGCCCATGCTGAGCGAGCAGACGATCAGCCCGTTCACCGACCTGTTGCTGCACGACATGGGCCCCGGCCTTGCCGACGGCCGTCCCGACTTTGCGGCCTCCGGCACGGAATGGCGTACGCCGCCCCTGTGGGGCCTGGGCCTGGTTCCGGTGGTCAACGGCGAACGATTCATGATGCACGACGGTCGAGCGCGAACCTTCGAGGAGGCCATCATGTGGCACGGCGGAGAAGCGCAGGCCGCGGCCGACGCGTTCGCAGCACTCGATGCCGACGAGCGCGCTGACCTGATCGCCTACCTGGAGGCCCTGTGACACGTCGTGAAATCCGCCGACCGATCGCCATCGGCGTAACGGTGCTGCTGATTGCCGCAGGGTGTGCGGGCGGTGTCAGTCGTGAGGAGACGACCGCGGCCATCGCACAGCTTGGCGCCGACGACATGGCCGCCTTGGTACCCGTGTCCCGCGAGGCCACCGACGCCGTCACCGACGCGTGTGCGTCGGGCCAACCGGGCGACGTCGAGGCAGCCGCCGACCAGGTCGCCGTCGCCCAAACCCGATGGCACGAGACCGAAGCGTGGTGGATGGGCCCGGCGACCGACCTGCGGGCCAACGCGCTGGTCGACTGGCCGGTCAACACCGACGACGTCGATGAACTGCTCGCGGCCGCCGAGCCGGTGACGATCGACGCCGACTACCTCGCCGAGTTCGTCGGCGCCGACACCCGGGGTTACGGGGCGGCCGCGTACCTGCTGGACGGCGCTCCGCTGGATGATCGAGCGTGTGACTACGCAACCGCGGCAACCGTTCTGGCGGCGTCAACCATTGATGAGGTGGCGAGCGCCTGGACCGAGTCCACCGATGCAGCGTCCTACCAGGAGCAGTTGACGGCCACCGGCGGCCTCGACGCGGTGGTCAACCACCTGCTGACGCTGCTGTCGAGCCGGGAGTCCGCCCACCTAGGTGCCCGGAGTGCGTCGATCGAGCGGGTGTTGTTTGGCGCCGATGGCGACTCGGGGCTGGCGGTCATGGTCGACGACGACCTCGCCGCCAGACTGCGCGTCGAGGCCGATCGCATGGTCGCTGTGGCAGGCCCGGTTGAGCAGCCGTCGGTTGAGCAGCAGTCGGCCGGGTTTGAGGAGGCCGCCGAGGCGCTGCGGGCCACCGTCGCCACCGAGGTGGTCGCCAAACTGGGTATCAAGGTCACGTTCAGCGATGCTGACGGCGACAGCGCCGGTTGATCGGGCGGTCCGGCAGGTCACGGCCGCTCACGCCCGAGCGGTGTCGTCGGCCTCGCTGGAGGCGCTCCGCATCGCGTTCGGGCTGCTCGTCGCAGCGTCGGCGCTGCGGTTTCTGGCCCGGGGCTGGGTGGGGTCGCTGCACCTCGCTCCCGAGCATCACCTGACCTACCCCGGCTTCGATTGGGTGGCGCCGCTGCCCGGGGCCGGCGCCTCCCTGCACGTGGCCGTGGTGGCGTTCGCCGGGTTGGCGATCGCCGTCGGCTGGCGCACGCGCGCAGCTTTGGGGGTGTTCCTGGTCGCCTTCGTGTGGATGGAGTTGATCGATGCTGCGCTCTACCTGAACCACTACTGGCTGATGACGTTGCTGGGCGCGCTGCTGTTCGTGCTGCCGGTGGGAAGGGCCTGGTCGTTCGATGCGTGGACGGGCCGGGTCACCCCGTCGAGCGAGGTGCCGGTGTGGATGGTGTGGGCGGCCCGTTCCCAGGTCGGGATCGTCTATGTCGTCGCCGGGATCGCCAAGCTGAACGCCGACTGGCTCCTGCGGGGCGAGCCTTTGGGCATGTGGTTGGCGGCCCGCGGCGACCGGCCCCTGGTGGGATCGCTGTTCGACCTGCCGCTCACCCCGTTGGTGGTGTCGTGGGCGGGCGCGGCATTCGACCTCACCATCGTCGGCTGGTTGCTGTGGCGGCGGTCCCGCCGCTGGGCCTACGGAGCGGTCGTCGTGTTTCACCTCACCACCGCAGCGCTGTTCCAGATCGGATTGTTCCCCTGGGCGATGATCGCGCTGACCCCGGTGTTCTTCGCGCCGACTTGGCCCAACCAGCTGGCCATCGGCTCAGCCAAATCCGCTCCAGCCGATGCTCCGCCGACCAAGGCCCCCGCAACTGCGAGCTGGGTCCAAGGCGCGGTCATCCTCCTGGTGATGATCAACCTGGTGGTGCCGCTACGCCACTACGCCTACGCCGGCGATGTGACCGAGAACGAGGCGGGCTACTACGGGTCGCTTCGGGTCATGCTCACCGAAAAGACCGGCACGGCCCGGTTCCTGGTGACCGATCCCACGACGGACCAGGCATGGACAGTCGCCCCCGGCGACTACTTCGAACCCTGGCAGGTGGGCCAGCTGGCCTCGCGCCGGGACCTCTTGATCACCGCGGCCCACGTCGTCGCTGCCGAGGCCCGCGCCGATGGCCACCCCCGGGTGGAGGTGCGCGCTGATGCGTGGGTCTCGATCAACGGTCGACAACGCCGGCGACTGGTCGACCCGGCGCTCGACCTGGCCGCCCTTGAACGCCGGCCTCGCTGAACCGGCGCAGTCCTCGGTGGTGCAGTCCCTCGGTGGTGCAGTCCCTCGCTCCGAAGCCGAAGGTGCATCGATGCCCGGATCTACTCGAGTTGGCTGCCGTCGGGGCGGGTGGTTTGCCAGGTGCCGTCGGGGTTCCGGCGGATCGAGAAGCCTTTTTGTTTCCAGCGGTTGTGCCGGCCGCATAACGGTGCTGCGTTGGCCGGGTTGGTGGGGCCGTTTCGGGAGTGTTCGGTGAGGTGGTCGATGTCGCAGCGGCTGGCGGGTGCGTGGCAGCCGGGCCAGATGCAGTGGGTGTGGGTGGCGGTGGCGGCGGTTCGTGCTGAGCCGGTGAACCTGCGGGCTCTTCCCAGGTCGATCACGACGCCGGCTGCGTCGACGACGATCCGACGGAACGTTGAGAACAGGCTGGTGGCGGCTGTCTCGGTTGGGTCGAGGTCGTGGCCGTCGTCGGTGCGGCACATGAACGTGTCGGGATCGAAGACGGGTGGCCGGTTCTCGTCGATGGCGTGGAGCATTGCTTCGTACGCGGTTGCTGACCAGTGGATGTTGTGCACGAACCCGGGTGGGATCGCACCGTCGGGTGCGGTGGCGGCGTTCTGGAAGATCCGGAACAGGGCATCGGCGCGGCGTTGGGCGTCGGTACGGTCCAAATCGGCTTTGGTGATCTCACCGGTGCCACCGGCGGCGATCGCTGCGGCTTTGGCTGCAGCGCAGTCGGCTTCGAATTCGGCGTCGACGAACCGGTCGAAGATCTCGCGCATTTGGGCGCCCTGGGCCGAGGCGAAGAACCCGGTGAGGTCCCACGACAGGTCACCGGGGTTCGGACGGAGGCGGGTGTCGCGGTTGTTGTGGTTGCGTTCGTTGGCCGGTTCGGGGCCGTCTTCGTCGATGAGGCGTTCCCAGCGGTGGGCTTTGCTCGCGAACGATTTCGACGACATTGTCGTCGCGTCGGCGATGAATTCGTCTTGGCGGGCCTCGAGTGCTGGTGCGACCCGCTGGTTGGCGTGGACACGGCCCAACGTGTTGGCAGCCGACGTGGGCAGGGTCCCGGCCTGCCACGCCGCTTCCACCTTCGGGAGGTCGGCACACGCTTCGGCGGCCCGGGTGCGGTTGAGTGACTCGGCTTCGGACAACTTGGCGACGTGTCGGACCATGATCCTGGGTGAGCCGTGTCCGTCGGTCAGGTGGAACCGTGATCGGGTGATCTCGCCGACCAGCGCCGATTTGGCGGCATCAATCCTGCGGCCCAAGTGTTCGAGTCGGTCGATCCACACGACCGCGTCGCGGGCGTCGTCGGGGCGGACTCCGGCGGCGAACAGTTCGTCCAACGCCGCCTCGGCGTGCTCGAGTGCCGATGCCCCTGCGGGGTCGCCGACCTCGGGCTCGCGCACCCCGTCGCCATCGGTCCCGGAAGCGAGTGCTGCATCCAACGCTGCGATCTCGTCACGACGAATCCTGGCGCGCAACTCCTCCAGTGGGTCGGGGCCCTTCTGGGCCGAGTCGCTCTCCGCTGCCGATCTCATAGGTCCAGTATGCGGAAGGCCTGTGACAGTTAAGGATCCACTCCAGTGGACCGGCGAGATTCATTCATGACGTTAGTCACGTATCAAAATCCTGGCGTTGATCGATCACCGATCATCGAGCGAGTTCGCGAATTATCCGATTCCGACCTTCATCCTGAGAACGGGCCTAGATCGTGTCGAAGAAGGATGGGTCGACTGTGACGTCCTCGACGACCCGTTGCTCGGTGCTGACACCCAAGTCGTACTGCTTCAGGAGGTCACAGAGTCGGTCGCCATTGATGAGTTCTATTGGCTGAGCGCCATCGCGGGTCGCTTCGGCCTGGGCCTCTTTAGAGAAGATTCCCGTAGTGATCAACAAGCCCTTGTCACCGCGCCCCGCCATGGCCCCTCGGAAGTCTCGAACTTGAGAGGGAGCGACGTTGCCTCGGTAACGCTTGCATTGGAAGAAGGTCGGAAAGGAAACGAGAGGCGACACTCGGTATATCCCCGTCCCATCGATGCCGCCGTCACCGGATCGACCCGTGACGTTCACATTGACAAATCCAGCCTCACGCAGCAACCGCTGAGAGAGCCGTTCGAAGGCGTCCGCGGGCATCTCAAGGAGGCGGGCCAAGAGGATCGCCTTCCAGTCGTCTTCAGTCGACCCGCCATCGCCGTCCTCGTCCGAAAGCTCAGCGTCAGCGGACAGTTTCTGGGCTCGTTTTGCAGCAAGTTCGCGCCGCCACTGGCGGTCGAGATCGATGAGTTGACCTGCTGAAGCCTCGCGTCCGAAGTCGGTAATCGCCCAAACGCCTCTTGCGCTGTTGGTAACAGCGCCAAGGTTCTTCAGGTTCGTCCTGGCCCAAGCCAGCCGGTATGCGATTTCCGACTTTTCACCATCGCCGTGAAGAACTGCGAGCTGGGCGTCCGAATAGTCCTGTTGTCGAACGACCTCGTCATCGATCTCTTGGATGGTGCCAGACCCTCCCAGTTCCTTGAGCGCCGAGATGGTTGGCCAGAACGTTTCGTTCCATTTGGGGAGGGAGGGTTCACCGACTGGCATTTGGTTCAGGCTAGTCCTCGTGCGGTCTGGATCGATCCTGACAGCGCATCAGCATCGAGAAGCAGCGGACCAACGCGCGGCGTCAGTAGGCCAGTGTTGGCTCGGTGCCGGCGGGCAGGTTGATCGTCTTCGACTCGAGGTAGGCGGCCAGACCCTCGGGGCCAAGCTCCCGTCCGACCCCGGAGTCCTTGAAGCCGCCGAATGGCGCACCCCACTCCATGGCGAACCCGTTGACCGTGTAGGTGCCGGTGCGAACCTTGCGGGCGATGTCGAGGCCCGCGTCGGCGTCGGCGGTCCACACGGTGCCCGAGAGGCCGTACGCCGAGTCGTTGGCCACCCGCACGGCGTCGTCGGCATCGTCGACGGCAATGACCGCCAACACCGGGCCGAAGATCTCCTCCTGGGCGATGCGCATCGAGTTGTCGACGTCGGCAAACACGGTGGGCTCGACGAACCAGCCGCGGTCGAGACCTTCGGGGCGGCCGCCGCCGGTGGTGACGCGGGCACCCTCGTCGCGTCCGGCCTGGATGTAGCCCTCCACCCGCTCGCGCTGGCGTTCGGCGATCAGCGGTCCGCAGCCGGTCTCCATGTTGGCCGGGTCACCAACGGGAATGGCGGCGACCGCTTCGGTCAGCGCCTCGACGACCTCGTCGTACCGGCTGCGGGTGGCGAGGATGCGGGTCTGGGCCACGCAGGCCTGGCCGTTGTTCATGGTGGAGGCGGCGATCAGCTCGGGCATGATCGCGTCGAGGTCGGCGTCGTCGCAGATGATGGCGGCCGACTTGCCGCCCAGCTCCAACGTGCATCGGCGCAGCAGTTCGCCGCAGGCGGCGCCGATCTTGCGACCGGCCGCGGTCGAGCCGGTGAAGCTGACCTTGTCGACGTCGGGGTGGGTCACCAGGTGCTGGCCGGTCTCCCGTCCGGCCGGGACGATGTTGACCACCCCATCGGGCACCCCGGCGTCGATGCACATCTGGGCGAGGGCGTTGGCGCTTAGCGGCGTCTCCGGGGCGGGCTTGAGCACGATCGTCGATCCGCTGGCCAGCGCCGGGGCCAGCTTGAGCATCGAGATGAACAGCGGCACGTTCCACGGCACGATGCCGGCGCAGACGCCCACCGGCTCGTGGCGCACGAGGGCCGGGCCCATCATGCCGTCGCGCACCTCCTCGAAGGCGAAGCTTCGGGTCAGCTTGGCGAAGTAGTCGAGCGCCATGCCGGTGGCACCCACCTGGCCGAAGTGGCTGAACAGCAGTGGGCTGCCCACCTCGGCGGTGATCAGGTTGGCCAGGTCGTCGGACCGTTCCAGAAAGAGCGCATAGAGCCGGTCGATCACGTCGGCCCGCTCGGCGGCGGTCGAGCGGCCCCAGTCGCCGTCGAGTGCACCACGGGCGGCGGTGACCGCAGCGTCGATGTCGGCGGGCGCCCCCTCCGGGGTGGACCCCAGCTCCTGTTCGGTCATGGGCGAGATCACCGAGATTCGACCGTCGGTGGCGGGCGCCACCCAGTTTCCGCCGATGTAGAGGTGGTCGTGATGCAGGTCGGACATGAATCCCCTTGAGTCGTGCGTGTCGCCGTCGGTCGACCGATCCTAGTGACCCGCAGCTCGATCGGACGCCGGTTGGGAGCGGAGGTCGGTCGGCCCGCATGATGGATGACCATGAGCATTCCGATCAGGATCGCAATCACCGGCTACGGCAACCTCGGGCGGGGGGCGGAGGCGGCGATCAGCCAAAGCCCCGACCTGGAGCTGGTGGCTGTGGTCACCCGGCGGGACCCGGCCACGGTGACGCCGGCCAACCCGGAGACCCCGGTGGTGCACCTCGACGACGTCGCCGACCTCCAGGTCTTGGTCGACGTCATGTTGTGCTGTGGCGGTTCGAAGGAGGACCTGCCGGTGCAGGGGCCGTTGCTGGCCTCGATGTTCAACATCGTCGACAGCTACGACACCCATGCCAGGATCCCCGAGTACTTCGCGTCGGTCGATGCGCCCGCCAGGGACAACAACACCACCGCGGTGATCTCCACCGGATGGGACCCCGGCCTGTTCTCGATCAATCGGCTGATCGGTGAGGCGATCCTGCCCGAGGGTGCCACCTACTCGTTCTGGGGTAGGGGCCTCAGCCAGGGGCACTCCGACGCGGTGCGTCGCGTGGACGGCGTGGCCGCCGGCGTGCAGTACACCAACCCGACGTCGGACGCGGTCGCGCGAGCCCGTAGCGGCGAACGTCCGGAACTGACCACCCGGGAGAAGCACACCCGCCACTGTTTCGTGGTGCTGACCGACGGCGCCGACGCCGACGAGGTGGAGCAGGCGATCGTGACGATGCCCGACTACTTCGTCGACTACGACACCACGGTGACGTTCATCGACGCGGACACCCTGGCTGCCGAGCACGACGCCATGCCCCACGGCGGGGTCGTCATCCGCAGCGCCTCGACCGCCGACGGCCACGATCACACGATGCAGTTCTCCCTGGAGCTCGGCCACAACCCGTCGTTCACCGCCGGCGTGGTCGTGGCCTACGCCCGTGCCGCTCATCGCATGAATCAGGGGGGTGACTTCGGGGCCAAGACCCCGTTCGACGTGGCACCCGGCCTGCTGTCGCCCCGGTCGCCCGAGGACCTCCGGCGCGACCTGCTCTGATGGCCGACTCGCTGTTCGTTCCGCTCGGCGACGGCCGCTACCAGCCCACCGGGTTGAGCCGGGGGCCGTGGTCACCCAACGCGTTGCACGGTGGTCCGACCGCGGCGCTGGTGGCCCACGCCGCCGAGACCGTGCTGGCCGACAGCGGCGCGGACGCGCACCTGCCCGTCCGGCTGACCCTGGATCTCGAACGGGCCGTGCCCCTCGCCCCGCTCAGCGTTCACGCCGAGATCGTGCGGCCGGGTCGCAAGGTGCAGGTGGCCGAGGTGGTGATCGCCGACGACGAGGGTCGTCGGCTGGCGCGGGCCTCGATCCTGGCCATCCGACGTCGCGAGATGACGTTGCCCGACGGTCTGATCCGCCCGGTCGAGCCGCAGATCGCCGATCGATCCGTCGGGCAGAGCAGCCTCGACTGGGACTTTCCCGACGACCAGCTCGTCTTTCATGCCGATGGGACCGAACACCGCGTGGTCAAGGGATCGTTCAGCGAGCCCGGCCCGGCCACCGACTGGATCCGACTCAGGGTGCCGGTCCTGCCCGGGGTGGAGCCGACCGGGTTTCAGCGGGTGGTGGCGGCCGCCGACTTCCTCAACGGCATTTCGAGCGTCGTCGACCTCTCGGAGGCGACCTTCATCAACCCCGACCTCACCGTGACCGTGCACCGGCTGCCGGTGGGGGAGTGGGTGGCCGTCGACGCGGTGACCCGATTCACCGACGAGGGCATCGGCACCGCCGAAGCCGACCTGTGCGATGAGCGCGGCCGCCTCGGTCGTGCGGTGCAGACCCTGCTGTTCGAGCCCGTCGGCTGAATCGATTGAGCCTGTCGGCTGGTCTGTTTGAGCCCGTCGGCCGACTCCAATTACACCGAGACGAGGAATCGCTCGGTGCGCGGGTCGGACGGCGCCCCCGTGCGGGTCACGGCGACCAAGCGCCGGGCGATGAGTTCACCGATGATCACCACCTCGGCGCCGGTCGGCTTGGCGCCGGTCGGCTTGGCGCCGGTCCCGCGTCGTTGCAGTCCGGGGGCATGGTCGGGCAGCACGGCCCAACCGAGCCCCAGCTCCACCATCGACAACAACACGGTGGGGTTGGAGCTCTCGAGGGTGGTCGTCGGGTCGGCACCCCGGGCACGCAGGGCGGCGTCGAGGAGTACCCGGGTGGTCGACCCTTCGGGTGGCATCACCCATGGGCCCCAACGTCGCGGGTCGGTCACCACCTCGGTGGAAACGTTGGCGGGGGCGACGATCACCATCGGCTCCTCGGCCACCGCCGTGACGGCGACGTTGGACTCCGACCCAAGCTGCGACCCGCCACTGGTGAGGGCGGCGTTGTCGGCGACAACGACGGCCAGGTCCAACTCGCCTCGTTGGACCGCCCGGGTGAGTGGCACCGAGGTGTCGACGATGACGTTCAGCGCATCGCCCGCCAGCCGCCGGACGGCAGCCAGGGCAGGTCGGCAGGTGGCCACCGCAGCCGAGTCGATGAGCCCCAGCCGGTAGGCGCCCGCAAAACCGTGACGAAGACGTTCCGCAAGCCGCCCCAGATCGGCGGCCTGGGCCAGCACCCGGTCGGCCTGGACCAGGATCTCGTTGCCCGCCGACGACAACACCCGGCGCCGCCCCACCCGTTCGAACAGCTCGATGCCGAGGCGCCGTTCCAACTCGGCGATTCCCTGGCTGAGCGCCGATTGGGTGACCCGGAGTTCGTTGGCGGCCTCGGTCCAGCTGGGGGCGCGGGCAGCTGTCTGCAGGTAGCGCAACTGCTGCGTGGACAGTGAGGGAACAGCGAAGAGCGAGGGGCTATTCATAAGACATGCCGATGAATCATGGCATTGACTCTAGGGAAGCTGTCAACAACACTCTGATGAACCCACCGCCGGCGCGCCCGCCCGGTGGACTCGAACGAAGCACTGTCCAACTCAACCCCCAAGGATCCAGCCGTGACCCAGCCAAGCAGTACCCCACAACCGCTCGACATCGCGCCCGCCACCGGGCGCCTCGGCCTGCTGATGCCGGGCATGGGGGCGGTGTCCACCACCACGATCGCCGGCATCATGGCCGCCCGCCAGGGGCTGGCCGCGCCAATCGGCAGCCTCACCCAGATGGCCCACATTCGCCTTGGACGTCGCGAGGAGGGCCGCAACCCGATGATCAAGGACTTCGCCCCGTTGGCCGGCATGGACGACATGGCGTTCGGTGGGTGGGACCCCATCTCGGCCAATGCGCTGGAGGCCGCACGCACCTGTGGGGTGCTGCAGGAGGCAGACCTGGCCCCGATCTCCGGCGAGATGGAGGGCGTTACGTCGATGCCGGCAGTGTTCGATCAGCGTTGGGTGTCCAAGCTGGAGGGCATCCGGGTGAAGGAAGGGGCCAACAAGTGGGACCTGGCCCAGCAACTGGTTGAGGACATCGCCCGGTTCAAGGAGGAGGAGAACTGCGACCGTCTGGTGATGGTGTGGACCGGCTCGACCGAGGCCTACCAGGTGGAATCCGATGTGCACGCCGACCCCGATGCCTTCGAGGCCGGTATGAAGGCGAACGACCCCAACATCTCCCCCTCGCAGATGTATGCGTGGGCGGCGCTGAGCTCGGGTGTGCCGTTTGCCAACGGCGCCCCCAACCTGGCGGTCGACACCCCCTGGGCGGCCATGCTGGCCGCCGAGCGAGGCGTGCCGTTCACCGGCAAGGACTTCAAGACCGGCCAGACACTGATGAAGACCATCCTGGCCCCAGGGTTCAAGGCCCGCATGCTGGGCGTGCGTGGCTGGTACTCCACCAACATTCTGGGTAACCGGGACGGCGAGGTGCTGGATGATCCCGAGAACTTCAAGACCAAGGAGATGTCCAAGCTGGGTGTGCTGGACACCATCCTTCAGCCTGAGTTGTACCCCGACCTGTACGGCAACCTCGACCACGTGGTGCGCATCAACTACTACCCGCCCCGGGGTGACAACAAGGAGGGCTGGGACAACATCGACATCTTCGGCTGGATGGGCTATCCGATGCAGATCAAGGTGGACTTCCTGTGTCGGGACTCGATCCTCGCCGCCCCGATCGTGTTGGACCTGGCGCTGTTCCTCGACCTGGCCCAGCGCGCCGGACAGTCCGGGCTTCAGGAGTGGCTGAGCTTCTACTGGAAGGCGCCCGACGCCCTCGGTGGGATCCCACCCGAGCACGACATCTTCATCCAGCAGATCAAGCTGAAGAACACCCTTCGTGCATGGCTGGGCGAAGAGCCCGTCACCCACGCCGAGGACGAGTAGGCGGCTGCGCTCCCAGCCCCGCCTTCCGCTCTCCGTTCAGACGAGGGTCAGGTGCAGGTTGAGGCGGTCGAGGTTGGCTTTGACGGTAACCTCACCCGCGGTCGGTGGCGAGAGCTGCATCGAGCCCGACATCAGGCGGCCGACCACCTCGATGGTGAGGTGGTGGTCCGCCGCGCCCACCGGCACCTCGGCGACGATCACCCCGGCGTTCCCATCGGGACGGGTGGACACGCCGCAGCGCCGAGCCAACTCGACACCGCCGTACCGCACCACCACGGTGTCTCGGGCGAAGCCGTCGCCCAGCACCACTCGAAAGCTCCCATGTCGACTCTGGGGCGCCGCCTGACCGATGGGGGCCAGATCGGAGCTACCGTGCCGATGATCGGCCTGATGAAGCACTGACGACGGAACGTTGGACAGGAGCATGGCGAGCCTTTGTACCGGCCGGGCCGGTGGGCCGGGTGCGGTACGTCAATGTGCGCTGAAGCGAATGAGGTTTCAATAGTGTGCCCGATGCTGCACAACGATGGACGGCATCTGGTCAATGGCCACTCATTTTCCACTCAATCGCCGTCCATTCTGGTTGCGTGCTCACGCTCTGGCGATGAACTGTGGGTACATCGACCCACAGCCCCCGAAACCCTGTCCGATTCGAACCGGGCCCAAGTGCCTGCGCACGCGCTATGACGCGCTCGTGGTGGGCACCGGTCCCGCCGGTTCCGTTTTGGCCTACCGGCTGGCTCGCGCCGGGCTGAACGTCGGTGTCCTCGAGCGCGGGCGGGCCCAGCAAACCGGAACGTTTCCCGAATCGCCCGGCGAGCTGCTGTCCCAGGCCCAACTGTGGCGTCACGGTCGCCGGGTCGGCCCGGCGGACGGGCTCTTCGATCTGCGCGTCTTCGACGACCTGATGGTGCTGACCGGTTGCGGCGTGGGAGGGACCTCGTTGATCAACGCGTCGGTCTCGGTGGTGCCCGACGAGAGCGTGATGGGCGACCGGCGCTGGCCGACGGCGATCAGGGAGGATCCGGAGTGGCCACATGATTTCGACCGCGTGGGGTCCATGGTGGGCACCACGCCGTTGCCCGATGGGCGCAGGGTCGACAAGCTGACTGCGCTGGAGGCCATGGCCGAGGCCGAGGAGGTTGGCGGAGTGGTCCAGCGGGCGCCCCTCAACGTGGCTTTTGAGGACGGCTTCAACAGCACCGGCGAATACATGACGGCATGTAACGGGTGTGGCAATTGCATGACCGGGTGCAATGTCGGAGCGAAACAAACCTACGACCGCAACTATCTGTATGGGGCACGCCGCCTTGGCGCCTCGGTGTTCGCCCGGTGTTCGGTGCAACGGGTTGAGGCCACGGCGCACGGCTGGGCGGTGGTGGTGGCCGACACGATGGACCCATCGGTGCAGCGCCGCGTGGAGGCCGATCAGGTGCTGCTGGCGGCCGGCGCCCTTGGTTCCACCGAAATCCTGCTCAGATCCAGAGCGGTCGGTTTGGACGTCTCGCCCATGTTGGGTCAACGCTTCTCCGGCAACGGCGACCTGATCGCGTGGGGGTTCGACACCGACGCCCATGTGGGCTCGGTGGGCGTGCCCGGCGATTCCGGCGATGGCTGGCTGGGGGTCGGACCCACGATCACCGGGATGATCCGTGGTACCCCGAAGGACGCCGCGCAGGATGATCCAGGCGTTGACGCCTGGATGATGCAGGACGGCACCGTGCCGGTGGCCTTCGCCCGGCTGACCCCCCTGCTGATCGCAATCTCCGCGATCCTCGACAAATTGCCCCTGAACGAGGGGCCCGGACGCATTCGCGACTGGTTGCGTTCGCTCATGGACGGTCCGTATGCCGGGGCGGTCGGCCGCACCACCACCACCTTGTTCATGGCGGCCGACGATGCCGAGGGCGAGGTGGTGTTGGCCGGTTCGGGGATCGATATCCGCTGGCCGGGCGCCGGCATGCAGCGGTCACTCACCGAGGGCGGACGGCGGCTGGCAGCGGCGGCGCGCGAACTGGGCGGGCGCCCGGTGGGTAACCCGGGCCACCGCGGTCGACTGGGCAACCGGCCGGTGTCGGTGCATCCCCTTGGCGGCTGCGTGATGTCGTGTGACGCAGGCGACGGCGTCGTCAACGATCGCGGGCAGGTGTACGCCGGGGCGATGGGTCGACACGTGCATCGGGGCCTGTACGTGACCGATGGGTCGATCATTCCTCGGTCGTTGGGGGCAAACCCGTCGCTCACCATCGCGGCCCTGGCTGAGCGGACAGCCCGGCTGTTGCTGCTGGAGTTGGGCCTCGATCCGGACCCGGTCGAGCCGGTGTCCCCGCCCGAGGGGTCATCGGCCGAAGGGACGGCGCCGGTGGTGGTCGGCCCACAGGTTCGCTTTGGTGAGCGCCTTGGTGGTCACGTGATGGTCGATGGTCAGGCCTCGCCGATCACGCTGTCGCTGCGGGTGGCGGTGGACGACCCCGCTGAGGTGCGTCGCGACCCTGAGGGCACAACGCTTCGGGTCACCGGCACCGTGGAGGCGCCGCTACTGCACCCCGCGCCGATGACGGTCACCTGGGGCACGTTGCGGTTGGTGGTTGAGGACCCTGATCAGTCGGTGGGGCACCGCATGGAATACCGGCTGGGCCTTCGTGACGTTGCCGGCGGGCGGTACCGGCTGGATGCCGACAAGTTGATTCTTGACCAGCCGGGCATGGATTGGTTGTGGGACGCCACCGAAATGGTGGTGGCCATTCACCCCGAATTTGGAGATCCGCCGGAGCAGGGAGCGATCAGGTCGTACGGCATGGCACGTTTGGCCCCCTTCGACGCGGTGCGCATGGGCCTGTCGTTCCGAGGTCCCCAAGGTGGGTCGTTCAGGGAACAGGCGGGTGCGATCGGCTCGTTCCTGGGGGCCTTCGCGCTGCCGATGACCGGTGCCTTCGGCAAGGTGGCGGTGGCCGGCAAGGAACTGCGCGACGCACAACGGAAACTGGAACGACGGCGTGAGTTGGCGTTGCCGGAGCCAACCCGAAGCTGGCTCGATCGCAACGGCACCTGGTCCGACGCGATGCCTGCCGAACCGGTGGTGGGTCTATCGCGTTTCCGGGGCGGGACCGCCGGGCCGGTGTTGCTCGCACCAGGTTTTGGCATGTCGTCCGATCACTATTTGCTGGACGCCGCGGCACCCAACCTCACCGAGGTGTTGGTGGCGGCGGGCTACGACGTGTGGCTCTTCGACTACCGATCGTCGATCCTGTTTCCCGGGGCGGGCACGCCGTCCAACCTGGACGAGATCGCACGCCTCGATTGGCCGGCCGCCGTCAACCGGGTTCGCAGCGAGGCCGGCGCGGAGGAGGTGTCGGTGGTGGCCCACTGCGTCGGCTCGGCCACGGTGCTGATGTCGCTGCTCGATGGGTTGGAGGGGGTGGGCTCGGTGGTGTGTTCCCAGATGTCGGCGCACTTTGACGTGCCCGGGTTCACCCGGCTTCGAGCGCGCCTGCGGCCGGGGCCCAAGCTGGAGGCGCTGGGCTTCACCTCGGTGTTTCCCGACCGTGGTACCGGGCTCTCGGCGCGGCTGGCCGACCTGGCGGTGCGGTCGACGCCGCTGGCTCACGGTGAGCGGTGCGATTCGCCGGTGTGTCGCTGGGTGTTCTTTTTCTATGGACCCACCCATGCTCATGCCAACCTCGACCGGTACACCCACGACCGCATCGCCGAACTGTTCGGGGAGGGGTCGCTTCGGGGCATGGACCACGTTGGCGCCATGTTCACGTCCGGGCGATTGGTGGACGCCGCCGGTGACGACTCCTATATGCCCCACGTGGAGCGATTGAAGCTCCCCATCCTGTTTCTGGCCGGTACCCGAAACCGTTTGGTGTTGCCGTCCGGTTCGGCCCGTTCGGTGGCCTGGCTGCGCTCGCACCACGGTCCGGACCTGCACCACCGCATCGAGTTGCCTGGATACGCACACCTGGACGGGCTGTTGGGGCGTCGCGCCCATCGTGACGTGTTTCCTCACATCGTCGACTTTCTTGGAGACCACCGGTAACTTCGGGCCATGACCGAAGCGACCTTTCCCATCACCGGCGATCCCGATGACGACGCGCTGTTGTTGGACGATCCCTTTGCGCTGTTGCTCGGCATGCTGCTCGACCAGCAGGTACCCATGGAGTGGGCGTTCCGCTCGCCTTCCCGGCTTCGGGAGCGGATGGAGGCGGCCGAGCCCGGCTCATTCTCGCCCGCAGGGTTGGCAGCTCTGAGCGAGGATCGGGCGGTCGAGTTGTTCTCCGAGAAGCCGGCCCTTCACCGCTACCCCAAGTCGATGGGCAAGCGGGCACACGCGGTGGCCGAGATGCTCGTCGACGAGTACGACGGGGTGGCGTCGGCCGTCTGGACCACCGCAGCCGACGGCTCCGAGTTGTATCGGCGCCTGCGCGCCCTGCCCGGGTACGGGGAGGAGAAGGCCAAGATCTTCGTCGCCCTGCTGGCCAAGCGTCTTGGCATCCGTCCGGACGGCTGGCGGGAGGCGGCGGGGGTGTTCGCCGACGACGCGCCCCGATCAGCCGCAGACGTGGGCAGCGCCGCTGAGCTCACGCTGGTGCGCCAGTGGAAGCAGGCGCAGAAACAGAAGGGCAAGACCAAGCAGGAGTAGGGGCCAAGCGAGCGCTCAGGCCAGCGAGCGGGCGCCCTTGGCCAGCAAGGTGAGTCCGCGGTCCTCGGCCTCGGCGGCGATGGCGGACGGGTCGGCGTCGCCCCGCCCATCGGGCCCCACTCCGAGTCGGGCGAGTTCCACCTCGGCAAAAAGCCGCCAAGGCGTGGCGTCCACCCGGGCAGATCGGTTGGCAGCGGTCGCCAGTGCCTGAACCGCCGCCTCTTTGTGTTCGGCACCCTCCAACATCGACTCGGCGATGCCCAGGTAGTGCCAGCCAAACCCGAGGAACATCGTTTGTCCGAAGTGGACGGAAGCCTCGGGCTGCTCGCCGAACCAGGCGGCCAGCGGTGCGGCCCACTGGGTGCGACCGGTGAATTGGGCGACCAGGACGGCTGTCGATGCGAGGATCCAGTGGTTCTGTTGGCGTTCCTCACCCAGGAACGACTCCAGGTCGAATTCGTCGGCCGCCGCCGTCGCCGCGTCAAGGTTGCCCGAGACGGCGTGAAACCAGGCATCGAAGATGACCCACAGCGACCCGCGCTCGGAGAACATGCGCAGCACGTCGATGGTCATCTCGGCCGCCCGATGGTCGCCGACCATCGTTTGCCAGGGCAAGCGGACCAGACCGTCGACCACCTGAGCGTGTAAGGCCCGCCCGGTCTCGGCCAGCAGTCGGCTCGACTCGACTGCCAACTCCGATGCCAGGTGGTACTCCCCCCGCGAGCCGGCGCGCATCGCGGCGTACAACCGGTCGAGTCGCAGCATGTCGGCGCTGCCGACCTCGGCGGCCGAGGCTGCAAAGCGGGCGGCAACGTCGTCGGCCGCCTCAAGGTCACCGCCCTCCAGCGTCGTGTGGAGGCGACACTTGAGCACCTGAAGGGCCAACATCTTCTCGCCGGATTGGGCGGCGAGTGACCCGAGGCGCTCGATCAGGCTCCAGGTCACGACCGTGTCGGCGTCGATGTCGCATGCCCAATACCGATTGATGCCGATCCGGGTCCGGACGGCCGCGCCGGCGCCTGCTGCCAGACGGTCGGCTTCATCGCACATTGCCGTCCGCTCAGCGAGAGGCGTGTCCCAGTAGCGCAACTGCGCCAGGCGGGCGAGCAACTCGGCGCGTAGGTGAGGGTTCTCAGCCCCGAGCTCCTGCAGGGCGGCGGACAGCACGTCCGCAATCGATGGGTCGCTCACGTCGCCCATCGCAAGCACCCCGCCAATCTCCAGCGCGGCGATCGCCGCCAGATCGGTCCTACCGGAGCGCCGGGCCCGCTCGATCGCACGGTCGAGCAGGATGCGCCCTTCGCCCTGGTGGATGTAGGTCGACAGCACCCGACCCCGCTCGATCAACAGCTCGGCCGCCGTCTCGTCGTCGTCGGCGTCGTCGGAGATCAGGGCGAGTGCCGAGGCAAGCTTGCTGGAGGCGCGGTCGTAGGCGGAGTTGCGCACGGCCGATGCTGCGGCGGCGCGCAACCACTTGATCGCCGGCCCCCGACCGAACGATGGAGCCGCCAACAGGTAATGACGGGCGATGTCTCCGGCGGGGACCAGATCGCCGCCCGAACGACGCTCCGCCAGGAGCTCGGCGGCCCGGCGATGGAACGCTCGTCGCTGTTCCGGTCCGATCTGGTCGAGGAGCACGTCCCTGATCAAGCCGTGAACAAACCAGTAGCGGCCCGTTGACGTGTTGGTTCCGTTCCGGGCTGAGACCGCGTCCACGTCGGGCAGCGCGCTGAGCAGCCCGTCGGCAATCACCTCTTCCAGCGCCGCCACCGACTCGTCCGGGCTCAACGACGCCAACTCGATGGTGAGCCAACCGCGGGGATGGAGGCCGTCGATGGCTGCGGCGCGCAGCAGGGTCACCGCCTGCGGGGAACAGGTTGCAACGCGCCGCCATGCGAGTCGCGCCAACGACGTGGTGTCCTCGACGTCCCTGGTGCGCGCGAGTTGCTCGACAAACATGGGGTTGCCGCCACTCTGGCGAAGCAGGGTTGCGTCGTCGAGTCGATCGTCGCCCAACGACCTGGCGAGTTCAGCCACCGCCGCCTGCTCGAGGGGCCGAACCGGCACCTCGGCAACGTGGGTCTGGTGGGGTAAGGCGTTCAGCCACGTGGCCAGGGGGGCGTCCGGCACCAACTCGGCCGTCCGGGCGATGCCGATCACCAGCACCGGCGATGTGGCCAGCGGACCGATCAGGCGGCCCAACACCTCCAAGGTGTCCGCATCGACCTGGGCCAACTGGTCGATCACCAGCACCGGCGGCTCGTCGTCGGACAGGTGCTTCAGCAGGGTGCCCAAGGCGCCCAACAGCGCACTGCGGCTGGTCGTGTGCCGCGCACCCGTGTCCTCGATCCCAATCAGCTGATGGAGGGCGTCCATGGATGCGTCGGCCTCGAGCCGCTGGAGCAGCCCGGGATTGTGCACGTTGACGTGTTCCACGATGTCGGCGATCGGAGGAAACGACCGGCCCGCAGAGTCGTCGCCGGCGCCGTAGAAGACCCTGCGTGTCGGATTGCGGCGAGCAAACTCCATGACGAGCCGGGTCTTCCCGATGCCCAACTCGCCGCTCACCAGCACCAGTCGGGCGCCGCCCGCCACCGCCTGGTCGATGCGCTCCAGGTCGGGGCCCCGCCCCACAAGGGGTGCACCGGCTCGATCGATCCAACAGTCGCATCCGGAAAGAACGGCCGATGCCGGGGCGGGCGGCGGTGCTTTCAGCAGCGATTCGTGACTCAGGATCTGGCGTTCCAGGGTGTAGAGCTCGGGGCTTGGCTCAAGCCCAAACTGTTGCCCCAGCCGTCGGCGAGCATCCTGGAAACAGTTGAGCGCCTCCTGCTGGCGGCCATCGCGATACAGGGCCTTCATCAGGGCAGCCCAGTAGCGCTCGTTCTCGGGATGGTTCTCGGTGAGCACCGTCAGTTCCGGAATCAGCGCCGTGTCGTTGCCGTTGTCGAGGCGCAACTGGATCTCAAGTGATTTGAGGTCCTCTCGGAGATGTGTCAGACGAACGGCGTCGCTGCGAGCCCAGTCGTGGCTGGCGAACTCGGTCAGCGGCGGCCCGTGGAACAGCGTCAGCGCCTCGCTCACCCGCGAAAGCGCTGCGGCAGGGTCGACCCCGGCCAGGCTGCGGGCTGAATGGAGTGCGTCGTCGGCCACTACCGAGTCCAACTCGTTCGCTGCGAGCTTCAGGCGATAGGCGCACCCGCCGACGGTCACGATGCGGCCGCGTCCCACCAGGCCCCTGAGCGCATGGATCTGCTGTTGCAGGTTTCGTCGTGCCGACACGGTGTCCCGCCCGGGCCAGAGGTCGTCCATCAGGGTGTCGAAGCCCACCGCCTCGTCGTTGGCCAGCACCAGACGTACAAACAGGCCGCACTGTTTCGGGCCGGCCAGGTTGATCCTGGTGTCGTCGAGCGTGGCGCGAAGCGGACCCAGCAGTTGCACCAGCATCCGGTGGCGCCGGCGCGAAGTGTCTGCCGTGGGCAGTGGATCTGGCCCTGGCACGAGGCTCACCGTAACCAGGCCGGCCTTGCGCCGCCCAAAGCGAACCCCGTGCCGGGCTCGGGTCGGGCGGCGTCCGCGGTCGGCTACTGCAGCGCAGCTAGCGTCGTTGCGGCACAGGCACCCAAGGCGATCCCGCCCAGGAAAGGCAAGACCAGCGTGACCATCATCGATGACGTACTGGCCCGACAGATCCTCGACTCCCGAGGCAACCCCACCGTGGAGGTGGAGGTGGGCCTGATCGACGGTTCGGTTGGACGAGCGGCTGTGCCCTCGGGCGCCTCCACCGGGGCCTTCGAGGCCGTGGAGCGACGCGACGGCGGCGAGGCCTACGGCGGCAAGGGGGTGCTGGGCGCCGTCGGTGCGGTGAACGACGAGATCACCGACGCGGTGCTGGGCCTCGACGCGCTGGATCAGCGCGACCTGGACCAGACGATGTGTGACCTGGACGGCACCGACAACCTGGAGCGCCTTGGTGCCAACGCGGTGCTGGGCGTGTCGCTGGCGGCCGCCAAGGCGGCTGCGGCCAGCCTGGATCTGCCGTTGTACCGCTACGTCGGTGGTGTCTCGGCCTGCGTCCTGCCAATGCCGATGCTCAACGTGATCAACGGTGGCGAGCATGCCGACAACAACGTGGACCTGCAGGAGTTCATGCTGGTTCCCGTCGGTGCCGCCTCGTTCTCCGAGGCGCTGCGCTGGGGTACCGAGTGCTATCACAGCCTGAAGTCGGTGGTGGCCAAGCGGGGCCTGTCCACCGCCATCGGCGATGAGGGTGGCTTCGCCCCCAACCTGGGCTCCAACGAAGAGGCGCTGGCCCTGTTGACCGAGGCGATCGAGGCGGCGGGACGCACCCCCGGCGACGAGGTGGCGCTGGCACTCGACACCGCCTCCACCGAGTTCTATGCCGATGGCAAATACCAGCTGGCCGGTGAGGGCCGAAGCCTCGATGCGGGCGAGTTCGTGGCCTACCTCAGCGACTTGTGCGACCGCTACCCGATCGTGTCGATCGAGGACGGTATGGCCGAAGAGGACTGGGACGGTTGGGCTCAGCTCACCGAGGCGCTGGGCGATCGTGTCCAGCTGGTTGGTGACGACCTGTTCGTCACCAACCCGGTTCGGCTTCAGCGGGGTATCGAGGTGGGCGTTGCCAACTCGATCCTCATCAAGGTCAACCAGATCGGCACGCTCACCCAGACGTTGGAGGCGGTGCAACTGGCCACCCGGAATGCCTACACGTCGGTGATGAGTCACCGCTCGGGCGAGACCGAGGACGCCACGATCGCCGACCTGGCGGTTGCAACCAACTGCGCTCAGATCAAAACCGGGGCGCCGGCACGCTCCGATCGGGTGGCCAAGTACAACCAGCTGTTGCGCATCGAGGAACAACTGGGCGAGTCGGCGGTCTTCGAGGGTGGTGCCGCCTTGGCGCCGCGACCTGTGAACCGGCGCGGCAATGGCACCTAGGAGCGGGCGGGCCACAGCTCGCTCGCCCAGGTCGGAGGCGCACAAGGCGACCCGTAGCTCTGCGCCGCGCGTGCTCCAGATGCCATCGCGCCGCCGCTGGTTCTGGGTGGCGGCTCTGTCGGTGGTGGCGTTGTTCCTCGCCGTGCTGGCGTTGCCGGTGCGCAACCTCTTCGGTCAATCAGCCGAGTTGGGCCGTGCCCAGACGGAGTTGGTTGGCCTGCGGGCGGAGAACACCAAGTTGGAGCGCCGCCAGGCCGAACTTGAGGATCCCGAGCAGGTGGAGATACTCGCCCGCCGCAACCATGGCATGGTCTTTCCCGGCGAGGAGAGCTATGTGGTGCTTCCCCCGACCGTGGGCGGTGAGGTGCCGCCGTGGGTGGCCAAGGGGTGGAGCTTCGATCCGGCCGCTCAGCCGGCGTCGGAGCCCTAAGCTCGCCGTGAGGCCTCCCACCAAAGGATGATGAGCAGATGAGCACCCACCGACATCAAGGGATCATCAAGCCGCAGCGGCGTGGTTGGGGAAGGGTGTCCTTGGTCGCCATGGCATCGGCCGCCCTGTTGCTGGGTGCCTGTGGCGGCGGGGGCTCCGGGGGCTCCAGCGGGTCACAAACCGCCGGCGCAGGCGATGAGGGCACACCCCAGAGCGGCGGCACGGTGATCTACGCCCTCGAGAGCGAGACCAACTCCGGCTGGTGCCTGCAGGAGGCCCAGCTGGCAATCTCCGGCATCCAGGTCGCCCGGGCCATTTACGACACGCTCGTTCAGCCTGATGAGAGCGGCGAGATGCAGCCGATGCTGGCCGAGTCGGTCGAGCCCAATGCCACGTTCGATTCTTGGACCATCAAGATTCGGCCTGGCATCACCTTTCACGACGGCTCCAAGCTGGACGCCAAGGTGGTGGCCAACAACCTGAACGCCTATCGAGGTAAGTACAAGGCCCGGTCACCACTGCTGTTCGTGTTCGTGCTCGAGAACATCGCCACCGTCGAGGCAACCGACGACATGACCGTCACGGTCACCACCAAGACCCCGTGGCCGTCGTTCCCCAACTTCCTGTGGAATGACGGACGCCTTGGCATCGTCGGGCAGGCCCAACTGGACGACGCAAAGGGCTGTGACAAGAACCTGGTGGGTACCGGGCCATTCGTCAAAAAAGAGTGGAAGATCAACGACCACTTCACCGCCACGAAGAACCCCGACTACTGGCAGAAGGATGCCGACGGCACGCAGCTGCCGTACCTGGACGAGATCGAGTTCCGCCCTCAGCCGGAGCCCAGCCAGCGCACCGAGGGCATCCAGACCGGCACCTACGATGCCGCCCACGTGCAGGGTGGCGACGCGCTGATCGAGTCGCAGTCGTTGGCCGACGCCGGCGCGGTCAACCTGATCGCCAACTCGGACTTCGCCGAGGTGAGCTACCTGTTGTTCAACGTGGCCAAGGCCCCATTCAACAATGCGGACGCCCGCATGGCCGTTGCCCAGGCGCTGAACCGCGAGGAGGCGAATCAGCTGCTGAGCAAGGGTCAGCAGAAGGTTGCCTCGGGCCCATTTGCCCCCGGGTCGATGGGATATCTCGCCGATGCCGGTCTGCCGGCGTTTGATCTCAAGGCGGCCAAGACCCATGTGGCGGCCTACGAAAAGGCGACGGGTAAAAAGCTGAGTTTCCTCGTGCCCTTCTTTGGTAACGCCGAGGCGCAGGCCACCCTCGAGCTGTATCAGTCGCAGTTGGCCGAGGCCGGCATCGAACTGAAGCTGCAACCCACCGAGCAGTCTGCCGAGATCGACCGGGCGATTGCCGGTGACTTCGGGGCATTGCTGTGGCGCAACCATCCCGGGGGTGATCCCGACCTGCAGTACGTCTGGTGGCAGAGCGAATCACCGGTGAACTTCGGCAAGTTCGCCGATCCTGAGATCGACAAGTTGCTCAATGAGGGCCGGGAGAATGCCGACCCCGCTGAGCGCACCAAGATCTATGAGGAGCTCAACCGACGCTTCGGGTCCGAGTTGTACAACGTGTGGACTGCCTGGGTGAAGTGGGGCGTGGTCTCAGCGCCCAAGGTGCACGGCATCCTGGGGCCGGACGTTGACGGCAAGCCGCCGTTCCCGGGCCTTGCCACCGGGCATCCGGTGTCAGGCATGTGGGTCGACGGGTAGTCGGGCTCCCGGTCGTCCAAACCTGAACCCCATCCCCGTTGCATCATGTGTCGGGACGGGTACAGTGCAGCGTCATCGGTCACATCTGGCCGCAGGTCTCGGTGGGGAATATCTAAATGTTGGGGGAACGAACATGAAGATGTCTCGGCGCACGCGAGGAATCGCAGCGACGCTGGCCATGGGCCTGGTGGCGGCGGCCTGCGGTGGTGGTGGTGACAGCGGTTCTGGGGCGAAGGCCGGGGATGCGCCCGGCGATGAGGGCCCGCCGGTGTCCGGTGGCCGGGTGATCTACGCGCTGGAGGCCGAAACCAACGCCGGTTGGTGCCTGGCCGAGTCGCAGTTGGCCATCTCGGGGATCCAGGTGGCCAAGACCATCTACGACACCCTCGTCCAGCCCGATGAGTCGGGCAAGATGTTGCCCATGCTGGCCGAGTCGGTCGAGCCCAACGCCACTTTTGACTCGTGGACGATCAAGATTCGAGAGGGCGTGAAGTTCCACGACGGCACCAAGCTGGACGCCGAGGTGGTGAAGAACAACCTCGACGCCTACCGCGGCAAGTACGACGGTCGTAGCCCGCTGCTGTTCGTCTTCGTGCTCCAAAACATCAAAGCGGTGGACGTGACCGATCCGATGACGGTCACCATCACCACCAAGACGCCCTGGCCGGCACTACCCAGCTTCCTGTACTCCAGCGGCCGGTTGGGAATGTCGGCTCAGGCCCAGTTGGACAGCAAGGACAACTGCGACAAGGACCTGATCGGCACCGGGCCCTTCAAGCTGAAGGAGTGGAAGCTCAACGATCACTTCACGGCCGTGAAGAACCCCGATTACTGGCAGAAGGACGCCGACGGCACGCAACTGCCGTACCTCGACGAGATCGAGTATCGCCCGGTTCCCGATACCGACTCCCGGGTGGAGGGCGTTCAGACCGGCCAGTTCGACATGATCCACACCAACGGTGGTGAAGCGGTCAGCCAACTGCAGCCGCTCGCCGACTCGGGCACGATCAACATGATCGCCAACTCCGACGCCGCCGAGGTGACCTACCTGATGGCAAACGAGGCCAAGGCGCCCTTCGACAACCTCGATGCCCGCAAGGCTGTGGCCTACGGCATCAATCGCGAGGAGTTCAAGAAGCTGCGCGCCGCCGGATTGCAGGACGTCGCGTCGGGCCCGTTCGCGCCAGGCAACCTCGGATACCTCGAAGACACCGGTTTTCCCGAGTTCGACGTGGCCAAGGCCAAGGAGCATGCGGCGGCCTACAAGAAGGCCACGGGCAAAGACCTGAGCTTCACGATGTCCTACGCCGCCGATGCATCCACCAAGATCTCCGCCGAACTGCTCCAGAGTCAGCTTGCCGACTCGGGCATTGAGATGAAGCTGACATCCACCGATCAGGCGGCCCTGATCGACCGGGCCATCGGCGGCGACTTTGAGCTGGCGTACTTCCGCAACCACCCTGGCGGCGACCCGGACAATCAGTACGTGTGGTGGCACAGCAGTTCACCGGTGAACTTCGGCAAGATCAACGATCCCCAGGTGGACAAGGCCCTCGACGATGGCCGCGTCGAATCCGACGAGGCCAAGCGGGCCGGCATCTACGAGGGGATGAACGAGCGCTTCGCCGACCAGGTCCACAACATCTGGTTGGTCTGGAGCCTGTGGACGGTTTCGTCCCAGCCCAACGTCCATGGCGTGTTCGGGCCCGATGTGGATGGCGAGAAGCCCTTTACCGGCCTGGCGTCCGGCCACCCGGTCACGGGCCTGTGGGTGGACGGCGGCGGTGCGTGACATCGGACGCCCTCGGGCTGCTGGACGACGTGCGGGAGGCATGAGCAGGTGAGGTCGCTCCTTCCGAGGCTGGGACGCCTGGTGGTGGTGCTGTTCCTGGTGACGTTGTTTGCATCGTTGCTGGTCAGCTTCCTGCCCGGCGATCCGGCGGCGGTGGTTGCTCCGTTCGCCAGCGACGAGCAGCGGGCTGAGATCGCCGACGACCTTGGCATCTCCGATCCGCTGCCGGTGCGCTACGTGCATTGGCTTGGCGACTTCGTGACCGGCGACCTGGGAAAGACCTACTCCGGACCGACCTCGTCCACGGAGGTGTCGACACAGGTGGGTGATGCGTTGCCCGTCAGCCTGACGCTCATGGTGTACGCGCAGATCATGGCCTTGGCGCTGGCCATACCGCTGGGGGTGATCGCCGCCTACAAGGCCGGCGGCTGGGTGGATCGGGTGGTCTCCTCCAGCCTGTTCCTGTTCCTGGCGCTACCGGCGTTTGTGCTGGGCTTCATGCTGTCGTACTACGTGCGCCTGAAGATGGGGCTGTTCCGCACCAGGGGTGGTTACGTGGCGTTCTGGGAGGACCCGGCCACCAACCTGCAGTTCATGTTTCTGCCGGCTCTCAGTCTGGCCTTGGGGCAGGTGGCGGTGTACGCACGCCTGTTGCGCACCGACATGATCGCCACGCTGCAACAGGATTTCATCACGATGGCCCGAGCCAAGGGCCTCAGCACTCAGCGCATTCTGTGGCGCCATGCTCTTCGTCCCAGTTCGATCACGCTGCTGACGGCGGCCGGCCTGAACGTTGGCACGCTGATCGGCGGGGCGCTGGTCATCGAGGTCGTCTTCCAATTGCCGGGCATGGGCCTGTTGGCGCAGACCGCCATCGGTGGTCGTCAGTTGGTGGCGGTGCAGTCGATCGTGGCCATATTTGCTCTGCTGTATGTGTTGGTCAACGTGGTGGTCGACCTTGGATACACCGTGATCGATCCAAGGATTCGCCGTGGCTGAGTACATCGGGGAAGGCCCGTTCGACCATCCCGATCCTGGCGGTGGCATTCCCACGCCGGAGGGTGCCGGCATGGGTGCGGTCGGCGGCTCCGTGGCGGTCGTTCCGACCGGCGGGATACCGGTGGACCTCGGTACGCCTGACCAGCCGTCGAAGAAGCGCCGGCTGGGGCCTGCCGCCATTCTGGCCATCGCCTGGATCATCTTCGTGGTCGGTGGCGCGTTGCTGGCCCCGTACCTGCCGATCCCCAGCACCACCGAGACGGTCGACATTCCGGTTGGCGCCGACGGCCTGCCGTACTTCGGGCCGAGCTTCAGTCACCCCTTTGGCCTCGACAAGATCGGCAAGGACGTGTTCAGCCTGACGATCTACGGCGGCCGGGTGTCGCTGCTGGTCGGGTTCGTTTCGGTGACGGTTGGCATGCTGGTCGGTGGCTCAATGGGCATCATCGCCGGATACCTGCGGGGCAAAACCGATGCCGTGCTGTCGATCCTCTTCGACACGTTTCTGGCCATCCCGGCGATCATTCTGGCGCTGGCGCTTGTGGCCGCATTCGACCCGTCCGACCCCAGCAAGGTGGATCCCACGCGCCGGATGTGGGTGCTGGCGTTTGCGCTCGGGGTGGTGGCCGTACCGGTCCTTGGCCGGATCGCACGCGCGTCCACCCTGGCGGTTGCCGACCGTGAGTTCGTGACGGCGGCCAAGGCCATGGGTGCCAAACCGCTGCGAATCATGATTCGCGAGGTCCTGCCCAACGTGTTGCCGTCGATGCTGGTGATCGGGCTGCTTGGGGTGGGGGTTGCCATCGTGGCCGAGGGCGGCCTTGCCCTCCTCGGGGCCAGTGTGTCGTCGCCGGCGACGTCGTGGGGTGCGATCATCGCCACCAACCGCAATGCGATCAACCTCGATCAACCCTGGGTGATCTTTGGGCCATCGTCGTTCATCTTTCTCACCGTGCTCACCCTGAACTATCTCGGCGACGTGATTCGCCGTCGCTTCGACGTGCGGGACTCTGTTTTGTAGCAGCCGAGGGCTGTGCTGTAGCAGCCGAGGGCTGTGCTGTAGCAGCCGAGGGCTGTGCTGTAGCAGCCGAGGGCTGTGCTGTAGCAGCCGTTTCGCTCTCGTCGTCGCCTGGTTGTGAGGGGATGGTTTCGCTGTGGCGTTGTGAGTGGAGGGTTTGGCCGGAGGGGGTGGTCCAGTGGAAGGTGCCGGTGGGTTGGCCGTTGGGGTGGTGGTTGGGTGACATCTGCCAGTGGTGGCGGTGGGT
>ERZ1026792.78-NODE-78-length-111783-cov-17.711328_pt1 | contig 111783 bp, 82 predicted proteins | sample MGYA00520884_ERZ1026792 | MGnify/ENA primary metagenome ERZ1026792 (study PRJEB33270, sample SAMEA104284473) | anaerobic digester metagenome | biome: Anaerobic digester microbiome; feature: mesophilic sludge digester; material: Anaerobic digester biomass | place...
GACATCAAAGGCTTGAACATCGAAGATAAGGATTGGAACTTTCTGAACAAGCTGAAAAGGCAACCGAATAAATCGTCATTCTATTACTGGTATCAAACCGTGCAAATAATAGCGAAGAAGGGTATGGAGAACAATTACCCCACCTGACAGGTCGGTAAATGTCATTGGCACGGCAGGTTTTTGTACTCTAATCCATCAGGTCAGCACCACAAAGACAGTTAGTGTTTTATCAGCCCGACTTAGCTGTTGCTGCCTGCCTGATCTCAAACCGCCTCTATTGTAGATGGTGGTTTAGTGGCTATATTATAGGTAACGGAGACTACTCCCGGGACGCTTTCCAGGATTTCGGATGCAAGTTGCTCAAGCAGCTCAAACGGCAGCCTGGTGGGGGTAGCGGTACGGGCATCAATGCTGTCCCAGCAGCGCACCTCTATCTGCCTCCCGAAATCGCGCTTGCGGTCGCGCATCCCTGTAACCCGGTCGTCATGCAGGATGGCCATATACTGGAAAGCTCCGCTGCCGGCAAGCAGTTTTTCCACTATTACCGTAGCTTTTCTTACAATATCAAGCTTCTCCTGAGTCACCTCACCGATAATGCGGGCTGCCAGGGCAGGACCTGGGAAGGGTATCCGGTTGAACATCTCTTCGGGAAGCCCGGTAGCACGGCCGGTCATCCTGACGCCCTCCTTGCGCAGTTGTATCAGTGGTTCGAGGATATGATATCCGAAAGTCTCCTGCGGGTCAATGCCCAGCTGGGCGAAGACATTGTGCTGACGTTTGATGCCTGCCACAGTCTCATCTATGTCTGTCAGTATGGTTCCCTGCAGCAGATATTTTGCGCCGCTCTCCCTGACGATCCGGCCAAATACCTTCTTATAGAATGTCTGTGTGATGGCTTCGCGTTTCTGCTCGGGATCTGTTATACCCTTCAGGGCTTCGAAGAACTCCTGCCGGGCGTCGATAATCTCAACCTTCACACCAAGCTTCGCGAATATTGAAACAACGGCTTCGGGTTCTCCCTCCCGCATAAGACCGTTCTCGACCAACACTGTCCTGAGCCTGTCGCCCAGGGCCAGATGGCCTATCATAGTGACAACTGATGAGTCTACTCCTCCTGAGAGAGCGTTGATTGCTGTGCCTTCGCCCACAGCGGCCCTGATTTCGCTGACCTTTTCGGCAATGAACTTTTCGGTGTCAAGATCATGCGCCTTTATTTCCCTGATCATTTCTCCTGCTGGTTTTTTGATTGATGCAAAGATAATCAAGGCAGATTGCCATGAGCTATAATTGACCGGGAAGAAATGAGCACTCTTTCAACCATCGCAGGGAAAAACCTGACACTGTCTTTACCATGGCGTAAATCTGAAAAACAATAACCTCAGACAGAACAGAGTAATTCTTTTAGCCCCTCTGTTGCAGTGATCTGAAGCTTTTTGTTAACTTGATCCCAAATTTCATATATGATGAATCCCGCATGTGTCAAATACGTAAACGAGTATCTATATGATTTTCAGTCATGTGGGTTTAATTATACCTTTAAAATCAAAACCATATTATGATGAAAAGAATTTTTACCCTGTTGTTTTTCCTCACAGCGGTTATTGCACTCAATGCCCAGGAGGGGAAGAGGCTGACAATTCTTCATACCAATGATTTCCATTCGCATCTTCAGGGCTTTGGCCCGGAGTCTGCCTATACGCCCGGCGTGGCTGACAATGATCCCACTATCGGAGGAATGGCACGCATTGCCGGTATTATTGATGAGGTGCGCAGGCAGAATCCCGGATCAACGCTGGTGGTGGATGCGGGCGACTGTATTATGGGGACACTCTTCCAGGCGCTGGAGCCGGAGACCGGATTCCAGCATGCGCTGATGAAAAAAGCGGGGTATGATGTGGTTGCCATGGGTAATCATGATTTTGACTTCGGGCCGGAGGCCTTTGCCGGCATCCTGAGAAAAGCGACCCGGCGCGGGGAGATACCCATTATGCTGATGGGAAATGCCGTCACTGATCGCAATGACCCTGCTGACGATGCATTTGAGGCATTGATTAGTGATGGTCTCGTTAAACCATTTACTGTACGTGAGATAAACGGCATAAGGACAGGTATTTTTTCACTCATCGGAAAGGATGCAAGAGAATCAGCTCCCTATGCACACCCGGTAACCTTTGAAAAGATCATTCCGGCATCAAGAAAACTGGTCAGAAGCCTGAAAAAAGAGGGTTGCGATCTTATTATATGCCTGTCACACAGCGGCATACGCAAAGATAAGAAAGGAAACTGGAGTGGTGAGGATGTGAAACTGGCAACAAAAGTGAAAGGGATTGACCTTATTATCAGCGGTCACACCCATACGCTCCTTATGGAGCCTCTGGTTGTTAACGGTGTGCCGATCATGGCTGTTGGAGACAACGGAAGGTTCGTCGGCAGAATTGATTTGATGGCACTCAACGGAAGCATAAAACTCGAAAAATACGAAATCATTCCTGTTGACGACAGAGCCACTGCCCCGGATGAGATACAATCAGAAATTGTATTGCAGCAGCAGAAGATTAACGAAGCAATACTGAATTCCCTGGGGATGACCTACACCATGCCGGTTGCCGTTGCACCATACACAGTAAGCTATGATGAATACGGAAAGGCAGCTGACAGTAACCTTGGCGCCCTTGTGGCAGATGCCATATACGACTATGTGAATCATGAAGGCCCCGGCACTGACATCGCCATTGTGGCTGCGGGCGTCCTCCGTGATCCGATACAACCTGGAGTGCAGAGCGTGGCGGATATCTTCAGGGTAATGCCACTCGGCTCCGGGAATGATAATGTGCCAGGATACTCGCTGTCAAAAATGTGGATTACGGGGAAGGAGCTAAAGAACATAACCGAGATACTTCTATTTACCTCAGCCACAGCCTCGTCAAATTATCCCTATTATTCACATCTACGCATAGAATATGACCCGGAAGGAGGACTGTTCAACAAAGTGCGCAAGATTGAAATCACGGATAAAGAGGGAAATGTGCAGGAGGTAAATACCGACAAGAATGATCCGAAACTCTATTCGATAGTGGCCAATTCGTATATGGCAGACAACCTTGGCCTTGTGAAGAAGAAGACATTTGGTTTGATCAAGGTTGAGCCAAAAGACAGCAACGGAAACATAGTTGCCAGGATGGATGATTTCATTATGGACTTCAATGATGTTCAGCCTGGCATACAGGAGGGCAAGGAATGGATTGCGCTCCTGAAATACCTTCAGCGATTCAAACCGGCAGAAGAGGGTGGATTGCCCGTGATTCCCGATTATTACCTTAATCCGGAAAATTCACTGGTTCCAGTAAGCAGAGCGAAGTAATTATAAATGCGGGAGATTGCCGGAGCCTCCGGCTGGCTGATTATACTTTTTACATCACTCTGCCTGAGTTCTGTGGCTTGCCAGTATCCTGGCAAAGTGGTTTTCCAGGTGTCTTCTCATTCCTTCACGGAACTCGTCAGGGGTGCCTTTCTTCAGAATTGTTACCAGATCCTTGTGTGATTTGTATCTCTTCCGTTTCCCCTTTACCTTGATGAGCCCGATGTTGTAAACATGCTGGAATGCCGGCAACAGCAGGTTTTGAAACTCTTCAAGAGTGTTGTTGCCGGCCATCTGGTACAGTTTGCCGTGGAATCTTAACTCATGGTCAACGTCAAACAGTATATTATCTGAGTGATCAGGTTCGATCTCGACTATCTTTTCGAGTTCACTTATATCACTGTCGGTTTTCCGTGCGAATATGAAATCGGCCATCCCGATCTCCAGTGCGAGGCGCATCTCGAAAACGTCCATCAACGTCTGATTATCAAGTATCCTGGGTATGAGTGATTTGCCAAGGACTGCGGAAAGATCGGGGCTTTTGATGATGGTCCCCCTGTGTTTTTTTGTTTCGATCAGACCCATTGTTTTGAGTCTGTTCAGTGATTCCCTGATGACAGTCCTGCTTACGCCCATTACTGTGGCAAGTTCTGTCTCCTTGGGTATGGCATCACCGGGTTTAAGTTCCTTGTAGATGAAAACCTCTATGAGGCGCATCTCGACCTTATCAACAAGACTGCTTGTATCAATTGCTTTCAGCTCAAGCCTTAAGTCCTGATTATCCATCATATATCGAATGTGTATTTATAATAGTCCGGTATATTCTTCAAATGATTGCCAATAACTGCCTGATTGTCAGGATTGGTCAATTTCTTTAAATAAACATTCTAATTAATTGATTATGTGTTTATTGGCAAAAATTTACAACCTGTTCTATTTAGAAATAGCAAAAGAAGCAAAAAAAACGGAGAAACCCTTGCATGTAAGAGTAAAAGATTATTTTTGTATTAAAAATATGTATGACATAATACACTCGAATTTAATTCAATATTTACTCCAAACCAACTCAATTCATGAAGAAAAAGTCAATCCCTTTTGTCACCTGATGATGCTTTTGCCTGCTGTATTGCTCAGCGGAGACTCTCTGTTGGTCCAGTGACAATCAGGGGACGGTTACGGATGGAACAACCGGTGAGCTGCTGCCGGTCTGATCAGTTGCTCTGGCAGATTGACAAAAACACCCTGACAAATACAGGTTGCTTCGGCAGTCACATTGTTATCAGGGATGATAAAAATAATTCTTGCTATTGTTTTATTAAATTGGACCTCTTGAGAACAATGGTCAAAAGATAATAAACGTCTCCATGCAAAGAAGAAAAGCTCCACTGATTGGTATTCTGATCATCCTTCAGTTCTTGATTATTGCCGGCTGCAGTCAGAAAATGGTTTTGACTGACAGCAACAGGTCCTCAGGGCTTATTGTTAACTCATTAATTAATACTAATTTACCTGTATTCATCAATCGGCAGGAAAACAGTATAATTGTTATTTCTGTCGGGTGTACTGATAATGGACAGAATAAGAGAGCCAGGAAGGTGGTTGTTAATTTTTCACCCGGTTCAGATATTGAAGCCGTAGGTGAGGTGTACGTTAAATGCCAGGCTTCCGGCCAGGCCGGGGCTGTCGTCTTCGGAGCAGCAAGAGCTGAAAGAAAGGTGACAATTGATGGAGATTATCAATTCAGAGCAGGGGAAAACCTGATCACTTTGGGAATATCCCCATCGTCTGTTTCAGAACTTACTGACAAACTAGAGGTTGAAAGCGTAAGTATTATACTTGAAGATGGTTCCGTGCTGCCAGCGCCGACGGTTTCATTTCCCCGGGTCAGATTTGGAACAGTTGTCCGTGCAGCAGGGCAGGATGGAGCAGATACCTACCGCATTCCGGGACTAGTGACAACAAATGAAGGAACCCTGATTGCTGTTTATGACATCAGGTACAACAACAGCAAGGACCTTCAGGAGGATATTGATATCGGTATGAGCCGGAGTACTGATGGCGGGCGGACATGGGAGCCGATGAAAGTGATAATGGATATGGGCGAATACGGAGGGCTGCCACAGAACCTGAACGGTATTGGTGATCCCTGCATCCTGTATGATCATACTACAGGCACACTCTGGGTGGCAGCGCTCTGGATGAGCGGCTCGGCGCCTGACAAGATGCTCTGGAGGGCTTCGCAGCCGGGCATGACACCGCAGGAGACCGGTCAGTTCATCCTGGTAAAGAGTACTGATGACGGGCTTACATGGTCTGAACCGGTAAATATCACTTCACAGATCAAGGATTCTGCATGGCAACTGCTCCTCCAGGGACCGGGAAGAGGCATTACCCTTGATGACGGCACTCTTGTCTTCCCTGCACAGTTCAAGGCAGATATCGGAACGAAGGCCCTGGACGGGGGAGAGTACACATGCCACTCTACTATTGTCTGCAGTATGGACGGAGGGGATACCTGGCAGATTGGTTCCGGCGCAAAATCAAATACAACTGAAGCCCAGGTGGTGCAACTTGCTGACGGCTCACTTATGCTTAACATGCGTGATGACAGAAACAGGAGCGACAAAAGTGAAACAAATGGCAGGGCTGTGGCTGTCACCACTGACCTGGGAAAGACATGGAGAGCGCATCCTTCATCCAATTCGGCTCTCCCTGAACCGAACTGCATGGCCAGCCTCATCTCGGCAAAGATCAATATTGCCGGTGACGACAGGGATGTTCTCTTCTTTTCCAATCCGAATGACAGGAACAACAGGATCAGGATGACCATCAAGGCAAGCACTGACCAGGGATTGACCTGGCCGGAGGAGAACCAGGTGGAGCTGTTTGCTCCTGAAGGTTATGGATATTCATGCCTGACAATGGTTGATGAAACCCACGTCGGGATCATCTATGAAGGTGTAAAGGAACTCTATTTTCAAAAAATTCCTGTTGCCGATCTGCTTGGTGACAGATAAAAAAACAGCCCCGAACTTATGAACTTCCCTGCAAAAAAATGGCTCCTTCTGATCCTGATCAGCCTGTTTACAGGTGGGATCATTTATCCGGTTCAGCTGTCAGAAAAACCATCTCTGATACCTGCGCCTAAGATATTCAGTCTGACCGTAGAAAAGTTCAGGGTCAGACAGGCTGGTTTGTCTGATGATCAAAGAATCAGAAAGGTTGTTGTACCGGCTATTGAGGAAGCCCCTCTGAACATAGAGGAAGCCTTCCGGATTATTGTCCGTTCGGATTCGGTTCTGATCTATGCAACGGGAGATGAAGGATTTTTCAGGGCTGACGCAACATTGAAACAGCTTGCAGGAAGTGACACTGACGGTGAATTCATACAGGGGTGTTCAATCACTGACTGGCCTGCTTTCAGGATAAGAGGTTTCATGCATGACTGCGGCAGGAGTTTTATTCCGGTCAGTGAGCTGAAGAGAGAGGTTGAGTTACTCTCATTATTCAAGATAAACACCTTTCACTGGCACCTGACAGAAAACCTTGCATGGCGGCTTGCCAGCGATATCATGCCGGAACTGACAGACCCTGATGTAACCCTCAGGGATAATCACGGCTATTACACCAGGGAGGAGGTAAGGGATTTTGTCAGGTTCTGCAGGGATCATTTCGTTGAGGTCATTCCGGAAATAGACATGCCTGGCCACAGTGCCGCATTCACCAGGGCAACAGGCCATTCAATGCAATCAGAGGAGGGAAGGAAGATTCTTGCGCAACTGCTCAGGGAGGCATGTGACCTCTTTGAAGGCAGCTATTTCCATATCGGTACCGATGAAGTCAATATTGCCAGTCCGGATTTCGTGCCTGAAATGATGGATATTATCAGGTCTTATGGCAAGGAGGTAATTGGCTGGCTTCCGGGAGCTCCCATGGATCCGGGTGCTCTCCGCCAGTTGTGGGCTGATGTCTCCCTGCCGCAAAACACACCGGTGATTGATTCCAGGTACAGGTACCTCAATCATACCGACTATTACGCTGATCTTTTTTCAATTTACAACTCAAGGATGTGCGATGCGGAGCAGGGCTCCGACCTTCTGGCGGGAGGAATCTGTTGTATATGGAACGACAGGAAACCGGCATCGGTTGAGGATATACTCATCTCCAATGCTTTTTATCCCGTCATGCTGGCTTTTGCTGAAAGATCCTGGAGCGGAGGAGGAGATGATATCAAGTCACGGGGAGTCAGGATGGGACTGCCCGGAGACCCTGCCTTCGAAAGGTTCAGGGAGTTTGAGGCAAGGATGATCTCATTGAAGGAGAGATTCCTCAATGATGTGCCATTTCCTTATCTGCCTCAGACAGGCATTCTCTGGAATATCAGCAGGCAGTATCCGAACGATGGCAATCCGGACTATTCCGCCCCCTTCGAAAATGATCTGGTGACAGATCCTGACAAAGTATCGTCTGCAGATGCAGGGTTCAGGCCTGCTGCAGGGGCCGCAGTCTATCTCAGGCATACCTGGGGAGAAAAGGTGCCAGCCTTCTATATTGATCCCGCTCCTGACCGTACAGCATATGCCTGTACATGGATATACAGCCCCACAGACCGGCAGGCGGGCCTTCATTTCTCAACCCACAACTACGGCAGGTCAGAGCTGGATATGGCTCCTCCTCAGGGTGAGTGGGATTATAAACGAAGCCGGGTATGGCTCAACGGGGAACCGGTTTCACCTCCTGAATGGAACTACACTGGTGTTAAACCTGACCATGAAACTCCATATACCAATGAGAATATGTGGAGCCGGCCACCTGCAGCTATCACTCTCAGGGAGGGCTGGAACAGCCTGGTGATAAAACTGCCTGTCGGAAGTTTCTCAACTCCGGAGACAAGGCTGGTGAAGTGGATGTTCACAGCCATGATAGTTACACCGGATGGTTCCGCGCAACCTGATGGACTTGTCTGGTCGCCTGATAAACTGTTTCCCGGTGATAAAACCAGGATTGCCTGCATAGGCAACTCGGTAACCTACGGGACAGGAGTGGCAGGTAGGGATACAAACGCTTATCCTGCTGTTCTTCAACGTATGCTGGGTGGCAGGTACATCGCGGGCAACTTCGGCCGGAGTGGCGCAACGCTGCTTAAGAAGGGTTACAGACCATATAACCGGACGGAGGAGTTCAGGGCTGCCCTTTCATTCAGGCCCGATATTGCAGTTATACACCTTGGCCTCAATGACACCGATCCACGGGCATGGCCTGACTTCCGTGACGAATTCATCAGTGACTACCTCTGGCTGATTGACACACTCAGGTCTGTGGGCACGAAGGAGTTCTATATTGCCAGACTCTCTCCCATATTCCATGGCCACAGGCGGTTCAAGGCCGGAACCCGCGACTGGTACTGGCAGATTCAGGAGATGATTGAGGAGGTTGCCTCCCTCTCCGGAGCTACCCTGATTGATTTTTACACCCCGCTCAAAGCGAGGCCTGACCTGATGCCTGACAACCTCCACCCTGATGTCCGTGGTGCAGCCATGCTTGCTGAGACTGTCTTTTCGGCTTTGACGGGCAATTACGGAGGCCTTCAGCTTCCGCAGGCGTGGAGTGACGGTATGGTGCTTCAGCATGACCGCGTCATCACCCTGAAGGGCAAAGCAAACGGGAAGGAACCTGTAGAGGTCTCCCTTGCCGGCAGATTATATCAGGCCATGACAATACCTACGGGAGAATGGGAGGTAAAACTTGATCCCCTTGAGGCTGGCGGCCCATATCAGCTGATAGCAATGACACGAAGTGATACTGTTGTTATCCGGGACATTTTGGCAGGCGAGGTCTGGTTCTGCTCCGGCCAGTCGAACATGGAATGGACTGCCGGCAATTCCGACGGGTGGCAGGAGATTGCCACCTTACCTCCGGATGAAAACCTCAGGCTGATAACATTCAGCAGGCGCGACTTGTCGTGGAACGAGCCATGGGATTCTGTTACACTTTACAAGATCAATAATCTCGACTACTTCCGTGAGGGTGCATGGAGGGTTGCGTCACCGGAAAGTATTAAGGACTTTTCCGGTGTGGCGTATTATTTTGGCAGGAAGCTCAGGGATGAACTCGGGGTGCCGGTGGGATTAATAGAGATGGCTGTGGGAGGTTCCCCGGCCGAGACATGGATTGAAAGAAAGGCTCTTGAGATGCATCCTCAGCTGGTTGACCTGCTCTATGACTACCGTAAAAGTGAATTCAGGGAACCATGGGTAAGCAATACGGTTACAACCAACCTCAGGAATAGTGACAATCCCCGTCAGCGGCACCCGTTTGAGCCGGCTTATCTCTATGAGTCTGGTATTTCACGCATTGCAGGATATCCGGTGCGTGGCTTTCTCTGGTACCAGGGAGAGTCAAATGCAATATTCTCTGAACTGTATGAAGTGATGTTGCCGGAACTGGCAAGGAACTGGAGGGATGCATGGGATGATGATCACCTGCCCTTTTACTTCGCGCAGCTCTCGAGCCTCAACAGGCCGTCATGGCCACAGTTCAGAGATACCCAGCGCAGGCTGGTATCAGAAATACCAAACTCCGGCATGGTTGTTACAACAGATGCCGGACACCCGACGGATGTTCATCCCCGTGACAAGAAGAGTGTGGGAGAGAGATTTGCCTCCCTTGCGCTCAATGATACCTACGGCTTCAGAAAGGCTCCCCGCAGCCCGGAGCCTCTCTCCGCTGAACGAAAGGGAGACATGGTAATCATCTCATTCAGCTGTTCAGACAGACTGAAAACTTCAGACGGATTGCCTCTCAGGGAAATCGAGGTATCAGAAAGCGGCAATTATTTCAGGCCTGCGACTGCCCGTATTCGTGGCAACCGACTGGAAATCAATGCTCCGGGAGCAATAGCAGTAAGATATGGATGGAAGCCATATTCAACAGGAAATCTGACCGGTGAATCAGGATTGCCGGTCTCAACATTCAGACTTAAAATAAAATGACAATATGAAGATTAAGAAACTTGCCGGCCTGATTGCCGCACCGTTCACCCCGATGTATCCGGACGGGGAGATCAATTCCGGGATAATTGAGCAGTATCACAGAGTGCTTGTCTCCAATGGAGTGGCGGGTGCTTTCATAAACGGCTCATCAGGCGAGGGCGTCTCAACCACGAGCCACGAAAAGCTGATTGTTGCGGAAGCCTGGGCAAAAGCCTCTTCAGGTAGCAACCTTATGGTTATCAGCCATTTGGGAGGGACGTGTCTCAGGGAGTGCATTGTGCTGGCCCGGGAGTCGGAGAGGATGGGACTGTATGCAGTGTCTGTGACATCACCCTCGTACTTCAAGCCGGCAAATGTGAAGATGCTGGCGGAGTTTTTCATCAGGGTGGCAGAGTCAGTTCCTGAAACGCCTGTTTATTACTATCATATCCCGGTGCTTACCGGTGGCTTTTTCAACATGATTGACTTTGTCAGGGAGGTGTCTCCGCGTGTGCCCAACTTTGCCGGCATCAAGTATACGCACGAAGACTTCATGGATTTCCTGAGTTGTCTGAATTATGACAACGGCAGGTATGACATGCTGTGGGGCAGGGACGAAAACTTCCTTTCCGCACTGGTTCTTGGAGCCCGGGGTGCTGTCGGGAGTACATACAACTATGCCGCTCCTCTCTATCACAAGTTGATAGAGGCATTTGACAGGAATGATCAGGTCACTGCACGTGCAATGCAGCAGAAATCAATTGACATGATCACCCTTCTCGGCAAATACGGAGGTATTGCCACGGGGAAAGCATATATGAGGTTTATAGGCCTTGACTGCGGTGAGTTCAGACTGCCGGTAAGGAATATGTCAGAGGCTGACTACCAGGCATTTGTTAAGGATGTCAGGGGGCTGGGAATGGATGATCTGTTTTCAAAAATCTGACACAGGTGAAACAACAACGGTTGCAATTCTTCGGATTCCTGTTGATTCTCTCTTTTTCATTAACAATTGACTCCTGCAGAACGATGAATGCCGAATGGACGGAGCTTGCTCCCCTGCCGCCTCCTTCTCCCGGTGCTATACAGCCGGGTGTGGCAGGCCCCTTTACCGGCCTCCATGGCAACACTTTAATAGTTGCAGGCGGCGCCAACTTTCCTGATACCATGCCATGGCACGGCGGCAGGAAAAAGTATCATAATGAGATTTACCTGCTGCAATTGCCTTATGGCAGCGAGGGCTGGAAAGCAGCGGGGGGCAGTAGCGGGCTGCCCCGGCCCGTTGCCTACGGTGCCTCAGCATCGGTCAGGGCCGGCGTGGTTTGCATGGGAGGGGAGAATGAATCAGGCATAACAGATGAAGCCTTTATGATTTCAATAACAGACGGCAAACCGCTGATTATACCTCTGCCTGAACTCCCGGTTCCTCTGTCCGGCGCAGCTGCTGCCTCATCAGGTTCCGTTGTTTTTATAGCAGGAGGGCAGACCACTGACGGCTCTTCCTCATCAATGTGGAGCCTCGATACTGAAGAGATAAGCCAGGGATGGAGAAAACATGCTGAAATGCCACTGCCGTTGATAAACAGCGTCATGGCTGCCGTTGAAGGCAAAGAACTTAAAATATGGATTATTGGTGGCAGAACCAGGGGAGAGGGTGATGCCACATCCGTGATACGTCAGGAGATTTTCAGCTATTCTCCGGCTGCCGACAGGTGGACCAAAGCAGGTAACCTTACCGGGGAAACCGGTGTCATGCCTCTTGCAGCCGGCACCGGGGCAGCAATAGACGAAAGGTATGTTGCCCTCTTTGGTGGCAATGACGGATCTGTATTCAACAAAGTAGAGGCCGTTCTCTCTGCAATGGCAACAGAATCTGACACTCTTGAGTTGAAACAGCTGGAAAATGAATATATCTCTCTCCAGGAGAGTCATCCTGGTTTTTCCCGGGCAGTGCTGATTCTTGACACAAAAACAGGGAGATGCACACAGGCAGGGGAGATTCCCGGCCCGGCACAGGTAACCACCACAGCCGTGCAGACTCCGTGGGGCATTGTGATACCTTCAGGTGAAATAAAACCCGGGGTGAGAACTACGGAAACAAGAATGGCCGGATTCAGGTAAAGCAGACTATGGATAATCACTTACGAGCGAGGATCTGCAAAAGGTCATGATGAAATTACAGTTCTGGCAACACTATGGATACTCAATTACAGTCAATAGCTGAGCGGTACAGGAATGCCTTGTTAAATGATATAATTCCATTCTGGATGAAGTACTCGCCTGATCATGAGCATGGAGGCTATTTCACATGCCTTGACCGTAGCGGGAAAGTATATGACACTGACAAGTTCATCTGGCTTCAGGGCAGAGAGATATGGATGTTCAGCCACCTGTTCAACAATGTTGAGAAACGCCAGGAATGGCTCGATATGGCACTGTCAGGGGCTGCCTTCCTTGGGAAATACGGAAGTGACCGTGACGGCAACTTTTATTTTTCCCTGACCAGGGAAGGGAAACCACTCGTCCAGCCATACAATATTTTCTCTGACTGTTTCGCTGCAATGGCATTCGGTGAACTGTTCAGGGCAACGGGCAAGAGCAGGTACGGTGAAATTGCATTGAATACCTTCCGGAGCATTCTGAGCCGTTCCGGGAATCCTAAAGGCAAATGGTCAAAAGTATATCCCGGCACACGGCCGCTGAAGGGTTTCACCCTTCCAATGATCCTCAGCAATCTCTCGGAAATCATGGCTCCCCTTCTTGATGCCGGGACTGTTGAAAGGTTAAGGGAGGAGTCTGTTCATGAAGTCATGGATGTTTTCCACAGCAGGGAGTATGGCCTGATCCTTGAAAACGTGGCTCCTGACGGATCATTCTCCGACTCATTTGAAGGCCGGCTGCTGAATCCCGGACACGCCATCGAGGCCATGTGGTTTATGATGGACCTCTCTGAAATCATGGGAGATCACAGGCTTGCAGTCAAAGCCACAGAGATCACCCTGCAGACACTGAGTAAGGGATGGGATGATAAGCACGGTGGCATATTCTATTTTCTGGACGTCAAAGGATATCCTCCGCAGCAACTGGAGTGGGATCAGAAACTATGGTGGGTGCATATCGAGGCCCTCGTTGCACTGGCAAAGGGGTACAGACTGACGGGTGACAGGCGTTGTCTTGACTGGTTTGAAAAGGTTGATGCCTACACGTGGAGTCACTTTCCCGACCCTGAATTCGGAGAATGGTACGGGTACCTGAACCGGAGTGGTGAAGTGCTCCTGCCGCTCAAGGGCGGAAAGTGGAAGGGATGTTTCCATATCCCGAGAGGATTGTTGCAGGTATGGAAGACACTCAGTAATGTTGAACCGGTAAAATCTGCATAATGATGAAAGAGAGCGTAGCTGAAAGAAGGTATGCATGGGTGGTGGTGGCACTGCTGTGGATGGTGGCTTTGCTTAACTATATGGACCGCCAGATGCTTTCTACCATGAAGAATGCAATGATGGTTGACATCGTGGAGTTGGAAAAGGCGGAGAATTTCGGCAGGCTGATGGCTGTCTTCCTCTGGATATACGGGCTTATGAGTCCTGTAGCGGGAATCATTGGCGACAGGCTCAACAGGAAATGGCTGATCATCTGCAGCCTATTCGTCTGGTCAGGTGTCACCTTCGCCATGGGCTATACCCATGACTTTGGGGTTCTCTATGCCCTGCGGGCGATAATGGGTGTCAGTGAGGCGCTTTACATACCTGCCGGGCTTTCCCTGATTGCCGATTATCACCAGGGATCAACACGGTCACTGGCGGTTGGAATTCACATGACCGGTCTCTATATGGGACAGGCACTGGGTGGTTTCGGTGCCACCATTGCTGACAGCCTGTCATGGCAGAAAACGTTTCACTACTTCGGGCTTATTGGTATAGTATATAGCCTGGTCCTGATTCTGTTCCTTCGTGAATACAAACAGAGACAGAAAATAAAGAAGGCCTCATCGGGTCTCTCCGGATTCAGGTCAGTGGCTTCGGGGCTTTCCATGCTGTTCGGTATGGTAAGCTTCTGGGTGATACTCTTTTATTTTGCCGTACCGAGCCTGCCAGGCTGGGCGGTAAAGAACTGGATACCGACTCTCTTTTCATCAAGTCTCGGAATTGAGATGCCGGTGGCCGGACCAATGTCTACCATAACCATTGCATTTTCCTCTTTGGTTGGTGTGATCTTCGGGGGGATACTCTCCGACAGGTGGATACAGAAGAACATTCGCGGACGTATCTATACGGGAGCAATAGGCCTGTCACTCACCATTCCCTCACTTCTGCTGGTCGGGCTCGGGCACACTTACCTGTGGATCATAGGTGGTGCAGTGCTTTTCGGAATAGGGTATGGTATGTTTGATGCCAATAACATGCCGATCCTCTGCCAGTTTGTGACACCACGCCTGAGGGCAACGGGTTATGGCCTGATGAATATGGCAGGCGTATTTGCCGGAGCTTTCATTACCAGGGTTCTCGGAAAATCAATGGATTCCGGTAACCTGGCACGTGATATGGCTCTTCTGGCAATACCGGTTCTGCTTGCCGTCATACTTCAGCTGGCCATACTAAGGCCTGAAAGCGCAAATAAAGAGTAGTGACAGGATGTCTGACTACTATATAAAGATTAATTTTGATACAATCAATAATTTCAGATAAGCAGGGAGTATGATTCTATTGAACGGCGAAGTCGGGAATTACATTTACAGCAACGGCAGGAAGTATTCTTACTTCGCGGGAAATAACTACCTGGGGCTGGCAGGTCATCCTGAGATAAAGAAAGCAGTTATCCGTGCGGTGGAGAAGTATGGTGTTAATTTTGCTGCATCACGGCACACTACAGGTACATCAGACCTTCACCTTGAGCTGGAGGGTGCCCTGGCCGCCTTCAAGGGCAAGGAAGATGCAGTTGTCTTTGCCTCAGGTTACCAGGGTAACAGCATCCTCCTTGAGATACTGAAGGGGAGCTATTCAACGATCTTTATCGACCAGGCGGCCCATGCCAGCATTATTGCTGCCATCCCGGCCGATGTGGTCAGGGTGATCTATTATGACCATTGTGACGCCGGTCATCTCGATTACCTGCTCGATTATAACCGGGGATCGGGTCCGCTGGTAATTACCGATGGTATCTTTGCCCTGACGGGCGAAATAGCTCCTCTGGACCAGATATATGAGGTTGTCAGAAAACACGATGCCATCCTGGTTGTTGATGACGCGCATGCCACGGGGGTCATCGGTGCCACAGGCAAGGGAACACCGGAACACTTTGGCCTTCCCGGCGACGGAAGAATATACCAGACCGAAACTATGAGCAAGGCGCTTGGCGGTTACGGCGGATTCATATCGGGCAGTCGCCAGGTCACCGGGATGATCCGGGAGAAGTCGGCAACATACCAGGCCTCAACTGCCCTGCCTCCGCCAATAGCTGCTGCGGGAACAGCCTCGCTTGCACTGATCAGGGAAAACCCCGGAATGCGCAGGGAACTGCTTGACAAGGCGTGGATGATCAGGGAGGCAGTTGCTGCCATGAATTTCCGGACCACCCGCTTCGGGACTCCAATTATACCTCTTCTCTTCAACAGTGCCGAAAAGGCAAACGGACTTTCTCAATTCCTTGAAGAGAACGGGGTTATAGTGCCCTCTGTCAATTATCCGGCCAGACAACAGCTGTATCTGGTGAGGATTGCTGTATCCATCACTCATACGGAGGATCAGATTGGTCAGTTACTTGGATTATTAAAACAATGGAAGGATAAAAATGAAAGCAATTAAGATTAGGAAGGTAGTTATTGAGCCGTTGAATCTTGATCTCGAAGAACCATTCAGGATATCCATCGGCACAAAGTACAGCATTGAGAATGCGCTGGTGACGGTGATCCTCGACAACGGAATCGAAGGTTACGGTGAGGCAGCTCCGCTTGAGCCGATTAACGGTGAGAACCAGTCAACTGTACTGGCCACCCTGAAGAGCTGTGTGGACTTCATCAAAGGGAAGGAGATAACCGAATACAGGTCGATAGCTGCCACTCTTCGCGGCGTATTCCAGCCTCAGGTGACTGCACGCTGTGCTATTGAGATGGCGCTTATTGATGCCTATGCCAAAGTGCTTGGGATACCGCTCTACCGGTTCTTCGGCGGAGCCGGAAACAGGGTTGAGACTGATTACACCATTGATATAGTGCCGCCCGATGTGGCAAAAAGGAATGCCGCCAAACTGGCGAAGGAGGGTTATACCGTACTGAAGACAAAGGTGGGAAAGAAGCTGACGGATGATATTGACCGCCTGCTTGCAATCAGGGATGGTGCTCCGCAATGCGGAATCACAATTGACGCCAATCAGGGCTATTCACCCTGTGAAGCGGTTCACTTCACCGAGGAGATGACAAAGAATGGCATAAGACCCATCCTGTTTGAGCAGCCGGTCTCAAAATATGACCTTGCCGGGATGAGGTTCGTAAAGGATCACACTTCCATACCTGTTGCCGCAGATGAGTCGGTATTCACAAGCGCTGACGCCATAAACGTCGTACGCACGGGTTGTGCAGACTATATCAATATCAAGCTGATGAAGTCAGGCATCATTGAGGCGATGGATATTGCAGCCATTGCCAGGAGCGCCAACATCAAGCTGATGATTGGCTGCATGCTTGAATCAAAACTGGCTCTGGGTTGTGCAGTGCACATGGTGGCGGGGATGGGCTGCTTCAGCCATGTTGATCTCGACCCGCACAGTGAGCCTGAAAAGGAACCGTTTGCAGGCGGACCTGACTACAGGGCGCCGTTCTATACTCTTTCACCGGAGCTTCACGGGATCGGGTGCACCAGGAAATAGTTGCCGGTAAACTGCTGCCCGTCAGTTGAACCTCTCCAGGGTTATCCTGTCGAGGAGAAAGTCATTTATCTCCCCGTCCATGTTCCTGTTGAAGTTTTCGTACCTGATGGCAAGAATGTTTTCCCCTTCCTTCAGATCGATCCACTCAGGGTATGTGTATCCCCAGTCTGACCATTCATCCTTTCCGCGTTGAGGGAATACAAGCGCCCTGGTATAGATGCCATTGACATACAATGACCGTATTGCACAGTTGTTGTCAGTGTTGACAGGTCCGGTCCCGTTGGAGTAGCGCATCACCAGTGCATATTTCCCTTCCCTTGCGGTAATTCTGATTCTGAGTTCACGGTTCTCAGACAGGCTGAATTTCACATATCCGCTGCCGGTGTATCCCGGGTACCTGTTTTCACCACTGACATTGAAGCTCTCTGCTTCAGCTGTTATGGTGCCGTTGGCTGCCGGTGAGACGGTAACAGGATTGCTCATGAAGGACTCTGTTAAGTTGCTTCCAACAGCCATCACCTGGTATTCAGCAGCCTCATCCGGATTCCCGGGAACGAAATCTGTTCCTGCAGTTGAAGCAATCACTTTCCCGTTTTTGAAAACCCTGTAGCCGGTTGTTTCGCTTACCTGGCTCCACTGAAGACCAGAGTCTGTCACTGAAAGGAGTGGTGTCTCAGGTGCGGTCAGGTTACTGACAGCCTTATGGGTGCTGCCTGTTGTCCTTCCGTTCATGACTATCTCAATGTTATGGTTACCTGTCGTTGTGGCCGGGATATAATGATCAGCCGATTCCTTTCCGTCAATCTTGAATGACATTACTCCGTCGCCCCACCCCGTGACCTTGATATTATAGGTTCCGTTACGGTATTTCAGGCCGGACAGCGAGTAGGTGTCGTTGAAACTTTCCGGTATTACCGGACTGAAATTCAACTTGTCTGCTTCGAAATTAATGCCCATTAATACACGGTGGTGCATTGCCAGCATTGCCGCAACGCTCCACAACTGCCTGTCTGAGTTTGTTTCAGTTCCTTCGAAATCTCCGTTTTCGGCCACGAAGTTTTCCTTATTGGTAAGGAAGAGTGCTGCAGGGCGTAATATCGAAGCCAATCCGGCCTCAACAGCTTCAACCTGTCTCTTCTGCGCATTGGCCATGGTCCAGAAAGCCTGCACGAAGGGCCATATCCCGTTGTTGTGATATGGAGGTATCCCGGGTATCTGCGGATAGATGCATGTTATCCCGTAAGGGGTGACGGGGGTATTCTGAAGCACCCTGAGGCTCCTGTCTCCATCTGCTATACCGAAGAGTACCGAAAATGATTCGCCGAGAGCTTCCGCCCGTGGCGAAACCGTCCTGTATCGCCTTCCGTAAAGGTACTGGCCGTAATAGCCCTTCTCTTCCAGCCAGAGGTGGTTGTTGATCTTTTCCCCGAGTTCTTCGGCCCTTTCGCTCCAATTGTCTTCTCTGCCCAGTTCCCGGGCCATCATCCCTGTCACTCTGAGTGCCTGGCAATAGGCAACGTTGGTACCCAGGTTAAGAGAGCCGTAAATGTCTGCAGGCTCCATCCACAGCGGATAGGTCTGTTTCCTCCAGTCGAGGAAGGATGATTCACCCCGTATCAGTCCTGTTTCATGATCAGTGATTGTCATGATGTCAGACTCCATGCTGTTGGTGATAATTCCAAAGGCATTCAGCAGCCACTCTTTGTCACCGGTATATTTATATATTTCCCATGCAGCCAGTGCCCATACGACCCTGTCGGAAGAAACCGGCCATGCTCCGCCGGTGCCGGTATCCTGTATTATCCTGTTATCAGACACTTTGCTCATGAGGCTGGTCATGCATCTTTCCGGGTCAAGCCAGGCCAGTGAGAGAAGGGTGGCATAGCTTATATCGCGGGTCCAGACCCCCGCCCATTCTTTGCCGGTACGAAATGTTCCATCCTCCTCCATTAGCATCATCATCTCGTCGAGTGCCATGTTATAAAGTGCATCGAGCAGGAGGGAAGAGCTTCCGAACTGAGGGTATTGTGAAATGTCATTTGTAAGTTTCCATGATGATGAAGTATGCGCAGAAGGGTCGAAGACATTGAATGTCAGTTCTTTCTCAAAGATGCCGTCGCCGTCGGGATCCTCCATCTTCATATCCGGGTTCCCCGGTATATTCTCGAAGTCCCAGCTGAGCGGGTAGGTATCACCGGCAATGTAAAGTCCCTTGAAGTCGTCCCTGAATATCCGATTCCCAAGAATATCCTCATAATATCCCTTTTCACTGAATGATTCCAGTACCTGGCTGAAGTCGATCCTGAACCTCACTTTTGTGTTTTTTGGCAGGGGCTGTGAGGCATCTCTGAGCGTGTCCGGGACCGATTTTTGCCCGAATTTTATATCCAGAACCGTTAACTCCCCATTCACGGGAAAGATGTTGGCCTGATGGTTTACCCCAAATGGCAGTTCGTTATCACGGCCGTTGATGCTGAACTTGAACTCAATCACAGGGTCAATGGATGCCCCGGGGCTCCGGTAATCAGAGTTCATCTCACCTCTGCTTACAACTGTGGAGGTAAACCCTTCCTGTACCACACGGTCGGGGTAGACCGCAAACATTTCCGATTTGTACAGGGGAGTATTTCCACGATTGCATGACAAAAACGCGATTGACAGGAAGAAAAGAAGGCTCAAAGAATGTTTCATGAACATGATTTCTCTATTATTTCGCAAATTTAATCCAAATTAATCATCCGTTCGTCAAAATTTAGATTCATGCTGTTTTTTGGTTTCAGATTCATATAAGAATAAGATACTGAGCGCATTGAAATACAAATTATTGATTTTCCCCCGGAAATTCGGATTACGCTGGTAAAATAGAGCCTCTTTTTGACGAATGCAAGGTTAAATGGTGTGAGCGGACTCTCTGCTCCGACGGATGCCCCATAATGCTTGACAAAGGTTTTTAAAAACAGTCGTAAATTGCCATTACATGGGCGTTTGCGACTTGACACGCCTTGGTATGTGCTTTAAATTTGTCATAACTAAAAGAGCGAAAAATGAAGATACTTTTTGAAATCACATCAACCGAGACGGGCAAGGTGCTCATAAAGCGCAGGAGGATAGCCAGGGCATTACGCTGGTGGCTCAGAGACAATGGTATTGCATATGACTATATCTATTATCTGATTTAGAAATTTAGAAAACACAATAAAATATAAAGAGATGGAAAATCAAACCTTAAGAAACAATGCAGGTGCAACTTCTGACCGGTTATTTGGTATGATCTCCGGACGCAGCATGACGGCTGCGTTTGCAAGTTTAAACCATATATTTTCCGAGCTCACTGCAGAAGTGCGCCAGGATCTGATCAGCTATCTTGACGGGATGGGGCTGATTGACGATGCTTCCATGCTGGTCATCCCATCGACAAGGCATTTTTTCTATGATAGCGAGGACATGAAGGGAGTGAAGACCATCGTGAATCTGAAACCGCTTAATTACATGAGGGAGTTAAGAGGTTTCCTGTGCAGGCTATCAGAAATGCTTCCTGACGACAGCGCATTTGTCGGATGCTTTACTGACAACAAGGCGCAGAACGGTTTCTCCGACAAATACAGCAATCTGCCCAAAAAACTTTCGGACAAGGCTGAAGCTTATGAGAATGGCATTGAATCAAGGATACCTTTTATTAACAGGATGTACAGCTTTATTGATATGAAGACCAACAGGTATCTGACAGTAAGGACAGTCTACGCTCTCCTTGAGGAATGCAATCTGCAGCTGATTACCATGACCGAGAAAAACGGCCTGACCTATTTTCATGCAAAGCGCAGGTCTGCAGCTATGGGGCTGATAGCGTGACAGATATATTCAAAAATATTAATAGACAAATATTTATTATTTAATTAATTACTCACTAAAAAATGGCTGAGATGAAAAAAATGTTTTATGTGCTCGCGGCTCTTGTAATGGTAGCTGCGCTGGGTTCCTGCCAGCAGGATGACGACGAAATTATGCTGAAAAAGAAAGATTCTGTCTCTGAGGCAGTACTTCCGCCTTCGGATGCTGGTATAACGCCTGTGATTGTAGACGGTGCCAATAATGGAGGCAATGTTACATGCGCTGAGGTGGCTGTAGCATTTAACCTGCCCGCAGGATATTTCCTATGCGGGGACAAGATTGACTTTAATGACGGAATATTTGACGGTGAGTTTCCGGATGGCCTGAACGTGATGGTACAGGATGGCGTTTATGTGGAATTCAGCATGGATGCACCTCTTCTTATTGATGGCGTGGAATATGTTGTTGGTGCAGCAATTGTAAAAGGAGGTAACGCTGCCAATGTCTATTTCTATCCCGGCGGCAGTATGGGCGACAAGAATCTCAGCTCACCAGTTAACAGGTCCGGCAAGCCCGCCGGCCTGAGCAACCTGACCTTCTGCCTGGTCAAAGCCAATACGCTTGTGATTGCCACTAAAACCTACCTGGCAGTACCGGTAGAGGGAGAAGAGGTCTCCTATGAAAGAATCGGATGGGCTGTTAGTGGCGGATTGGGTGTCAGTGAAGAATACGGACTTCATATGGGATACAATTACTATGACTTCAACGGCGAAAATGAGTTTGAGCTTGTCAAGGCTACACTCGGAGCGATTGAAGGTCCTGTGGGAACTATCAAGGTATCCGATTACTGGGTGGAAAATGAACATTTCCTTGAGGTAGTTATGGAAATTGACGAGGGTTTCAACTATGTGTTCGACGATACCTATCTTTATGTAGGATCGCTTGCCGGCTACGAGGGAAGATGGCACAGGGTATTCCCATGGTCTATTGAAGGAGTCTTTTCTGCCTCCAGAGTTTTCAGAATCAACTTTGATGAGATTACATTGTAGAATGGAGAGATAAGTTTCTGTAAAAATGGGTCGGCCATAATAGCCGGCCCTTTTTTTATCACCCTGTCATGCCTTTTGACTGATTATAACGGACCACTTCCATTAATAAGAGCAGCCCTCACTTTTCTGTCCCCTCTCCGGGAAACTTTCTGAAGTTGTGAGGGCTGCCTTTCAAAAATAAAAAGGACCTTCGGAAGTATAAATTAACAAAAAATATATGACAAAACCATGTGGCAGTATGCTGATTTTGACCAATATAGGCTATTCAATGATCAACAGGTGCCAGGCATTTACAAACGAAGCTTTCATGATCTCACTACTGAGGTCAAAAGCCCTTTTCAGTGCGTATCTATAAGAATTTCAGCTTGCATCAGATTGTTAAAATATTCTTGTGTATCACGATTTCGTTATGATTCCCGGAAGGTTGCAAAAGGAGTTTTGTTTAACTTGTATCGAAGTTTGAACGTGGAAAGTCAGTCAGCAGTAATTTTCACTGCAAGTAGTTTGTGGATAGCATAATCTGCAGTGTGACTGACGGGGCATTGCCGTATCAGGAGTCACGGGAAGTTGGCTTTCGTACATCAACTATCAAAATTGGAATAGACACGTTGAAGCTGACATTAAGTCACTAACAGTAAATTATCTACACCTTTTGTATACATATTATAAAGTTAACTGCAACGCTCAGATACGAATCATAGTGAATAACTTTCTTTTGAAAAAGTAGTCATTCAGCTATTCAATCTGTATTTTTGAAATCAATACACTAAAAACATTCTCGTGAAAGAGCCATTATTTGAATATTTGAATTCCAATATCAAACACCAGATAATCAGAGGAGATAGTCTGTCAATTCTCAAACAGATACCTGACAAGAAATTTGATCTTGTTATTACTTCGCCTCCGTATAATATTGGCAAATCCTATGAAGTTAAAACTAGCATTGAGAACTATCTCTCCACTCAGGAAGAAATAATAATTGAACTTGTAAGGACACTTTCAGATAAAGGTAATCTATGCTGGCAGGTTGGTAATTTTGTTGATAAAGGAGAAATATTCCCTCTCGACATTTATTACTATCAGATATTCAAGAAATTTGGACTTAAACTCAGGAATAGAATTATCTGGCACTTTGGACATGGACTTCATGCTAGTAACAGGTTCTCCGGAAGATATGAGACACTATTGTGGTTCAGTAAAACTGATGATTATATCTTTAATCTGGATAATGTCAGAATTCCCTCAAAATACCCTGGCAAACTGGCTTTTAAGGGACCAAAGAAAGGTAAGCCATCTGGAAATCCTCTGGGGAAAAATCCTAGTGATATTTGGGAAATCATGGCACAGGATTGGGAAACAGGTATGTGGGATATTCCAAATGTAAAATCAAATCATCCAGAAAAAACAATACATCCTTGTCAATTCCCGGTAGAGCTTGTTGATAGATGTGTATTGGCATTAACTAATGATAATAGTTGGGTCCTTGATCCATTTGCTGGAGTTGGTTCGGCAATAATCTCTTCCATTAGAAACAATAGGAATGCAATAGGTATTGAAAAAGAAGAAGAATACTGCAAAATTGCCCTCAAGAGAATAGAAGACTTAAGAGAAGGCAAGTTGAAGATAAGGCCAATGAATAAGCCTATTCATAAACCATCAGGTAATGAAAAAGTGTCACAAATTCCCAAAGAGTGGCAACAAATACAGAACCAACCTGGTCTTTCATTCGAACAAAAAGCCAAAAATGAAAATATCACAGAAGTATTCACATCTGAACGGTGAAGAATACTTAATTGTCCATCATAATAACCTGTATAAAGAAATAATGCAGGTGGTTAATAGTATAAATGCCACAGAGTACCTGACAAAGGTAAGCCAGGAAAAAACTATGCCTGGGGCAATGCTTTTCAGCCCAATTGAGCTTAATAAAGCCTTTAACAATGAATTTAAAGCTTTAGGCTGGTCTGAAAGTAGATACAAGTATTATATTACAACAGATCAGAGACTTCTTCCAGAATTGATAACCCTTCCTTATGATAAACAGAGGGACTTTCTTATCTCTAAAGGAGTTACCCATCCTATTTCTTCGTATAAACAAACAGATTTTGTAAAAGATCAAATAGCGGTTGAAGTTCAATTTGGAAAATATGCTTTTGTTGCCTTTGATCTGTTCGTAAAACACTTGCTTTTCTACTCAGGTGGAGTAATAAATCTTGGTATTGAAATTTTGCCGACCAAAACCATGCAATCAAAGATGAGTAGCGGAGTAGCATATTATGAAGGTGAGGTTTACAATATCCTCAGACATGGTCGTAACAATCCACCTGTACCATTGCTCATTCTTGGCATAGAACCTTGAAGGGAACTGTAGTTAACAGGTCGGTATATGTCATTGGCTTTTCCGCACCGCGACTGGTTTTTGCGCGCCGATCCAACAGACCGGCACACCAAAACCAGTTGGTGCTTTATCGGCCCGGCCTAGCGGCTGAAGCCGCCGGGCAAAAACCATTGCGCGGTGCGGCCCTGCCCCGGCTCCCGCCAGGGTCTCCCTCATGGCGTCACGATTTTTTACGTACCCCAAAACTTTGTTATGAAAAGAATAAAACTACATACCATCACGAGTGCAAAAAAAGCACTATAGATTGTTTATTCCGGCCATATCTCGTGACCCTGGCCAAAAGCAGATTCCCTGTCACGGCTTCCATTATCAAAACAACAAAAACGCCTTATAATGCCGCGCCATCAGCACCAAATTAAAATGAACCGCTGCTATTAACATGAAACTTAAAAAAATGAGATATATAGTACTTTTATTAAGTATGTTTGTTGGATATGGATGTTCAAATACTATCAATAAAAATCCAATTCAGACAGTAAATACAAAATCTATTATTGATACAATCCGACTGAAAAGTTTACCTTCAATTGGAGACATTCTTGGTGATTCAATTAGATTGACCGGTAATAATAGAGGACTCCTGGTTAATAGCTCTGAAATTTGCACTTCAACAACCATCTTAAATAATGGAATAATTTTTGATATTGCCTGGGATAAGGATTACCGGGTAAACTTTATTGGGACTACTGATTCCGGTTTTATAACTAATGAGAATGTCAGGGTAGATATGACGTTGAAAAGTATTAAAGATATTCAGAATGTTGATATTTTAAAGATGGCAGGATGGGGTTATTATATTAAACTAAAATCAGGCTGGTTTGCAGGATTCTGTATTGGTAAAACATGCACAGATAGAGGATTAAAAGATGATGATAAAGTAGCATTCATTTTTAAAAGATAATTAACTGGTGCTAACCAGGCGGTATCTGCAATTGCCTTCGGCTCCGTAGAACGTCAGATGCAAGTTTGACGCAACGTAAAGAGTAAGAAAATCATCTGGTAATAAAGAGTTATGAAAAATTATATTCTATTATTTGTCGGACTGATGCTCTTTGTTTCTTGTGAAAACGAAGATATTCAGTCAAATCCAAAATTATGTTCGGATGAATATTTTTATTATTCCGGAGGTTCAAAAACATTTCTAAAACATTCATTAAATGAAGTATGGATTGTATTTAAGCAAAGCGACTTAACAGGAGAATTGGCGAAGTCAATTTTAGAAAAGTATTCCTTCATAAGCACAGACAATATCTCCTCTGACAGTTTCTCTGGCAAAACCCTGGCAATTATTAATGAAAATTGCAATTGTTCAGACTTCAAAAATTATCTGGAGGAATTAAATAAGGATAATGAAATATCTTCTGCCACACCAGTATTTTATTTGTCCGACGTTGACCCTATGAGTTATTGGATTTTACTAAGTGAAGTGCTTACTAAGAATGACAATGAAAGAATAACTGAATCGGAATTTGTAGAGTATGCAGAAACGTTAAATTTAGAATTGATTGAATCAAATTATTCAACACAACATTTTAAAGTTAAGGATGTAGAAACGGGATTTGAAGCGTTGGAGATAGCTAATGAGATTTACGAAAGTGGGAAAGCTCAATATTCGCATCCAAATTTTATTGCACACATGACATTATTTTAAAACCGGCACCTGACAAAGTTCATACTGCAGGGCGAAGTCCGGTGATACGCCAACTGCGGATTCCCGTTCCACAGCCTCGGCTCTGCCGAACGTTACCAGCAAGCCAGAGTAGTCTTGAGAAAAAAAATAAGCACAAGTGCACAACCTTTTAGACACAATTCGCATCTTTTAATAAGTGCGAGATTGTCATTCAATCTGCCTTAACTAATTATTAATGAAATATAAAAATATATTCATTCTATATTTCAGCATAGTACTGCTAACCGCATTCAGTTGTGAACGCAATGATGATATCATTGATAATGGCTTGTCTGAGCCCAGGCCTGCTTATGATCTTTCATTTGACAGCATATCACTAATGGATTCTGAAATACCTCATGACGTTTATCGTGATCTTGTATTCGTAAATGAAAAAACAGGCTATGCGGTTTCAATAACAGGCAGGATCATTAAGACAATAGATTCTGGCAAAACCTGGAAACAGATTGCTTCACCAACCTCATTGCCACTTTTATCTGTCCAGTTCCTGAATGAGCAAACAGGATTCATTATTGGAGGAGATAATCAAAGTGGAGTATTACTTAAGACACTCAACGGCGGGGAGACATGGATCATACAGGACTTAAAACTAGCCAGCGCACCAAGTTCAATTTGTTTTCTCAGTCCATCAACTGGTTTTATTTCTGGAGCCAATCTATTAATTAAGACAGAAGATGGTGGACAAAACTGGATCAATATTAAAAAGCATGCATCATTTCAATCATATGGGGATATTAAATTTAAAAATCCTTATGAGGGTCTTGTGCTCATGACAAAAGGTTCTTATTTAAAAACCACTGACGGAGGAAGTACCTGGGATAGTCTAAAGTGTAATAATAGTCACAATTTCAGTAAGATATTCTATTCAAAATATAAAACCTTTTTCTGGTCCAATAGTCGAATTTTGACCATAAATTCTGCCTGTCAGGAAACGATTATTGAAGTACCACTGATGATAAACCTGATTTTTATTAATGAATATCAGTCTATTGGAATAGGTCAACATTATAATGAGTTAGGGTACTTCCCTTATGGAGATATTTTAATAACTAATGACACCTGGAAAAATCACGTTAGGAAAACTTATTCACCTGGTGATGCGTTTGTATTTACTGCCATTTCAAAAATGTCTGCGAAAAAAGTGATGATAATTGGAACAGGATTTTCGACAACTAAAGTATTAATCTTTAATCTGTAAAATTGCATTGATTGAACAGGAGAATTTGCGTGAATCAGGTGCATAGTTTTAGAGATAAAAGGCCTGCTGGTAACAGGCTGGTATATATCATCGGTACTCCGTGGCGCAATAATGGGGTAACTAAAGAGGACTGTTAAGTGGTCTGGGCAGAATATCAGTCTGTATGCAAGCGCTATACATGATTTCCACCTCCATAGCGAGTCTTGACTAATTCACCTTATTTATGTTATTCTGACGATCATGGCGAGACATGGCATATTGGTCAGGCAATAAAATCTGATTGCAATGAAAGTCAGTTGTCTGAACTCTTTACCCCCGGGGAGTTTTATACTCTGGCCGAGGATGAACATTAGGAGAAAAGACACTGCGGCTGCCTTCATCACGGCAGCCGCAGTGTATAAGAACCAAACACAACTTTTTATTCTTACTCTTATGGCATTTCCAATACCAGATCCAGGTTAATGGTTATCGCTGTTTTCCCGGCCACGTTCGTTGCATTTGCCTGTCCGGTCAGAACATCAAAGACACTCACATCCTTATAGAATTCCGCAAGTTCGCCATTTCCCGGACTTCCATCACCGTCAGAATCTACAAGAACAGCGACATATATTTCTTCTGCGAACGGATTGATATCTGTAAAGGTAAGCGTTATTCCGCCTGTAATATCACCGGGCGTAAGAGTATGAGACAGCACGTCATCCGGGTCATCAGTCTCCGGGTTAAATTCGGACAAGGAAGAATAAAAAAGCACCATCTGCATCTCGTTACCGGCTTCAGGAATTGTAGTACCCGTAAAGTTCACTGTCACTGCCAGTGAGGGCATCGTCAGAATTTGATCAAGGTTGATTACTACAGAGTTCAATCCGTGGCAGTTTTCCGGCCGTGCAACATCCAACGCGGCATCCAGCAAATCCACATCTTCAAAGAATTCTGCCAGATCACCCGGGGTGGGTCCCTCATTTTTGTCTATATCAACAGTGGCGCCGACATAAATCTCGGGCTTATCCAGATCTATCTCATCCAGTTTGACAGTAACACCGTTGTCAATGTGGGACTGAGTCAAAGCTACACTAACATAAAAATCGGGGCCAACATCACCATCGAGATCCAGCTCTGAAATTTTGGTATAAAAAACAAATACGCTCAGGAAATCACCAACCTCGGGGATCAGATCGCCCGTAAACTTCACGGTAACATCCAGTGAAGGTCCCGTCATAATTTCATCCAGGTTAATGGTTATCGCTGTTTCCCCGGCCACGTTCGTTGCTTCTGCTTTTCCGGACAGAATATCGAGGGCATTCTTATCCTGATAGCATTCAATAAGATCGCCGGGTCCCGGACTTCCATCACCGTCAAAATCCACAATAGCAGCGACATATACTTCTTCTGCAAATGGATTGATATCTTCAAAGGTAAGTGTTACCCCGTTTGTAATATCATTGCCCGTAAGGAAATGAGACAGTAATTTATCCGGACCGTCATTTTCCATGTCAACTTCAGAAAAGGGAGAATATACTAGCACCACCATCAGCTCTTTACCAACTTCTGGTTTAGTGCCCGTAAAGTTCACTGTCACTGCCAGTGAGGGCATCGTCAGAATTTGATCCAGGTTAATGGTTATCGCTTTTTTCCCGGCCACATTCGTTGCATTTGCTTTTCCGGTCAGAGCATCCAGGGCACTCACATCCTGATAGCATTCAAGAAGTTCGCCAGGTCCCGGACTTCCATCACCGTCAGAATCTACAAAAGCAGCAACATATACTTCTGCTTTAGCCGGATCGATGTTTGTAAAGGTAAGCGTTACACCGCTTGTAATATCATTGGCCGTAAGGGTATGCAACAGTATATCATCCGGGCCGTCATTTTCCATGTCAACTTCGGACAAGGGAGAATATACAAGCACCACCATCAGCTGCTCACCGGCTGAAGGAACTTTAGTACCCGAAAAATTCACTGTCACTGCCAGTGATTTGCCATCGCTATCATCATCTTTGTCTTTGTCACAACTGCTGAGGAATAATGCAAACACACCTGTCATTAGAACAGGAACCAGCAGAATTTTCTTGAATAATAAATCCTTCATAATTACTGTGTTTAAATGAAACATAGGTTTAATAAAACATACAAAAAATGTCATCTCAATCATGCCTTGTTATGCCGAGAGGCGTCTAAGTCCTGTTTTCCGCAATGCAGCACCTCAATAATATTTCAGAATAATTTGATATAAGTCACTCTGCTCCCGGCTCATTCGGAAAAGGAATGACTCTTGGTGCTTTGACTGTGGTAATCTGACATTTAGCTGGTACATATTGTGAGTTAAATCGGCTGCCCGCTTCACTGAGAGATAAGATTTTTCAGTTTTTAAAGCTCTCTCTAACTCCTTATAAATGGCGTACGCAGAAAATGATATGCAGATATGTCCTTCTATTCTGTTTCGTAGGCGATGATAAATGGGACGTATTTTCAGGTCTGTCTTTGATATCCTGAACGCGCGCTCGATGTGCCATAAATTGTTATAATTGTCGATTACCTCTTTTGCCCGCAGAGAAGTATTTGTGATATAGCCTTTCAATCCATCCCAGAGCTGATCAGCGTTGTACTTGTCGTAATCTATTTCTATCTGAACATCCCCGGTGAGCTTTAAATATTTGTTATAACCCCTGTTGTTGATGTTTGCCTTGGTTAGTCTTCCACGTTTAAGGCTTTTTTCCAGCCTTGTTAAGCCCCGCTGGCGATTATGCATATCTTTCATTGCCCGCCGGTCAGAATAAGAGACTATAATCCGCTGTCTTTTGCCTCTTTTTATGTTAATCGAATGACCATCAATCCATTCTTCATCAAGTATCTTTTCTTTTATGTGTTTAGACTCGTTCTTGATCCTGGCTCCAATGATATATTTATATCCGCTGGAATCGAGCATGCTGATGTTATCCTTGCTCAGTAATCCTGCGTCTGCAATTACAACCGGTTTATTTAGATGATACTTCTCTTCATATTTTTGGATTATAGGCAGCAGAGTATGGCCTTCAAAGATATTGCCCTCAAAAACGTCATAACCTATTGCAAACCCATCCAGTCCAACAAGTAACCCAAGGTAGATCTGTGGATCCCGATGCCTCCCTACTTTTGAAAAACCCGTCCTGCGTAAATCATCTTCATCTGAGGCCTCAAAATGAAGAGTAGTCATGTCATAAAAAACAATGCTGATTGTACCGCCAAGAACTCTTTTTGTATGCTCGAAGGCAATACGCTCGACCTGATCTTTTAATTGATCGTTAAGCTTATCTAAAAAACGATAGATCTCGTCAACCTGTAAATCAACATTTAAGAACCGACTCAAATAATCTATCGCCTTCAGTTTGCTCCCTGGATGAAACAGGCGGGTAATAACTAAATGGCGGAATAAATCGTTCTCTATCTCATTAAACCCAATAGCATCGAAGATCTTCCCAAAAATTAACTCAGGTCCTATAACCTGGATTTGGTCGTTGTTTAAGTCACTTAGAAAGCTCCTGAGTTTGGTGTCGTCATGGTTTATAAATAGCGTGCGATTACCTTCAATCTTTTCAAGTTCTTGCCGGGCCCGTTGGTATAAAAACTCAATCTCCTCGTCCGTAGTGCCGCTCCCCAATGTCTTTATAACCCTATAGTTACCCCTTGCCTTTGAGACAATCTGGACACTGCAGCTGCCACTTCGATTCTTGTTTTTTCTAATAAATACCACAAAAACGCTTTTGCAGCACCCAAATTAGAAAAAGTAGTTTTGAATATCAAGTCGTTACAACGATAAGTTATCGGCTTGCGGAAAACAGGAAAAAATGTCATCTCAATCATGCCTTGTTATGCCGAGAGGCGTCTAAGTGCCTGTGTTTCAATATGAAAGACACGTCGCTTCATTCAACATGATACTTGATCTATAAGGATAACGTAATGATTTAAAATATGTTACCTTTTTTTGACAAAAACTGAAGCGGGGAGCCCTTCTATTACTCTCTATGCAGTAATCATTTAATTGTGTCAAAAACATTATAATCAAATGTAGATGGAAGCGCGGGTAGATGCAGCGAGACACTTCATTAATCAGGTATACCGCTCTTTTTATACGAGATATGTTGCAACAATAATGCAACCGTATAAAACAATAAGGAGGTTAACGCTATGCTAACCTCCTCATTCACTGGTGGGCGATGTAGGGATCGAACCTACGACCTCCTGCTTGTAAGGCAGGCGCTCTGAACCAACTGAGCTAATCGCCCGGAAAGAGAGTGCAAATATACGCTCTATTTTTTATTCCGCAATAGCGGTTTTAAATTAAAAACCGACTTCCGGGAAAGGCAAAACCGTTTTTGTAACTGCCACACAACAACATTGTGAATCATTTTATTATGACTGTTAATTATACGCTTTGCCCTGATAGTTCCGTTATTAAAGAATATATTTATATTAGCTTTTTGGTCATTTATGACCTTGATTGAGCTGCGATTGTAAGGTGATAACCTGAGGGTTGTAGACTCAATAGTTTGATAAATAGTGTATTATGATGCCTAAACGCTGATCCTGACTGTCATGAAACAGATACACCTGTCAACCCTGGTGCTTGCACTTCTTCTCGCTCTGCCTCCGCAATCAGCTGATGCGCAGGTTGGCCCGGGCGGAGTAGGCACACTCACCAATACGCAACTCTGGCTTAGGTCAGACAGCCTCATTGCGATAAAGCCACTCTATTTTGTAACCAGCTGGATCGATCTCTCCGGCCAGATGCGTGACTTCAGTGCAGTGGTCATGGGGCAGACCGTTCCTACCCTTTCACTGAACAGCATAAACGGTTATCCGGCTGTCACATTCTCCGATCAGGGCGGAGTGGGAGGCGACTTCCTCGGATATAACGGATCACTGGGCATAACAGGATCAGATGCTGCAACAGTGGTGATAGTTGCCCGCAATACCACTGCTGCCGATGAGCAGAACGGAGGCCTCTACATGGGGCAGAAGAATATAGGTGGCACAAATGCAGTCAGGAGCTACGGACTTGAGTATAGTGATGCTGTCAGATTCAACGGCCAGAGCCAGGTCTTTAATGACGGCCATACGCCAGATGACTGGAGAATAATCTACTACACAAACCCTGCAGGGGCGTCTGTCTCTGCCTATAGGGCATTTCTCAACGGTACCCCGCTGACAGGTAACTCAACCTCCGACTTTGTGCCTTCACTTGTTTCCAACTTTACCCTTGTTGGAGCAACCCAGATGAACGGAACCTATAACCCGGCCGGTTATTTCAACGGTGACATGACAGAGATAGTCGTCTTCTCAGGCCAGCTGAACGATGCTGAACGGGTTGTGCTTCAGAACAGCCTTGGCGCAAAATACCTGCTTCCGATAGAAGATGACCATTATGCCTGGGAAGCAACCCATTCTCATGATGTGTCAGGCATTGCCGCATTTAACGGCACAACCTTCACCAATGCATGGTCAACAGGTATGCTTTCAGTAACTACTCCTACCGACCTCAGTGAAGGCGAGTACCTCTTTTTCGGACATGACAAGGCAGGGGCCAGGACATGGACAACCACAGAGGTGCCTGCTCCCGGCACTTACCGGCTGCCAAGGGAATGGCGGTTTGACGAGACTTCAGATGTCGGAACGGTGACAATCAGTATCCCGGCATCATCACTGCCGGCACTGCCATCAGGTTACCCGACGGTTGGAATACTTATTGATGATGACGGCGATTTCAGTTCCGGAGCCACAATGTATCGAACAAACCTGTCGGGAGGCAACTACACTGTTGACCTGAACATAGCTGACGGCCAGTACCTGACAATAATTGCATTCCGGCCGGAGGTGAATTTTACCGTACCGGCAGGATCAGGACCAGAGAGTGATACTCCGGTCACTGTGCAGGTTTCCCTCAACTATCCTCACACCTCTGATGTCACAGTCAGCTACTCTGCAACCGGCGGAACGGCAACAGAAGGAACTGACTATACGCTTGATCCCGGTTCCGTGACAATTCCGGCAGGGTCACTGACTGCCACTTTTGCAATCAATGTCATAGATGATGACGTGGTTGAGCCTTCAGAAACCATAATTACCACTCTCTCCAATCCTTCCACGGGGGTATATATTGGTACTCAGAACAGTTATACCTATACTATCCTTAACGATGACACCGTCTACGCTGCATTCTCCTCAGCCACTGCTTCTGGTCCTGAGGGTAATGGGCCTGCACCGGTATCATCACCTGTAATAGTGGTCAGCGGAGGAATTATCACCGTTCCGGGAAGCGTTATTGTGACAGTTTCAAATGGCACTGCCTCATCGGACGACTGGTCTCAGACCGGCAACATGATTACCATACCTGCAGGCGACTATACAACGCCGGTTGCAATACCAATACCAGCATCTGTACTGACTATTCAGGGAGATCTCACGGTGGAACCTGATGAGACCGTTAACCTGAACATGAATACTTTTGTGACTGTTGCCGCAGGTCCTGTTGTGAGCTCTGTTTACACCATCCTCAATGATGACAACTCAACAGCAAGCGTCACTGCCCCGACAGCAGTCATTCAGGAAGGCGGACCCGGTGCAGCAGGAACAGGTACCTTTGTATTTGCTTTCAGCAATCCTGTTTCAAATGCAAGGACAGTATCATACACTGTAACAGGAACAGCAACCTCCGGCACTGACTATGTTGCTCTTGCGGGATCATTTGTGATGCCGGCAGGTGCACTGTCATATGATCTTACACTGACTTCCATTGCCGATCTCCTCGTTGAGGGTGATGAAACGGTAAGGGTCACCATCACCGGAGTCTCAGGAACTCCGGCAGTTGACGTTGACGCAACACCAGCTGAGATTACAATCGCTGATGATGACCTTCCTGTCATTCTGTTCTCCCCGGCAGCAGTAAGCATGACTGAAGGGTCAACTGCTACCATCGAGGTCTGGCTGCAAAATGCACCCGCAGGCCCGGTAACCATCAACGTTTCTTCCACGATGACAGGGCTGTTGAATATCAGTCCGGTTTCACTCACATTCAATTCATCGAATTTTTCCACGCATCAGGTGATAACCCTGCAGGCAATTGAGAATGTATACCTGGGCGATGAGACTGACAATGTAATATTGGCAGTGGATGATGCTCTTTCGTTTGATCCCTTTGATGACTTGCCTGATATTATTATTCCGGTCACCATTATCAACAATGATGTGGCCTCTATAGTGGTTAATCCCACAAGTGTCACGGTTGGTGAAAACGAAACCGCGACCTTCACTGTGGTTCTGTCAGCAGCGCCTCCGTCCGGCAACGTTGTGGTTGATCTGGTCAGCAACAACACCGGGGTGGCTACCATCGATATTGCCCTGCTCACCTTTACGGCAGGAGATTATAATGTTCCCAGGATCATCACCGTATCCGGCGTGAACAACTTCACGGTGCCGGATGAATCAACAACCATCTCCCTTGTCGTGAATGATGAATTGTCATATGACGGGTATGACGGAGTGACCGCCACCGTCAATGTCAACGTCACAAATGATGATCTGGCAGGGTTCACGGTCACGCCTCTTACGCTGACCATTGACGAGGGAGGTCCTGCCGGCCAGTTTACCATTGTGCTGAATGCCCAGCCACTGACTGACGTGGTTTTTGACCTCGTCAATGCTGATCCGGTTCATATCACCCATGTTTCGCAGGTGACCTTTACACCGGAGAACTGGAATGTGCCGGTTGTGGTCATGGTCACAGCCATCGAGGATCTTCTGGATGCTGACCGTACTGATGTCATTGCTGTCACAATCAATCAGGCCCTGTCTGACAACAGTTTCGATGCATTGCCGGCACAGGATGTCACAGTACATATCAGGGACAATGATCCGCCTGTTATTACCGGTTGTCCTGACAATATTACGGTCAATACATCCCCGGGCGAATGTTCAGCCACAGTCAGCTGGACTCCTCCCGTGTCAACAGCACCGATGACATCCACCCACCTTCCGGGTTCGGTCTTTGCTTCAGGTGTGACCACGGTGACCTATACGTCAACCGATGCTGACGGTATGGTTTCTACCTGCAGTTTCACGGTAACCGTGAATGATACCGAATCGCCTGTTATCAGTTGCAAAAACATAACGGCAGATCTCGATGCTTCCGGTAATGCAACCATTGTCCCGTCAGATGTTCTGTTGTCTGCTCCCACGGACAACTGCGCAATTGCCGATGTCACGCTCAGCCGCTCCTCCTTCACCTGTGAAGACCTGGGTCAGGTTACCGTTACGGTAACGGCAACTGACGCAAGCGGTAATGTGGCACTGTGCGAGGCAGTCGTAACCGTTGCAGATCCGTTTGTCACATCGCTGAATGCCGGTCCTGATGCGGAAATATGCACTACGGAACCATCATATATCATCACAGGTGCATCAGCTACCAATATGACCCTGTCATGGAGCACATCGGGCAGCGGCAGCTTCAGTGACCCGGCAGCACTCAATCCGGTTTATACCAGGGGTACAACTGATCTTACAGAGGTGGTTCTGACCCTGACCGGGTCAAAGATAAATGGGTGCGGGGAGACACTGACTGATGCCATGACGCTGACTTTTGCCGGTGAGCCGTCAGCCAATGCCGGAGCCGACAAGGACCTCTGCAGCGGAACCGCCGATGTTGCCCTGTCAGATGCAACGGCATCCAACGGGATAATATCCTGGAGTACATCGGGCAACGGCACCTTCAGTGATCCGTTAATTGCCACTCCGGTTTACACCTTCGGAAGCTCAGATACAGGTCCTGTCACTCTTACCATGACGGTCACAAGCGCATTATGCGGGACCGTGAGTGACAATCTTACAATAACCTTTACCCCTGAACCTGTTGCAGATGCCGGTCCGGGAGGATCAGTATGCCGGAACGAGGCCGGGTTCCAGGTAGCCGGCGCTTCCCATGCAGGAGGCACAGTAACATGGAGCAGCAGCGGGGACGGCACTTTCAGTGACAATACGGCAGATAATCCCTATTATACTTTCGGCGAAGCAGACTTTGCAGCAGGATCAGCAACACTCACAATGACAGTTACAGGTGGTGGAGCCTGTGGCACGGAAACCTCTTCAGCCACTGTTACAATCAACGCCCTTCCTGTGCCTGAAATCGCCAGTCAGCAGCAGATTACCTGTAACGGTCTTACTGACGGTGCAGTACAACTGGCCGCATCAGGCGGACTTGAACCTTATGCTTACAGTATCGATGGAGGAGCATTCCAGGCTTCCGGTGACTTCACGGGCCTGGCTGCAGGAATCCATGTGTTCGAAGTGATGGATGACAATGGCTGTGTTGCCGGAATCACTGTGGAGATTACCGAACCATTGCCGTTTACGGCTGTGATTGACGGTACTGATGATGTAACATGTCACGGCAGCTCTGACGGTGCAATCTACGCAACCCTCTCAGGAGGAACTGAACCTTACAATATCAGCTGGGCCGGGCCGGACGGATATACGGCATCCACCGCAACCATTACCGGCCTGGGTGCAGGTACCTACACACTCACTGTCTCAGATAGGAATAACTGCGTAACACTCAGCTATATAGAAGTGATTACACAGCCTGATGCAATTGAGATCACATCCGTCGTGATTTCAGATAACAATGGCTACGGAGTAACCTGCCCCGGGTCTGCAGACGGTTCAATAACCGTGGCAGTACAGGGAGGAACGCCTCCGCTTGTTCTGGAATGGACAGGTCCTGACGGATTCACATCTGACCAGCCTTCAATCTCCATGCTTGGTGCAGGCGAGTACAGGCTGACCATTTCAGATGCGGCAGGGTGTACCCTCACAGCAGACTATACACTTACTGCACCCGAAGAATTGGATATTTCGGCCATAACGACTGATGCCTCCTGTCCTGATACGCCTGATGGAAGTATTGACCTGACGGTCTCCGGCGGTTCGGGAACTCTCATCTACCTGTGGAATGACGGTGCAACTGTTGCTGACAGGACAGCTCTTCTGCCCGGAGACTATACCGTTGATGTGACTGATGCCAGCGGATGTACCACAACCTTTAAGGTCACTGTTGGTGTCATGGGATACGACTGCCTGAGGATCTATGAGATCATTACACCAAACGGTGACGGCAGGAATGATACATGGCAGCTGCGCAATGCATGGCTCTACCCTGATGCCGAAGTCTTTGTCTATACGCGCTGGGGCAAGCTGGTCTATCATTCAAGGAATGCCACTGACGAGTGGGACGGCACTTTCAACGGAAAGCTCCTGCCAAATGACTCGTACCATTATGTGATTCACCTGAACGACGGCTCTGAGCCGCGTACTGGAATAATCTCGATCATAAGCAAGTAACCAGATAACCGGAAGGAGAAATGAAAACTTTGAGAATAGTAGCAGTAGTTGGCCTTCTGGCGGTTATACCTGTCACCAGAGCGCAGCAGTTCCCGATGTACAGCCAGTACATGATGAACGGCTTTCTTCTCAATCCATCGTATGCCGGAAGTGACTATTACACCACATTCGGCCTGACAGTCCGCGAGCAGTGGCTTAACCTACCTCACGCCCCAAGCACCTATGCTGCAGCTTTTCAGACCAGGTTGCTGAATGACAGTTACATCACGAAGTCAACTGCAGTCAGAAAGAAGATCAGCAAGCCTACAAAGGGGGGAAGGGTAGGAGTAGGAGGTTATCTCTTCTCGGATCATAACGGTATCATGCACAGGACAGGCGTTCAGCTGGCATATGCGTATCATCTCCCTGTAGGAGATGAGCAACAACTCTCTTTCGGGTTGTCGCTCAGCGCATACCAGTATTTTGTTGATATCGGTGGTGCCGTAATGCCTGATGACGTGCAGGATGAGTTGCTGAACAACTATGATCAGGTGGTTTATATCCCTGATGCCAATTTCGGGGTCAGTTATACCACGAGGAGATATTATGCAGGTTTCGCAATGACCAACCTTTTCAGGGGTACGCTGATGTTGGGCAATGGCAGCGAAAACAGCCGCTCCGAGCTTGGCCATTTCTTCCTGACCGGAGGTATGAGATTTTTCCCGGGAACAGACTGGATCATCGAACCGTCGGTAATGCTCAAGTCATCGGACATGGTGTTCAAATCGTTCCAGGTTGACCTTACGGGAAGGGTTTATTACAAGGATGATTACTGGCTGGGGCTCTCGTACAGGACCGGCGACGCAGTGATACTGATGGCCGGAGTAAAGGTGGACAGGTTCTACCTGGGTTATGCATTTGACTTTACTCTCTCAGAGATCCGCAGCTATACCTACGGGACACATGAGCTGACCCTGCTTGCCCGCTTTGGTGACAACCCGAGGCGGTACAGGTGGATCAACAAATACTGATGAGGCACATCATACCCTTTTTACTTATTGTCGCAGCCTGCCTGAGCTGTGACCCGCTTGCCAATTCTGTCAGCGGCCGACTGGCTTTCTCTTCAGACACCATCTCATTTGACACCCTCTTTTCCGGATATGGCTCGGCTACCCTTGAACTCCGGATAAAAAACCTGGAGGATACCCCTGTACTTATAGACCGCATCTGGCTTGGCGGAGGTTCCGGCTCACCATTCAGGATAAATATTGACGGTCAGCCCGTTGCAGAGGCTCAGAACATTACGCTTGCCAGAGGCGACAGCATCTTCATTTTTATCATTGTGACAATCGATCCTTCCGGTAGTGATCTGCCACTGGCTGTCACCGATTCGGTGAATTTCCTGTCGGGAAGCCATTCCGGCAGGGTTATTCTCGAAGCCTGGGGTCAGGATGTACGTCTTGTCACGGAGGATATAAACTCGCCGGCTGTATGGAGTGAAGGAAAGCCTTATGTCATCACTGGCCATCTGCTGGTTGACACCCTTGTGACGCTGACACTTGAACCGGGAACAAGAGTCTACATGCATCACGGGGCGGAGGTGACTGTGGCTGGCACACTCGTTGCAGCCGGAACGCCCGAAAAGAGAATAACAATTGCAACCGACAGGCTGGAAAAGGAATACAGGGATGTGCCCGGACGGTGGAAAGGTGTGAAGTTTCAAAGCTGCAGTCGAGGCAACATATTGAATCATACAGATATACGTAATGCTCAGATAGCTGTTGAAATTGAAGGCCATCCTGCTTCGGTTCCGGACCTGACCATGAACAGCACCACCCTGATGCATAACAGTGTTGCCTCACTGGCAGCCAGTAATGCTGATCTGTTTGCAGTCAACTCCCTTTTTGCCCATTCGGGTTTCAGTACCGTCTCGCTCTCTGAGGGCGGCAACTATGAGTTCATTCACTGCACCATCAGTAATATATGGGAGTACAGTTTCCGCTATGAGCCGGCGCTTCTGATAAGTGCCGGCGACGGAACCATGCCGGCAGTGTCAGTAATCAATTCAGTGATCAGCGGCAGCCTGCCAGGCGAGTTGTTGATAGACGCGCCGGCGGCTGAAGTGGAATCGTGGTTCAGGGCTGACAGCTCACTTATAAAGGTTGACACTCTGACTGCTGACTGGTATTCAACACCTTTGTTCAGAAATGTTATCACAACTCAGTCTCCCCGCTTCATTGATGAAAATTCATGGGATTTCAGGCCTGATACGCTCTCACCCCTCCTTGACCGTGCAGGGAAGAGTGAGATGAAGCTATGGCCTGCCGATATCCGGAACAAGCAGCGACCAGCCTTCGATGGTCCCGATATCGGGGCGTTTGAAAGACAGGAAGGAGAAAAGCGGAAGGAGAAAGAAACCGGCATGGCCGGCATGCATGTCAGGCATTGACAAATGTGACTATTGGTTGTATATTTGTTCTGCTGCTATTTTAATCAGTGCATTATTCATCGTGTGATGAGGGTAATACTCTCAGTTATGGCTTTTCTTGCAATGATGCTGTTGCAGGCATCCGGCCAGGATTTCAGCGTGATGTTTTATAACGTTGAAAACCTGTTTGATACTGTTGATGATACCACAAAGAATGATGAGGAATTCCTTCCAGGTGGATCAAGGAGGTGGACAGCCTCGAGGTATCACAGGAAGCTCAGCGCTGTCGCGAGGGCTGTGGCGGTTGCAGGGGAGTGGGAGCTCCCTTCTCTGGCAGGTCTCTGCGAGGTGGAAAATGAAGAGGTGCTGAGAGATCTTGTTTACGGTACTATTCTTTCAGCCGGCAATTACGGAATTGTCCACAGGGAGTCACCAGACCCCAGGGGTATAGACCTGGCGCTTCTTTACCGGCGTGACTGTTTTTCATTTGTAGAGGCTGATGCATGGCTCCCTGCGGATGTAGACAGCATGCCAGTCCTGACGCGGAATATTCTCCATGTGAAGCTCACCGCGGGAGCTGATACGCTGCATATTGTTATCTGTCACCTGCCGTCACGGAAAGGAGGCGTGCTGGCGGCTGCTGACCTGCGGGAAAGAATGGTCAGGCTGGCAGGCGCCGGGATTGACTCCATCATGAGCGCCTCAGGAGGGAGGGCGGCGGTAATAGTCATGGGAGATTTCAACACCGCTCCGGGTGAGCCGTTGATGGAACAATTTGCCAGGGAGGCAGGTCTGGTCAACCTCTCGACTGAAACGGCCGGAGAGGGGAAGGGTTCATACAGATATCAGGGAACCTGGGAGATGATTGACCAGATACTTGTCTCAACCCCGATGACAGACAGCACGAACGTCTTTTATGCATTGCCCGGCACTTTTCGTGTAGTGGATGCCCCCTTTCTCCTTACAACTGACGGCACTTACCCGGGCAAAAAGCCCTTCCCGACCTATGGGGGTTACAGCTATTCAGGAGGGTACTCCGATCATCTTCCGGTGACTGTCAGGGTATCAGTAAGATGATTGTCATACCGGCTCCAGTCCCATCTCACGTCCTTTCCGGATCATGAATTCACGGGCGGCCTCGTGATCATTGGGGATGATTCCGTCGAGTATGGCCTCTTTGATGGCAGATTTAATGACTCCTACCATCGGGCCCGGAGGTATATTGAATGTGGCAATTATCTCTTCACCATCAACCGGAGGCTGGAATGTCCGGATGGCATCCTTCTCATCTATCTCCTTCAGTTTGCGGCGCACCAGCGCGAAGTTCTCACGATGCTTCAGCACCTTCATTCTGTTGCCGGATGTGATGTCCGCCTCGCATAGCAGCATGAGATCATCAATATCTTCACCGGCTTCGAAGAGGAGCCTGCGCACGGCCGAGTCAGTGACTTCATCCTGGACGAGTGAGACAGGTCTCAGGTGCAGGCCCACGAGCTTCTGCACATATTTCATCCTGTCATTGAGAGGAAGCTTCAGGCGTTTGAAGATTTCCGGAACCATTTTGGCTCCTATGAATTCATGTCCGTGAAATGTCCACCCCGTGCCCTGCACGAACTTCTTTGTGACAGGCTTTGCCACGTCATGAAGGAGAGCAGCCCAGCGCAGCCAGAGGTCACTGCTCTTTTCTGCCAGATTGTCAAGGACTTTCAGGGTATGATGAAAATTATCCTTATGTCCCTTACCATCCTTGTCCTCAACACCTCTGAGCCTGGCTATTTCCGGCAGGATGAGTTCGAGCAGACCGGTCTGCTCCAGCAGCAGAAACCCTGCTGAAGGCTTTGCAGTGGTCATTATCTTGTTCAGTTCGGTGGTGATCCTTTCAGCCGATACAATCTTTATTCTTTCTGCATTGCTCCTGATCGATGTCAGTGTCTCATCAGCGATCCGGAAATCCAGTTGCGCGGCGAACCTTACGGCTCTCATCATCCTGAGCGGGTCATCGCTGAAGGTGGCGTCAGGGTCAAGCGGTGTCCGGATAATTCCGTTCCTGATATCATCAATTCCCCCGAACGGATCGAGCACTTCGCCGGGATTATCCCTGTTAAGGCTTATTGCAAGGGCATTGATTGTAAAGTCGCGCCTTTTCTGGTCATCTTCAAGTGTCCCCGGAGAGACAGATGGCTTGCGGGAGTCGGATGAGTATGACTCTTTCCTTGCGCCAACAAACTCGATGTCAGAGTTCCGGTACCTGAACGTAGCCGTGCCGAAGGTCCTGAATACGGTCACCTTGATGTCGCGGCTGATCTCGCGGGCAACTGCGCGCGCCATTGCAGGCCCGTCACCAAGAACTACAATGTCAATATCCCTTTCGGGGTTCACCCTCCCCATTATATGATCACGTACAAAGCCGCCGATGACATAGGCCTCCACGTTTTCTCTGTCAGCCACGCCGGCCACTACCTCAAAAATTCTGTCATCAGGGAATATCTTCATTGTATGTATGACATTTTAGCCGAAACCGGTGACAAAATTACAATATATAGGTTAACTTGAAGAAAATTTGATCTCCATAAGCACCCGGCACACCAATTGTAAAGCGTGAACAATATGCGCAATAATCTGTTAAACAATAAAAAGAACAAATATGGCAGAACATTTGACAAAAGAGACTTTTCTTGAGAAAGTATTCAATTATGAGCAGAACAAGGAGTGGAAATACAACGGTGACAAACCATGTATAATCGATTTTTATGCTGACTGGTGCGGCCCATGCAGGATGGTTGCGCCTATCCTGGAGGAACTGTCGAAGGAGTACGAAGGCAAGCTTTATGTGTATAAGATTGATACAGAGGCAGAACAGGAGCTTGCGTCAGCATTCGGAATAAGGAGTATTCCCTCGTTGCTCTTCGTTCCGATGGAGGGTCAGCCTCAGATGGCAATGGGTGCCCTGCCAAAGGAAGCGTTTGAAAAAGCCTTCAAGGATATATTTGGAATAGAAAAGGATCAAATTGTTAATAAATAATCTGTTTTTTTAACAATTTCCTGCAACAATATCGTAAATTAATCGTTCTATTTGTTGAAGGTAGTTTTCAAACAGAAGAGTTAGTTTTCTGGAATTTAGGTTAGGGTTTCGAGTTGAAGCTCCGTCACTTACGGCGGAGCTTCCTTGATTTTATACCCCGGGAAGTTCAGAATGAAATACCGGCTGCAGGAATTACCTGAGTTCTTCCATTATCCCGTCAATTTTCTCACCTGTCTCGCGCAGTCGGCGCCGGCATATCTTTATGAGCTCAGCGGCTTTCCTGACATTCTCTGACAGCCTGTCAATGTCAGGTTCACCCTCTTCGATATTCCTGAGGATCTGTTCAATACCCTTCATGGCTTCATTGAACCCAATTTCTTTTTTTGCCATTATTTCTTGTTTTTTATCTCTTTAACAGTGCTTTTTGCCGTACCCTTTTCAAAATGGGTGGTAATGTTGTCACCCTCCTCAAGTTCAGCGGCTGAACGGATTATGATGCTGTTCCTGGAGGTCAGTGTAAACCCTCTTTTAAGAACGGAGGCCGGGTCAAGGTAGCGCAGTGACTGCTCAAGTCTGCCGGTTTTGTCACCGGCCTTTTGCAGTGCGTTCCTGGCTGAGCGCCGGAGTGTCTCGGTGTGGTATCCAAGTCTCTCATTGTTGACCCTTACAACCAGTCTTGCGGTTGCTGCTGTACGGTTCTGAAATGACGAGAGTTGTTCATCGGCCGCTTCGAGAGCACCTGTTACCGCTGATGCCATTTCACCTGCCATACTGATTATCCTGTTTTCACATTCAAGTGTTCTGTCAATCAGGAATCCTGCAACGGCCGTGGGAGTCTTAAGTGCTTTCCATGCAACCATGTCAGTGACTGACTGGTCCTTTTCGTGTCCTATGCCTGTCAGTACAGGCAGGGGGAACTGGGTCACATGAAATGCAATGGCATAGTTGTCAAACCAGCTCAGGTCAATGGTGGAGCCGCCTCCCCTTATTATTGCCACCGCGTCAAACTTCCCTGTCTCCTCTGAGATTCTGTCAAGAGCTCCGATGACAGATGCCTCAGTCTCCTCACCCTGCATCACTGCTTCAAAAAGCGTGGTTTTAAAGACATAATCGTAGGGATTGTTCAGCAGGTGATCGGTGAAGTCCTGGTAGCCGGCAGCCCTTGATGAAGATACAACGGCAATATTCCTCGGGTAGAGGGTAAGAGGAAGCCCTGAGTTCATGGAGAGCACTCCCTCAGCGGTAAGCCTTCTTATTACCGCCTCGCGGCGAAGTGCCATATCACCTGCGGTGTACGCCGGATCAATGTCTGTAATGTTCAGGCTGAGTCCGTAAAGCTCATGGTATTCCACTGTTGCCCTGAAGAGGATGGTTATTCCGGCGCGGAGGGGTATTCCGGCGGTGGCATTGAAGAGCGTGTTAAGCGACCTGTATTTTGATGCCCAGATGGTAGCCCTTGCCCTGGAGGTGACTCTTCCTCCGGGTGTGTCACTGCCGGTGAGTTCAAGGTAGCAGTGCCCTGTACTATTGACCTTCATCTCGGCTATCTCGGCAACCACCCAGAATGCTTCCGGCAGTGCTTCGTATATCTTGTCGCGGACCAGCCCTAACAGCTCTGTCAGTGATATTTTTGCATCCCGGTTCACCTGTCTGTACGAATCATTTTATAGACCTCTTCCCCCTGGTCTGTTACTATCCTGACCAGATAAAAGCCCTCAGCAAGGCTGCCGAGTCCGTCAAGCCTGAATAAGCGAGCGGCAAAGGCCGGGAAGTGCCTTGCCAGTATCGTGGTGCCATTCGTTCCTGTTATAGTCACTGTCAGTGAACCCGGGGGCTCATGGAACCAGACAAGTATCTCGTCAGTGAAAGGATTGGGCCCGGCGCTCATCATTGCTTCGGGTCTGAAAGTATGCTCATCCTCGAGCAGCCTGAGTGTTTTCAGGAAGTCAGGCAACCCGTATCCGTACAGTGAGTCGGGTCTTGTGTACCTGTCGCTGCTTTTGCGGAGCGCATTGATAATTTCAAGTGGTGAGGCATCAGGCACAGCCTGCATCAGTGAAGCCGAGAGGCCGCTTATGACAGGGCATGAGAAAGATGTGCCGCTGCCGCTGTGCCACACCCCCGGCTCAAATTGAAGGGGTATCAGCACACCCGGCGCCACCATGTCCGGCTTGACCCGGCCGTCTGATGAGTAACCGGCTGATGAAAAGTCAGATATGGTGAGGTCATGATTAACCGCGCCCACGCACAGTACGCTGTCGCCGTCAGAAGGGGCAATAATCCGTAGCCATGCCTTGTTGCGTTCATTCCCGGCACTGTTGACAACGAGTATCCCCTTGGAGGAGGCCATGTCAGCACCCCTTGTAATGAAAGGTCTGTCACCGTCCATATCGCTGAACGGGTAATCCATCGACGGGTCGTCAAATTCAAAGTAACCGAGGGATGATGTGATAATATCAGCTCCAGCGCTGTCGGCATATTCCGCTGCGGCAATCCAGTAATCCTCCTCTACGGGAAACTCGGAAAGAACGTCTTCTGTCCGGAGAAGCATATATTTTGCCCCCGGGGCAGTGCCATTGATGATTCCCGGCATCGCCCCCGCGAGGATGGAGAGCACTGATGTACCATGTGTATGATAATCATAAACATAGCTGCTGCTGTTTATAAAATCACGGGTGGTGATTATACCGCCCCGCTTCCTGAGCGGTTCAAGGGCTTCAATTTTGTCAGCATTGATGAATCCGGCATCAAGAACTGCAATGGTTATGTTGAGTCCTGTCAATCCTGACTTATGAAGCATATCGCCGTTGAGAGGCAGGCGCGGGTCAAATTTATCAGTGATCATGCCCGGTTCTGTTATGCCGTATTTGCTGTAGTTCCTTTTGACAGGATCAACCGGATGCTTTACGAGCTGGATGCTGTCAATAAAGGGATACTCCCCGGCGATGTCACTCTTTATGGCTCCGGTAGTGGTAAAGAGAGCGGTATTAAGCCACTTTGACGTGCACCTTAACCTGAAGCCTGCCCCTGTGAGGGTCCGTATATGCTGACTGCTGACAGGGATGTCGCTTTCCGTAACCAGGGGGATGCCGTACTTTTCCCTCCTGGCAATTGCAGCAGGTGAAAGCAACTCCTCTGGTGAGTATTCACTGATGCTGTTTGTCTTTTCGCTGAACCAGACCCTGTAAAACCACAGTTCGTCATATCCGGGATATCTCTGTTGAGCTTTCCCCGGCATAATGCCTGCGATAACAAAAAGCAACGGTATGAGGGCAGATACGACTCTGTTCATTTTATTACTGATCCCGTGATATCTGTCACCTCTATTTTCCCCTTGTTCTTTTCAAGATCATCGAGGAATTTTGTCTCCTGGTCAGCCAGTTTTGGGTCAGCCGGGACGCCTTCCCTGTAGGTGATAATCTGCTTCAGGGAGCCATCTTCCTTGAAGACCATCCAGTCACCTGTCCTGTTATCCTCCTTATAGTGGCCTTCATACTGCAGGTTGCCGTTAGGGTGGTAGTAGGAGAAGGGGCCTTCGAGCCTGCCTGCCACGAATTCAGCCCTGAGGCATATTGCCCCGTCGGGGTAGTACTGCAGCCATTCTCCGGTGCGGTTGCCCATATCCCATGCCACCTTTTCTGCCAGGGTGCTGTCAGGATAGAACTTCTGTGACAGTCCGTGCCTGATATCGTTGTGATAATACTCCTCGCAGATAAGGTAGTGCGGCCGGGTGGCTGACCAGAACTTCCAGAGTCCTTCCTTGCTGCGTGCTACGTATTTGCCTTCGGCAGCCTTTAGCCCGTCGGGGTGGTAGAATACTGCGGATGCCTCATCCTTGCTGTCTGAGTATGTCAGTTCCGAAAGAAGCAGACCCTCTTCGGTATATCTCTTGAACAGTCCGACCGGTTTGTCATCCCTGAAGGTGCCCTGGTACATGATATTGCCGTTTGGGTATTTTTTAACCCATGGGCCCTGCTTTTTCCCCCCGGCATCAGTCACATTTTGTGACATGACGGTAGTGGATAGCAACAGTAGTGGAAGAATGAATATTAATCTGGTTTTCATGATTTCCTTATCTGGTACAAAGATATAACCAAATAGTTTGTTCTGTTCGTATCTGTGGCATCAGAAAAAGGAAAGCCACGGCAGCAAAAGCTGCCGTGGCTTTTACCGGTGGTTTATTTCATATAACGTGGTGCAGTATCAGAGTCTAATGGTTTAATTAACCTGAGACTTAAAACCTGGTGCAAATGCAGTACAAAAATCGGAAAAATGCACTAATAATAAGAATTTGTTAAAATGAAAATAGCGGCAAAACACTGTTTTACCGCTATTTACTTATAATTGTTAATCGTTTTTGATTGTCAATTATTTAACTTCCTCGAAGTCGACGTCAGTCACCTGCTCGTCTCCGTCCTTGCCGCCGGTTGTTCCTCCGGTACCTGCCTGCGGGCCTGCTTCAGGACCGGCCTGCGGGCCGGGGCCTCCCTGAGTCTGTTTGTAAATATCTTCGGAGGCGGCCTGCCATGCGGCGTTGATCTCCGCGAGTGCACGGTCAATGGCCGTGATGTCCTTGTTCTTATGTGCTTCGCGAAGCTGGCCGAGGGCATTTTCAATGCGTCCCTTCTTGTCTGAAGGAATCTTGTCACCGTACTCCTTGATCTGTTTCTCAGTCTGGAAGATCATGCTGTCAGCTTCGTTGACCTTGTCAGCTATCTCCCTTGCTGCCTTGTCGGCTGCCTCATTGGCCTTGGCCTCATCGCGCATGCGGCGGATCTCCTCCTCCTTGAGTCCTGATGAAGCCTCAATCCGTATCCTCTGTTCTCTTCCGGTGCCTTTATCCTTGGCTGAGACATTGAGTATACCGTTGGCGTCAATGTCAAAGGTAACCTCGATCTGCGGGACACCGCGCGGGGCCGGCGGGATGCCGTCAAGATGGAAGCGGCCTATTGTCTTGTTGCCGGCGGCCATCGGGCGTTCGCCCTGCAGCACGTGTATCTCAACCGAAGGCTGGCTGTCGCTTGCCGTTGTGAATGTCTCGGTCTTGCGCGTGGGGATGGTGGTGTTCGACTCGATCAGTCTGGTCATCACACCGCCCATGGTCTCAATGCCAAGTGACAGCGGGGTGACGTCGAGAAGAAGCACATCCTTCACTTCGCCGGTAAGAACACCTCCCTGGATGGCAGCGCCCACTGCAACCACTTCGTCAGGATTGACCCCCTTTGAAGGAGTCTTGCCGAAGAACTTCTCAACTATCTGCTGGATGGCAGGTATACGGGTTGAGCCTCCGACGAGCAGCACCTCATCAATATCCGATGTCTTCATGCCGGCATCATCAAGCGCCTTCTGGCACGGTCCGATGACTGCATTAATGAGCTTGTCGGTAAGTTTTTCAAACTGTGCCCTTGTGAGCGTCTTGACCAGATGCTTGGGAATACCGTCAACTGGCATTATATAGGGGAGGTTAATCTCCGTGGTTGTGGTGCTTGAAAGTTCTATCTTGGCCTTCTCTGATGCTTCCTTCAGTCTCTGAAGAGCCATCGGGTCCTTGCGGAGGTCTATTCCTTCCTCCTTCTGGAAATCATCAGCAAGCCAGTCGATTATCAGGTGATCAAAGTCATCGCCGCCGAGGTGGGTGTCACCGTTTGTTGACTTAACCTCAAAGACTCCGTCGCCGAGTTCAAGGATTGAGATATCGAATGTACCTCCTCCCAGGTCGAACACTGCGATCTTAAGATCCTGTGCCTTCTTGTCAAGGCCGTAAGCCAGTGACGCAGCCGTAGGCTCGTTGATAATGCGCTTGACCTTCAGTCCTGCAATCTCACCGGCTTCCTTGGTAGCCTGGCGCTGTGAGTCGTTGAAGTATGCCGGAACGGTAATGACAGCCTCAGTGACTTCCTGGCCGAGGTAATCCTCAGCAGTTTTTTTCATTTTCTGGAGCACTATAGCCGAAATCTCCTGCGGAGAATAGTTGCGGTCATCAATCTTAACCCTCGCGGTGTTGTTGTCACCACGGACGACTTCATAGGTCATCTTTTTCATCTCGTTGGAAACCTCGTCAAAGCTTCTTCCCATGAAACGTTTGATTGATGAAACGGTTTTACGCGGATTGGTGATGGCCTGTCTCTTGGCAGGGTCACCAACCTTGCGTTCGCCGTTCTCAATAAAAGCAACTACCGAAGGAGTAGTACGTTTGCCTTCACTATTGGGTATCACCACAGGCTCGTTGCCTTCCATCACTGAAACGCAGGAGTTGGTGGTTCCCAGGTCAATACCGATAATTTTTCCCATTGTTATTCTGATTTATATGCTAATTTTCTTTTTATACGCCTCTGAAGTGACAATGATTGTGCCATAGCGCTCAGGCCTGAGTTATTATGAAATTATGTCATGATGATGCGAACCTGCCGGCAGTCAAATAATTCATGAAAATGACAAAACGGCAGAAGCAGCCAAAAGAATCTGCTTTAATGTTATTCAACCCTGTTATTTTGTAGCTTTGCAGCTGACCAAAAAAAACTAAGAGATGTCAGTACAGAAGACCGTTAAGCTGGTGACCACCCATGTGCTTTATGAGATGAAACTGAAGGGTGAAAAGATATCGATGCTTACAGCGTATGATTATTCGATGGCGAGGATACTCGACGAGGCAGGCATTGATGTGATCCTGGTGGGAGACTCAGCATCGAATGTGATGGCAGGCTTTGACACCACATTGCCAATCACCATTGACAACATGATTTATCATGCCGCCTCGGTGGCCAGGGGTGTTAAGCGGGCCCTGATTGTGGTAGACCTGCCATTCGGCACCTACCAGGGTAATTCGCGCGAAGCGCTGGCTTCCGCCATACGCATCATGAAGGAGACAGGCGCCAGTGCCGTGAAGCTTGAGGGTGGCCGTGAGATAGTGGAGTCTATAGAGCGGATCATGTCAGCAGGCATACCTGTGATGGGTCACCTGGGACTGACTCCTCAGTCGATTCACAAGTTTGGCACCTATGTTGTCAGGGCCCGTGATGAGGAAGAGGCCAGGAAACTGAAGGAGGATGCGAAAATAATTGAAAAGGCCGGCTGTTTTGCCATCGTGCTTGAGAAGATTCCTGCCGCACTGGCAGGGGAGGTGACAAAGTCACTGAAGGTGCCGGTGATAGGTATTGGCGCCGGACCGCAGGTAGACGGGCAGGTACTGGTGCTGCATGACATGCTGGGCATCAATCTGGAGTTTTCACCGAGATTCCTGAGGAGATACCATAATCTTTACGATGAGATCAAGGGGGCGGTGCAACATTATATCGCTGATGTGAGGTCAGGCAGTTTTCCGAACGAGAAGGAACAGTATTAGAGGATTTGCGGAGTGTTTTGAAGTCTTTGGGATTTTTAAGCTGTCAGGAATAATCAGATGAGCGGGGAATTTCCGGAAGTACTTTACGAAGACAATCACATAATCATAGTCAACAAGCGGTCGTCGGACCTTGTGCAGGGTGACGGCACGGGAGATGAGTCACTGGATAATATTATCAGGAGATACATTAAGGAGAAGTACGGCAAGCCCGGAAATGTGTTCCTGGGGGTGGTACACCGCCTTGACAGGCCTGTCAGCGGCTGTGTTGTCTACGCCCGCACCTCGAAGGCTCTCAGCCGCCTCAGCGAGCTTTTCAGGACACGTGATGTAAAGAAGAGTTACTGGGCAATTGTCACAGACCGGCCGCCTGCCGAAGAGGGTTCGCTTCAGAACTATCTGAAGAAGAATGAGAAGCAGAACAAATCATATGTGTATGACAAGGAGGTTAAAGGCTCTAAAAGTGCAGAGCTGTCGTATAGGATACTGGCTCGTTCAGAGAGATATTACCTTCTTGAGATCGATCTTCTTACCGGCAGGCATCATCAGATCAGGGCGCAGCTGGCTGCTGCGGGGTGCCCTGTCAGGGGAGACCTGAAATACGGTTCAAGGCGTTCCAACGAGGGTGGCGGTATATCTCTTCATGCCAGGCGGGTCTCTTTCATTCACCCGGTCAGGAATGAGGAGATAAACGTTGTGGCACCTCTGCCTGATGACCGTATCTGGAAGCTCTTTAAAAGTGTCTGATTACAGCTGATATGGCGGGCTGTACCTCCGCACCCCGTCTGAAAACATGCCCTGACGTATAAATGAGGAAGAGGCGCCTCTGCCGCGCCTCTTCCAACTTAACCTGAAACTAACCTGAATCAACCACCTTTCTCTCTACAATTCCTGATCTTTTGTGTGCAAATGCCAGTTTAAGATGTTACTCCGGCCTTTTGTAAGCCTTCATCCTGACATTCTCAATCTCCTGTGCGGAGAGTGTTATTGTTCCGCAAAGATGACTGCCAATATTCATGTAACCGTTGAGAGCGCTTTTGTCTGTCATCTGTGGTGTTTGTATTTCTGACATTACAAAAATAGTTCAGATAATCCTGAGAGGGGTTAAAGTGAGGTTAAATCTGGTTAACAAAAAGTTAAAACAGGTTTCAACTATATTTATATGTATAATTTTGTGTCATGAACATGAGGAAATTCACAGGTCTGATAGTGTTGATGGTAGTATCTGTCGTGGCTATTGTATGGGTTCAGGTGACATGGATCAGTAATTCTGTCAGGGCCCAGAACGAGCAGTTTGATTTCTTCGTGATCAACACTCTCCGCAACACTGCGCACTCTATGGAGACGAACCGCAGGATGAATTTTCTCAATGAGATGTTCATCAGGGGATATTCATCGCTTCCTCAGACAATTGAGCGAACAGCATTACAGAGTCACATGACCGGTAATTACTCTTTCCGGAGCCAGATCAATTCCGACAGTGATTCAGTGGAAATAATCGTCTCGGAGAATGAGAACCCGCCGGTCAGGATGAAGGTTACCCGGCAGGAGGCCAGTGAAAAAATGGGCAGCAGCATTGTTGTGGGTTCCGATGAATATATGCGTTGGATGCAGCAGCAGGCAAACGAGTTCCAGTTGATGAGCAACCAGCTGGCATCCGAGATGTTCGTCTGGGAAAGAAACAAGGAGATAAACAAGGAGGAGCTGCTTCAGACCCTGAAGGGCGAACTGGCTGCCTCAGGCATCAATACGCCGTTTGAGTTTGCAATCATCCGGGGTGATTCCATAATTGACGGAGTCTTCGACAAGGTAAAAGGAAAAGATTTTCTCGATAGCCCGTACAAGGTCAGCCTCTTTACCCAGGGGCTGTTCAGAAGAGGAGAAACACTTTCGGTGGTCTTCCCCAGGAAGACCAACTATGTACTTGGAACCATGGGACTTATGCTTGGCGGATTTGGCCTTTTCCTGCTGATAATCCTCTCAACCTTTGCTCTGAGCCTTTGGTTCATTATCAGGCAGAAGAAGACTTCAGAGATGCAGGCCGACTTCATCAACAACATGACGCATGAGTTTAAAACGCCGATAGCCACCATCTCACTTGCAGCGGATACCATTGCAAACAGCCGGGTTATAACTGATGAGAACAGGGTTCGTCATTTCATCAGTATGATCAAGAAGGAGAACTTGCGGATGAACAGGCAGGTGGAGTCTATCCTTCAGATAGCCACGCTTGACAAGCGCGAGATGGATTTCAGATTTGCCCCGGTTGATCTGCATGAGGTGATCTGTCAGGCCATAGACACCATTGAGATCCAGGTGGCCGACAGGGGAGGTGTGGTTCACCGGCATCTCGATGCGGAAAGGAGTATTATTAACGGTGACACCGAACACCTGCGCAACCTGGTGCATAACCTGCTTGACAACGCAAACAAATACTCCGAAAAATCGCCTGACATTACAGTGAAAACCCGCAGCAATGACAGCGGGATTTTCCTTCAGGTGGCTGACAGGGGCATAGGGATGAGCAAGTCAGTGCAGAACCGGGTCTTTGAACGGTTTTACCGTGAAACTACAGGCAATATTCACAATGTCAAGGGCTTCGGGCTGGGGCTTAACTATGTAAAAGCCATTGCCGAAGCCCACGGTGGAACTATCACTGTAGAAAGTGAACAGGGGGAAGGAAGTGTTTTTACAATATTTTTACCATTCAGCAATGAAACAAGGGCATGAGCAGGAAAAACGCAAGGATATTTCTGGTAGAGGATGATGCAAGTTTCGGATCGGTTCTGAAATCATATCTTGAGATAAATGATTTCGAGGTTGACCTCGTTGATGACGGGAAGGTGGCAGTGGAGACATTCCGCAAGGGAGTGTATGATCTTTGCATACTTGATGTTATGCTGCCGCATGTAGATGGTTTCACGATTGCTTCGGAGATCAGGATCATGAATTCGGTCATACCCATTATCTTCCTTACTGCGAAGAAGCTGAAGGAGGATCTGTTGAAAGGTTATGGAGTGGGAGCCGACGATTATATTACAAAGCCGTTTGACACTGACATCCTGCTGTGCAAGATCAGGGCTATCATTGCGAGGAGGGATATTAAGGACGGAACGCGCGACATATATGAGATCGGGAAATATGTTTTCAATTCACGGTTACGCACTCTTACCCTGGGCGACAGGGAGCGACAGTTATCGCCCAAGGAGGGGCAATTGCTTGAGATGCTTGCCATATCACCCAATACCCTGGTCAGCAGGGAGGCAACCCTGAGGAAGATATGGGGCTCCGATGATTATTTCACTGCCCGGAGTATGGACGTTTATGTCACCAAGCTCAGGAAATACCTGAGTGATGATCCGAATATCCTCCTTAAGAACATTCATGGCAGCGGGTTTCAGCTGGTTATCCTGGAATAATCTGGGAAGGTAGCCGACGGCAGGCAGAGTGGCAGCAGACAGGAGGCAATAGGCAACAGGCAGGAGACCGCAGACAATAGGTAGCAGACAGGAGGCAAATATCCTCCGGTTATTTGCTGAGATTGCTGGCCGTGAAGCTCAGCGGCATCAGCCCCTGGCTGTTTTCAAGGACATAAATGGCTGATTTTCCTGCCAGAATAACCTTTATCGGTCTTCCATTCCTCTGTTCTTCCTCTATCAGCATCTGCCGGCAGTTGCCGCAGGGTGTTACCGGGTCCTCAGTCAGTACGCCATCGGTCAGGGCAGCGACTGCTATCGCCACAACTTTCCTGTCACTGAAATTGGCAACCGAATATGACAGTGCAGTCCTCTCGGCGCAGCTTCCTGACGGGTAGGCGGCATTTTCAACATTGGCACCCTTCACAATCTCTCCACTGTCAAGAAGCAGGGCTGCTCCAACCATGAAGTGCGAATAGGGGGAATAAGCTCCCGATGCTGCCCTGACAGCCTCTCCAACAAGCTCCTTTTCCATTGCCGGCAACTCATCCTCGCTGTTGTATTCAAGGAAAGAGATAGTTGATTCTCTCTTTTTCATAGACATTACCAATGAGTTACAGTGCCGCAAAAGTAATAATATTTTGCCCTTGTGCCGCACTGTTTGTCGGGGCTGCTGACATTTTCTTATTTTTGCCAAAAGGCTTCGGATGAAAAACCTGTTTATATATCTGGTCCTGATATCTCTCCTGTTGTTCAATTCCTGCAGTCCGGCCCGAAGGACAGCCAGAAGCACGGTCTCTACAGCTCCGGCTACGGATTATGCGAGGGAGTATCTTATCAAATACGGCAATCTGGCTGTCAGCGAGATGAAACGATCAGGAGTTCCTGCCAGCATCACCCTGGCTCAGGGCATGCTGGAGTCGAACTACGGACGCAGCCGGCTGGCCACGCTGGGCAACAACCATTTTGGCATCAAATGTCACAGTGACTGGTCGGGAAAAAGAATATATCACGATGACAATCGCAAGGGAGAGTGTTTCAGGTCTTACGCCTCACCCGAAGAGTCATACAGGGACCATTCTGATTTCCTGGTGAATGGTTCGCGTTACCGCAACCTTTTTCACCTGGCAGCCACGGATTACAAGGGTTGGGCGCACGGGCTGAAGAAAGCTGGTTATGCAACCGATCCGAAGTATCCCGAACTGCTTATCCGCAAGATCGAAGATTACAGTCTGTGGGCATATGATACAGGAGGAACCTCTCCAATAGTTTCACAGCAGGCAGCAGGTTCACAACCGGCGGGAAGTGGTACGGTGCCTGCAGCGGCAACCTCATCAGGAACCACCGTTACACCCCGTCCGGCCGTGAAGGAGACCGGTACGGGACAGGCTCAGCCGGTGCCTGACAAAAGGGCAACCGCAATCGAAGATGATGAGCCTGTCAGGGTAATCAGCATCTCAACAGGAGCGAAGACGCTTGAGAACAACAATGTGGAATACATCATTGTAGAAGAGGGAGACACCTATGAATCGCTCGCTGAGCGCCATCAGCTTCTCTCATGGGAGATAGTCCGCTTCAACGATCTCACCGCCGGTGCACCATTGATACCCGGACAGGTGCTCTATATTAAGCCCAAGCGCACCAGGGCAGCCCAGGGGCTACTGGTTCATACGGTTGAGGCTGCTGAGACCATGCACAGTATCTCACAGAAGTATGCCATCAGACTTTCGTCGCTCTATAAGATGAACCTGATGGATGAGGGTACCGAATGCCGCCCGGGGCAGAAACTGAGGTTAAGATAGCCGGTGTCAGGCCATTTCCCATCCTGATAAATCGAAACCCCGGAGAAACTCCGCAGCGCTCATCCTCTTTCGTCCCTCAGGGATGAGGGAAAGTATCTCGAGGGTGTCCTTGCCACAGGCAACCATCAGCCTCGATTTCTCCGTCACGATAAGCGTTCCGGGTATATTGCCGGTGATCTCATAGTTGATGGTGCTGTCCAGAATCTTCAGCCTGAGGCTTCTGCCCTCCTTTCTGAGCATGGTGTTTGCACCCGGACAGGGTGAAAGGCCCCTTATCAGGTTATGAATGTTTTCTGCTATCTTTTCCCATCTGATAACCATATCGGCAGGAGATATCTTTGGCGCCGGCTTCAGCATTGTGTCATCCATCTTTTCCTGGGGTGCCGGTTTGAGGCTTCCGGCAGCCAGTCCCCTGGCAGTTTCAACCACCAGGCGCGCGCCCGTCTCCATGAGGCGGTCATGCAGGCTGCCTGCGGTCTCGTCAGGTAATATTGCCGTCTCGCGCGAGAGCAGGATCATACCCGTATCTATATCTTCATCAATGAGGAATGTGGTAACGCCTGTCATGGTCTCTCCATTGATGATGGCATGGTTTATGGGCGCTGCACCCCTGTACTGCGGAAGCAGCGAGGCATGCAGGTTGAATGTGCCGAGCCGGGGCATGCTCCAGACCTCCTCCGGAAGCATCCGGAAGGCCACAACCACAAACAGATCAGCATTAATATCTCTCAAGGCTGAAATGAATTCCGGGTCACGCAGTTTCTCAGGCTGAAAGAGTGTAAGCCTATGATCCATGGCATACTTTTTCACCGGGCTGAAAGTAATCTTGCGGCCGCGACCGCAAGGCCTGTCCGGAGCAGTAACCACTGCAGCTATGTCAACCCCTGTTTCATACAGTGCATTCAGGCTCGCAACGGCAAATTCCGGCGTTCCCATAAATACTATGCGCAGCGTTGGTTCAGTCATTTTTGCCTTTTGCCCGGGTCTTGTAGCATGTAATGCTGTGGCCCATCTTTCTGGCCTTGGTCTCCAGGTAAAACGAGTTGTACTTGTTTGGAGTGATTTCAAGGGGTATGGTCTCCACTATTGAGATACCGTACCCTTCCAGTCCTGCCCTCTTTACCGGATTGTTTGAGATAAGCTTTACCTTTCCAAGCCCTATGTCCCTCATAATATTGGCCCCGATACCGTAGTCACGTTCATCCTCGCGGAATCCCAGTTCAATATTGGCTTCCACAGTGTCACGACCCTGCTCCTGCAGTTTATAAGTGCGTATTTTGTTAATCAGGCCGATACCTCTTCCTTCCTGGTTGAGATATACTATGGCCCCTTTCCCTGCAGCTTCCACCATCTGCATCGCCCGGTGAAGCTGTTGCCCGCAGTCACACCTCTTGGATGCAAATATATCACCGGTAAAGCAGGAAGAGTGAACGCGTACCAGTACCGTCTCCTCCTTTGTCCAATGTCCTTTCACCAGTGCGGCATGCTCGAGGCCGTTGCTTACCTGCCTGAAAGGGATAAAGTCGAAGTTGCCATACTCGGTGGGCAGTTTGACCCGTTCCCCCATTTCCACTATCGATTCAAGTCCGAGGCGGTACTGTATGAGGTCTTTGATAGATATTATCTTGATGCCGAACTTTTCAGACAGTCTGATCAGGTCAGGCAGGCGTGCCATGGTTCCGTCCTCGTTCATTATCTCCACCAGTGCACCGCCCGGGTTCAGCCCGGCGAGCCTGGTCAGGTCAACGGCAGCTTCAGTGTGCCCTGCCCTGCGGAGTACACCTTTTGAACGGGCCTTGAGGGGGAAAATATGCCCGGGTCTTCCAAGCTGGCAGGGTTTTGTGGATGGATCTACCAGCGCCTTGATTGTAAGTGCCCTGTCTTTGGCTGATATGCCTGTGGTTGTCTCGGGACTGATAAGGTCAACCGACACTGTGAAAGGTGTTTCCTGAAGAGATGTATTGTGGCCTACCATCATGTCAAGCTCCATCTCCTCACATCTCTCTTCGGGAAGAGGTACGCAGATCAGACCGCGTCCGTGGGTTGCCATGAAGTTCACTATCTCCGGTGTGATCAGCTCGGCCGCACAGATGAAATCACCTTCGTTCTCCCTGTCTTCATCATCCACGACAATAACCACCCGGCCTTCCCGAATCTCTTCGATGGCTTCATTAATTGTATTCAGCTTTGTATCATCTGTCATTTCAAACACGTTTGGTGGGTTCCCATATCCCGCTTTCAATTCCTCTTACTGCCTTCACAAACCCTGTTGCCAATGCTGCATTCATCAACAGGAACTGGGTCACATAACGCTGAATAAACAACTTTTTGCCCCTCCTGTCAAGCATGATGTCAATCACTGACAAAATTATGAATATCAGCTGAAATGCTGTAAGACAAAAATAGAAATAAGAGCTGCCTGAAAGAATGACCGTTGTCATGAAAAACAGCACCAGCAGCAGGGGTGTTAACCACCTCATTATCTTATGAGAAAGAAAAGCAAAGAGAGCGCCCGCTCTTTCTGAGATGCAGGGTCCGAAACGGAAAAGATTCTGGAATGATCCGGCAGCAATCCTTGTTCTTCGGCGGTACTGTTCTATCATGTCAGGCTGGGTATCTTCAAAGACCACTGCATCGGGGATGTTGAAAGCCCTGTAGTTCTCTTTCAGCACTGATAAACCCACAAGAAGATCATCAACCAGGGTGTTTTCTGGCAGCCGGGGGAAGAGGCTGCGGCGCACGGCATAGCATCCTCCGTACGGTCCGGGCATTGCTCCCCAGAGCAAGCCCTCAGCCCTCTTCAGCGCTGTTTCAAACCGGCTGTACATGATCTCCTGCCGCGTTATTCCCGTATCATCAGCAGAAAACGGATGAACGGTGGCATCACATAATCCGGTACGGGAGTCAGCAAATCCCTCCGCCAGTTTTCTGATAACAGAAGGGGTGAACATCACATTGGCATCAGTTACAACCAGTATATCTCCTTTTGCCCCTGATACGAGTTCGTTGAGCATGGCTGCCTTTCCTTTTCTTTCAGCGTTGATGATGATCTGAATATTCGGGTTAGTGGCTGCCATAGCGGTTATAACGGCGCCGGTGCCGTCGTCAGAACCGTCAGAACCAATAATGAAGTCCAGCTTTTCGGCCGGATATTCTGAGGCCAGCATGCTGCGAATCTTTTTCTCTGCCACTTCTTTCTCGTTATGCAGCGACATCACCACGGTTACTGATGGAAGTGATTCTAAGGCAACGGCTGAGGGCAGGGTATGCCTCTTCTTCAGGTTTGCTGCCATGATTACTGCTGCCGGATAGATGAGATAGGTCCATGCCAGCAATGCAGCTGTTATAGCCAGAATAATTTCAGCTGCCATGTCTCAGTTTTTTGTAGAATTCAAGCAGCCGTGCGGTAATGACGGTGTTGTCATATCTCTCCTTTACCAGCCTTAAGGCTCTCTCTCCTGTTGAGGCTCTCAGTTCCGGCTCTTCAAGCAGCCTGACAATGGCAGCGGTGAATGTTGCCGGGTCAGAGGCAACTGCCAGTTCCCGGCCATTTTCCACAGGCAGTCCGGCCACGGCCACAGGGGTGGCAACCACAGGCCTTCCGGCGCTCATTGCCTCAATGATTTTAATCCTGATACCGCTTCCGGCAAAGAGCGGCGCTATCATCACATGGTTTGAGGCGATGAATTCCCGGGCATTGTCGGGTTCTCCCACGTTAATGATGTTGGGCCCCGGGGGCAGGACGTCAGTCTGACGGAGTCCTCTTCCTGCAATATGCAGGGTTGCCGAAGGAATCCTTCTGATGACCCCGGGCCACACTTCGGAAATAAACCATTTTATTGCGTCTGCATTTGGTTGCCAGTTCATTGCACCGATGAATCCAACGCGCGGGTTTTCCTGTGAAGGCTCAGGGAGCATAAGAGCTTCGTCTGTTCCTGCCTCTGCAAGGAACACCGGTTTATCCCCGGATATTGACCTGAACCAGGCGGCGTCAGGCTCGCTGATGGGCACCACGGCGTCAAACTGCCTTGCTGTCTTTGCTTCCGTCTTCTTCAGCCTTCGTGAGAGGAGTGACAGGTAATATTTGCTGAGCGGACAACAGGCTGTGGCGGCCATCATCTCCCTTATGGTGTGTTCAAGGTTATGAGCCCTGAGCACCACAGGGGTAGTTGTCAGGCTTCTGATCCCGTTCAGGTAGAGGACAAGGGGCAGACCCTCGCAATGGATGATGTCGAACTGATTTCCGGTAAGTATTCTGCGAAGTGCTTTGGAGTATTCCCCTGACCTGAACCTTGCCAGATCATAAGGTTCGCCGGAGAAGAGCAGGTTCAGGATCATCGGGAGAGGTCTGATCGCTGTATTTACCTGAACAGTAATGTAATCAGTGAGATAATCCGGTTTCGCGCCGCAGGCGTAAATTCCTGAGGTCATATGCTTTTCTGTCACCATCGAGAGCGCCGTCACTTCAGCTCCGGCGGCAGCCAGTCCGCTGACACAGTGAACTGATGCCACTGTTCCTCCGTCATGTGCAGGCCACAGGGGCCTAGGCGCCAGCACCAGTACCTTCATCATCTTTTTCGGGCTTGATGCCGGTAAGGAAGGCTCCTATCTTCCTGAAGAAGGCGATATAAGTTTCGGCATTCATTATGGCTGCATCGGTGGTAGCCTTATAGGTCAGGAACGCGCCTATGGGGAGAAGGATAATGGTGGAGGCAAGCATGCCAAGGTGTACGTTTATAATCAGTTCCTTGGCAAACTTCTCGCCGGAGAGGGTGATTACATAGTAAATTACGAAGAAGAGCACGGAGATCACTGCCGGGGTTCCCAGCCCGCCTTTCCGGATAATGGCTCCCAGGGGTGCCCCGATAAAGAAGAATACCAGGCATGCAAAGGGAAGGGTAAATCTCTTGTACCTTTCAGCCTCGTATTTGCGGAGGTTCTTTGCTTCCGCCACGAGAGACTCGCTCTTTTCTATCATGAATGAGGCGCCCTCGCGGGCGAAGCTCAGGGCTCTGCTGATGGTGGTACCCCTGTCGTTGAAGCTCAGTGTGTCGAAAGCGGCACGTGCAACGAACTTCTGTGTCTTCCATGCTGCCAGGGAATCTTCTTCCCTGTTTATGCCCCGCAATCTAAAGTGCGGGGTTGTAAGGAGCCTTGTCTGGTTGAACTCCGAGTAGTAGGCATCGGCCCTTGACCTGAGCATGGTGGAGAGTGAGTCAATGAAGTATGTGAGGTCAGCGGTATTCAGCATCGCGTAGTTTGAGCGGTAGATATCCATGCCTGACCGGTTCAGGCCAAAACCTTCCAGTTCCACCACCATTGTCTGTTCTGAGAACCTGTCACGCCTGAATGGATATTTTCTTTTATCCTGCTGAACGTCTTTCTCTTCTATATCCTTGTATGCATGTCCGTTATACAGGGTCAGTATGAGGCCGCTCTCATCGGGTGTCACATTCATATAACCGGAATCGGCATATATGACCGAACTGTTTCCTACTCCGTCCCTGTGGTCATAGACATAGATCCCGTCGAGGCGGTTAGTCTCAGGGTCCTTGTCGGTTATCTTGATGCTGAAGCCGTCGATGCCATTATAGAATGTTCCTGCCTGGATATTGAGTTCAGGCCGCATGCGGCGAATGTCAGTCAGCAGTGTCCTTGCCTTTCGTGTTGAGATGGGAAGTATGTAATCAGCGAACAGGAATGATCCTATAGCAAGGAGGGAAGAGAAGATGAAGATGGGCATCATGATTCTCTGGAGCGGCACGCCGGAAGATTTAAGGGCTGTCAGCTCGAGGAACTCGCCGAGGTTACCGAATGTCATCAGTGAGGCAAGGAGTATTGCCAGCGGGAGTGACAGCGGAACGAATGTGAGTGAGAACTGGAAGAGAAGTTCAGCGAGGACTTTGAGCTCCAGGCCCTTTCCGGCGAGGTCATCGACGTACATCCACAGGAACTGGAGTATGAATATAATGAGCACAATAAAGAACGTCAGGACCAGTGGTCCTATAAACGATCTTATCATAAACAGATCGATTTTCTTCATCGTCTCGGGTGTGGTGCAAACGTAAGTTATTTTTAAGAAAGATGCAACGCTCTCTCACTCGGTGATTCCGAGGATTTTTTTCAGGTAGGAGACCTCGGTGTTCCAGAGTTCGCGGGAATCTTCTATCTCATCCTCTTCCGCATGGTCTGTTATAATGAGTGCGGTATCATTGGTAAGTTCATGGACAATGATTCTGAATTCGAAGAAGTTTGTTTCGGTGTCGGTGACGTCGAGCCAGTCGAATCTGACGGCTTTATTTTCCCTGGCGTAGACAAGTCTGGCTTTTGCCTCTGATTTGTTCCAGTGGAATGTAAAGATATCGCCGTCGACAGTAACATTGTCAGCAAACCACTCTGACAGTCCTTCGGGGGTGCTCAGCCTGTCGTAAAGAACTCTTACGGGTGTATTGAGGGTGAATTCGATTTCAAATTTGGTTCTCATTTTGGGGGATGAGTGTCATGCAATATAAAAATAATAGATGAGAAGACAAAAGTTTGACAGGCATAAATGAAAAATTTTTTATATTTGCAGCCTTGAAAAACCCGCCTTTTCTGGTGAGCAGGTTCGGATGGTCAGATCATCCGGCGGCAGGCCGGGAAGGCCGGGAGTTCATTAAAATATCAATCAGGCGAGATAGCTCAGATGGTTAGAGCGCATGATTCATAATCATGAGGTCCCGGGTTCAATTCCCGGTCTCGCTACACTGAAAATGAGACACTTGCGCGGATGATGTGTGGGTGTTTCTTTTTTTGCCTGGTTTCTGCCAGTTTCTGCCAGTCTCTGCCAGTCTCTGTCAGTTTCTGTCAGTTTCTGCCAGTTTCTGTCAGTTTCTGCCAGTTTCTGCCAGACTCTGCAGGTAAGTGGAATGTTTATAAATACTTAATGGTTTCAGGTCTTCTTTTGAAGTGGTCACAGAGAATAATAACCGTGTCTTTATGATTTTACATAAAAGAGTCGCGAAACTATTGCAGATGCCTTATATTCATTATCTTTAATGTTAAATAGTTATAACCTTATCTGCGGGTATGAAATCTACTTTCTTTTTAAGATCCCTGCTCAGATATTTACCACTTCTGGTGTTACCAATGCTCTCTGGCGTGACTTATGGTCAAGACCTTCTGCATAGCAGGCAATCAAGTTTTTATACTTACATATACAAGATAAATGACAGGGAGGCGGAGCAGATATACAAAAATAATCTGTGGGAGGTTGATCAAAAATTCTTCCATACACTTGTTGATTCTTTTCCCACTGACAGTGCATTTGTGAAAAACCTTCCCATTGGTCATTATCTGAGGGTCTATACTGAAAAGAACAGACTCAGGATTGACATAACCTCTGTGCAGGATTTCGATGTAATGATTTTAAACAACAACACAGATCTTGCTGTACAGGTATATAATCTAAAAGGGGAAATAATTCCGGATGCGGATGTGTCTGTCCGGCTAAAATCTATCCGCTTTGATAGTAAAACCCAATCCTATCTTGATAGAAAATCAAATCAAAAGGGATTATTGAAAGTAAATCATAATGGATTTACTGCATTCTATGATCTTAAAAGAGAGTATAATAATTCATCTATTAAAAGAACTGCAAGAAAAATAGTTTATGGCACCCCTGTCAAATATGTATGGTATCCGGTAAGGTATATTGTTTTTCTGCCAATTGACGGGGTAAGGTCAATATCTCATGGTTACCCTCAGGGGACAATACAGAGAACCTCCTGGTTTTTCAGGAAGTCATTTTATAAAATCATGTGTCTGTTTGATAATTCTTATTGTGATTACTACAGCACTGGCAGCAATTATAAAGGGTATATGGTTTTCAACAAACCAAAATATATGCCCCGCGATACAGTAAAGATAAAGGCATACATAGTTAATAAAAGCGGAAGAGCGGTAAAGGATGATGTTAAAGTCGTCTTAAAGGGTCCCCGAAAGCATGTTACCTTAACCACATTAATGCCGTATAAGCAAGGCGGATATTCTTATGAATTTTACCTGCATGATTCATTGAATTTGCTGCTTGACCAGAATTACAGAGTTTCATTTGAAAACAATAAGGAAAGGGAATATATCTCAGGGACATTCAAATATGAAGACTATGAGCTTAGAAGCATTCAATTAAAATTAATCGCTGATACAACAGAACATTTTCATGGTAAAAATGTAATTGTCAGGGTAAAAGGAACTGATGAAAATGGGCTGAATATACTTGATGGCAGACTTGAGGTCCTGGTTAAACCGGAGGAAGTTCAGAAATACTTTGGAAGTTATGTTTTTATCCCCGACACTCTCGCTTACTGGCAACTGGATCTTGAAAAAGAGAATGAAACAAGTATAACTGTCCCGGATTCAATTTTTCCGCGCGCCAATCTGTCCTATGACGTCGTGGTCACTCTTTTAAACAGCGATAATGAGACTGTCACAAAAACAGAACACTTAACCTATCTCTTTTCTAAATCGGAAATCCGTTACGACCTGAATAATGATTCGATAGAATTCTTTTATCAGAAAAATGGAGTCAGGAGTCCGGTCAGAGCAAGGATTCTGGGCATTGACAATTTTGGCAACGAAACTACAATTATGGAGGGGTGGCTGCCTCTGAAGACGGGAATAAACCCATATTATTCTGCTTATTGCGCAGATGGTGATTCTGTTAAAACAAAAGTGAGTTTATCAACTGAGCCTTCAATGCTGCAATGCTTTTCAGAAAGATCAAGGGACAGCATCCGGATTATGGTAAATAATCCAAGGAAACTTCCTTTCAGTTACTTCATTTACAAAAAGAACAGTGAGAAGGCAAGAGGACATTCTGATTCGTTGAATTTGCATATCCTCACTTCAGGCAAGGAGAACTATTTTCTGGCTATTCAGTACCTGTGGGGAGGAAAGTTGGTTGATGAGAATTATAAAATCCCATACCACGATAAAAAGCTTAACATTACGATTAACGAGCCAAAAATTGTCTATCCCTCTCAAACATCTGCCATCGAGATTTTAGTTACTGACCCGGAAGGAAATCCTGTCCCGGATGTTGACTTAACTGCATATTCAATTACCGGGAAATTTGACTACACTCCACCCTCATTGCCATATCTCGGAACTCAGAGGAAAAACAAGAGTATCATAAATAACTTTTCGATAAATGAACATCTATTTGATTATTTCCAGGGACTGAATCTTGATTATAACTACTGGCGATTATGGGCTGGCCTGGATACGATTGAATATTACAACTTTATCTATCCCGGGAACAAGATTTACAGGTTTCAATATGATACAGAAACAACCCAGTTTGCGCCATTTGTGATTTCAGGTGGTCAACCGGTACCAATTCATGTTATTTATGTAGACAGGAAGCCAATATACTTCAGCTGGTCAACAAATATCCAGCCCTATTCTTTCTCTGTTGACAGCGGCTACCATCATGTAAAGCTCAGGACAACCCAAAGAGATTTTGAGATTGACAGTGTATATTTCAACTATCACACTAAAACTATTTTAAGCCTCAGAGACAGCATTATCAATAAAAATGTACAAGTCAACAAGGTTAAACCTCTCTTGAGTGATTATGAGAAAGCTATTCTGTATAAATACATTTTCCCATACAGATATCAGTTTGGTGAATACTATGGTTACATAGAACAGAACAGCAGAGTATTTTTTCTGAAACCGGAGAAATCAGGCCCAAATTACAATCTGGCTGGTCCTGTTGATCCGACAGGCACAAAATTTCAGCTGGTGGATAGCTTTTCGGTAGGATTCACCCATGAACCTTTTTTTGAATATGATTTCGCGCCGGGATTATTGAAAATGAGAAACATTGATCCCAAATTCAGGTATCCCGGTTATTTGTATAATTATCCTGCTCGTGAAAGTATGGCCGACAAGGTTTTAAATGCAGAAGATATTAATAAGGGCTGGAATGACTACATCAATCAAAAGAGGTACTTAACTGCCAGGTATAACTACCCCGGGACAACATCCGCAGGAATGGGTACAATGAAAATCGATCTGCTGGCTGATGGTAACAAAACATCATTAAGGCCACTGAATATTTTATTATTCAGGTATGACGAAAGTGAGTTTCTGAGAATATACCCTGGAAGTGAATTTACATTTAATGACCTCGATAAGGGATATTACAAAGTTTTATTCTTTCTCCCCGGATCTGAGTATTCTGTTATTGATTCATTATTTGTTACCCCGAATGGACTTAATTACCATAGAATTGAATTGCCTGAAAAACATATTAAAGATGCATTTAGTACTTCGGTAAGTAAGATTATTGAGGAGAATATCTTTAAGCCTGTGTCAAACCCAATAAGGCAGGAGAGAGAAATAAAGCAAATCTATGACAGGTATCAGCAAGAGTTCCGTTTTACGGGTGCAGGGGATATTATTGAAGGCTACATCCACGATGAAGAAGGAAATCCAATACCCGGGGTTACTGTTTTAGTTAAAGGAACAACGTATGGCACAATCAGTAATCTCGATGGTTATTACTCACTGAATGTCCCGAGGGAAAAAAATACTCTTACATTCTCATTTATTGGCTATCAACAGGAAGAGATTGACATCTCGGATAAGAAAACCGTGAATGTTAATCTAACACCCGAAGTATTGAATCTTCAGGAGGTAGTTGTTATTGGTTATGGGGTCCGGGAAAAAAGCTCATTAACCGGATCTGTTTCAGTTGTTAATACAGCCGGAATACCTGGTGGTATGGAATCAGCCCTGACAGGCACTTTGGCAGGTAAGGTTGCCGGAGTTGAAATAACCAGGTCTGATGTTCCTGATAGTGTGGTCTCAATTCAAATCAGGGGAAGTGGCACGACGAATTTTAACGGAGAGCCACTATATGTTATTGATGGAATGGTTTTTACAGGAAATATTAATGAACTCGATACTGACCTGATAAAAGGGATTCAAATCCTGAAAGATTCTCAGGCTACAGCTATATATGGTGCACGTGGGGCTAATGGCGTTGTATTGATAAACACAGGGGGAATATTTCTTGCAACAAAATCTCCCGGACAGTTGGGAGCGGAGTATGATGAAGCCTTTTTGGAGGCTGCTTCACAATCAAGCTCCATCAGGAATAATTTTTCCGATTATGCCTTCTGGCAACCTGAACTGGTAACCGACAAAGAAGGAAAGGCCTCTTTTGAAGTCACATTTCCTGATGATGTGACAAGCTGGAAAACCTTTTACCTGGCCATGAACGGGAAAAAGCAATCCGGGCAGACAGAGGGTGTAATCAAGTCCTATAAACCTTTAATGGGTCAATTATCAGTTCCCGGATTTCTTGTTGCAGGTGACAGCACCCTCGCATTGGGGAAGGTTTTAAACTATACTCCCGACACTATTCCGTTAAGAACCAAATTCGAGATTGACGGTAACTTAATCTCCGTGAAGGAACAAAACTGCATAAGATCAATAATTGATACCCTTCCGATAGTTGCTTGTCCGGATGATTCTGTATCAGTAAAGTACTATCTTGAAAAAGATGATGGTTACTTTGACGGGGAGCACAAACACATCCCAATATTTCCGCCGGGATTGGAAGAGACTGCCGGTCAGTTTTTTGTACTTGACAGGGATACGACCATTAATGTCAGTTTCAGTCCGATTTCCGGGGATGCAAAAGTATATGCCAGAGCAGATGTCCTGGAGGTTCTTGAGGAAGAGATAATTAAATTGATTGCTTACCGGTATTCCTGCAATGAACAGCTCGCATCAAAACTGAAAGCTCTGTTATCAGAACAGATTATTTGCAAATTCAAGGATAAAGCCTTTAAAAAGTCAAATGAGGTAGAAAGAATCATCCGACTTTTAAACAGAAGCAAACAGGAAGATGAATTATGGGGCTGGTGGAAAAGTTCTAAAGAGTCAAGTCTCTGGATCAGTCTCCACGTTCTTGAAGCTTTGACAAAGGCAAGAGAAATGGGATACAGGGTTAATCTCAATGAAAATAAAATAGCTGATAATCTTCTATGGGAGATGTCAAGAACCAATCTTATACAAAGTAAATTAAGTGCCATCCAGATTTTAAAAACTCTGAACGCCACGGTCAACTATCCCGCTCTCATATCAGATGCAGAAAAATCCGGAGAACTAACTATGAATCAGTTGTTTCAATTGATCGAGTTAAAACAGATATGTGGAATTAAAGTCAGTCTGGATACTTTGAAATCGTTTAGGAAAGAGACAATGTTTGGGAATATTTACTTTGCCTCTGGTGAGGTCACATCAGGCTTGTTGACAAATAATGTTCAGAATGCAATTATTGCTTACAGGATTATCAGCCGCGATACCGCAGTCAATCATGACCGGACTCTTTTGAAAATAAGGAATTACTTTTTTGAGAACAGATCAACCGGGTTCTGGCTGAATACTTATGAATCATCGAAGATATTAGAAGCAATTCTTCCTGATTTGTTGACCTCCAAAGAACAGGTCATCAAACCAAAGCTGGTCATATCCGGAGCTATAGATAAAGAAACAGATGAATTCCCTTATGAAGTTACCGTATCGTCGGATGATACTCTTGAAATAACAAAATCCGGAGATTTCCCGGTTTATTTAACCGCTTACCAGAGATATTGGAATCCTGATCCACAGGAGAAAAAAACGGACTTTGAAATATCTACAAGCTTTATTGATACAGACAATAATGTATTAAAAGCCGGGAAGGAAGTAAAACTGAGAGTACAGCTTAAGGTTAGAAAGGATGCCGATTATGTTGTGGTCAATATTCCTCTTCCGGCCGGGTGTTCATATTTGAATAAATCAAAGAGTTCCCGTTGGGAGGTATACCGGGAATCGTTTAGAAATGAAACTGTAATATTCTGTGAAAAGCTCATGCCCGGCGATTATGAATTTACTATTGATCTGATGCCACGGTATACGGGAAAATACGCTTTAAATCCTGCAAAAGTGGAATTGATGTACTTTCCTACATTTAATGCCAATAATAGTTTCAGAAATGTTACGATTGAATAGCAGAACCGTTTTGCGGCTTACGTGCAAAAAGAGAGGCTGCCCCTGTGAGACAGCCTCCTATGGAATTTTGATAAAGAGATCAGTCTGACTATTGACATTTGAGGTTTGTCCTCTGTGCCTTTGCTGCCTCTTCAAACTGACCGTAGAGTGCATTTTTAAATGACTCGCATGCAGCAGAAGTTTCACCTTTACCCACCTGTGCAACGGCGAGCTGATAATAGAACATCGCCTTGGCTTCTGCATCACCTGTCTCCATGTCCAGTCCTTTCTGTGCATACCCGGCACCTTCGTTGAAGCTGTTTTTCTTGTTATAGACATCGGCAAAGAAGTAGCACAAGATCTTGTCCTCGCCATACTTGGCTGCCCTGTTCAGAAGAGCCAGCGCTTCATCAAGATCGTTGGCACTGTTGGCTTTTGATCCTGCTGCGCGGAAATATTCAAGTGCAGAGCCTTTAGCCTGTTCGGCCTTGTCAGCATCCTTTCCGGGATCAAGTTTTGACAGGAACAGGTCGATGGTCTGCTCGAAGAGATCAGCCTCATCACGGTTCTTATAGATAAGAGACTTGTTGTATATAGAGGCAATGTGATCAGGATTCAGCGTCAGCACGCTGTCAAATGCGAGAAGTGCATTGTCATAGTCATTGGCAGAGAAGAATTCAGTTGCCATCATGTAGTAACCGTTGACAAGTATCTTTTGTGAATTATTCCCATGGGTTTTACTTCCGTACTTTTCAGCCATGGCACCTGCAAGTTTCGAGGCTGCAATTATCTCGGCAACAGGTTTCTTTTCGTTGTAGGCTGTGGCGGCAAGCTTGTAGTAGAGTCCGGGGAGTACCTGTATAACCTTCTGTTTAAGATCATCGACAGATTCGCCCACCTGGTCGGACATTTCAATCACCTTCTCAAAAGCAGTTATGGCTGCCGGAACATCAGTCTGGATCGCCTTGGCGCCCTCGTTGTAAACTGCAATAACCTCATTACGATCCTGCGCGTTGAGACCGGAGGCGAAAAACGCTGAAAAAGCAAGCACACAAGCTATTGTACATAAAAACTTCATCTTCATTTTCTGGTTATTTTAAGAATTATAAAAAAAGTTCTTTATCAGCCCGTAAATATAGAAAATATGATCAATAATTCAGGCATCCGCAAAACTCATAACAAAAAAAGGGCCATAAAGATTGAAATGCACTGATTGCAGTATAAAACCGGTCATGCGAAGAAGCAGTCTGAACTCGTTGTTTAATACAGATCCGTAATAAAATGTATTTTTAAATCTCTCAATAATGTGCATCAATATGGGAGAAGAAAAATGACATTCCCGAACTTTAAGACAGGTAGTTATGGAGAAACCGTTCATACTTGCCAGGATACCTCAGGTTTTATTCAGAAGCGGTGTAATCTGTGAGTTGCCGGCTATTGTTGAAGGCTATGGCAAAAACATTGTTCTGGTCACCGGGGCAGGGTCATTTATGTCATCCGGCCGTGCTGAACGCCTCCTCGGGCAGTTCAGGGCCAGGGGAATTAAAGTCCGGCATGTAACTGTTGCCGGGGAGCCGTCGCCCGGGGTGGTTGATGAGGCTGTCAGCCGGTTGAAGGGAGCCGGTATCTCACTTGTCGTGAGCATAGGCGGGGGCAGCGTCATGGATGCCGGGAAAGCCATATCGGCCATGCTGACAACAGACGGGTCAGTGACTGATTACCTTGAGGTGGTTGGCAGCAGGGAACACCCCGGAACAAAAGTGCCGTTCATTGCTGTTCCAACAACTTCGGGTACCGGCAGTGAGGCCACGAAGAATGCGGTAATTTCGCGGGTGGGGAAGGAGGGCTTCAAGCGATCACTGCGTCATGACAATTTTGTGCCTGACCTGGCAATCATTGATACGGAGCTTACACTTGAATGTCCGCCCGATATAACTGCCGCTGCAGGGATGGATTGCTTTACACAGCTTACGGAGGCTTTTCTGTCTGACAAGGGCAGCCCAATAACTGATGCCCTTGCCATTGAAGGGCTGAAGGCCGTCAGCAGGTCGCTCCTGAGATCATTCACAAACGGTGATGATAAAGAAGCAAGATCCGACATGTCATTTGCAGCCCTCATGTCAGGCATCTGCCTTGCCAATGCAGGGCTTGGGGCAGTTCACGGACTGGCAGGTACAATAGGAGCATTGTATGATATCCCTCATGGCGTTGTCTGCGGCACACTGATGGCTCCGGCAAATGAGGTGAATGTGCGGGAACTGCGGAGAGTGAGCAGATCGGGGGCCGTCACGGACAGGTATTCCGCCGCGGTCACCTCTGCCGTCCTCGGGAAATATGCAACCCTGGGCAGGATTTTTGCTGACGCTACCGGGAAAAATGACAACTATTATATCGACTTCTTCACAGATTGCTTAAATGCACTCTCTTACCGCCTCAGAATGCCGAAACTGAGCCGTTACGGACTGGTGCATGATGACCTGGCGGCAATATGTTCACTATCTGATGTGAAAAACAATCCTGTCTGCCTGTCAGAGGAACAGATGCTGGAGATTCTCATGAGCAGAATCTGAAATCCGGAGGTCACGCCACAGAATCAGTCATGAAGATAAGCCTTGTATCATTGCTTTAAAATTTTCTTCAGGTTCAGATAAAAAATCCCGCTACAATCGGTTTTAAACTGATAATTTTGATCTCTTGATTTAGTCCGGCCGATACCCGGACAGAGGTATACGACAATAATCAGAACTGCTGGTGCAGCCTGAGGTTAACATGAAAGGCGAAGGCAAACAGGATTCCGTGTCCGGAAAGGAATTGCACGGATCAAAGATATTCGGGTTCGAGAGAAATATTCTCTTTACCGGTCTGACCAGTTTTCTTACGGACACATCTGTCAAGATGATTTATTCGGTCATGCCGATGTTTCTGATGTCTATTGGCGCCTCCAAGGCAAGTCTGGGACTGATAGAAGGCGTTGCCGAGAGCACGGCTTCTCTTATCAAGGCACTGTCTGGTTTCTGGAGTGACAGGATAGGCAGGAACAAACCATTTATGCTGATCGGCTACGCCATCTCCGCAATAGTTCTTCCACTGTATGCCTTCGTCATATCACCGATGCAGGTTCTGTTTCTCAGGTTTACAGAGAGAATTGGTAAGGGCATTCGTACGGCTCCCCGTGACAGTCTTATTGCTGCTTCGGTCACAAATAATGAGACAGGCAAAGGATTTGGTCTGCAGAAGGCGATGGACAACAGCGGAGCCATCGCAGGCCCGCTCATGGCATTTGCTCTTCTCAGCCTGTTCCCGGACAATTACCGGCTCATATTCCTGATTGCCGGGATACCAGCCATCGCCGGGATTTTCGTCATAATATTCGGGATAAAAGAGGTAAAAAAGAATAAGAGTGAGCTTTTGCAGAAGTTCCGCTTCACGGATTATCCGAAACGGTACTGGTTCTTTCTTGCCATCATCTTTGTTTTTACCCTCGGGAACTCGACTGATGCATTGCTGCTCGTCAAAGCCAATGAGGCGGGGATAAAGGTAGCTTTCATACCATTGGTCTATCTTATAACCAGTCTCGTGTCAGTTATTGCTGCCATACCTGCCGGAACGCTGTCCGACAGGATCGGTAAAGAGAAGCTGCTTGTGGCGGGGTTCCTGATCTATGCTGTGGTATATCTCTTTTTTGGCCTGAATGTGGGTGAGGGCGCTCTTTTTGTGCTCTTTGCACTTTACGGATTGTATTCGGCAGCTACTGACGGCATACAGAAGGCCTTTGTGGCTGATGTGACAGATGCCAACAAGAAAGGGACAGCTCTTGGCATTTACAATGCCCTGCTCGGGATCACCCTCCTGCCAGCCAGCCTAATAGCGGGTATTCTGTATGACAGGGTCAATTCATCAATCCCCTTCCTGTTCGGAGCTGCCATGGCATTGCTGGCCACAATCATGATGGCGGTCTACATGATAACGGGCAGAAAGCAACCGGCAAAAGGCAGCAGAGGATAATATCTATTGCATATATTCATTGAAACAGGTTCCGGGAGCGCCATACCGCAAGGCTTGCAGGAGTGTCAGCCCGAAATCCTCTCAGGAGTGTCATACCGCAAGGCTTTCAGGAGTGTCAGCCCGCCAGCCTTTCAGTAGCGTCATACGGCAAAGCTTTCAGGATATCCTTATTTGGCAATCGGTCCGGCGGGCACTTTCCCGATCTTATGTTCACGCTTTGTAGTGAAGCCGAAGAACCATATCAGTGAAAGTGAAATGATGATCATCCCGGTAACGGTCACCCAGTCGGGTTTTTCTCCCGGGACTATTATCCAGCTCAGGATTGCGCCGAAGACCGGAATTATGAATTTCCAGAGGTTCAGCTCGCTGACCCTGACCCCGGGACGCTTGAGAAGTACATACCATTTGGAGAAGGTAAATGCTGACATGAAGGAAAGCCATATCAGAACCAGCCAGTAATTCAGCGGGAAGTCAGGTTTTAAAGGCACATCCTCAAATCCGAATGAGAGGAAGAACATGATAAGACCGCCGGTAAGGAGAGAGAATGAGCTCAGCACCAGCGGATTCATGTTTTTGCCTTTCTTTGAGATAAGGACGTTGCTTGTGGCTGTTGAAATACTGGCGATAAAGATCATTATTACTCCCGCTATCTCGCCCGGCATGCCGAAATGGAACTCCATGCGTCCGGCGCTGACGAGTACAATTCCGGCCAGACCAAGAATAATGGTTATTATCTTTGCGCGTGTGAACCGCTCCTCCCTGATCATTATCCGTGATACTATTGCTGTCACAAAGGGCTGCGATCCTACAATAACCGCACCCAGGGCGCCTGGCACGCGATCCATGCCCAGATAAAACAGGGTATAGTTGATGAGCGTCTGCAGTATGGTAACCCATATAGCCAGACTGCTGTTGGCCCTGATCATCCTGATGTATTCCCGGGGCTTTACCGTGAACGGAAGGATCATGAGGCCCGCAAGAGCGAACCTGGTTCCTGCGAAGTGAACAGGTGTGGAATATTGCAGTCCTATCTTAATAAATGGATAAGCGGTTGACCACATCAGGCATGTAATGATTGCCCAGATGATGGTGTTGGTACGTCGGTCAGTCATCCGGATCAGATAAAAATGCAAATATCGCTTTTTCCCTTCTTACTTTTTATTCCAGTCCGGTGGTTTTATTCCAAGCAGGTTTTCAACAAAGAAATCCATCCTGCGGCGTTCGCCATAGACGCCACCGGTGCTGTGCTGCATGCCTGGCACCAGCAGGTAGTCAAAGTCCTTTCCTGCCTTTATAAGGGCGTTGACAAGCTGCGTGGTTGAAGCAGGGTCAACGTTATTGTCCATCTCGCCATTGATCAGCAGCAGTTTCCCTTGCAGCAGGTGCGCGTTCTCAACATTCGACGACTCGATGTAGCTCTGGTCAACCGGCCATCCCATCCACAGTTCATTCCACCATATCTTGTCCATCCTGTTGTCATGACAACCGCATGATGAAACTGCCACATCATAGAATTCAGGGTGGAAGAGGAGGGCTCCGGTTGAGTTTTGTCCGCCTGCCGAAGTTCCGTATATACCCACCCGGTCAATATCAATGTATGGGTATTTGTCTGCTGCGGCTTTCATCCAGAGTATCCTGTCAGGGAAACCGGCATCCTTTATGTTCTTCCATGCCACATCGTGAAACTTTTTCGACCTGTTGGATGTTCCCATGCCATCTATCTGCACCACGATGAAACCCAGTTCAGCCAGTGAGTTCATGTTGCTGTGCGTTGTGCGGAACGATTTGGGCACGAAGCTGCTGTGAGGCCCGGCATAAATATTCTCGATAACCGGGTATTTCCGAGACGGATCGAAGTTAAGCGGCCTGATAATTATTCCCCAGATGTCTGTTATCCCATCACGCCCTTTGGCGGTGAACACCTCAGGGTATTGCCATCCTGTGGCCATCAGATCCTTTACATCAGCTTCGGCCAGTTTCATCACCTCGCTGCCGTCAGCCGTGCTGCGCACCACTGAGACAGGAGGCATGTCAACCCGTGACCAGGTGTCAACAAAATAGTTTCCGTTTTCTGAGAAAAGAGCCTCATGGTTCCCGTCAGCAGGGGTGAGATGGGTCAGTCCCGTACCGTCAAACCCGATCCGGTAATAATGAATCAGATATGGGTCTCCCTTCTCGCGACCTGAAGCCGTAAAGATTATGCTGCGCTCCTTCACGTCAACACTGACCACTCTGCGCACAGGCCATTCTCCCTTCGTGATCTGGTTCTTCACCCTGCCGGTATTGCCGTCATAGAGCCACAGATGGTTCCATCCGTCGCGCTCTGAAGCCCAGATTATTTCACCGGTTTCCTTAACGTCATACCTGTAGCGTTTCCCGCTGTAATCAATGAAGGTGGGCGACTGTTCATCAATGATCACGCTCATTTCCCCGGTAGTTGCATCAATCTTCATCACCCTGTAGACCTGGTGTCCGCGTTTGTTGTATTCAAAAGTGAGGAAGTTGCCGGAAGAGTCCCATCGGTAATCTCTGAGATTGTACTGGTTGAGGATCATTGACTCATCAACGGCGATGTGCTTCTTTCCGGCAACATCAAATATCTGCGGGACGAACTGGGGAACGGCATCGCCTGGCTTGGGATATTCCCGGGTATAGTATTTCGGCTGGATCTGGTCTTCGGGTGACGACTCCACATATGAAATCATGTGTTTTTCGGCAGGGACAACCAGGTTTGCCATTATTTTTTTCGAATCAGGCGACCAGTAAACCGATGCCGAGTAGTATTTGCCTATCCCGCCGTCATGGCTCAACTGGTACTCTTTCTTGTCCTTCAGCACCCTTATCCAGAGGTTGTAATCACGAATGAATGCCGTCATGCTTTTGTCGGGCGATGTGTCAGGCCTTCCGATCAGTTCATTGCGGAAGCCCCACGGCCACCTTTCCTCTCCGCCCCATGCAGAAGGTCTTCTGGTTTCACGCTCCCTGGTGACGGTATATTTTTTCAGGTCGCATTTGTACATCGCTCCGGAATACTCAAAGGTCACAGACTTCAGATCATCAGCCATTACCAGGTTCCTTATCGGGAGATCGGCTGCCCTGACTGTGTCACGGGTGATCTTTCCAAGGGCATCAGCCAGCCTCGCGGCATCAAATGCCTTTTTACTTGTTTTTTTCAGAATATCAGCAAGGATATAATCCTTCCCTTCCGGGGTTCTGTCCTCAAAGACCAGCATATTGGTCTTGCCTACCCAGACAGGCCTGATGTCACTGTGCCATACCTTTCCGGCAAGCTGTCTGTCAATATTGTTAGCCCTCTCATAATCCTTTTCGGTTCCCTGCGCACTGCCCTGATGACTTAGCGTGGCGGCGAACAGAAAAGACAAAAAAACACAGATAAAAGTTCTCTTCATTGCCTGACTGGTTTATTTTTATGCATAGTTAAGATAAAATGCGTGTATTCTGAACACTTCCCGATTGATTTATGGTTTACTTTACCATGTTTTCACATTTTTTAAATGTTCCTGTATTAAGGAAGGAGAGAGGTTATGGTTATTGAGGATTTTTTAGCACGGCAGCTGCGGGAAGCAGGAGTAAGGAGGTTTTTCGGGGTGCCGGGCGGACCCTCCATACCGTATCTGGAGGCCTTCAGGAAGGCTGGTATAGAGTTTATCCTTGCCAGTCATGAAGCATCGGCTGCGGTAATGGCAGATGTCACGGCCAGGCTTACCGGTGTCACGGGTGTGTGCCATGCCACCTTTGGTCCGGGAGCAGTAAATCTTGCATCGGGGGTGGGCGGGGCATTGCTTGACCGTTCCCCGCTGATTGCCCTGACCACTGAGATGTCTGAGGCATGGCTGGGTCGTACGTCCCAGATGAATATCGATCATCAGGTTCTGTTTCGTCCGCTGACAAAGGAGACCTTCAGGCTCAATGCTGATAATGCACGGGAGATTATCAGCCGCGCTCTTGAACTGGCAAATGAAGAGTACCCCGGACCTGTGCATATGGGGTTGCCCTCTGACCTGGCAGGCAGTGTTGCCGGACCGTATACAGGCGCTTCAGGGTCTGCGGGAATTTCAGGGATAGATTCCACAGCAGGAGTCAGCGGAGCCGGGGTGGAAACTCCATGGCATGCTTCTGCGGGTGGAGGCAGCGGGAGCGGGGCCGGAATTTCAAGGCATACTTCTGTACCGGGAGCCAGTGGGGCCAGGGTCCGAATTTCAGGGCATGCTTCCACGGGAGAAGATAACCGGGCCAGGGCGGGAGACCTGATAGCTTCATCGCGAAGGCCCCTGATTGCCGTCGGCCTGACTGCCATGAGAACGGTTGCCGGCCGTTCGCTGGTAAGATTTCTCGAAGAGCACAAAGTTCCGGTAGTGGTGACACCAATGGCAAAGGGAGTTATCACTCATGATCATCAATCCTTTGCCGGAGTCCTGTTCCATGCGCTCAGTGACCGGCTTGCAGGGCTGATAAGGGCAGCCGACCTGGTTATCGGTCTGGGTTATGATCCGGTGGAGTATAATTACGAATCATGGCTTCCGGAGGTGCCTCTGGTCCATTTTGACACAAAGCCTTCAGACCTGCGGATCAGCGGAGCAATTGAGGTTGTGTCAGCCCCGGAGGAGTGGTTCATGGTATTGTCGTCCCTGGGAAGCTCTGACGAGATGATGGCCCTGGCAGCCCGGACAAGGGATGAGATACGGACATCCCTTAAAAGGGCAGGGAGTGGATTGAATCCTGTTACTGCCCTGTCGTTGCTGCGTGAACTCCTTCCTTCGGATACCACTGTGACGGCAGATGTGGGATCACACCTCCACCTGGCAGGCCAGATGTGGGATCTGCAGCGCGGAAAGCTGATAATGACAAACGGATGGTCATCGATGGGATTCGGGCTTCCTGCCGCTGTTGCGGCTGCCCTGGCAGGCGGCGGCGGGCCTGTAGTGTGCGTGACAGGTGATGGCGGGTTTGCGATGTCTGCCGGTGAGATTATGACGGCACGCCGGCTGGGACTGAAAATTATCGTAGTCGTCTTCAGTGACGGGGAACTCAACCTTATCAAGGTCAAACAGTCATGGAAGAGCCTGAGCCCGTATGGCATACATGTTCATGACGGCTCTCTCTTCGGAGCTGACAGATTCCTGGGAGTTGATGTGCAGTATGTCACTGACCTCTCCGGAATGCGTTCAGCGCTTAAACGTGCCCTTGCCTCCGGGGGCTGTGAAATCATCGAGGCCGCCATCAATCCGTCAGTATATGATGATCTTATCGTAAAAAGCTGAGATACCGGTTATTCCTCTTCTTTTTTAGCAGCAGGTTTTTTTGTTTTGGTTGCAGCCTTTGAGGGTTTTTCAGCAGTGGTTCCTGCCTCCTTTTCACTCTTCTTAGCTGCAGGTTTCGTGGCTGCCTTTGCAACTGTCGCGGGCCTGGCTGTTCTGGCAGGTTTTACTTCCTCTGCCTCCGGTGTTATTGCCGGAGTTGCTTTCACTGTCTCCTTCGGAGATGGTGTAACAAAACTCTTACTGACTTTCCTGCGACGGCGGACGCCAAAGGATCCTTTTATAATCTTCCCTCTCTTTGATTTTCTGTCACCTTTGCCCATATTCTTTGAAATATTTAATTGTTAACACAAAATTGCGCAAACAACAAAATTAGTAAAATTTACTCCCCGGACATCACATTCTGTTAATAAAAAGGATGAGTATACGGAGAGGGTAGCCGGCCGATTTATTAAATTTGCTGATATGAGAACCAGAAAGCTATGGATTTACTCTCCGGCTCTCTCCCCCCGGCTTGAGTATGTGGCAGGTGTGATCTTCAGCACCGTTCTGGGTATAAAATATGAGATAACAACTGACAGGAGGAAGATAGGCAGCAAACCTGCCATAATCTACTCCAATGAAAAGGTCAAGAATCAGTTTGTTATCCGTCCGGCGGGGCTCCTTGGTGAGACAGGTGTCGGCAATGTCAGTCCGGAGGTGTCATTTATCGGAGAGATGCCGCTCTTTTTTGAAACTGAAGGGGGAAGCATCCCGTTTGATCTTTTTTCTGCTGTATTCTACATGCTGTCGAGGTATGAGGAATACCTCCCTTTTTCGCCTGATGCCCACGGGAGGTTTCCGGGTGCCGCATCGCTGGCCGCCAGGGGAGGATTCCTGAGGATTCCTGTCGTTGAGATATGGTCGAAATACCTGGCGATTGAACTGATAAGACGGTATCCGGTCCTTACAATAAGGTCCAATGAGTACAGTGCCCTGGTTACTGTGGATGTAGACCAGCCTTTTGCATACCGCAGCAGGGGATTTCTCAGGAGCATGGGTGGTCTGGTGAAAGGGCTTGCCGGCGTTGGAGCCAGGCCTGCTGACCGGATCAGAACCATGGCCGGAGAGGTGCCGGATCCGTATGACAGCTTCGGATACATTGAAGAGAAGCTGAAGGAGAGCCAATCCGAAGCCCTCTTTTTCTTTCCCACGGGTGACCGGGGTGAGCATGACCATAATCCTTCCTTCCGTGATCGCGATTACGGCGAAATTATACGCAGGTATGACCGGATATATGGCAGCGGCCTTCATTCATCGTACAGGTCTGCTGGCAGGATCAGGACACTGAAGACGGAAGCGGAACGCTACAGCTCCATTACCGGGCATCTGCCCGTGAAGGTACGCCAGCACTGGCTGTTGCTGAAGATGCCGGACACATACCGTGACTTCAGTGAGGCAGGCATGACGCATGACTATACAATGGGTTATCATGATGAGCCGGGTTTCAGGGCAGGCATCGCCCGGCCCTTCCCCTTCTATGATCTTGCCACGGAGAGGGCAACCGGCCTTACTGTGGTTCCATTTCAGGTGATGGATGTGACCCTCAGGAAATATATGCATCTTCAGCCTGAAGCTGCCCTGGAGGTTATCAGGACTCTCATAGCCGCAACCAGGGATGCAGGCGGCCTGTTTGTTTCAATATGGCACAACACCTCCCTGAATGAATGCAATGGCTGGGAGGGCTGGCGAGCTCTGTTTGAGGAGATGCTGTTAATGCAGAAGGCATGATCAGACATCTGAAACACAATGAGATAGACCGTGGGCGGTGGGATGCATGCCTGAATGAGACCCCGGCGGTCAAACCTTATGCCATGTCATGGTACCTGGATAGAATTTCACCGGGGTGGGAGGCACTTGTAGAGGATGATTATCACGCGCTTTTTCCTCTTCCGTGCCACAGGAAACTGGGGATCAGCTACCTCGCCACACCGTTGTTCCTGCAGCAACTGGGGCTCTTCACCGCGGAGGGTGACCGGAAACGGATGGCTGAGGAGTTCATCTCGTTCATGCAGGGCTTCTACATGCTGGTTGACCTCTGCATAGGGCAGGAGGCTGCAGTGCCGGGCTACACTCTTACACCCAGGTACAATTATGAGCTGAAGCTCGATGATCCCTATGAAAAGCTGTGGTTCAACTATATGACCGACTGCCGGAGGAACATCAACATTGCACGCCGCTATCCACAGGAAATAGTTGAGAATCCCACCCCCGAAGAGCTGATTGCGCTCTTTCGTGCCAATACTGCCAGACGGGCCGGGGTGACAAGGAATTCGCCATACCTGAGACTTCAGGCCCTGATGAAGCATTGCACCTCATCCGGACTCGGAAGGATTCTGGGTGTGAGATCGCCCAGGGGAAAACTCCTGTGGGGAATGTTCGTGATTGAAACACCCGGGCGCACAACGATGCTTTTTACGGCGGGGAGCAGGAAAAGCCGCGAACTGCGCACATCCTACCTCGTCATAGATCACCTGATCAGGAGTTATGCGGGCACCGGACAGATCATCGATTTTGCAGGCTCGTCAATTCCGTCGATAGCCATCTTCATGAGATCATTCGGAGGTGACAAAACAACATACTGGAGGCTGTACCGCAACAATCTCCCATGGCCCGTGAAGCTTCTGAAATGATCAGAAGAGGAGTTCTATTACCTGATCATCCTGATCTGTCTCTGACAGCTTGCCGTTTTCGCACCGGAAGGTCCTTCCGGGGAATTTCCTGACCAGTGAGTGCTTGTGGGTTGACATGATAACGGCCCGGCCGGTATTGCTGATATTCTTCAGCAGGACATGTATCTCCTCTGATGTTTCCGGATCAAGGTTGCCGGTCGGTTCATCGGCCAGGATTATCTCAGGATCATTCAGCAGGGCACGTGCAATGACTACCCTCTGCTGTTCGCCGCCTGAGAGCTGGTGAGGCATTTTGAATCCCTTGTTCTGCAGCCCGACCTTCTCAAGCACCTCTTTTATCCGTTCTTCAACCGCAATCTTGTTGTTCCATCCCGTTGCCCTGAGGGCAAACTCCAGGTTGTCATGCACTGACCTGTCGGTCAGGAGCTGGAAATCCTGGAACACTATCCCGAGTTTTCTTCTCAGCATAGGTATCTCCCTCTTTTTTATCGTGTGGAGGCTGAACCCTGCCACCCATCCTTCGCCTTCGGCGAGAGGAAGCTGTGCATTGAGGGTGCGGATAAGCGAAGTTTTGCCGCTTCCCACCCTGCCCACCAGGTAGACAAATTCACCTTTTTCGACCTTCAGGTTCACATCACTGAGGACGAGGTGATCCTGCTGCATTATCGAACAGCTTTTCAATTCGATGATTGTGTCGAGAGGGGTGATCTCTTCCATTCGGAACAGTTTTTGTGCAAATTAAAAAAGAATTAACAATAAGCACTCTCTGTGTTGATAAAATGCAGGTTAAGGAAGATTCCGCAAGGCATTATAATTGTATTTTTACGACTGATAAAACTGCGCCGAAAAGTCCGCGCAATATATTGAATATAAATCAATTAACTACAGGGGTAACCTGCAGGTGATTGTTATTTGAGACAGTTTGAGAAAAGGATAAAGTTATGAACAGGAAGATACTGACGGTAGTTATGGTCTCACTCATTGCAGCAGGGTCAGCGGTAAAGGGGCAGGTCTCCTTTTCAGGGGATGAGATGACCTCGCTGCTGAACAACGGGTATGAGATGTTTGCAAAAGCCAAGTATGCCACGGCTATAGGGTTGTTTGACAAATGGCTTGAGAACGGGCATAACGGGACCAAACTACAGAGGGCAGATGCGGAGTATCATGCTGCGCTGGCCTCGATGAGGCTGATGGCACCTGATGCCGAGTTCAGGATGCAGCGGTTCATCAATGCCAATCAGGAGAGCCCGATGCTCAACCAGGCACGGTTTGAATCGGGCCGCTATTGTTACCAGCAGCGTAATTACAGCTGTGCCATTGAGTGGTTTGAACAGACAGACCGCATCCAGCTGAATGAGAAGGAGTATGCCGAGTATCTTTTCAAGCTGGGGTACTCGCAGTACCGGAGGGGTGACACCAGGAAGGCACAGATGCTCTTTGCCGAACTGATGGAAACAGAGACCGATTATACCGCGCCGGCAACTTATTACCACGCCGCAATTGCCTATGAAAACGGATTCTTTGGTACAGCCCTGGAAGGCTTTGAAAAACTGCAGGGTGATGAAACATTCGGAAGCATTGTCCCATTTTACATTACCCAGATCTATTACCTCGACAAGAACTACGATGGTATACTTGAGATAGCGCCTGCACTTATTGACCAGGCAGGGAAGAAAAGGGAGACCGAGCTTTACCGGTTCATCGGTGACGCATATTTTCAGAAAGGCAATTACAGTGAAGCCATCCCTTACCTTGAAAAATTCATCAGGGAGACAAAGCTCAGTGACCGCAATGACAAATACGAGCTGGCATACTGTTACTATCAGACCGGGGCCATTGGTCAGGCAACGAAGCTTTTCAACGAAGTGGTTGGCCGCAGTGATATCCTGACGCAGAACGCCTATTACATGCTGGGCTCGTGCTATCTTCAGGCAGGCGACAAGAAAAAGGCGCAGATGGCTTTCTCGGCTGCCTCAAAGATGAACTTCGATGCGGATGTACAGGAGGAGGCGCTGTTCAACTTCGCAAAACTGGCTTATGAGAATTCATACGCTCCCTTTGGCGAGGGTATAGATGCACTGCATGACTACATTCGCACCTATCCCAACTCAGAACATGTGTCAGAGGCCTATGACTACCTGATATCGGCCTATATGAGGCTGAAGAATTACCAGGCTGCACTGAACTCGCTTGAGAAGATAAGCAGCAAGGATGACCGCCTGAAGGAGGCCTACCAGAAGGTGGCCTATTTCCGTGGCATAGAGCAGTTCCGCAACAGGCAGTATGCCGAAGCGGTATCAATGTTCGACAGGTCACTCACCTACAGGGAGAAGAACCCTGACCTTTATGCCCGCGCCCTCTACTGGAGAGGTGAGTCGAACTATCGTCTCGGTAACAATAGTGCAGCGGTCAGTGACTGGGAGAACTTCAGGAAGCTGCCTGCCGCAGCATCAATGGATGAGTATGAGCTGACTGACTACAACCTTGGGTACGTATGGTATAATTCAGGAGAGTATGCGAAAGCGCTGCCGCATTTCATGGCATATATCAACAGGGCCGATCAGCGTGAGAGTCCTGACATGGTTATTGATGCCCGCAACCGGATAGCCGACTGCTACTATATCAGGGCTGATTACCCGTCGGCCATATTGCACTATGACAAGGTGATTGACTACGGCAGGGTGGATGCTGACTATGCAATGTTCCAGAAGGGATTTGCCCAGGGTCTGAACAATAATAACGCGGGCAAGATCACCACCCTCACGGGCCTGATTACAAAGTATCCGAAATCAACCTATGTGCCGAACGCGCTGTTTGAAAGGGGAAGGGCGTATGTTGCCACAGACCAGCCTGCGCGTGGAGAAGCCGACTTTACGAATATCATTGCCTGGTACACCGGGAGCCAGTTTGTTCCCCCTGCCATGGTGCAGCTCGGGCTAATCTACTACAATGCGGGGGAGAATGAAAAGGCTGTTGCCCAGTTCAAGAAGGTGATAGAGAATTACCGGAACACCCCGGAGGCCCGGAACGCTGTCAACGGTCTCAGGAATGCCTATTCTGACATGGACGATGTCGAGTCGTTCTTTGCATACATGAAAAATGTCGAGGGGCTTGGAGACATAGAGGCTTCCACGCGCGACTCCATGCTGTACATCTCCGGGGAAAACCAGTACATAAAGGGTAACTGCGAGAGATCATCAGAGATCTTCAGAAACTACCTGAAGGAGTTCCCGTCAGGCAGCTTTGCCACCAATGCAAGGTTCTACCTGGCTGACTGCCTTAACAGGTCGGGCAAGGTTGACGAGGCGCTTGACCTCTATCTCAGGGTGATCAGTGTGGGGAACAACCAGTTTATGGAGCAGTCATTGCTCGGCGCAGCATCCATCAGCTTCGGGAAGAAGGATTACAGAGGTGCATGGTCACTTTACGAACGGCTGGGCAGGGAGGCTTCAAGCCCGGAGAACAGACTGTACGCCTATCTTGGAATGATGCGTTCAGCGTCGGCTCTCGGGGATGATGAGAGGGTCATTGCCTCGGCAGACCTGGTGCTCGCTTCGGAGAAGCTGACGGAGGATCTGGCAAGGGAGGCCACTTTCCTGACGGCGAAGGCCAACCAGAGACTGGGCAATAATGAAGATGCACTTGATGACTATCGCCGTGTGGCCCGGGAAGTTGCCACTGCCTACGGGGCGGAGTCGAAGTATCGTGTGGCTGAGCTGCTGTGGATTGCAGGAGACATCGATGGTGCAGAGAAGGAGGCTAACCAGTTTGTCGACATGAGTTCACCTCATGTATACTGGACCGGGAAAACCTTCCTGCTGCTGTCAGACATAGCCGTAAGGAAGGGAGACACCTTTCAGGCTAAGGCAACACTGCAGAGCCTGATTGATTACTATACTGTCAGTGATGACGGCATAATTGAAGAGGCCAGGGCCAGGCTTGCAGCCCTGACAGCCGCACAGCCTTCAGGAGCCGGAACTGCTAACTGAATAAGATGGTACCGAACAACCAGATGATGAAGAAGATGAAAGGAAAATACTATATCATGGCAGTTGTCATGCTGATCACGGCGACAGCTGCCGCGCAGACAGAGGATGAGAACATAAAGAGAACGGTAACTCTTTACAACCCGTATAAGCCCACACTGCATGAGGCTGTCAAAAGGACTCTCCTCCCTTCGGATGATGATACCACTACGGTTGACATACGGTTCAGCTACGACTTTACCCCTGGTTCATTCGTTCCCGAATACGAGATCAGCCCCATAAAGTCAGCGGTGCTCTCACCGGAGCCTCTGCCGGATCTGAAGAAGGGTTATGTAAGCCTCGGTCTTGGCAACTATCTCTCCCCTTTTGTTGAGGTGAGTATCTCTAACGGCAGGTCGAACACGGGCGCTGTCGGGCTCTTCACCAGGACCTACGGGTCGGCAGGCAGGATAGAGCTGGAGAATGACAGGAAGGTCTATGCAGGATTCCTGGACAACCAGGCGCTGCTGTATGGCAAGAAGTATTTCAGGAGGAGCAGGCTTGACAGTGATATTGACTTCAGGCATATGACACGCCACGCCTACGGCTACAATCCTGATGTCGACGGTTATGACCCTGACAAGAAGGATATCAGGTCACTCTACTATGATGTTACGGGGAAAGTCAGGTACTTCACAATGGAGCCTGATTCAAGTGATCTGAACTGGGATGCCTCGCTGAAGTACAACTTTTTCACCAGACAGGGGGAAGGGCAGCAGCATAACCCGGGACTCTCAGTCAGTGCGGGAACGAATATGTTCGGGCTTTATGCCGGTGTTGACGCCGGTTATGACATGTATATCTTTTCGAAGGCTCTGGATACAAAGTCAAGGCATCTTGTTACCCTCGCTCCGTACATCACAAAAGGCAATGACGAGTGGAGGTTCAGGTTCGGGCTGAAGGTGGCTGCCGATGCAAAGGAAAACCATGATCCCTTTGTGGGAGGTGTTCGCAAGCTTTACATGTTTTTCTATCCTGATGCCATGTTCACCTTCAGGATCATTCCCAAATACCTCAGGTTCACTGCTGCCATTGACGGTTTCATGGAAAACAACCAGGCCCGGAATACCGCTTATGTCAATCCATGGATGCTTCCGGGTGATACCCTGTATAATCTGCGCAGCACGGACAATGAGCTGAGGATATCCGCGGGGCTTTCAGGCACAATGAATGTCAATGCATCATACTCATTTGGTGCCAGTTATACCCTCTTCAAGGATTTGCTCCTGTTCATGAATGACACCATAGGGTATGGCAACTATTTTGTGCCAGTATATTCGGACGGCAGCCTGTTGAAGATACACGGGGAGGTGTCAGTGCCCCTCAATCCCCAGCTTACCCTTTCGTTGCTTGGCAACTACTACGGATACAACCTGTCGGGTCAGGAGTATGCCTGGCACAAGCCTGAGTGGGACGGATCATTGAAGGCTGCCTATAATCTCAGGAACAAGATCATAGCTTCTGTCGATCTTACCCTGACCGGTACCCGGTATGCGAGGGTGATGGCTCCGGGAGAGACGATAAAACTGCCGTTCCACCCGAACCTGAATATGGGTATCGAATACAGGTATACACCTGAAATATCATTTTGGGTCAAGTGTAATAATATTTCCTACAACCGATATTTTGAATGGAACTATTACCCGTCAAGAAACCTGATGTTTATCGGTGGTATTTCATACAGTCTGTAAAGTGTCAGAAACCGGTCTCTTTTGCCCATTTTTTTTCATGAATTATTCCCTTTTTCGCAAGGCAGAACCGGCATTTTTTGCTACCTTTGTATGATATTATAAGAAACATATTATCAAACTGTTAAACAGTAAAAAATTCAATTTAAAACTACTTTTATGACTAATGAGGAATTGAGGAAGAGGAGCAGGGAACAGGATGAGTATTCAGCTGACAGCATCCAGGTTCTTGAGGGCCTGGAAGCTGTAAGGAAGCGGCCCGCCATGTATATCGGTGATGTTGGCGCAAGGGGGTTGCATCATCTTGTATATGAGGTTGTTGACAATTCCATTGATGAAGCCCTCGCGGGATACTGCACCCGTATAGATGTGACAATCAACGAAGATAACTCCATAACCGTTATGGACAACGGCCGCGGGATACCCGTGGAGATGCATGAGAAGGAGAAGCGGTCAGCGCTTGAAGTGGTGATGACCGTGCTGCATGCCGGAGGCAAGTTTGACAAGGACAGCTACAAGGTTTCCGGTGGTCTCCATGGTGTAGGGGTATCGTGTGTCAACGCCCTCTCATCCCGTATGACCGTGGAGGTCATGAGGCAGGGCAAGAGATGGTCACAGACATATGAGAGGGGAAAGCCTCTTGCACCGGTAGCTGTTATTGGTGATTCTGATGAGTCCGGCACCATAACCAGATTCATGCCTGACAACACCATCTTCCAGACTATCGACTTCAAATTTGAGATACTTGCGGCCCGGATGAGGGAACTCGCATTCCTGAACAGAAATATTCTTCTTACTCTTACTGACAAGCGTGAACATGCAGAGAACGGGGGAAACGCCGAACAGCGCCACGTTACCGAGAGATTCTTCTCCGAGAGGGGGCTGATTGAGTTCGTTGAATACCTTGATTCAAACAGGGAGAGACTGACGGAGAATGTGATTTACATCGACTATAACAAGGGAGATGTGCCTGTGGAGCTGGCACTGCAGTACAATACATCCTTTTCTGAGAACGTACACTCTTATGTCAACAACATCAACACCATTGAAGGAGGAACGCATCTGGCAGGCTTTCGCAGGGGCTTGACCCGTACTCTCAAGAAATATGCTGAAGATTCCGGGCTGACGAGCAAGCTTAAGTTTGACATCAACGGTGATGATTTCCGCGAAGGGTTGACCTCTGTCATTTCAGTGAAGGTTGCTGAGCCCCAGTTTGAGGGTCAGACGAAGACCAAGCTCGGCAACTCAGAGGTGATGGGTGCCGTTGATGTGGCTATCAGTACTGCCCTTACCCACTATCTGGAGGAAAATCCCAGGGATGCAAAGGCGATAGTGCAGAAAGTGATTCTCGCTGCCACGGCACGTCATGCAGCACGCAAGGCACGTGAGCTGGTACAGAGAAAGAATGTCCTCTCCGGCTCCGGCCTTCCTGGCAAGCTGGCCGACTGCGCGGAGCGGGATCCTTCGGTGTCCGAGATATTTCTCGTGGAAGGTGACTCTGCAGGCGGAACGGCAAAACAGGGCCGTGACCGCCGTTTCCAGGCTATCCTTCCCCTCAGGGGAAAGATTCTCAACGTTGAAAAGGCAATGCAGCACAAGATTTTTGACAGTGAGGAGATCAAGAACATATTCACTGCCCTTGGTGTTTACATAGGGACGGACGATGACAGCAAAGCGCTTAACACTTCGGGCCTCAGGTATCACAAGGTAATTATCATGACTGATGCCGATGTTGATGGCTCTCATATCACCACACTGATTATGACCTTCTTCTTCAGACATATGAAGGAGCTTATTGAGAACGGACATATTTACATAGCCACTCCACCGCTTTACCTTGTCAGGAGGGGAAAGAGCGAGAAGTACTGCTGGTCAGAGGAGGAACGCGATGCTGCCGTAAGGGAGATGGGTCAGGGCAAGGATTCTACAGTGTCTGTGCAGAGGTACAAGGGTCTCGGTGAGATGAATGCCGAGCAGTTGTGGGAGACAACAATGAATCCGGAGACGAGAACCCTTCGCCAGGTTACAATAGACAGCGCTGCTGAGGCTGATCATATCTTCTCGATGCTTATGGGCGACGATGTGCCGCCAAGGAGGGAGTTCATAGAGAGGCATGCGAAATATGCCAAGATTGATGCATAGGCAGGCAACAGAGCGGGGTCACAGATAATTGTATATGTCACAGAACGGCCGGCTCACCTTCAGGAAGAGCCTTAACCTGGCAGACTCATCCGCATTGATCATCGGCTCGATGATTGGTTCCGGAATCTTTATTGTCAGTGCAGACATGTCGTGCACCCCCGGTTCGCCGGGTTGGCTGCTGGTGGCCGGGCTGATCATTGTGGTGATCGGAATTCCGGTCTATTATATCTGGAGGTGGTTCAACAAATAAATCATTAATAGGAGAGAAATGCCAGATACAAATAAAACGGTGGGAAAATTCCATAATCAGAGGAGAATAAACCCGGTGACGGACTGGATCATCCGCCTGCTGAAAGGAACCCTTGTAGGTATAGGTGCGATCCTGCCCGGATTGTCAGGCGGAGTGCTTGCGGTTATTTTCGGCTTATATGAACCGCTCCTGAAATTCCTTGCGGATTTGAAAAAGGACTTTGTCAAAAATGTGTTGTTTTTCATTCCGGTAATCATCGGAGTGGCTTTCGGTATATTCTTGTTTGCCATAGTGGTCGAAAAGGCATTTGGCAGGTATGCTGCCATCTTTGTCTGCCTCTTTATAGGTTTTGTTATCGGAACATTTCCCTCTCTTTACAAAACAGCCGGCAAGAAGGGGAGAAGCACGAAGGATATGGTAATTCTGATCATATCTGCACTGGCTATCTTCACGCTTATGTTAGTTGGTGAACAGCAACTGGTAAATGTTACCCCGGACATACCTGTCTGGTTTGGATCAGGAGCGTTGATCGGTCTGGGATTGATTGTTCCCGGGATGAGCCCCTCGAATTTCCTGATCTATTTCGGCCTGTATGATAAGATGGCTGCAGGTATCAACAGTTTTGACATGGCTGTTGTTATTCCTCTCACTGCCGGGGTGATTGTCTGTGTTCTGCTTTTCGCAAAGCTTGCCTCTTTCCTGTTCAGAAAGTATTATTCAGGCATGTATCATTTTATCCTGGGGATGGTGGTTGGCTCTTCACTTGCCATTTTCCCTGTCATAGTCTTTCCGGCTTTCAAGGCTGACATGTTATCTGCTTCAGGGTTAAGCTTCGGAGCGACAGTTGCACTGTGCCTTGTGATGCTGGTGGTCGGCTCCCTGGCCACATGGCTTTTCAGCAAGGTGGAGGAAAAATACCCGCGGGAGGACCTTTTTTAGCACCTGAATATCATTCCCGGTAACAAAAGCATCCTTATCACGGGATCAATGGCAGGGATCTATTCCGTAAGCTCACCGGCAAGAAGCCGGAGCCCTATCTCTGAGATTTTTGCCTGATAGAGGGCGGTCAGCCTGCGGTTAATGGCGTTAAGGTAGTTATTCTGGTACTCCCTGAATTCCAGCCCTGACAATGAGCCTAACCGGTACCGCTCCATTGCTATCTCAAGTGAGGCGCGTGCCACTTCGGCACTCTGGGTTTCAAAAATAGTAACAATGATATTGTTGCGGTAGGTATTGTACAGCAGGTCAAGTTCTCCGAGTATCTCATTTTCGATATCAAGATAGGCAAGTCTGCTGTTTTCGGCCTCAATCTTCGCATTTGACATCCTGCGGTTGACCTCCAGCCCTGAGAAGATATTCCATGACAGGTTGAATCCCCAGTTGAGCCCGTTCGTCTGGTTGTATGACGATGCCTGCCAGGGGAACTCATTGCGGGTCAGATTATATCCGGTACTGAAATTGACCGTTGGATAGCGGTTGGCACGTACTGATTCAATATCATATTCTGACAGCTTCTCACCCTGACGTGCAAGGATCAGCTGGTTGTTGAAACTGAGAGTACGTTCGCGCAGCGAATCAATATCGATCTCAGGTGCCAGTATGATTGTGTCATTGATATTGAAATTGATCTCATGACCTGCGTTCAGCAGGTTGGTCATCCGTATATAGGCGCTGACGACTATCTCCTGCTGTGTCAGGACGGCAGAGCTGTCAGCATTCAGGTCTATCCTTGCCTGCTGAAGGTCGAGCCCCGAGATAACACCGAGAAGATACTTCTCCTCAGCGTTCTCATACCTTGCCCTTGACAGGGCCAGTGATGTAAGGGCCGACTGCATCCTGTTCTGTTGCACAATTATATTGTAGTATTCAGAGCAGACCCGCATTATCAGGTTCTCAACATTGATCTTCACCCGCTGGCTGCTCATGGCCAGGAGTTCCTGCTGCCTGCTGTAGGTGGTGAACATTCCGAAACCGTCAAAGAGTCTCCAGTTAAGTGCCACTCCTGCCGTATAGAGATTGGTTCTGGTTTTGTCTTCACCGGCTGAGGACGACCTGGTATTGTTGGTTGTCTGAGATTGTCTCCCCGTTCCGGTGATTGTGGGAAGGAAAGGGCTGAGGGAGACGTTGTTGTCTGCTATAGCCTCGTCGTTCCTGCTGATCTTGAGTGAATAGTTGTTTTCAAGGGCCTCCATGATGGCCTCATCAAGGCTCATGGTCCGCTGTGCTCCGGCTCCAATGGGCAGCAGGAGCAGCAATATCATTATATTAAGGCTGAGTTTGGTCATTGATGCTGTTTTCTGCTTTTTTCTTTCCGGCGAGGTAGCTGTAAACGGAGGGAACCACGAAGAGGGTAAGGAATGTAGCGAAGAACATTCCTCCCACAACGGTTACCCCCATTGTGACACGGCTTTCCGAGCCCGCACCGGTGGCAAGGGCCAGCGGCATGATACCAAGTATTGTGGTGAGGCTGGTCATGAGAATCGGGCGGAAACGTGCAACTGATGCCTCACGTACCGCATCCGTCACGCTCAGTCCTGCCTGCTGCCTCTGGTTTGCAAATTCAACGATAAGGATACCGTTCTTGGCTACCATCCCGATGAGCATGATCAGGCCTATCTGGCTGAATATATTAAGTGTCTGACTAAAAACCACCATGGTAAAGAGAGCTCCGATCAGAGCCAGTGGTACTGTAACCAGTATGATAACCGGGTCACGAAAGCTTTCAAACTGGGCCGCCAGAACCAGGTAGATAAGCACCAGCGCCAGCACGAAGGCAAAAAGAAGGCTCGATGTGCTTTCAACAAAGTCCTTTGAGTCGCCTGACAGTGTGGTGCTGAAGTTCTCATCAAGCACCTCGCCTGCAATCCTGTCCATCTCCTCGATACCCTCGCCCAGGGTGTATCTTCCGGCCAGCCCTGCCGAGACAGTTGCCGACACAAACCTGTTATACCTGTACAACTGCGGCGGGAGACTGTTTTCCCTTATCTCTACGATATTATCCAGCTGAATAAGCTGCCCCTTGTCGTTTCTCACATATGTGCTTGTCAGGTCGAACGGGTCATTGCGTTTTGACTTGTCAAACTGGCTGAATATCTGGTACTGTTTGCCGTCAAGGATATAATACCCGATTCGTTGTTCGCTCATTGTCAGCTGAAGCGTCTGGGCGATACTCTGTACGTTTACTCCCATCCTTGAAGCCTTCTCCCTGTTGATCAAAACAGTCAGCTCAGGCTTTGTGAATTTGAGGTTCACATCCGATGCCGAGAAATAGGGACTCACGGATGTCATGGCAAGGAAATCAGGAATTACTCTTTTCAGGTCATCGAGGTTCTTTGCCTGTATGACGTACTGCACGGGCAGACCGCCGCGGCGTGAGCCGAAGGTCTGCTGCTGTGACACTATGGTCTGCGCCCCGGTATATTGCCTGAGCACCGGCGAAAGGGTTGCTGCTATCTCCTGCTGTGAACGCTTGCGTTGCTTCTCGTCAACCAGTCTCACTCTCATGTTGGCTGCGTTGACACCCCCCATTCCAACCATCATCATTATATTGTCACTTTCCGGCACCTGCTCCCTGACCACCGGGGCAATCTGATCCATGTAAGCGGTCATATATTCATAGGAAGCACCTTCGGGAGCCCTGGCGTTGATGTTCACGTATCCACGATCCTCGAGTGGTGCCATCTCCGAGGGTAGAAGGGCCCACATCCATGCAATCAGTCCACCTGCCGCCACAATGATTATCACTGCCCAATACCTCACCTTCAGGAATGATGTGATGGCTTTCCTGTAGAGATTAATCATACCTGTAAAGAAGGGCCTGGTAGCATGGTAAAAGCGCCCCTCCAGGGCATCGGGCTTCAGCACCCGTGATGAGATCATGGGTGTAAGTGAGAGAGCCAGAAATGCTGAGATAATGACTGCGCCTACTATCACGATGCTGAACTCCCTGAAGAGCCTGCCGGTGACTCCCTGAAGGAATACTATAGGAGAAAAGACGGATATAAGGGCAATGGTTGTTGCAATGATAGCGAAGTATATTTCCTTTGAGCCTGCCAGCGCTGCTTCCATTGGCTTCATGCCATTTTCCACCTTGGTGTAGATGTTTTCCACCATCACTATGGCGTCATCAACCACAAGGCTGATAGAAAGCACTATGGCGAAGAGTGTGAGAATGTTGATGGTAAACCCTGCAAGGTACATCACGAAGAATGCACCGATGAGCGATATCGGTACTGCAACAACGGGAATAAGTGTTGTTCTCCAGTTACGGAGGAACAGGAAGATAACCACTACCACCAGGAAGAATGCAATGAATATAGTATTCTTTACCTCCCTGATTGACTCCCTGATATAAAGGGTATTGTCAAAAAGCACCTCCATGGTGATGTCTTCAGGCAGGTCTTTCTCGAGCTGTTTGAGGAGTATCTGGGCGTTGTCAACTATGTCAATGTAGTTGGCGCCGGGTTGTGGAACGAGCACAATGTTTACTGCCGGTTTGCCGTTGCTCAGCAGGTGTGACCGTATGTTTTCCGCATCAATCTCCGCGGTGCCGATGTCACTGAACTTCACCACCCTGTCACCGTTTTTTGTTATGATCAGGTCATTGAATTCGTCTACGGTGCGCAACCTCCCCAGGGTCCTGATTGTAAGCTCCGTATTGTCGCCTTCAATCCTTCCGGAAGGCAGTTCCACATTCTCCCGTGTAACGGCATTACGGATATCCAGCGGTGTGAGCCCGTATGCAGCCAGCCGTGCAGGATCCATTTTCATTCTGATGGCCAGTTTCTTGGATCCCCATACGTTCACTGCACTCACCCCTGATATTGTCTGAAGCCTTTCCCTGAAGTTGAGCTCGGCATACTGGCTGACATCAATTATGCTTCTGGTATCACTCCTGAGCGTTACCGCGAAGATTGGCTGGGCATCGGCATCAGCTTTCTGGACTACCGGCGGGTCTACATCCTGCGGCAGGCGTCGCATGGCTCCCGAGACCTTGTCACGGACGTCATTCACGGCTGTCTCCATGTCCACCTCCAGCCTGAACTCGACGGTAATGCGCGATGATCCGTCACTGCTGGAGCTTGAGATGGAGCGTATTCCCTGCACACTGTTGATGGCAGATTCAAGGGGCTCGGTGATCTGTGTCTCTATGACGTCTGAGTTGGCGCCCGGGAAGGAGGTGGAGACGGTTACGACAGCCGGGTCGACGCTGGGATAGTCCCTGATACCCAGGAAGGTATAGCCGATGGCGCCCATAATGAGAATCACGAGTGCCATAACAGTGGCAAGTACCGGCCTTTTTATGCTTGTTGAAGAAAGACTCATTCGGTCAGTTGTTTTTTTGGAACTGTATTGTCACCGGTTCAGTCTGTAATATTGACCCTGACAGCCATATTCTGCCTGAGATGCATCAGTCCGGTCGTAAGCACGGTATCTCCGGCGGAGAGACCTGACGTGATCTCGATGGAAGAGGCGGTCCTGGCACCGGCAACCACCGGTACAAGTTCAGCCCTGCCGTTTCGCGCCACCCATATCTTCTTCTCGTTCATCTCCGGCACAATAGCCTCGGTTGGTACCTGCAGGGCGTTCATCTTCTCGTCAGTGATAAGGGTCAGCGAAGCGAACATGCCCGGCACAAGCTTCCCCGCGCGGTTGTCAAACCTTGCCCTGAGGCCTATGGTACGGGTAGACTGGTCAATACGGTAGTCGACGGCGTAGACCGTGGCGAAAAACTCTTCACGATAACCCTGGGTTTCAAAAGAGATTCTCTTGCCCATCAGGTTTTCTGAAACATATTTTTCCGAGATGGCAAATTCGAGTTTAAGGTATGACTGGTCAATCAGATGCGCGATCTTGACCTGGGGAGTTACATAGGCGCCTTCGCTGACAAAGCGGAAACCTATAACCCCGTCGAAGGGAGCACGTACTTCTGTCTCTGCAATCCTGACCTTCAGCAGATTGATATCTGCCAGTATCACATTGTAGTCTGTCTGGAGCTGGTCAAAAGCTTCCCGGCTGACGGCGTCCCTGGAGAGCAGAACTCTCTGACGCCCGAGTTTTTCGGCAAGCATCTTCTCCTGTATCTCTGAACGGCGCAGCTGGGCCTGAAGATCTTCATCATAGATCTTTACCAGGAGGTCTCCCTTTTTGACCTTGCTTCCTTCGCGGAAGTAAACTGCAGTCACTTTGCCTGACACCTTGCTTACTATGTCTACCTCCTCGTTTGCCAGCAGTGATCCGGCTGACCTGATGCCGTTGGTGAGGTATGATGGTTTGGCTATTATTCCTGTGACAGGCAGTTGACCCTGGCTGCCAGGCTGCTGACTCTGCCCCTGCTGACTACCCCGGGTCTGTCCCTGCTGTCCGCCCGGGGTCTGCCCCTGCTGACTACCCCGGGTCTGTCCCTGCTGTCTGCCCGGGCGCTCTCCCTGCCGGCCTCCTGATTCCTGACCGGGAGCCTGCACTACAGTATCTCCGGCTTTCTTTTTCAGGTCACGATTACCCCACAGACCGAGCCGCGGTCCGGCGAACCATATCAACAGGACAAGGGCAATGGTACTCCACAGAGTTATTTTAGTCCCTTTTTTCATCTATTGTTTTGTGTTCAATTCCTTGTTCACAAAAATAGAGGGGTTTATTAAAACCATATGTTAAAGTATATTAAAACGGAGCGCAGGCGAATAAATAATGATGCTGTTTCCCCTGGAAGATGCCTCAGTGTTTAATGATAATCTCCCTTATCAACTACTCCATGTCATTGTAAGATGCCTCAGTATTTAATCATGATCTCCCTTACCACCCGCTCCATGTTGTCGGTTATCTTTCTCGACGGTACGGTGAATCCGTTGGCAAAGGTGGTAAATGCGATTATTCTTCCGCTGTTGGTTGTGAAATAGCCTGCAAACGACTTTGCGCTCGTTATGGTTCCGGTTTTGGCAACCACTCTCCCTTTGAATATCTCATCACGGAAATAGTATTTCATGGTTCCGGATACGGCGCCCATGGGGAGTGATGCAATAAAGGGTTCAGAGACGCTGCTGTTGTGCATGTGCACAAGCAGCCTGACAGTCATCAGGGCGCTGATGTTATTGTTGGAGGATAATCCTGACCCGTCAAGGATCACCGCCTGATCTGGCTGACACCCTATTGAATCGAGGAACTGCCTGATGACGGCAGAACCGGCATTCCAGGTACCTTCTCCCAGTATCTCCCGGCCCAGGTGTTTGCGAAGGGCTTCAGCATACATATTGACGCTCTCATGATTGGTGACCTTTACTATCTCGGCGAGGGTGGGCGAGAGCGTAACTGCCACGGAGAGGCTCTTTTTGCCTTCTGTGGAGACACGTTCCGGCACTGGTTCACCATCCACTGCTATGCCTGCCTTACGCATTGCGGCATCTAGTCTTTTCACCAGGGCGAAGGGCGGATTGGGGATGGAGGCCCTGAGGGCAAAGCTGCTGTCGGCAGGCACGCTTCCTGTCACCCAGGCCATCGCAGAGTAGGGAGCATTGTAAACGTATCCCCTGTCAGTGCTGCCCGATGAGATTAGATAGCTGACAAGGCTTATCTCTTTACCGTAATCTTCCACTGAATCAATGATGGCTGCCTCGCCCCCGGCGCGGCCCGTAATGTATATGTTGTATTCGTTGTCGTTTATGTTGATATCATAAACCCCGGCGCCGTAGTATTGTCCCAGGTCGCCCCATGCCCATCCGGCCGGTGCAGGATTGAAGTCATAGATGGATTCCCCTGCTGCCACACGGCCTTTGACCTTCTTAACCCCCGCTTCCTTCAGTGCACTGACCCACTCACCGGTCACGTCGCCATAGTATTCCGCAAAATAGTCTGAGCCCAGTGCAGGGTCACCACCCCCAATGATAACCACATCACCATCAAGTATGCCCTTTTTGGTGTTCAGCTCCCCTGTGAGCAACAGGTTTGTCGTATAGCGGTAGCATGGCCCGAGGAGCGAGAGGGCCACCGAGGTAGGGTAGAGCTTCATGACAGAGGCTGATGCAAGATTGCGGTCTGCGTCATAGCTGAAAATAATCTCGCCGGTCACAGCATCGGCAAAGCAGAAGGAATAAGAGGTTCCCGTCAGGGTTGTGTCTGCAAGGATGGAGTCCATTACCTGTTGCTGTGCACTGAGGCTTGCTGCAGCTGTCAGTGAAAGGATAAGGATGGTCAGTAATCTGGTTCTCATTTCGGTTTGTTTTGTTCAAGTGTTGAAAGCAGGCCGCAGGCTGCATTGATATCCTGTCCGCGGCTTGCACGGATTGTTGCTGTGATGCCCTTTGCATTCAGGCTGTCACGGAAAGCCTCCATCCCGCGCTGGTCAGGACTTGTAAATTCCGATCCGGGAATTGAATGGAAGCGTATGAGGTTAATCCGGCAGCGGATACCTTCGAGTATCCTGGCCAGCTCCCTGACATGTGCAGGAGTGTCATTCACTCCCCTGAAGAGAATGTATTCAAACGAGACTCTTCTCTGTCTGCCGAAATCAAAACCCCTGATGGTATCAAGAACCTCCTTCACCGGATGTGCTTTCTGAACCGGCATCAGTGACTGCCGCTCACTGTCGAACGGTGAGTGCAGGCTGACGGCCAGATGGCATTTGCTCTTATTGAGGAACTCCTCTATCCTGCCGGTAATGCCTGTCGTGCTGACGGTGATTCTTGTCGGGCTCCATCCGTAACCCCAGTCAGAGGTCAGTATCTCAAGGCAGCAGAGCACCTCCTCCAGGTTGTCAAGAGGTTCTCCCATCCCCATGAATACGATATTTGTCAGTGCGTCATGCTCCGGCAGGCTGCGGAACTGGTTCAGTATCTCATTTGCGCTGAGATTTCCCTGGAAGCCCTGCCGTGCCGTCATGCAGAAACGGCATCCCATGCGGCAGCCCAACTGTACCGACAGGCAGATGGTTGCCCGGTCATGGTCAGGAATAAAGACCGTTTCAATGAACCGGTTTTCGCCAACACGAAAGAGATACTTCTTTGTGCCGTCACTGGCAGATGATTCAGATACAGGCGGGTTAAGGCCCGTTTCATAATCCTTTTCCAGGATTTTGCGCGCTGCCAGGGAGAGATCGGTCATCGCGCCGATGGCAGGCGCTCCCCTGTGATAGAGCCATCCTGCTATCTGCTTCGCCGCATACGGCGGCAGAGAGGCATCCCTGACAACCTCTGACAGCTCACTGAGAGTCAGGCCGAATAGTTTCTTCTTTTCCATCAGAACCGGTAGCCGGCCCGGTCAAGGTCACGGATGTTTTTGAATGGCTTTGAAGGTTTCAGCTCTGCATTCAGGAAGTTGTATATCTCAAGCCTGATCTTCCTCGCCTCACGATAGTCCATCCTGTCAAATGAGTGCCCTCCGGGCATGTTTTCAAAAATCCTGTAACTGAAATTCTTCTTGTCTGCAGCCTTGAGTGATTTGATCAGGTGTTCCACCTCAAGTACGTTTACATCCTCATCATTGGTGTTTGTGTGGATGAGGAGGGGGGTGTTGCGGTAACGGTCTGCCTGCCAGGCCGGGGAGCGCTTTCGGTATTCCGCCACATTCTGATCAGCCGTTTTGCCTATGTGATAGGGTGCTGAGAAGAGGTCACGGTATCCATCGTTCTTGTATCCCATCCGGGCGACGACGTCACTGACAGGCACTCCCGCGAAGCAGGCCTTGTATGCCTCGGGGTGGTTAAATATGCAGAAAAGCCCTATCAGGCCTCCGTGGCTCCAGCCAATAATCCCGACCCTGTCCTTGTCAACAAATTCATAATTATCGATCATGTACTGGCGGCTGGCATCAACATCCTCCACTTCCAGGCCGCCATAATCTATCCTGCGATACATTCCGGCGCCGTACCCTGTGGAGCCCCTGTATTCTGCAGCAACAACAATATACCCCTGTGACACCATCTCACGGATCATGTGCGTATGGTAGGTGGTAAAGTTAGCATGCACTCCCCCGTGTGGAAGGACCAGCAGCGGGTATTTGGCGGAAGGATTGATGTCTCGCGGGATGAAGACATAACTCCAGAACTTGAGCGGATTACCGGCGCCCTGTCCGGTCGGGTTGCTCTCCTTTGCCGGCGGCGGTCCGGTGATATAGACCTTGTCAATGAAAGCGATGTCACCCACGCGGTCGAACCACAGCAGGTCATCAATGCTTTTTTCAATCACATCAAGCCGGTGAGACAGAGCATCGAAGTTTCTGTTCACCTCATTGATGGCATTCATCAATTCGGTGTTTTCGTGTTGCGCCCTTACGATGCCGTTAAGGCAAAAAATCGCAGCTGCAACCAGGAGGGTTTTTAAAATAAGCCTTTTCATATCAATTTGGTTTATTATATCTCTGTTTCTCCGCTGAAGACAAAGGTAGCCGGACCGGTAAGGAAAATATCCGTAGCTCTTTCTCCGTCAATATTGAACCTGACCGACAACATTCCGCCCCTGGTCTGCACCCCGGTTGCCGGTGTGACAATTTTTCCGCTGTACACTGCCGCAATGGCAGATGCTGTTATTCCGGTTCCGCAGGCAAGTGTTTCTTCTTCCACTCCCCGTTCGTAGGTTCGTACCCAAAGCCTTCCGTCCCTGATGCTTACGAGGTTGACGTTCACCCCTTCAGGTGAATAGGCAGGTGACCAGCGGAGGGGCCTGCCGAAGGCGACCATGTCAGTTGCCGAGTTGTCATCGGTGAACACCACCAGGTGGGGCACTCCGGTGTTGACAACTATTCCGTCAGGAGTATGCCTGATTCCGCTGACGTCACGTATTGATACCTCTGTCAGCCCGTCACCTGCCGGCCTGGCCGTATGAGGTCCGTCGCCCGCCATGAAGGCAATATCGCGGAAACCCGTGATATGCCTCATGGCAAAGTGTGCCGCGCACCTGGCACCGTTTCCGCACATTTCACCGGGTGAACCGTCAGAGTTGAAATAAGACATCCTGAAGTCATACCCTTCGCACTCTTCTATGAGTATCACTCCGTCTCCCCCTATTCCGAAATGGCGGTCGCATAACTTCCTGATAAGCAATGCATCATCATGCGCAATAATGGAAGGAGTGTTTTTTACAATTATGAAGTCGTTGCCTGCTCCCTCATATTTGTTAAAGACCATTTTCATTTCGTTAAATTGAAGTTAATTATTTTGAAAAGAGCGCCTCAGTTTGTTAAAAAATTGAAAATTTGTAGAACAATGCTTCTATGGAAGTGTTGTAAAGATATTAATCTTTTGGGCAGGCACACTATTTGATTAAATCAGTAAGGATCAAAGAAAGGCATAACCAAAAATATAAAAACAATGAAAAAAAGAGATTTGATAACTACTTTGCTGGTTGCTCTTTTCGGAGCGCTGGCAGGGCTTTTCATCTTTACCAGGTTTCTTGACAGGGATAAGATGGTGATTGGGACTGAGAAGGAGAGGCAGATGATTGAGGAGAATGCGAGGTATACGATGATGATGCCTCAGTCAGGGGTGAATGATTTTACATTTGCGGCAGAGCAGACAGTGCATGCAGTGGTTCACGTCAAGACCAGGGCGACAGTCAGTTCCTCATATTCGAATCCTCTTTATGAGTTTTTTTATGGCAGGGGTTCGAACCAGTCGAGGGTGGTGCGTGGGTTCGGCTCGGGTGTGATAGTCACTGAAGACGGGTACATTGTTACCAATAATCATGTCATTGAGGATGCTGATGAGGTTGATGTGACGCTGAATGACAATCGTACTTTTTCAGCCGAGATCGTTGGCCGTGATCCGAGTACGGATATAGCGGTCATTAAGATAAAGGCCAGCTCTCTTCCGTATATAAGGTTCGGTAATTCAGATGCAATACGTCTCGGGGAGTGGGTGCTGGCAGTAGGGAATCCGTTCAACCTGACATCGACGGTTACGGCGGGGATAGTAAGCGCCAAGGGAAGGAGCCTGGGTCTGCTTGACAACCAGTACAGGATAGAGTCATTCATCCAGACTGACGCCGCCCTCAACCAGGGCAACAGCGGAGGTGCGCTGGTAAACGTTCAGGCTGAGCTCATAGGCATCACCACTGCAATTATTTCACCCAGCGGCGCCTATGCCGGCAACTCTTTCGCAGTTCCCACGTCTATTGTAAGGAAGGTCTACGAGGACATCAGACAGTTCGGGGAGGTGCAGCGGGGTCTGTTGGGTGTAAATATCACCGATGTCACTGCTGAGCTGGCTAAAGAGGAAAACCTCAGGGAGATAAAGGGTGTTTATGTTGCGGGGGTGACGGATGACGGTGCTGCGAAAGAAGCAGGGCTGGCAGAAAAGGATGTGATCATTGCAATCAATGATGAACCGGTTGAAACCACGGCAGATCTTCAGGAGAAAGTGAGCCGTTACAGACCGGGCGACAAACTCGAGGTGACCTACCTCAGAAAGGGTCGTAAGGATAAAAAGAGTGTGGTTCTCCGCAATATTGAGGGTGGTACCGGCGTTCTAGCTCCCGGGACACAATCCTCAACAGTGTTCGGCGCCACATTCACGCCGGTCACTGCAGGCGAGAAAAGTCAGTATAAAATATCAGGAGGTGTAAAGATCACTTCGATTTCGGATGGCAGGTTCCGCGACCTGGGCCTTTCGAAAGGAACGATCATTGTTGACGTGAACGGAGTAAAAGTGAACAGCGGTGCAGATGTCCGCAAGGCAACAGGTGACGAGAAGAATCTGAACTCTGTGGAAGGATTTACACCCAATGGAACGTACTTCAAGTACCAGACAAGGAGGTAGAAATAAGGCGTAATTGCAAGGATCAGAAGATCAGTGAATTAAATGAAATTGAGAATACCATGCTGAGTGGTTGAATATATATTTGTTTAGTAATTTAATAAGAAGTAACTTTGCGAAAATTTTTTCGAAGGGATATAGAGAATATAGAGAATGAGACAACTTAAAATTACCAAATCCATTACCAACCGTGAAAGTGCATCGTTGGACAAGTATCTGCAGGAGATTGGTAAGGAAGAGTTGATATCGGTTGAGGAAGAGGTAGAGTTAGCACAACGGATCAAGAAGGGTGACAGGGCAGCACTGGAGAAGCTTACCAAAGCCAATCTCCGTTTCGTTGTTTCGGTGGCCAAACAATATCAGAATCAAGGACTTAGCCTTCCGGACCTCATTAATGAGGGTAACCTCGGCCTTATCAAGGCTGCAGAAAAATTTGATGAAACCAGGGGTTTTAAGTTCATATCGTATGCAGTCTGGTGGATCAGGCAATCAATCCTTCAGGCTCTTGCGGAGCAGTCAAGGATAGTGCGTCTTCCACTCAACCAGGTTGGCTCACTGAACAAGATCAATAAGGCATTTGCAAGGTTTGAACAGGAGAATGAGCGTATTCCTTCCCCAGAGGAGCTTGCCGAGGTGCTTGACCTGCCGAAGGAGAAAGTCATTGACACTCTCAAGGTATCAGGTCGTCATGTGTCAGTTGATGCACCCTTTGTGGAAGGTGAGGACAACAGCCTTCTGGATGTGCTCACCAACATAGATTCACCGATTGCCGACAAGATGCTGATTGACGAGTCTCTCTCAAAGGAGATTGACCGTGCGCTGGCAACACTTACCGAGCGTGAGAGGGATATCATACGTTATTTCTTTGGCATTGCCTGCCAGGAGATGACTCTTGAAGAGATAGGGGAGAAGTTTGGCCTTACCCGTGAGAGGGTCAGACAGATCAAGGAGAAGGCCATTCGCAGGCTGCGTCATACATCCCGCAGCAAACTCCTCAAGGGATACCTGGGTTAGTATTCCCGGGGCAAGGTAAACAGATTAAAGAGGTGCGTCAGCATCTCTTTTTTCATATATATACTGTCTGTGCAGAGGGTGATGATTGTGACGGGTCTCTTTTTGTTATTTTTGCCCTACCGGAGAATCATGGAATTCAGGCTTACATCAGACTATACACCCGCAGGTGATCAGCCAGAAGCCATACGGCAGCTGACCGACGGGCTGATTCAGGGGGTACCCTGTCAGACACTGCTGGGGGTGACCGGATCAGGAAAGACCTTTACCATTGCCAATGTAATTGCACAGGTCAACAGACCGGTGCTGGTGCTGAGCCACAACAAGACGCTCGCAGCGCAGCTGTACGGCGAATTCAGGGAGTTCTTCCCGGAAAATGCAGTGGAATACTTTGTGTCATATTACGACTACTATCAGCCGGAGGCTTATCTCCCTGTTACGGACACCTATATAGAGAAGGACCTTTCAATAAATGATGAAATAGAAAAACTCAGGCTCAGCGCCACCTCGTCACTTCTTTCCGGCAGGCGTGATGTAATTGTGGTCTCTTCTGTATCCTGTATCTACGGCATTGGCAATCCGGATGATTTCCGTTCCAATACTGTTCATGTGATCAGGGGGGCGAAGATCAGCCGTACGTTGCTGCTTCGCAGGCTTGTTGACAGTCTGTATGCACGCAATGAACTGGATTTCAGCCACGGCACATTCAGGGTCAGGGGAGATACCGTAGATGTTTTTCCGGCTTACGCCGATGTCGCCCTGCGTATAGTTTTTTTTGGTGACGAGATAGAAGAGGTATCCACCTTCGATCCGCTGTCAGGTCAGCATCGTGATTACCTGGATGAGTATGTGATCTATCCGGCGAACCTTTTTGTCACCACCAGGGAGCGTATCAATATGGCTGTATCACAGATTCAGGATGACATGGTGCTGCAGGCCAGGCACTTCCGGGATACCGGAAGGCCGGAGGAGGCCAAAAGGATTGAACAGAGAGTGCAGTATGACCTTGAGATGATCAGGGAACTGGGCTATTGCAGCGGCATAGAGAATTATTCCAGATATTTTGACGGCAGGGCTCCCGGAACAAGACCCTTCTGCCTTCTTGATTGTTTTCCAGGGGATTTCATAACGGTGATCGACGAAAGTCATGTCACCGTTCCCCAGATAAAGGCGATGTACGGTGGTGACCACTCGCGCAAGCAGACCCTGGTGGAATATGGCTTCCGCCTGCCGGCTGCACTGGACAACAGGCCGCTGAGGCTGGAGGAGTTCGAGGCGCTGACCGGTCAGACGATATACATGAGCGCAACACCGGCCGAATATGAGATGGAAAAGAGCGAAGGGGTATTCGTTGACCAGGTGATAAGGCCCACAGGGCTCCTTGATCCGCCGGTGGAAGTGCGGCCCAGCCGCAACCAGGTGGATGATCTCATGGAGGAGATCAGGAAACGCTCTGCCAGGAACGAGAGGGTTCTGGTTACAACCATGACAAAAAGGATGGCAGAGGAGCTCAATAACTACCTCGCCAGGTTCGACATCAAATCGAGATACATCCATTCAGATGTTGAAACCATTGAGAGAGTGGAGATTCTGGAGGGGCTCAGATCGGGCGTGTTTGATGTGCTTGTAGGTGTGAATCTTCTCCGCGAGGGGCTTGACCTTCCTGAAGTGTCACTGGTGGCAATACTCGATGCTGACAAGGAGGGTTTCCTCAGGTCAGGAAGGGCGCTGACACAGACGGCAGGCAGGGCGGCAAGGAATATTAACGGATTGGTGGTGATGTATGCTGACAGGATTACCGGCTCAATGCAGGAGACTATCGATGAGACGAAAAGAAGGCAGGCCAAACAGCTCAGGTATAACTCTGAAATGGGAATAACACCGCAGCAGGTGGTGAAGAGAAGCGGAACCATGTTAAAGGGGCTGAGCCACAAGGGTGTGGAGCTTCATGCTTACACCGGTCCTGAAAAGGTTGATGTGGCAGCTGATCCTGTTGTGAAGTATATGTCAAGGGAGCAGCTTGAAAAGGCGATTGAAAAAACCCGCAAGGCGATGGAGAAGGCTGCTGCAGCGCTAGACTTCATTGAGGCTGCCAGGCTGCGAGATGAGATCGAGGGTATGCGGAAGCTGGCAAACGAAAGAGGATAGCCTGCAGGAAGGGTACGAAAAGAGCCGTTCTGCCGTTTGATACTATTGGCGGTGTTCCGGCAAGGGCCAGAAGTTGAATACAAATTGATCAATATGCAGAAAACTGTTACGGCCTTAATCATGGCGGTACTTTTAACAGGAGCATGCACCAGGCTGCCTGATCCTGAGCCTGTTGATAATCCCAGGGTAGTGATACTCATGTATCACCGTATCACGGAGGGTGAAGCGGGTAATCTTTATGAACGTAGTGTTGAGGAGTTCGAAAAGGATCTCATTTACCTCAGGGAAAACAATATCAGGGTGATCGACTTCAATGAGCTGGAGGCTGTGGTGTCAGGGGCTTTGAAGCTTACCACCCATGCAGCAGTGATTACTTTCGATGACGGCGATCATTCATGGTACACTCATGCTGCCCCGCTGCTGAAGAATTACAGGATGAAGGCAACCTTCTTTCTCTGGGCCTCGAAGATCGGGATGGATTCGTTCCTTGACTGGGATGAGGTGAAGCGTATGAGCAGTTACACGCTCGACGGCGGGGTCAGACCATTCTCCTTCGGGTCGCATACCATGTCACACCACTATCTTTTTAATATGAAGGGAGCCCTTGGCGGGGGTGAAGCCTTCCAGGAGTACCTTGACGAGGAGCTTGGCGGTTCAAAGGTGCTTATTGACAGGCATATCTATGGCACTGTTGAAGCCCTTGCCCTGCCTTTCGGCGACGGAGCAGGTGATGAGGAGATCATCGCAGGAGCCCGGCGTCACGGATACAAATACATCCGCACATCCGAACGGAATGTGACAGGAATGGCAGGAGCTGACATGTTCAGGCTCCCAAGCCTGCCGTTGCTTGATGATACTGAGCAGAAAACTATAGGCACTTACCTCGGGATTTATTGACAGGTATCCCGACTAACCCTGGAACTGCAATAAGCAAAGATAAGTAAGGCACTGCCGGGGCGCGGGAGGCAGGGTCAATCTCAGACTGAGCCAGGGTGCTCTGTGGAATGTGAAAATCATGCTGTGAATATTGCGGATTGTGACGGTCATACTGTGAGTTCCGTGGAATGTGACAAGCATGCTGAGCCCCGGAGAATATGAGAGTCATACTGTGAGTTCCCCGTAATGTGACAAGCATGCTGTGTGCGATCTGAAATGCTGTGGGAGGAAGGGTACATCGTATGTTTCATTGACGAACAGGCCTATAAATTGATGATTGTGCATTAGATTTTGATTAAGGGTTATGAACTTACGACAGCATGGCCTAATTTTGACCTGTATTATTAACTTGAGCGAAATGCTTTAGATTGGGAAGAACTAATGATGGAAAAGTTAACTGATTTAATCATTGAAAAAACGCCTAAGACGCCGCAGATAGAGTTGAAGTACAACAGCGGCGAGCTTTCATTGACTGGCAGGTCGCTGCCTGAAAACGCCAGCAGGATTTACGAACCTGTGCTTAACTGGGTCAACAATTACGTGATTCAACCACAACCTGTCACGAACCTGAGGCTCAATGTCGAATACTTCAATACCTCATCCTTACTCTGGATTTCGAAGATTGTCAGGACACTGACCCGCATAAATAACCCTGATTACCGGTTTATAGTACATATATATATACCGCTCGAGGAGTATGATGACATGCAGTTGTCTTCCGATGTGCGCGAATCTTTCAACCCTATAACCGATATCCTCCAGGATTCCATTCCCGAGGTGAGTCTCAAGCTCTATGCCACAGACGATACCTCGAAGGTAATACGTGATGCCCTGGTGTTGTTCTAGCACTCCGGCCTGGTAATTTTGATTCTGGCCGGGATAAATCCGGGTTTTTAATCAATACATATCTGTGATTGGTCAAAAGTGCTCCGCTTTTGACTAAAAACCCTTTTCGTGACGTCAGTTGCCCGTTTGTGTAAACGAACTGCCATAACTTCTTGACGAAGCATCCCGTTATGTATTCAAGTGTCCGTAAAATGGGCACTTGCGATTTGTTTTCATCGTTATACACTGGTAAATTTGATATGAAAATCAATCAACCAGGAAATGAAATCAACAGCGGTTTTCAAGATTGTCAACACGATTATCCGATGCGGGTTCAGTTTTTTTCGTTACATGAGAAGAACCGGACTGTTTGGCAGGCCAGGAGTGATAATACTCTCTTCGCAAGAGGGGGCCAATTATGGCCGGACTGACCTGAGCCAGGCCAGGACACTTATAAACCTGCGCCGGCTTGACCTGATAAAGCATCTTGAGATGTTTGTCAGCTCGCTGGCGAGGTTGCTGCCACCCGAGACAAGCTTTGTGGGCTGTTTTGCCTGCCAGGGGAACTCAGGCCATGATGTACGCTATTACGGCAACATGCCGCTTTTCATTTCAAAACTCAGCTATCGCCGTTCAGCACACCATGTGGAACTTAATCCTGACAAAGTCTCTGCAATACTGAGCAGGTGCGGACTCGTGGTAATTGATATGATGGAACTGAATGGCCTGACCTATTTCCACAGCAGAAAGAGAATCAATTAAATACCAAACCGAAAAAATACGAACTGCCATGAAAACCTATTATCAGATTTCTTCAGACGTGACCGGGAAGGTGATACTGAGGAGAAGAAAAATTGCCAAGGCACTGCGATGGTGGCTTAATGAAAACGGATATACATACAAATACCTGTTCTATTCGGCGTAACCCTTAACCGGAAGTGAGCCGGCAATTACCATCTGCCGGCGATGGTCCGGAATTGGTTCCAAGTGAGCCGGCAATCGCCACCTGCCGGCCAATACTTCAAAGCTGGTTCTGATTCTTTCTTTTGTTGGTTCCGTCTGCGGAATGAATCTCTCCCCGGCCTCTTATCTCAACTTCTTCTGGTAGCTGTCGCGGTAAACCCTGTTGATACCATCGGCTCTGATGCTGCCCTTCTGGATTAGTGTATTCTTCATGTCATTGACTGAATCACTGTATGCAGGACAGACTGGCTTGTTGCATGAGGCCAGCAGGCCCAGGGCAAGGATTAAAAGGATCAATTTTTTCATCACTGCAAATTTAGGGAATCCCTTCTGTTAAAACAAAAGTTGGCAGAGGGTTAATCTGCTGATTCTTTCATGCCGGTAATAATTTATTATTTTTGCCTTTACATCAGAATGACTGACCTGTCATATTCATGGAACAACATTTATTCAGCAAAATGTTCTTCAGATGCTGTGACAGGCAAATCCATAGCATTATGTCATTTTAAAAAAACTCATATGAATAAGATCAACCTCATTTTCATGTTACTGCTGTCAGCTTCTCTGGTTTCCGTACAGAAAGCTCAAGGCTGTACGATCATTGCCGTCGGGAAGAAGGCTACGGCAGATGGTTCAGTGCTGATTTCCCATACCGATTCCGGTCCTGATTCGAGGATTTACTATGTCCCCGGCAAGACCTTCAGGGCAGGGGAGCAGGCTCCTGTTTACTGGGGTATACAGGATGCCGCTCTTTCGCTCATGGATGATGGCGAGGTACTGGGATACATACCACAGGTCAGAAAAACATACGGTTATTTCCATTCAGCCTACTCGCACATGAATGAAGTGCAGCTGGGTATTGCCGAGAGCACTACATCACAGCGGCCTGAACTGATTTGTACCCGTGAGGGCGGAAAGCAGATAATGACAATAGAACAGGCCATGATCTTTGCCCTGCAGCGTTGTGACAAGGCAAGGGAAGCAGTGTTGCTTATAGGGGACCTGATGATCCGTTACGGTTTCCTGCCGTCAAGCGGAGACGGTTCTGAGGCGCTGGTTATTGCTGACACGGAAGAGGCATGGGTTTTCGAAGTATTCGGGGTAGGCAACGGCTGGGAGCCGGGGAGCGGCAAACCCGGTGCCATCTGGGCAGCTCAGCGGCTTCCCGATGATCAGGCGACAATGGTGCCAAACTGGAGCATTATCAAGGAGATTGATGCCGGAGACAAAAGTCAGTTCCTGGTCTCTGACAACTATATGAAAGAGGCAATTGACCGTGGCTGGTATGACCCGGCCTCCGGGAAACCTTTCGTGTGGCAGGAAGCATACGCACCACTGCCTGAGGAGTTTGCCACCGGCCGCTTCTGGCTTTTCTTCAGCACCTTTATGCCCAACCTGAAGCAGTGGCCTGACAGGATGCTTGATCCTACAAATCCGTACAAGGGGATGGAACCCTACTTCCAGGTGGTGGAGCCTCTTTCCATCTACCCGTTTGCAGCTGTTCCCGAGAAGAAGATTTCAGTCAGGGATGTAATTGCTTTCCAGCGGTCAACCTTCGAGGGTACCATTTATGACATGACTTCATACCCGGAGTGGCTGGTGCCTGACGGTAAGGGCGGATATGTCAAAAGCCCGCTTGCCACACCTTTCCCTGGGAGTGAGATGCGGAAGCTGATTAAACAGACCTACAGAAGACCGGTAGCCCGTCACAGAGGTCACTACGGCATGGTGATGCAGCTTCGCGACTGGCTTCCGGATGCCATAGGCGGCGTGTACTGGGTCTATCTCGACAATCCTTACTTCAGTCCGTATGTGCCCATTTATGCCGGAAACCTTTCCGTGGCAGAGACTTACAATATTTATGATCCGGAGAAATATGACAAACGCTCTGCGCGATGGGCGATAGATTTCGTTGATAACCTTGCAAACCTTCGGTTCAGGGATATTGCAGCAGATGTTCGTACAGTGAGGGATCCGTTCGAGGAGGAGATTTTTGCCGGTCAGGAGAAGACGGAGAAGGAGGCTCTTGAGATGTATAAAAAGAATCCGGAAACTGCCAGGAAGTTCCTTACCGCATACTCTGACGCGAAGATGAACGCCGTAACGAAGATGTTCATTGAACTCCGTGATCAGATAATTACCCGGTACACCAATAACAGGGAGTAGAAGGCATTGGAGAGACTTTCCCGGAAACAGGCGCTTTCCGGTCACCCTTAAAAGCAAAAAATTCACCCGCCAATTCCGGCGGGTGGATTTTTTCTGCTCAGTCGGGATGCCGGGATTTGAACCCGGGGCCCCTTGCCCCCCAGACAAAAAAGAGCCATAATCGTCACATTTCCTATTTTACCCCATTTTAATAATTGCTTATATATCAATGATTAGAGTTAATAACTCTTTATCCTTTATTTTCTTATTGTGACTAATTATCCTCATATTTGTATGCATAATCTATGTTCAATTACACGGCAAGAGAATGGAAAATTTTACTTTAGATCGGATCTCAGCAACCACCGTACATGATACGAGAGGATTCAGAGAGGATGAAGAGTATCCTGTTAGATACAGGATCACATTCAATGGCAAACAGACATATTATCCCTCCGGCATCAAAATGACCAAAGAGGATTGGGCGAAGATGCCAACCACCAGAACAAAGGAATTGAAAGAACAGAGAGAGCTGATCCTGGCCGGATTTGAGAAGATAAAAGAGCAGATTAAACTCATGGTGAAGGGCGAAGGCTTTTCTCTGGATGAGCTGAAAACAAGATTAAGCCGTGGCACTAAGGATAGTATAATTTCAGCCTTTGAGAATAGGGAGGCATTATTGAAGAGTACCGGCCAATATGGAACGGCTGAATGGTACAAATATTCAAAGGATAGTATTGCTGATTTCGCAAAGAGGGATCTGAAATTTGCTGATATAACAGTATCATTTCTGAAGAGGTACGAGGCACATCTCTTGGAAGATGGCAAGAGCTACACAAGTATATCAATGTACATGAGGGCACTCCGGGCAATTCTGAATGAGGGCAAGAGGCACGGGATCATATCTCAGACACAATATCCATTCGGCAAGAGTAGTGAAGAAAAGTATGAGATACCCTCCGAGCAAGGCCGGAAGATGGCCCTCACTCTTGCCCAGATTAAGACGGTATTAGAATATACACCGGCATCCGAAACTCAGAGAATGTGCAGAGATATATGGATCTTCAGTTACCTCTGTAATGGCATCAATATGGCAGACCTCTGCCGATTGAGATATTCAAACATTAGTGATGGCAAGATTTCGTACAACCGGCAGAAAACAATCCGGACCGATAAGGATAAAACAAAGATTGTGGCCATCATGCTGCCGGAGATGCAGAGGATAATTGATCAATGGGGCAACAAGCGAGTGAAGGCAGACACATACATTTTCCCATTTCTTAATGATGAATGGCCGGAGGATTTGAAGAGGCTGAGAGTGAAAACCACAACGAGGCTGATCAACAAAAAAATGAACGAGATAGGGGAGGCACTCAAACTGGGATCAATCAGCACATATACGGCCCGGCATAGTTTTGCAACCGTGCTGAAGAGATCCGGAACTAATATTGCCTTCATTAGCGAATCCCTTGGCCATAGCAGCCTCGAAATCACTCAGACATACTTGGATTCATTTGAAGATGATGCATTGCGTGAGAACGCCCAGAAACTGCTTAATTTCTGAAATTATGAATATACTGCAAACATCATTTATGGAGAGATTTGAGAAGAGCCTGGATAAAGAGGCCATTCTCTCCCGGGAGATTGAAGCACATGAAATGTTATTTGATGAGGCTTTGCTGCCTCTTCCTCCGGATATTCATTCCACGAAGAGGCCAATCCGAGAGTTATCATATACAGATGGAGCTATCTTGCAGATCCGGGAGGCATATATAAAATTCATTGTGAACGGAACCGATATTGCAGAGGCCGGAGATTTATATTCAGTCAATGGAGAGATGAAGAGGAGGCCTCCGAGTGATATTCAGATCCACTATTATAATGAGGCCCGGGAAAGGCACTCACATCTGCAATGGCTGAAGGGATTGACCAAGCATGAACTCATCATTAGTGACATGGTTATCATTGCCATCTTCAACAAGTATAAACATCACTTTGAGAATGAAACTCCGGAGAGTTGGATGAGGAGATTTGATAGAGCCATGGCTCCATTGCCTCCCATAGACATTGAATCGGAAGCAAAAGAGGGCTCTGATAGATTAGTATTGATTGCCATCCTCTCAGCAATTCAAGACACAACAGGCAACGCATTTAATTTCAATGATCATGTTAAAACTCATTTCGGCATCTCCGCATTTGGCTCTGCCAGGAGCCGAAACCAAGAC
>ERZ1026792.81-NODE-81-length-109977-cov-8.424661_pt1 | contig 109977 bp, 87 predicted proteins | sample MGYA00520884_ERZ1026792 | MGnify/ENA primary metagenome ERZ1026792 (study PRJEB33270, sample SAMEA104284473) | anaerobic digester metagenome | biome: Anaerobic digester microbiome; feature: mesophilic sludge digester; material: Anaerobic digester biomass | place...
TCCTCGACACGCTGGTCTGCAGGCCACGCCGGCGTCGCCGGATGTACCTGCTTGCCGACCGAGGGTACTCGGGACGACCGGCGCTCAACGCGGTCACAGAGCGTGGCTACCATCCCCGCATTCGCCAACAGGGCAAGGCCCGCCGAGGACGGCCACCCAAGCACAGGCGGTGGGTCGTCGAGGCCGCCCACAGCTGGTTCAACCGCTTCCGGAAGCTCCTTGTCCGATTCGAGAAGCTCCACGACAGCTACCTCGCCCTCGTCCATCTCGCCGCCGCCATCATCGCCTTCCGCAAAGCCGCACCTATTTATGGATAGGCTCTTAGAGCCCGGCTGCGGACGTACATCGGCTTCTCGGTCCGTGCGCGTGCTTACGCCCGGAGGCTTCCTCGTCCTGATCTCGTGCTCGGGAGTATCCAGCCGCTGTTTGCTGGGCTTGCCGCCTGGCGGATTGCGCGGAATGCCCGGGTGCCCTTTGTGCTCGAGGTCAGGGACTTGTGGCCTGATGCGCTGGTGGCAAAGCGCTACCCCACTTCGCGGACGTGACTGTATTCAGAAATGACGGTCTGTGGCGCGGGATTGTAAGGGACGGATGCGAATCCTCCACGTGACCTGCGCCCACCGCGCCGTTGACAACCGCATTCTTTGTCTCGAATGCGCTTCGCTGGCTCGGGCGGGCCATGAGGTGACGGTGATGGGGCCCCACCGAGCAGCCGAGAGTATCCTCGGCGTTTCGATTGTTCCACTGGTTGGGAGCGCTACCGTGCCCGGATGGTTGAGGGTAGTGGTCGCTTTCGCCAGGGCTCTTGGCGCCAGAATCGGTACAGTGGTCCACTTCCACGACCCTCACCTGATCATGCTCGGTCCCCTCCTACGACTGGCCGGGAAGCACTCCATCTACGATGTGCATGACGACTACGAGGCGAGCCTGAGAGATAGGCTTTCCCGTTTTCCTCGTCTGGCGCTGGCTCTTGCGAAGCTCTGGTGGGCCCTAGAGTACGTGGCTGCTCGCCTGAGTAGCGCCGTGGTAGTTGCCGACCGCCAACTTGCTAGGAAGTTCGCTTCCTGCGAGCCGACCATTCTTTCGAATTTCCCGTGGCGGGACTTCACCCCTCCAGCCGACGTAACCGGTGAGTCAACATTCAACGTGATCTATGTTGGGGGTGTTTCCGGAGCCAGGGGCGTCGACAAGGTCGTCGACGCCATCGACTTGTTACCATTTGAAGACCTGCGATTTCACATCATCGGCGACTGCCGTGATCCGATACTGCGCCAGAGGATCACAACCCATCCCCGTGTTGTGTACCACGGGCGAGTCGCCTGGGACCAGCTCCATCAGCACTACGTCAAGGCTCATGTGGGAGTCGCTCTCTATCAGCGCTTGCAGGGTTTTCTCTGCTGTGAGACTCCAGTGAAGATCCTGGAGTACATGGCTGCGGGGATCCCTGTGGTCTGCTCCGACTTCCCAGGGCTTAGGACATTCGTCGAGGAGCCTGGATACGGCATCACGGTTGCACCAGATGATGCCGTCGCCATTGCCAAGGTGCTGAGGCGACTCTATGAGGCGCCTGCTCTCCGCGCCTCCCTCGGCGAGGCGGGCCGACGAGCATTTGAAACGAAGTACAACTGGGAAGCGGAGGAGCCAAAGCTGCTTGGGCTCTACGCTACTCTGGCGGCCAAAAAACGCAAGTCGGTTTGGTCCCGTGCCTAGCCAATTCAAGGATCGGTCCGCGGCGATCGGGAGCTGTCAGGAAGGTGGGTGGAGTGCTCGAATGGCACCCTGGCCCGGAGGGGCGCCGTTCGCATTGTTTCTCTCTCACGACATCGACCATGTCCACGACCGGGAGATGTGGCGCATTCTCGCGGATCTGAACCACATTCGGCGGATGATCTTGAAGGGCGAAGGCAAAAGAGCGCGGATGGCCACGGCACGCGTGGGTCGGGCGATCCTTAACCCCAAGCCTCCCCTTCGGGCCTTCGATGCGATTCTGAGGGCTGAAGCGCAGTTCGGGTTCAAATCGACCTTCTTCTTGCTACACGACCACTATTGGGCCCGGCACGGGGCACGGTACCGACTTGGCGACCGGGTGGTCCGGGAGGTTGTGGATCTGATCGTTTCGGCCGGTTGTGAGCTGGGCCTTCATGGGGGCTACTACAAAATCAACGATACGGACGCCTATAGAGCGAGCCGGGACGTGATCGCACGGGAATTCGGGATTGCGCCAGTCGGAGTCCGGAATCACTATCTGCGTCTGGATGGCGAAAGGACATGGCGGGCACAGGCAGATGCGGGTTTCAACTATGACTCCACATTCGGCCATCGCGATCAACTGGGGCCAAAGGAGGGGAGAGTCCGCCCGTTCTGGGTCGGCGCACCACCAGGCTGCGACCACCGGGGGCTGGTCGAGCTGCCCCTCTCACTGATGGACGTGGCCCTGTTTCGTTGTGCCGGTTTTGACGGGGAGCAGGCGCTTGACGCAGCTTGGCAGGCGATTGGGCCAGTGATAGCAGGTGGAGGGCTAGTAACACTCCTGTGGCATAACACCTACTTTGATGAGCCGGAGTACTGGGACTGGCAGTGGGTGTATGAGCGGCTGCTCGAGCGCTTGGCGGCTCTCAATCCCTGGTGTGCGACCGGGGCCGAGATCGACCAGTGGTGGCGAAAGTGGCAGGAAGGCAGAGCAAAGGCTTCCGGGCAACCGGGGCCGCCCTCGGCTTGATTTCGCGGTGGGAGCGCCCGCGACCGGACTTCTGACGGTTCGAGGGTCTGGCCTCTGGAGGCGAACCTGAGGATTCTCTTCTGCATGCAGTTCTTCACCGGGGCGGGGTCACCGGGGACGCTCAACCCCCGCAAGCTCGCGCCCCGTCTGGCCGGTCGTGGGCACGAGGTCCATGTGATCGGAACGGATCACAACATCATCAACGATGGCGTCGAACTTCCTGAGTCCGTTGTGCTGGACAGAGGGGGGAGTCTCACTGTTCACCGCGTCCCCTCGGCCAGGGGCATGCGGAAGAGCCTCCGAGCCCGGATGAGGACGTACATCGGCTTCTCGGTCCGGGCGTGTGCCTACGCCCGGGGGCTTCCTCGTCCTGATCTCGTGCTCGGGAGTATCCAGCCGCTGTTCGCTGGGCTAGCCCGTTCTATTCACCATAGAGCGCGATAGTCCCGATGGAGGCCGTATCACGCGCCCTCCACGGCGCGCGGGACATTGCGATGCACGGATGGCAGGGCCGGAAACCTGAAGAGGACCTTCAGGCACGCCGCTGGGACGTCGAGCAGACAGCCCACTGGCGGAGGTTAGTGCTTCGGAGTCAGTATGCTGACGAGCGTTCGAGCTTGGCTCAACCGGAAGGGGTGAGCGCGAGGGTCCTGGTACGAAATGCGGCAGCACAGGGGAAGACACCGGGGAGACGGACCAGGATCCTGCGCGTGGAGGCGGAGACCAGGGCCGCGACCTTGAGGGGGTGGAGACGTAGTGTGTCGAACTGGGCTCTGGCCAGCACTGGACCGGTGGTCGTCGGCTGACAACACAGCGCGTGCATCAGGCGGTAGGCAGCGGCGTGGAGGACGAGGCGAAACGCATTGGCGGCAACGCTCGAGTAGGAGAGCCGGTCGGCTGCCAGCGCTTTCTTGAAGTCCTTGATGAAGTTCTCCGCAGCGCCATGCTGGCAGTAGCCGTGGTCGAGTGCGGCCGGGGCACCCTCGACGAGAGTGGTGACCACGAAGTGTGGGTTAGGGCCAACCGCAATGTGCTCGGCCTTGACGATGACGCGCCGGACATGCGGCCAGGTATCAGCGGCGAAGTCGAACTCCGCGCAGTGCCGGCTGGCCTGGCGCGTACACTCGAACTCGATTGTGGCCGCCTTCATAGCCGCGGCAGCCCGACGCCGTAGCATCGCATTCTTGGCCAGACCCAGCAGGGAGTAGACATCGTGCAGCTCGGCCCGCAACCGCTCTAGCTCGTCCATTACCGTGGGCTCCGAGCAGCCGGCGTCGTCGCAATCCTCGTACCCCAGGGCGACCTGGTAGATCCGCTGTCACAGCTGCCCCTGGCGGGAGTGCACGACCTTCTTGGGACGTCTGGGATCTGGCACCTTATCGGTCAGGCCCTTGGACAGGCCAAGCCGATCGTTGACTTGGCGAAGCAGCACCGCGCCACCGTTGGAGGTACTCTGTGGGGCGTCGAAGGTCACGGCGACCGGGACCTCGGGGTGAAAGTCGAGTTGGAGCTGGGTCTGGACCGGGGTACACTGTGACAGCGGGTGTTGGTCTTCTGTATGATATAGTACTCTCAATACGTCAGTATCTTACGTGGCTCACATCCGAAAATCAAATGCCTATGGCGAATAATCCGGGCTAGGCCCATCTTGGTGAGTGAGTGACGTGACACAGAGGTGCGTTTGGATTCTCAACCAGTATGCACAGCCACCAGATGGGATGGGTGGTGTCCGCCACTTCGGGATTGCGCAGGGGTTACGGGAGCGGGGTTGGCGGGCAACGATCATTGCGGGCAGCGTCGAACTCAACAGCAGGCGCCCGCGGATCGTGCGCGCTGAACAGTTTGTACTCGAGAATTTCGACGGCATTCCGTTTCTTTGGATTCGTGTTCCCGATGCAAGCGGTTCCCTCTGCGGGCGAGCCTGGGGTATGGCCAGCTTCGCTTTTCATGCGCTGCGTCGTGGGGCCGCGAGAGGTCTGGATCCTCCGGATGCAGTGGTAGGGTCCTCCGTGCATCCGCTATCCGGACTGGCAGCAGCAATACTCGCACGTCGGTACGGTGTGCCCTTCCTGTTTGAGGTTCGGGATCTCTGGCCAGAGACACTCATTGCCTTGGGGAACCTGCGACGAAACGGCCCAGTTGCTCGAGCGATGCGACTCCTTGAAGGGAATCTGTACCGGCGCGCGACCCGCATCATCACTGTCCTTCCCTATGCGGCGACATACATCGTCAGTTTCGGAGTAGAGCCCAGCCGTGTCGTCTGGGTTCCAAACGGGGTGAGCACCAAGAGGTTCAACGCAGCACCGCGAGAGCCGGATGATGGACCCCTGAGGCTCTGCTATCTCGGCGCTCACGGGCGGGCCAACGACTTGGAGACGTTAGTCGATGCAATGGGCCAGCTCCAGGCCCGCGGTCTGGGGCGGGCTGTGCATTTGAGACTCTATGGGGAGGGGCCGCGGAAGGCGGGGCTCGTGGCTCGCGCGACCCGACTCGGCCTGCAAAACGTCTCCTTCGAGGCCGCAGTCGAGAGCCGCGACGTGCCTAGGATCGCGGCCGAAGCAGATGCTTTCGTGATTACGGTCTTGAACAGGCCGGGCCTCTATCGCTACGGCGTGAGTATGAACAAGCTGTTCGACTACATGGCTGCTGGTCGACCCGTCGTCATCGCAATGGACGCGCCGTCAAACCCAATCCAGGAGGCGTGCGCAGGCATCACCGTAGCGCCTGAAGACGCTGGGGCCCTCGCGGATGGAATCGAGAGACTCTTGTCGCTTTCCGCGGAGGCGCGGCGGAAGCTCGGCGAAAACGGGCGGCGGTACGTGGAGCTTAACCACGATTTCGGGGTCCTTGCAGCCAAGTTTGCCGCCGCGCTCGATGAGAGCGTGGCACAGCCTTCTAGGGTTGGCGGGCATCGGGCTGGTTAGGCCGTGCTCTGACCGAGGCTGGGCGTACCGGCGCTTGTGTAGCCAAAGAGTTGAGGCATTCCACCTACTGGGCTATTGGTAGAAAAGGCCGAATGATGTCGTGACTACTTGGAAAATGCTTGCCGTCAGTCTGCCTTTGATGGTCGGGTAAGGGTTGGAGGTCGTTACGGTGCGGGATCTGTATCGTCGGTGGGGCAAGCGTGCTTTTGACCTCACACTGGTGATTGTGGGCTCGCCCCTGTGGTTGCCGCTGTTGGGTCTCCTGGCTGTGTTGGTGCGCCTGATCTTGGGGGCTCCAGTGATCTTTCGTCAGGTTCGGCCCGGCCTTGGCGGCAAGGCCTTCACCATCTTCAAGCTCCGCTCCATGACCCAGGCCCAGGGCGGGGATGGGTGTCCATTTCCTGACGACCAGCGGCTTGGTCGCTTTGGTCGGTTCCTGCGCTCAACGTCGTTCGACGAGCTCCCGGAGCTCCTAAATGTCCTGCGGGGGGAGATGAGTCTGGTGGGGCCGAGGCCCCTCCTGATGCGTTATCTTCCGCTGTACTCTCCCCAGCAGGCGAGACGTCACGAAGTCCTGCCAGGGATTACTGGGTGGGCGCAGGTCAACGGGCGGAACGCGCTGACATGGGAGAAGAAGTTCGAGCTAGATGTCTGGTATGTGGAACGGCTCAGCCTCTCCCTAGACCTCAGGATTCTCTGGAGGACTGTGCGGAAGGTCGTCCTGCGAGAGGGGATCCTGTTCGCTGGCAAGGAGCAGATGCCCTTCTTCGTGGGCGCGGTTGGAGACATCCAGACGGGTCGGGGGGACAGGATGGGAAGCGACGATAACCTGGGTGGTTAGGAATCAGATCTCACCCCCATAAGGAGGAAGAGCCATGGTTCGCGACTTGGTGATTCTTGGATCTGGAGGGCTGGCTCAGGAGTACGCGTGGCTTGTTGAGGAGATCAACGAGGAACGAAGGAGCTTCAACCTGCTCGGGTTTCTCGATGATGAGCCAGACCGAGTCGGGAAAGAGTATGTCGGATATCCAGTCCTTGGGACGATAGCTGGAGCGGCAAGCTACCCTAGTGCGCTCTTTGCCATCGGCGTGGGTGATCCGAGGGTAAGGAAAGCACTCGCAGAACGGGTGTCCCCTCTTGGGGTGAAATGGACGAACCTCATCTCACCCACTGTGCGGGTGCACAAGTCACACCGCATAGGGACTGGGGTGATGATTGGCCGCTACAGCGACCTTACCGTCGGCTGCACCGTTGCCAACTTTGTCATGATCAATATCCACGTTGTGCTGGGTCATGCGGTGCAGGTCGGCGACTACTCTGTGATCAGCCCGAACGTGACTGTGAACGGCGAGGCGGTGATTGGCAGGGTCTGCTACATCGGTGCGAACGCCTTCGTCAGGAACGTCGTCGTTGGCGATGGGGCGACTGTCGGTGCGAGTTCAGCCGTGGTGAAGGACGTGCCGGAGGACTGCGTGGTGGCTGGCGTCCCTGCCAAGGTGCTCCACCAGGGCGTTCCGGCACACAAGCTGACAAGGGTGCCGGGGCAGGAGGGGGCATAGCCGCGCGAGTTGTGCTCGATGCTGGGCAAGAACAATGACAAAGGCAAGGGTCTATCTGTCGCCTCCTCATCTTCTCGGCCGCGAACGCGAGTTCGTGACTGAGGCATTCGACACCAACTGGATCGCGCCGCTCGGGCCACATGTGGACGCCTTCGAGCGCGAGCTGGCGGCGGCTGCCGGGCGGCCGCACGCGGCGGCGCTCTCGTCGGGCACTGCCGCCCTGCACCTCGCTGCGAGGATGCTCGGGATCGGCGACGGCGACGAGGTGCTGGTGTCCAGCCTGACGTTCAGCGCCACGGTCAACGCGCTGGTCTACGAGCGGGCGCGGCCGGTCTTCGTGGACGCCACGCGCACGTCGTGGAACCTCGACCCGGCGCTCGTGGTCGGGGAGTTGGATCGGCTGGGCCGCAGCGGGAGGCTCCCCAAGGCCGTGGTGACGGTGGACCTGTACGGGCAGTGTGCCGACTACGCACCGATCGTCGAGGCGTGTGGGCGCTGGGGTGTGCCGCTAATCGAGGACGCCGCCGAGGCGCTGGGCGCCAGCTACCAGGGGCGGCCGGCCGGATCGTTCGGGGTCATGGCGGCGTTTTCGTTCAACGGGAACAAGATCATCACGACTTCCGGCGGCGGGATGCTGGTGGCGGACGACGAGCGGTGGACGAAGCAGGCGCGCTTTTTGGCCACGCAGGCGCGCGACCCGGCTCCGCACTACGAGCACTCGCAGATCGGTTTCAACTACCGGATGTCGAACGTCGCAGCGGCGATCGGGCGCGGGCAGCTCGAGACCCTGGAGCAGCGGGTCGCGGCGCGGCGGCGCAACTTCGAGTGGTACGTCGAGCTGCTCGGCGACCTCCCGGGGATCGATTTCATGCCAGAAGCGCCGTACGGTCGGTGCACGCGCTGGTTGACGTGTCTGACCATCGACCCGGCGCGGTTCGGCGCCACGCGCGAGGACGTGCGCCTCGCATTGGAGGCCGAGAACATCGAGGCGCGGCCGGTGTGGAAACCGATGCACCTGCAGCCGGTGTTCGCGGGGTGCAGGGTGATCGGTGGCGCGGTGAGCGAGGAGCTGTTTGAGAAGGGGCTGTGTCTGCCGTCGGGGTCGAACCTGTCGCAGGCAGACGTCGAGCGCGTCGCTGGGATCGTGCGAGCATGCTGTCGAGCGGTGGGGTGAGTCGGGGAGACGGCGCCCTGGCCCCTCACCCGGCTCGCTGTGCTCGCCACCCTCTCCCCGCTTTGCGGGGCGAGGGGTTTTTCCCCTTGCGGCAGCGGCGGGGTTCGATCCCTCGCCCCCGCGGCAGCGGGGGAGAGGCGGGTCTCATCCCTCGCCCCCGCGTGAGCGGGGGAGAGGGCAGGGTGAGGGGGTGCCTTCCCCGCTCTCCCCGCTGGTGCGGGGCGTGAGGTCGAGGCCAGTACCTTGGCCCCTCACCCGGCTCGCTGTGCTCGCCACCCTCTCCCCGCTTTGCGGGGCGAGGGGATTTTCCCCTTGCGGTAGCGGCGGATCTCTATCCCTCGCCCCCGCGTGAGCGGGGGAGAGGCTGGTCTCATCCCTCGCCCCCGCGTGAGCGGGGGAGAGGGCAGGGTGAGGGGGTGCCTTCCCCGCTCTCTCCGCTCGGTAGGGCGTGAGGTTGGGGTGGGCGTCTTGGCCCCTCACCCGGCTCGCTGCGCTCGCCACCCTCTCCCCGCTGTGCGGGGCGAGGGGTTTTTCCTTGCGAGAGCGGCGAGTCTCTATCCCTCGCCCCCGCGTGAGCGGGGGAGAGGGCAGGGTGAGGGGGTGCCTTTCCACCCTCTCCCCGCTCGGTGGGGCGTGAGGTTGGGGTGGGCGTTCTGGCCCCTCACCCGGCTCGCTGCGCTCGCCACCCTCTCCCCGCTGGTGCGGGGCGAGGGGTTTTTCCTTGCGAGAGCGGCGGACCTCTATCCCTCGCCCCCGCGCCAGCGGGGGAGAGGGCAGGGTGAGGGGGTGCCTTCCCCGCTCTCCCCGCTCGGTGAGGCGTGAGGTTGGGGTCGGCGTTCTGGCCCCTCACCCGGCTCGCTGCGCTCGCCACCCTCTCCCCGCTTTGCGGGGCGAGGGGATTTTCTCTCGCGAGAGCGGCGGACCTCTATCCCTCGCCCCCGCGGTAGCGGGGGAGAGGGCAGGGTAAGGGGGTGCCTTCCCCGCTCTCCCTGCTGGTGCGGGGCGTAAGGTTGGGGCCAGTACTTTGGCCCCTCACCCGGCTCGCTGCGCTCGCCACCCTCTCCCCGCTTTTCGGGGCGAGGGGTTTTTCCCTTGCGGTAGCGGGCGCGAGGGGTTTTTCCCCTTGCGGCAGCGGGGGAGAGGGGGGAGGCAACCCAGCGGCGGTTGGGAGTGTTGTACTGACTGTGGTGTAATTGGAAGCGTTATGTGCGTTACAGTGGCGGCGGAGGACGGTTGGTAGATCGAGACGAGACGGCACGCGAGCGGCGGAGCTCGATGGGGGGGTTCCTTGCGACCCTCGCGGGGTCGCCGTTGAGGCACTTGCTGTTGTTGGCTGCCGACGGCGTGGTAGCGCCGCTGTCTTTGCTGGTGGCGTACTACTTGCGGTTCGAGGGGAATCTCGAGCGAGCCACCGGCCTGGCATTTTTGCTCGTGCTCGTGGCGGCGGCGCGCATGGCGGCGGCGGTCATCGTACGCTCGCACCGCTGGTCGTTCCGCTTTTCGGGGCTGGCGGACGCGGTGCGGGTGTTGCTGGCAGGGCTGCTCGGCAGCGGCCTGTTCCTCGGTGCGGTGTATTTTCTCAACGCGCCGCGGCTGCCGCGCTCGGTGGTGGTGATGGAGCTGCTGATGTCGCTGGCGGTGATGGGGGCGATTCGCTTTTCCCCCCGCTACGCCGCGGCGAGGTGGCTCGACTTCTCACGCGGGCGTACCAGCCGCTTGCACACCCTGATCGCCGGGGCAGGGGCGGCGGGCGAGATGCTGCTACGCGACCTGCAGCGGTCGAACGAGCACCAGTACGTGGTCGTCGGGTTCGTCGACGACGACACGCACAAGCGTGGGGAGGTCATCGGCGGCAAGACGGTGCTGGGGACGCTCGACGAGCTGCCGTGGCTCGCCGCCAAGCACCACGTCGAGAAGCTGCTGATCGCCATTCCGCGCCTGGCGCCGAAGCGGCTGCGCGAGATCCTGTCGATGTGCGCCGAGCTCGGGCTGCGGGTCAAGAGCCTACCGGTGTCGTTCGTCTACATCGACGCCAAGATCTCGGCCTCGATGCTGCAGGATCTGCAGCCCGACGACCTGCTGCCGCGGGTGCAGGTGGACTTCTCGGACACCGGGGAGTCGGGCACGGCGCTGGGGCGGCGGGTGCTGGTGACCGGGGCGGCGGGCTCGATCGGCGGCGAGATCTGCCGGCAGCTTCTGCGGGCGCACGTCAAGCAGCTCGTGATGGTGGACATCAACGAGAACGAGCTGTACCTGGCGCAGCGGCGGCTCGAATCGCAGCTCGACGGGCGGGAGCTGGTGGTCGAGGTGGCGGATATCCGGGACGCCGGGCGGATGCGGGCGCTGTTCGAGCGCTACCGGCCGGAGGACGTGTTCCATGCGGCGGCGCACAAGCACGTGCCGCTCATGGAGGCGGCGCCGTGCGAGGCGGTGAAGAACAACGTCGGCGGCACGCGCAACGTGGCGCGCGCGGCGCACGAGCTGGGGGCGGACCGCTGCATCTACATCTCGACCGACAAGGCGGTGCGGCCGACGTCGGTGATGGGGGCGAGCAAGCGGGTGGGGGAGATGGTGGTGCGGGCGCTGGCGCTGCGCTCGCCGACGGCGTTCAAGGCGGTGCGTTTCGGCAACGTGCTGGGGTCGGCCGGGTCGGTGGTGCCGATCTTCCGCGAGCAGATCGCGCGCGGTGGGCCGGTGACGGTCACCGACCCCGAGGTGCGGCGGTACTTCATGACCATCTCGGAGGCCGTGGGGCTCGTGCTGCGGGCCGGGTACGGTGGCTGCAAGGATCTGTGCGTGCTCGACATGGGTGAGCAGATCCGGATCGACGAGCTGGCGCGGCACATGATCATCATGGCCGGACGGACGCCGGACGTGGACATCAAGATCGAGTACACCGGGCTGCGGCCGGGCGAAAAGCTCTACGAGGAGCTGCTTACCGAGGACGAGGAGAAGACGCACCAGGCGATGAAGAAGGTGTTCACCGCCGTGTGCCCGCCGCCGCCGTTCAACCTCGAGGAGCGGCTCGACGAGCTCGAGCGCGCCGCCGCCGCCGAGGACGCCGCGCTGGTCATCGAGATCATGCGCTCGCTGGTCCCGAGCTACACGCCGCAGCACAACGGCCACGCCCACCGTTGGCAGGGGTTCGAAGCGACGGCGTGACGCCGCCGGAAGCGTTCCGACCCCTCACCCGGCTCGCAGGTCGATATACTTCCGCGCTTGCCCCCTCGCCCCCGCGCGAGCGGGGGAGAGGGGCAGGGGTGAGGGGGTGAGAGTCCCTGCTGGGCGCGGGGCGCAAGGTTGGGGCCGGCGTCTTGGCCCCTCACCCGGCTCGCTGCGCTCGCCACCCTCTCCCCGCTGCGCGGGGCGAGGGGATTGGTACCCCACGGGCGCGGCAGGTCTTCATCCCTCGCCCCCGCGTGAGCGGTGGGGTTGTATCCCTCGCCCCCGCGCGAGCGGGGGAGAGGGGCAGGGGTGAGGGGGTCACAGCGCACGCTGGTGCGGGGCGCAAGGTTGGGGCCGGCGTCCTGGCCCCTCACCCGGCTCGCTGCGCTCGCCACCCTCTCCCCGCTTTGCGGGGCGAGGGGATTGGCACCCCGCGTGCGCGGCAGGCCTCCATCCCTCGCCCCCGGGAGAGCGGTGGGGTTGTATCCCTCGCCCCCGCGGTAGCGGGGGAGAGGGGCAGGGGTGAGGGGGTGCCTTCCCTGCTTATTTCGTGCCACTACCCGGCGAGGGGTTCGCGTGCCGGAGCGGTCGCCAGCGAAGTCGGTGCGGACATCCTGGCCGCGCCGGCTGAGCTTGCAATCATCGTGGTGGCGACCTAGGTTGTGGACGTGCTGAATACGTACCGTCTTTACGAGCGGCTCAGCGCTGCGTTCTCCCCCGAGGGGGCCAAGGCTCTCATGGAGACGCTCACGGAGTACTTCGGCGAGCTGGAGAACACCGTGACCAAGGCGGAGCTGCGGGAGCTTCAGGAAGTCGTTCAGCGCTTGGCGGAAGCGCAGGAACGAGGTGAGGAGCGGCTCGGTCGGCTGGAAGCGGCGGTCGAGAAGCTCGTCGCGGCGCAGGAACGGAACGAGGAGCGGCTCGGCCGGCTGGAAGCGGCGGTCGAGAAGCTCGTCGCGGCGCAGGCGCGGAACGAGGAGCGGCTCGGCCGGCTGGAAGCCGCGGTCGAGAAGCTCATTGCAGCGCAGGCGCGGAACGAGGAGCGGCTCGGCCGGCTGGAAGTGGCGGTCGAGAAGCTCGAGGTAGCGGTCGAGAAGCTCATCGCAGCGCAGGCGCGGAACGAGGAGCGGCTCGGTCGGCTGGAAGCGGCGGTCGAGGAGCTCGCGGTAGCGCAGAAGCGGACCGAAGCGACCGTTGAGAAGCTCGCGATCGGCCTAGCCGAGACGCGGCAGATGGTGGGTGGCCTGTCCGACGCGGTTGGGTACGGTCTCGAAGATCGGGCGATCAAGGAGCTGCCGCGGCTGCTTGCCGAGGAGCATGGGGTGACGGTCAAAGGTCGCCTGATGCGCCGGTTTGTGCGCTACGCCAACGGTAAGAAAGACGAAATCAACATCTTCGGAGAAGGTGTGCGTGCCGGCGAGCCGGTGACGGTATGTGGCGAGGCGAAGGCGCGGCTTTCCCGCAAGCACCTGGATTCGCTTTGCCGGCTGGGCGAACGCCTCACCCGTAGCGGCGAGGCGAAGCACCCCCTGTTCCTGCTGGTGGTGTCGTACTCCGTGGAGCCCGAGGTCGAGGAGTACGCAGCGACCCGGAACGTGACCGTCATCCCGTCGTACCTCGTTTGACAGCAGTCTCGGAGGTGAGCGCGGGGCGCAAGGTTGGGGCCGGCGTCTTGGCCCCTCACCCGGCTCGCTGCGCTCGCCACCCTCTCCCCGCTGAGCGCGGGGCGAGGGGTTGGTGCCCCGCGGGCGCGGTAGGTCTCCATCCCTCGCCCCCGTGTGAGCGGCGCATTTCTATCCCTCGCCCCCGCGGCAGCGGGGGAGAGGGGCAGGGGTGAGGGGGTGAGACTCCCCGCTGGTGCGGGGCGGAAGGTCGGGGCCGGCGTTCCGACCCCTCACCCGGCTCGCTGTGCTCGCCACCCTCTCCCCGCTGCGCGGGGCGAGGGGATTGGTGCCCCGCGGGCGCAGCAGGTCTTCATCCCTCGCCCTCGCGAGAGCGGTGGGGTTGTATCCCTCGCCCCCGCGGTAGCGGGGGAGAGGGCAGGGTGAGGGGGTGAGAGTCCCCGCTGCGCGGGGCGCAAGGCCGGGGCCGGCGTTTTGGCCCCTCACCCGGCTCGCTGCGCTCGCCACCCTCTCCCCGCTGAGCGCGGGGCGAGGGGATTCCGAGCGGTGAGGTTCTTCCCCTCGCCCCCGCGCGAGCGGCGCATTTCTATCCCTCGCCCCCGCGGTAGCGGGGGAGAGGGGCAGGGGTGAGGGGGTGAGACTCCCCGGTGGGCGCGGGGCGAGGGGATTGCGAGCGGTGGGGTTGTATCCCTCGCCCCCGCGGTAGCGGGGGAGAGGGGCAGGGTGAGGGGGTGAGACTCCCCGCTGGTGCGGGGCGCAAGGTCGGGGCCGGCGTTTTGGCCCCTCACCCGGCTCGCTGCGCTCGCCACCCTCTCCCCGCTTTGCGGGGCGAGGGGATTAGTACCCCGCGGGCGCGACAGGTCTCCATCCCTCGCCCCCGCGGTAGCGGGGGAGAGGGGCAGGGGTGAGGGGGTGCCTTTCCGCCCTCTCCCCGCTGGCCGACGGGTTCGCTCGGCTGGGCGGTCGCCAGAGTGGTGGGCGCGGACGCCCCGACCGCGCCTTGAAAGGTGCGTGCGGTTGTTCCTAGCCGCGTCGGGTGGGTGGCCGCGGACCACGGTCGGGGAATGAGTGAACAACATCGCTTCGCCGCACGCAAGCATGACGCCGGAGGTGGCGTGGGTGTTGGCGCTGTGCCGACGGGACGGCACAGTACCGTCCGAGCCCGCGGCAGGCTTCGACTGGGCGGCAGCGCAGAGCTTCGCCTCGCGCCACCGGCTCGGCCCCTCGGTCTACTGGCGCCTTCGCGAACAGGGTTTCCCTGCTGTGCCGGCGGACGTACGGGAAGCATTCGAGAAGACCTTCCGCGCCACCATCGGCACGAACCTCGCGTATGTGTGCGTGTTCCTGACGCTGTTGGAGCGTCTGGAGGCGCGCAGTGTCCGCGTCATCGCGCTGAAGGGCCCAGTCGCCGCGTACGTGCAGCACGGCAACCTGTCCGCCCGGCAGTTCGGCGACCTGGACCTGCTGGTTCCACGGGCCCATGCGACAGAGGCTCTCGACGAGCTGCGAGACCTTGGGTTCGTGCCCGAGGTGCGGCTTGGCGAGCGCCATCTCCGCACGCTCCTCCGAACCGGACGCCGTGAGCTCAAGGTCACGCATCCGACCGGGTGGGTCGTCGACCTGCACTGGGAGTCGCTGGGCGCGCACTTCGCGTGGTGCCGCGAGGACGAGCTCTGGGACCGCTCGGCTGAGGTGGACTTCGAGGGCCGTCCGGTGCGCACCCTCGGCGACGTGGATCTTGCGCTGTACTACTGCCTCAAGGCTGCCGAAGATGGCTGGAGCACGGTCTATCAGCTCCTGGACGCAGCTCGGGCGCTCGAAGCTCTCGACGTTGCGGGATGGGAGAGGCTCCACGCCCGGGCCGCTCGGAGCGGTAAGTGGCGGGCGGTCGGCGCGAGCGTCGTGCTCGCGGGCGAGCTGCTCGGCCTAGCGGTGCCGCCGCGCATCACGGCGTTCCTCACTGACCGCACCGACATCGGTCGCCTCGTCTCCTTGGCGAGGCCACGGTTGCTCTCATCGGACGCCGAAACGATCAGCTTTCCGCGCCTCGTCACCGAGCATCTGCGTTTCCTCGAGCGCTGGCGCGACCGCGCGAGCTTGCTGTACATGCTGGCGCTCCAGCCAGGCGAGCGTGACCTTGTCCTCCTGCCGACGTGGCTCGCGATCCCGCCGTTCCTCCAGGCCGTGCGCCTCGCCCGCACTGTCCGCAACCTGACCGCCGCGATCCGTACATAGCGGGTGGCGTTCTGACCCCTCACCCGGCTCGCAGGTCGATACATTTCCGCGCTTGCCCCCTCGCCCCCGCGGTAGCGGGGGAGAGGGGCAGGGGTGAGGGGGTGAGACTCCTCGCTGGGCGCGGGGCGGAAGGTCGGGGCCAGTACACTTGGCCCCTCACCCGGCTCGCAGGTCGATACATTTCCGCGCTTGCCCCCTCGCCCCCGCGGTAGCGGGGGAGAGGGGCAGGGGTGAGGGGGTGAGACTCCCCGGTGGGTGCGGGGCGTAAGGTCGGGGCCAGCGTCTTGGCCCCTCACCCGGCTCGCTGCGCTCGCCACCCTCTCCCCGCTGGGCGCGGGGCGAGGGGATTAGTACCCCGCGGGCGCGACAGGTCTCCATCCCTCGCCCCCGCGGTAGCGGGGGAGAGGGGCAGGGGTGAGGGGGTCTTCCTCCACCAACTCACGGTATTGTCACTTCCATGATCGCATGTGCGGTCCTGTGCTATTGTGTACACAGGAGGTGCGCAGATGGCTTCGACGGTCACGATGACGGTAAGGCTCCCAGTCGAGGTCAAGGAGCGCCTGGAGCGGTTGGCGCACTCGACAGAACGCTCGAAGGCGTACCTGGCGGGGCGCGCGATCGAGGAGTACCTCGAAACCCAGGAATGGCAGGTCAGGGCTATCCAAGATGCTGTCTGCGAGGCTGATGATGGCGCTGCCGGGTTTGTCGAGCATGACGCGGTGACATCGCGGGTGCTGGGTGCGACAGCGCGCGAGCGGAAGACAAGGAAACGTTGAGAATCCGCTGGCTGTTGCTGGCAGTTGAGGACCTCGAGCGGCTCCACGCCTACATCGGCGAGGATGATCCAGACGCGGCCGAGCGAGAGGTGAACGCTGTGGTCGCCGAGGTTGGTCGACTCGGCCGATTCCCGGGGCTCGGCCGGCCCGGCCGTGTGCCGGGGACACGCGAGCTGGTTGTCTCGAGCTACATCGTTGCGTATCGGGTCAAGCACGACGAGGTCCAGGTGCTGCGGGTTCTGCACTCGGCCCGTCCTTGGCCGCGTACGATGTAGCTGAGGCAAATGGCTCTGGCCATGTCCACTGGCATTGGGCGGCTCGTGGCCACCGGCCGTCGAGGTGGGTGGGGACGTCCCGGCCGCCCCATCTGAGGTGAGCGCGGTTGTCCCAAGCTGTGCCGGGTTGGAGGCCCGCCGGACCCCTCACCCGGCTCGCAGGTCGATACATTTCCGCGCTTGCCCCCTCGCCCCCGCGGTAGCGGGGGAGAGGGCAGGGTGAGGGGGTGAAAGTCCCCCTCGCTGGGCGCGGGGCGCAAGGTCAAGGCCGGCGTTTTGGCCCCTCACCCGGCTCGCTGCGCTCGCCACCCTCTCCCCGCTGCGCGGGGCGAGGGGGTTCCTTCCCCCGTGCGAGCAGCGTATTTCTATCCCTCGCCCCCGCGGTAGCGGGGGAGAGGGGCAGGGTGAGGGGGTGAGACTCCCCGCTGGTGCGGGGCGCAAGGTCGGGGCCGGCGTTCTGGCCCCTCACCCGGCTCGCTGCGCTCGCCACCCTCTCCCCGCTTTGCGGGGCGAGGGGGATGGTACCCCGCGCGCACGGCAGGTCTTCATCCCTCGCCCCCGCGGTAGCGGGGGAGAGGGGCAGGGGTGAGGGGGCGAGACTCCCCGCTGCGCGGGGTGGAAGGTCGGGGCCGGCGTCTTGGCCCCGCACCCGGCTCGCTGTGCTCGCCACCCTTTCCCCGCTTTGCGGGGCGCAAGGTTGGGGCCGGCGTTTTGGCCCCTCACCCGGCTCGCTGTGCTCGCCACCCTCTCCCCGCTGGCGCGGGGCGAGGGGATCCTTCCCCCGTGCGAGCGGCGCATTTCTATCCCTCGCCCCCGCGGTAGCGGGGGCGAGGGGCAGGGGTGAGGGGGTCTTGTCCGCTCACTACCCGTGCGGTACTTTCCCGATTGGGGCAGCTCGGAGGTCCAATCCGTGACCGAAGCAATTCAACCTGGCGGCCTTTTGCTCGTCAACCCGGAGGTCGTGGTCCGCGAGGAGGATGTCGACGGCGCGCTGCTGTTCAACCCCGACACCAACCGCATCCGCGTCCTCAACGCGACCGGCGTGTTCGTCTGGCACCTCTGCGACGGGACGCGCGACCTGGCGGCGCTCGTCGAGGCGGTGAAGGAGGGGTTCGAGGGCGCTCCCGACGACGAGGTCGAGCAGCATGTCCGGCAGTTCGTCGAGGAGATGGTGGGCACCGGCTTTGTCGGCACGCTCGTGGCGCCGAAAGGCGAGGCGCGATGAGCGGGGCCCCGGGCGCGACCCACGTGGCCAACGAGAGCCCCAACGCGCCGCACCGCACCGACAAGCCCACGGCGCACCGCGTCTTCCGGGTCCGCGACGACGTGGCCGTGGAAGGTTTTGACGACGGCGGCCTGGTGCTGCGGCTGTCCGACCGCCAGTTCGTCGAGCTCGACCCCGTCGCGCTGTTCATCATCGAGCGAACCAACGGTGCCCATCCGGTCGGTGAGATCGCCAAGCTGCTGCGCTCGCAGTTCGAGGGTGCGGACGGCGACGTCGAGGCCGACGTGATCGAGCTCTACCAATCGCTGGTCGGCTCGCGGGTGGTCGACGAGGTGGTGGGCGATGGCGACTGAGCGCGCCCCGTTGCCGCCGGGCGTGCCGCCGCTGCGCACGCTGTACGTCTACCTCACGGGCGGCTGCAACCTGGCGTGCCGGCACTGCTGGCTCACGCCCTCGTTCCACCCCGACGGCGGCACCGGCGGGCACCTGTCGGTCGAGCTGTTCGAGCGCGCCCTCGACGAGGCTATCCCCCTCGGCCTGCAGGGCGTCAAGCTCACGGGCGGCGAGCCGTTCCTGCACCCGGATACTCTGCGGCTCGTCGACATCCTCAAGGACCGCAAGGTCAGCCTCACGATCGAGACCAACGGCACGCTGGTGACGCCGGAGCTGGCGCAGGCGCTGCGCGAGCGCAGCACGCTCAACTTCATCTCCGTGAGCATCGACGGCTCCCGTGCGGAGATCCACGACCCGTTCCGCGGCGTGGTTGGCAGCTTCGAGCGCGCGGTGGACGGCGCCCGGGCGCTGGTGGCGGCTGGGTACCGCCCGCAGGTCATCATGAGCCTGCACACCGGCAACGTCGATGACATCGAGCCGCTCGTACGGATGGCCGAGGGTCTCGGGGCCGGCTCGGTCAAGTTCAACCTGGTGCAGCCGTGCGGCCGTGGCGAGCAGCTCACCGACGCCGGGCAGGTGCTGTCGATCGAGCGGCTGATCGAGCTCGGCCGCTGGGTCGAGCGCGAGCTGCAGCCGCGCTGCTCGGTCAGCCTGCACTACTCGTGGCCGATGGCGTTTTACTCGCTCAAGCGCCTGGCGAATGACAACCTGGGTGTGTGCGGAATCTACACGATCCTCGGGGTGCTTCCCGCCGGGCAGCTCGCGATGTGCGGCATCGGCGAGGTGATCCCCGAGCTGTGCTACGGCCAGCTCGGCGTCGACAACCTCGCCGACGTCTGGGCGAGCCACCCGATGTTGGTGGATCTCCGGAAGACCGTTCCTGGCCGTCTCGAAGGGATCTGTGCGCGCTGCCTAGTGCGGGGAAGCTGCCTTGGGAACTGCCTGGCGAACAACTACCATCACGCGAGGAGCCTGAGCGCACCGTTCTGGTTCTGCGCGCAGGCAGAGGCTGCGGGGCTTTTCCCGCCGTCTCGGCTGGTGCCTCCTCCGGCATCGCAAGGGGTTGACAACTTGCAACCGGGTCGTTCCGGTAGTAGTCTCACGAGTAGGAATTGTGAGGCGGAGCCTTTGTCGGCTAGCCTGAGTTCAAGGTGCGTGGGGAGGCGAAAGTGAAGCCACGATATTCAAAGCCCATGGCTCGTGACCTTCAAGGTCTCCGGGAGATGCTGGCTTCAGGACAGTGGGATGGTCCGCCGATCCCCGGTGCTCCCGACGGCAGTCTGGCCGACGACCTGAATACCTGCCCGCAGGGCTTTTCGGTCGCCTCCAACTGCAGTCGCGGTAGTGCTCACTATGGCAGCTGGTGCGATGTTGGGGGCGGTGACAAGATACCGAACTGTTCCATAGGATCTCAGGCGACTGTGAGCTGCAACATGGGCTTCTCAGCGGCGGGCTAGCCAGGGTGTCGAAGAACGCCGGATGAAGTCTGGTCGCCGGTGGTTCTTGGGTCGGGCTAGACTATTGTCCTCTGCAGGGGTACTTCTTCTAGGCTACCCAAACCTCGTGGGAGGTTGTTGGTGCGCCGCATGGTCCTGGACAGCAGGAGAATGCCCTCACAGACGCGGGGTGACTGGGGTGGCCCTGTTCCACATCAATCGTTGCCACCATCGGACCGGTTGGGATTCTGGTGTCTTCCCAGGCTAGGTCACAACGGTACGCAGCAGCACTGCTGACGACAAATGCAATTCGGAACCCTATCGCTCGTGCTCGCAGGGGATCCGCACTCGCGTGCATTGGCGCATTCCTTCCTTGCAGATTTCGATGTTGGATCCCCTTGCGAGGTTGAGGGCGAGTGGACGCTCGCGATCATTCGTGGGAGGAGCCGGGACGAGGTGGCGGATCCAACAGGGCTTGAGGCAGAACAGGAAGCGATCCTTCTCGGGACGGTGGAAAGCTGGATAATGTTCAGCAGGGTCGCGAGTTTTGGGCAGCTCGCCCGCAGGTTTGAAGCCCTCCCGTGGCCGGTCCCCCCAGATGCAGTCTTTCCGGGGTTGCTCCTGCTGCGCTACGATCGCCGCAGGCGGACTGTCTTCCACTGGATTGTTGGCCACGAAGACGACGTTTCCTTTCTTTCAACGCTCTCTCTGGTGGTCCGCTTCTTGGTCATGCTTTGGCACCTTGAGAGGAAAGCGCTGACGCTCCACTGCTCTGCTGTGGAGTGGGGAGGCGGGGCGGTCGCCCTGCTGGCAAGAAGCGGAGGCGGCAAGAGCACGTTCGCTCGGCTGGGTGCTGACGCTGGGTTGAGAGTATTGGCCGACGATCAAGCAATAGTGCAGTTGCGTCGTCAAAACCTTATCGAGATCTTCGGCATTTCGAATCTGGCGGCTCGTGAGGGGAGGAAGTGGCCCAGGGCGAGGCTTGACGCAGTGGTGGTACTTCGGAAGGCTCAACCTAGCAGTGTTCACCCGTTGGGCAGGCTGGCCGTAGTGCAGGCGCTACTTAACAGCCATGCCGAAGCAGGGCCCCTAGATCAGTTGCCGCTCTCGATGAGGGTGCGGGGGTTGGACACAGCCCGTAGCATTGCTGGTCTTGTCAGAGGGTTCGAGTTGCGCTTTTCGCCCGATCGCGAGGCCGTTGAACTCCTGACAAGAGCCGTTGGCATGTCAGTGGAAGGACTATAGAAATCCAATCGACCAGATGAACCACATGAATGATGAATGAGTGGTACTTGAACGATACCAGGTAGCACATATCGTGCATTGTGATTGGTAGTCGCAGAATATAAATAGATAAGAGCGTTTGGACATAGCTAATATTGCGATGTGATGCGACAAAGGCGTTTTCGGTTTTACAGCTCACGGCGCCTCCACGTCCGGTGGTATCGACGTTCGTGGTTCGGTACCGAGGTCAAGGTGGCAAACGTCAGGCAGAAACAGCGCTTCCGACAGCGTGATGGCGGAGATCGCCAGCCGCCCGCCGAGCTCGGCGCGCTCGATTGGCGATCGGCAGCTGGCGGCGGCGAGATGCTCGTGTCCCGTCAGCCACCAAAGCCAGATGTTAGTGTCCAGAAGCAGCCCGCCACTGCGCTGGGCGGTCGTCGGCATCTCCGGCCTCCTCGACCGGCTCCGCAAGGTCGTCCAGGATCCGCGTGCGGCCGCGCATGCAGCCAAACGACGTCCCCAAAGCGGGCAGGTCGGCCGCGACCGGCTTTTCCACCGGCTTTCCTCGCTTCGTGACGACGATCCCCTCCCCGCTGCCGGCCACCGTGTCCATGAGCTCGCTCCAGGTGGCTACGAAGGTGGTAGTTGGAACCCGCATACCGCACCTCCGGCGGTCATCTGACCAGATGGCCAGTGCCGCTTTGTGGCCCTGAATCGACACGACAGGCGCACACGCTCGTGACCGACACACCCCACGACTCTGGCTTCGACCTCCAGGCGCTCGAGCCCGAGAGGGGAGAACGCCTGTACCGCGGGCGGAGCATGCGGGGAACGTTCCGGCCGGGAGACGGGCTCGTCATCGCCGCGGTTGGCGTGGCGGCGGTGCGGTGCGGCGACGTGGTGGTGTTCGCGAGCCAGAACGGGGTGGCGGAGAGCCAAGACGTGGTCCACCGGGTGGTGCGCGTGGTAGCCGAGGGGCTGATCACGCGGGGTGACGGCAACCACTTCGTGGACCCTGAGCCGGTGACGGCGGCGAACCTCGTGGGCGTGGTTACGCACGCGCGGCGGGGCCGGCGATTGCTCGCAGTGGCCGGCGGAGCACGGGGGACGTGGCGGGCGCGGATCCAGCGCTTACGTGCGCTGGCGCGGCGCGTCCTCGGGAGGGTTGCACGCCGGCCATACCACGCGCTGCGGGTGTCGGGGCTGGTGCGGCGCGTGTGGCGCCCGAAGATCCGCGTGCTGGTGGTGCGGTACGAGCACGGGCCGGTGGCGAAGGTGCTGGTGGGCAGGCGATCCGTGGCGGCGATGAGCCTGGCGACGGGACGGTTCGTCTGCCGCAAGCCGTACGACCTCGTGCTGCGGCGGGAGGACCTCGAGCGCCTCCTGCCGTAGCGGCTGCTGGTCAGCGTTACCTTGACGGCAAAGCCTCTGTGTGATGGCCGCCTACGGGCGGCCATTCGTGTCTTTGGCCGTGTATTCACCAACAACGTGCAGGCGCAGTGGTGGCACGTAGGGTATGGGGGTGTCGGCCCCCACTTGGCAGAGTGGAGGGTCGGGGCCAGTACCTTTGGCCCCTCACCCGGCTCGCAGGTCGATACATTTCCGCGCTTGCTCCCTCGCCCCCGCGAGAGCGGGGGAGAGGCGGGTTTCATCCCTCGCCCCCGCGAGAGCGGGGGAGAGGCGGGTTTCATCCCTCGCCCCCGCGAGAGCGGGGGAGAGGGCAGGGTGAGGGGGTAACACTACACGCTGGCGCGGCACGGCAGGTCGAGGCCAATACCTCTGGCTCCTCACCCGGCTCGCTGCGCTCGCCACCCTCTCCCCGCTGGCGCGGGGCGAGGGGATAGCGAGTGGTGGGTATTTTCCCCTCGCCCCCGCGGGAGCGGGGGAGAGGGCAGGGTGAGGGGGTGCCTTTGCCCCCTCTCCCCGCTGTGCGGGGCGCAAGGTCGGGGCCAGTACCTCTGGCCCCTCACCGGGCTCGCTGTGCTCGCCACCCTCTCCCCGCTGGTGCGGGGCGAGGGGGTTGGTGCCCCGCGCGCACGGCAGGTTTCCATCCCTCGCCCCCGCGGTAGCGGGGGAGAGGGGCAGGGGTGAGGGGGTGAGACTCCCCGCTGTGCGGGGCGGCAGGTCGAGGCCGGCGTTCTGCCCCCTCACCCGGCTCGCAGTGCTCGCCACCCTCTCCCCGCTCCGCGGGGCGAGGGGATTTCTCCCCGCGGTAGCGGGGGAGAGGGCAGGGTGAGGGGGTCACAGCGCATGCTGGCGCGGGGCGCAAGGTCGAGGCCAGTACCTCTGGCCCCTCACCCGGCTCGCTGCGCTCGCCACCCTCTCCCCGCTGGCGCGGGGCGAGGGGATTTCTCCCCGCGAGAGCGGGGGAGAGGGTAGGGTGAGGGGGTCACAGCGCATGCTGGCGCGGCAGGTCGGGGCCAGCGTCTTGGCCCCTCACCCGGCTCGCAGGTCGATACATTTCCGCGCTTGCTCCCTCGCCCCCGCGAGAGCGGGGGAGAGGGTAGGGTGAGGGGGTCACAGCGCATGCTGGCGCGGCAGGTCGAGGCCGGCGTTCTGACCCCTCACCCGGCTCGCAGTGCTCGCCACCCTCTCCCCGCTCCGCGGGGCGAGGGGATTTCTCCCCGCGAGAGCGGGGGAGAGGGCAGGGTGAGGGGGTCACAGCGCATGCTGGCGCGGGGCGCAAGGTCGGGGCCAGTACCTTTGGCCCCTCACCCGGCTCGCTGCGCTCGCCACCCTCTCCCCGCTGGCGCGGGGCGAGGGGATTTCTCCCCGCGGCAGCGGGGGAGAGGGTGTCAAGCGACAAATGTATTGACCCCCGCGGCGACAGAGGTCTTGACCCCCTGGGTGGGAGGGTGGGGAGAGGTTGCCGGTGGGGGCCGGAGCGGTGAACCAGCCACACCGCAGGAACGTACAACATCGGCAGCGGGCCCTTCGGGAGGACGGAGGACGGGATGACAGCGGAAGGCAAGGCCGGGCGGCCGGACCTGGGTGCTCTGAGGATCGACGAGAGCCAGCGCGGCACCGGCGGCGGGCCGAGGCTGAAGCGGTGGCTGTGGGTGGTGCTGGTGCTCGTGGCGGTGGCTGTGGGGGCGTTGGTGACGCTCGGCGGCAGGCCGCCCGAGGTCAAGGTGGCCTCGGCGCGCGCCGCTGGCGGACGAGCAGCGGCGCTGCTCAACGCGTCGGGGTACGTGACGCCGCGGGTGCGGGCGACGGTGGCGGCCAAGATCACCGGCCGGGTGGTCGAGGTGCTGGTCGACGAGGGGATGCGGGTCGAGGCCGGGCAGGTGCTGGCGCGGCTCGACGAGTCGGACGTGCGGGCGCGCCTGGTGGCGGCGATCGCCGAGCGCGACGCGGCGGAGGCGGCGATCGCCGACCTCGAGGTCAACCTCGCCAACGCCGAGCGGGAGCTGGAGCGGCAGGAGGATCTCGAGAGGGACGGGGTGTCGTCCGTTCAGGCGCTGGACGCGGCGCGCACCCTCGCCCACAGCCTCGAGGCGCGCCTCACGCTCGGCCGCCGGCAGGTAGCGAGCGCCGAGGCGGCGATCGGCATCGCACGGCAGGACCTCGCCAACTGCGTGGTGCGGGCGCCGTTCGCCGGTGTGGCGGTGTCGAAGGATGCACAGGTGGGCGAGATGGTCTCGCCGGTCTCGGCCGGTGGCGGGTTCACGCGTACCGGGATCTCGACCATCGTCGACATGACCTCGCTCGAGATCGAGGTCGACGTCAACGAGGCCTACATCGCACGGGTGCAGCCGGGGCAGAAGGTCGAAGCGACGCTCGACGCGTACCCCGACTGGAAGATCCCGGCCAGCGTCCGGACCGTGATCCCGACGGCAGATCGGCAGAAGGCCACGGTCAAGGTGCGGATCAGCTTCGGCGCGCTCGACCCGCGTATCCTCCCCGACATGGGCGTGAAGGTGGCGTTCCTGGCCGCCGAGCAGGCGGGCGAGGCCCCGGTCGCCGCGGCGCTTATCCCGCGTGCAGCCGTGCAGCAGGACGGCGGCCGACCGGTGGTCTTCCGGCTGCGCGAGGGCACGGTGGAGCGGCGGGCGGTGACCCTCGGTGTCCTACGCGCCGACGAGGTGGAGGTGCTGGCTGGCGTGGCGGCGGGCGATAGGCTGGTGGTCGACGGGCCGGTCGGGCTGCGCGACGGGCAACGGGTCCGGGTGAGGTAGGAGACAGGTCGGCAGGGGCCAGGAAGGCAACGGCCACGGGTCGGATGCTGTCCGCCTGGCGCGGTCGGCGGTGGGGTCGGGAGGTCGGTATGGTTCGTGTGGATGGCCTGGGGAACGGCAGCCTGATTCAGGTGCGTGCACTCGACAAGCGGTACCTGCGGGGGAGCGAGGAGATCCACGTCCTGCAGGGGCTCAACCTGGACGTGGAGGCGGGCGACTTCGTGGCGTTCATGGGGCCGTCGGGCTCCGGCAAGACGACGCTGCTGAACCTGTTGGGCGGGCTCGACGTGCCGACCTCGGGCTCGGTGACGGTGGCGGGGGATGAGATCTCGCGCTTGTCGGCCGCCAAGCTCACCGCCTGGCGGGCGCGGCACGTGGGGTTCATCTTCCAGATGTACAACCTCCTCCCGGTCCTGACCGCGTTCCAGAACGTGGAGCTGCCGCTGCTGCTGACCAAGCTGTCCAAGTCGGAGCGCAAGCGGCACGTGGAGACGGCACTCGACCTGGTGGGGCTCGCTGACCGCATGCACCATTACCCGCGCCAGCTCTCGGGCGGGCAGGAGCAGCGGGTGGCGATCGCCCGCGCGCTGGTGGCCGACCCGACGTTCCTGCTCGCCGACGAGCCCACGGGCGACCTCGACCGGCGCAGCGCCGAGGAGATCATGGAGCTCATCACGCGGCTGGTGGACGAGCACGGCAAGACGGTGCTCATGGTGACGCACGACCCGCGGGCGGCGGAACGCGCCCATGCCCTGCTGCACCTCGACAAGGGCGTGCTGGTCGAGGCGGTGTGAGGAGCCGGCGATGAAGTACCTCCCACTCGTGTGGGCCAACCTCACGCGCAAGAAAATCAGGACGACGCTGACGATCGGCTCGTTCCTGATCGCCATGACGCTGTACGGGCTGCTGGCGGCGGTGCACGCGGCGTTTTACCAGGGCGTGGACGTGGCCGGCGCCAACCGGCTCGTGGTCATCAACCGCACGTCGCTGACGCAGCCGCTGCCGGTCTCGTACCGTGAGCGGCTGCTGCAGATCGACGGCGTGACCGCCGCCACCCACGCCTCGTGGTTCGGCGGCGTCTACCAGGAGGAGAAGAACTTCTTCGCCCAGCTCGCCATCGAGACCGAGACGTACCACGAGGTCTTTCCGGAGGTCGTGATCGATCCCGGGCAGTGGCGCGACTTCGTGGCCGACCGGCAAGGGTGCGTGGTGGGCGCCGCGACCGCCGAGCGCTACGGCTTCGCGCTGGGTGACCGGGTGCCGCTCAGGGGCACGATCTTTCCCGGGACCTGGGAGCTCAACGTGCGGGCGATCTACACCGACCCGCGCCCGGGCGGCGACGAGACGCAGCTTTGGTTCCACAAGAAGTACCTCGAAGAGAACGGGCCCAACTGGTTCAAGGGGCTGGTCGGGTGGTACACGGTCGTGGTGGCGAGCCCGGACCGCGCCGTCGAGGTTGCGCGCGCCATCGACGAGCGGTTCGCCAACTCGGCGCACGAGACCAAGACCGAGCCGGAGCGCGCTTTCGCCGCCGCGTTCGTCAAGCAGGTGGGCAACCTCGAGCTCATCATCCTGTCGATCGGTGGGGTGGTGTTCTTCACGCTGCTGCTGGTGACCGGCAACACGATGGCGACCTCGGTGCGGGAGCGGGTGGGCGAGCTGGCGGTGCTCAAGACCGTCGGGTACTCGGACCGCTTCGTGCTCGGGCTGGTGCTCGTGGAATCCCTGCTTATCGCGCTGCAGGGTGGGTTGTTGGGGATGCTGGTGGCGCTCGGCATCGCCCCCGGCCTCGGCCAGGTGGTGCCGGGTCTGACCTTTTTCGTGCCGTTGTCTCATCTCGTGCAGGGGGTGGTCCTGACGGTACTGGTGGGGCTGGGGGCCGGGCTGCTGCCGGCGCTGGCGGCAATGCGGCTGCGGGTGGTCGACGCGCTGCGGAGGGTGTGAGATGGCGATCCCGCTCGTCTACAGCATGCGGAGCGTGCAGCAGCGCTGGGCCTCGGCGCTGGTGGCGGTGCTGGGCGTCACCGGCACGGTCGGGGTGCTCGTGGCGACGTTGGCGATGGCGCGGGGGTTCCGGGCCACGCTCGTCGCCTCCGGCTCGCCGTCCAACGCGATCGTCCTCCGCTCGGGGGCGTCGACCGAGATGTATTCGGTGCTCGACCTCGAGCAGGTCAGGCTCGTCGAGGATGCGCCGGGCGTGGCTCGCGGGGCCGAGGGGCCGCTGGCCAGCCCCGAGGTCGTGGTGGTGGCGGCATTTCCGCTCGCCAACACCGGTACCGACGCCAACGTGCAGGTGCGCGGCGTCTCGCCGCGAGTGCTCGCGGTCCGGCCGACGGTGCGGCTTGCCGAGGGGCGCTTCCTCCAGCCTGGGCTCGCGGAGCTCGTGGTGGGAACCAACGCCTCGCGGGCCTACGCCGGGTTCGGGGTCGGGCAGACGGTGCGCTTCGGCGGCGGCACCTGGACGGTCGTCGGCCGGTTCGACGCCGGCGGCAGCGCCTTCGACTCCGAGCTGTGGTGTGACGCCAACGTGCTCAACCAGACGTACCAACGGCCACAGAATGTCTTCCAGTCGGTGACGGTACGGCTCGACTCGGTGGCCAGCTACCCCGGTTTCGCCGACGCGCTGTCGACCAACCCGCGGCTGCGCGTTCAGGCCGAGCCCGAGCTCGCCTACTACGAGAAGCAATCGCAGCAGCTCACGCAGATGATCACGATCCTGGGGTCGCTCGTGTCGCTGGTCATGGCGGTGGGCGCGATCTTCGGCGCGCTCAACACGATGTACTCCGCGGTGGCGGAGCGCTCGCGGGAGATCGCGACGCTGCGCGCGCTCGGCTTCGGTGCGGGCAGCGTGGTGGCGTCGTTCGTGGTCGAGTCGGTGCTGATCGCCACGGTGGGCGGAGCGATCGCCTGCCTCGCGGTGCTGCCGCTCAACGGCTTCACCACCGGCACCCTCAACTGGCAGACGCTGTCGCACCAGTCGTTCGCGTTCAAGATCACCCCCGGGATCCTGGTCCTGGGGATCGGGTTCGCGGTGGTCATGGGTCTGGTCGGCGGTGTGCTGCCGGCGATCCGTGCCGCGCGGCTGCCGGTCGCCACCGCCTTGCGCGAGCTTTGAAGCCCCGGCTCGATGGACGCTGGGGTAGCGGCGATACCTGCCGAGGTATCAGGCTCGGCCCCGCGCCCCGTCGAGCGGTGCGGATCTCGTGTCGAATCAGCGATCTCACTCGAGACCGTGGATGGCATCCGGATTGCCTCGAGCTCGGCAGCGAGTCGATTTCAAGCGACGGCTCGGGCGCGGCGGGTGCGTGCCAGCACCCGGTGCGCGGGAAGGAGGACCGAAGATGCGGGTGAGGAGCTGGTGGATCGTGGCGTTCGGCGTGATGGTCGTGATCGGTCTGGCGGGGTGCAGTTCAACGGCGCCGCAGCAGCAGGTGACGGCGGAGGCTGCGCCAGCCGCGGTGACGGTTGCGGCGGATCTCGGCGACAACGCGGTGCTGACGTTCTACCGCAAGAAGCGGATCGTCGGCTTGGCGCTCAACACCTCGGTGTACGTGGATGGCGTCGAGGTCGCCGAGCTGGACCCCGGTACTTACGTCAAGGTCAAGGTGGCGCCAGGCGCGCACCAGGTGTGGGCGGACGAGGAGAAGGATGCCTTCACCTTGACGGCCGAGGCCGGCAAGACCTACTTCGTCCGCATGGAGCTGCGGCCCGGCATGTGGAAGGGGCACGGGAAAGCGGTGCTGGTCGACGAGGCCACCGGTGCGGCCGAGTTCGCCGAGTACAAGTGCAAGCTCGCCGACGAGATCAAGGTCCCGTCGATGGTCGTGCAGTAGGCGCTCGGTGGATGTGCGCCCCAAAAAGGAAGAGGTCATAGAAGGAGTGAAGGTCGAGGGCAGCACCTCTGGCCCCTCACCCGGCTCGCTGCGCTCGCCACCCTCTCCCCGCTATGCGGGGCGAGGGATCCTTTGCTCGCGAGGGCAGCAGGGTTCGATCCCTCGCCCCCGCGAAAGCGGGGGAGAGGCAGGTCTCATCCCTCGCCCCCGCGGCAGCGGGGGAGAGGGCAGGGTGAGGGGGTGCCTTCCCCCTCTCCCCGCTGTGTGGGGCGTAAGGTCGAGGCCAGTACCTCTGACCCCTCACCCGGCTCGCTGCGCTCGCCACCCTCTCCCCGCTATGCGGGGCGAGGGGATTTCTCCCCGCGGCTGCTCCCTCGCCCCCGCATCAGCGGGGGAGAGGCGGGTCTCATCCCTCGCCCCCGCGAGAGCGGAGGGGAGGCAGGTCTCATCCCTCGCCCCCGCGGCAGCGGGGGAGAGGCAGGTCTCATCCCTCGCCCCCGCGGCAGCGGGGGAGAGGGCAGGGTGAGGGGGTGCCTTCCCCCCTCTCCCCGCTGTGTGGGGCGTAAGGTCGAGGCCAGTACCTCTGACCCCTCACCCGGCTCGCTGCGCTCGCCACCCTCTCCCCGCTATGCGGGGCGAGGGATCCTTTGCTCGCGAGGGCAGCAGAGTTCGATCCCTCGCCCCCGCGAGAGCGGAGGGGAGGCAGGTCTCATCCCTCGCCCCCGCGGCAGCGGGGGAGAGGGCAGGGTGAGGGGGTAACAGCGCACGCTGGCGCAGCACGCAAGGTCGAGGCCAGTACCTCTGACCCCTCACCCGGCTCGCTGCGCTCGCCACCCTCTCCCCGCTATGCGGGGCGAGGGGATTGGTATCCGCGCGAGTGGTTGGGGTTCTTCCCCTCGCCCCCGCGAGAGCGGGGGAGAGGCGGGTCTCATCCCTCGCCCCCGCGAGAGCGGAGGGGAGGCAGGTCTCATCCCTCGCCCCCGCGAGAGCGGAGGGGAGGCAGGTCTCATCCCTCGCCCCCGCGCGAGCGGGGGAGAGGGCAGGGTGAGGGGGTGCCTTCCCCCCTCTCCCCGCTATGCGGGGCGAGGGAACCACGACGGTGGGGGCGGAGCTCTGGGCGGTGCGGGGTGGGCGGATTAGAACGTCCTCCCGAGCAGCAGGTAGAAGGAGTCCTTTCCCCCCGAGGTGGTGCCCCAGCCGAAATACAGCGGCCCGAGCAGGGTGTCGGCGCCGAACAAGGCGGCCCCGGAGCGGCGCAGCTCGGAGCCGCGGACCTCGTGGGCGGTGTTCCAGGCATTGCCGGTCTCGAGTGAGAGGCCGGCGTAGACGCCCCTGCCGAAGATGGGGAGCTGGCCGAGCTTGTACAGGTAGATCAGACCCGCCACGCCACCGTACGAGCCGGAAATCTCGCCGGGCGGCAAGCCGGTGAGGTTGAAGAGCCCGCCGAGGCCGATGCGCTCGCTCGGAGGCAGCGTGCCACCGAGCGCCGAGCTGCCATGGGCAAAGGTGATCAGTGTATGGCGTCCGCGGGAGGCGGCGAGCACGGCGTTGAGGTCGAGCCGGCGGTATGGAATATCGGCTCCGAGCTTCTCGGTGGCCTCGTACAGCTCGGTCACGGCAAGAAACCCGGTGCGCGGGAAGTTGACGTTGTCGAGCTGGTCGAGGGCGAGGCCAAGGCGCCAGCCGCCGTCGTCGCGAGCGAAGTGTGGCAGCGCGTCTCGGCGGTCGGCGGTGGCTTGTCCGCGCGTCGTGTCGTACCGCAGGCCGGCCCGCAGCTCGCCGTAACGGCCGAGTGCAAGCCCCAGGTCGGCGCCCACCCGCTGAGCGGCGAAGCGATACTGCTCGAGATGGCTGCCGATCGGGAGCTGGACCTTGCGCGACCCGAGCCCGGCGCTAGCGGCGACGAACAGCGGTCCGCCGGCTTGCAGCGGCTGATAGATCTCGCCCAGCGCGAGCGGATCGCCGCCTGCCTGCACCGCGGCTTTGAGCTCGCCGCCGAGGCGGTTGATACGGGTCATCGCGATCGAGCCGAGAAGGTTGAAATGGCTCTCCCCCTCCAGGTCGGAGGTCATCGACAGACCGAAGCGCAGGAAGTTCGGACCCCACGACTTGCGCTTGCCGATCAGGCGCAGCTCCCAACCGTCGTCGGCCGGGACGACGTCGAACGTCACCGTCTCGAACTCCCCGAGCTCCCAAAGACGACGTAGGTCACCGCGTAGCTCCTCGGGGTCGAGCGTGGTCCCCGGTCGGGTCTTGACCTGGTGGGAGATCGTGCGCTGGTCGAGCCCGGGTCCGGGGTCGACGCTCAACGCCGTGATACGCACCTGGGGCGTCGTACGGCGGTGGCGTCGCAAAAACGCCTGCCACTCGCCGTCGTCGACAGCCAGCCGGGCCAGATCGACCGCACGTGCCCGTGCCGCCGTCTCGCCTTTGGGAAGGATCTCGCGACCCTGGTCGAAGTCGAGCAGGCCGAAGGTCCTGACTTCGGGCTGGATGAGCAGGTCCACGCTCGGCAACATGCGCTCGACGTTGACCCGGGTGAGCATGTCGGTGGTGCGGGAGAGAATCGAGGCGATCGAGTCGGGTCTGCGCTTGGCCGCCATCGGCGTGCCGACGTCGACGGCGATGACGATGTCGGCACCCATGGCCCGCGCTTGGTCGACGGGGAGGTTGTCGACCACGCCGCCGTCCACCAGCAACCGCCCGTCGAGCTCGACCGGCGAGAACACGCCGGGCACCGCCATGCTGGCGCGCATCGCCCGGGCCAGCTCGCCACGCCGCAGGACCACCATCTCGCCGGTGCCGATGTCGGCGGCAACGGCACGGAACGGCAACGGCAGGCGGTCGAAGTCGTCGCTGCCCAGGACCCGGAGGGTGAGCAGACGCAGCTCGATGCCGAGGCGGTGGCCGGCGATCAGCCCGGAAGGCATGCGCAGGCGTCCGCCGGAGAGCCCGAGCTGGATCGGCGTCAGGTACGTCTGGTCGTCGACCTTGCGTCGGTACGGAAGGTGGCGGCGGTCGGGCTGGTCCTCGATGAGCCTGTTCCACGGCAGCTCATACGCAAGTCGCTCGATCTCCTCGGGGGCGTAGCCGGCAGCATACAGCCCGCCGACGATGGCGCCCATCGAGGTGCCGGCAACGCAGTCCACCGGCACGTGCAGCTCTTCGAGCACCTTGAGGACACCGATGTGGGCGAGCCCGAGTGCGCCGCCGCCGGAGAGCACGAGCCCGATACGGGGCCGGTGGGGAGCGGTCTCCTGCGCCGGCGCCGCGCGACCTGCGGCGGGAAGCGCTAAGCAGAGAGCGGCAGCGAGCACGGCGCGAGGCAAGCGCATACCGTCATGGTACGCACCCACGCGGTTGAAGGGAATGATGGCTTCTGGAGGCGGCTGGCCTCCCCGCAGGGGCGGTGTGAGCCGACGCCACGACGCTGCCCGTCGTCCGCTCGGCTCCGGGCGCCTACGGCAAGCAAGGCGACGACCACCCGGGCTCCCGTACCCTGAGGTTACCGAAGACTCAGGATGAGGTTTCCATCTACGGGAAAACAAGATAATAGTTCGAATGGGTTGAGAATATCCAGCCGGGTAGAATGTGACGGCGATGATCGAAATGGCGCCACGGGCGCGAACCACGGGGTCCCGACGGTGAGGTACGAGACCGGTGTGCCGATCGGCTCGGGAGGGATGGGGACGGTCATCCGCTCGTACGACCCGGTTCTCGACCGCCACGTGGCCCTCAAGCTGCTGCGCGGCGACGATCCGGAGTTGGCGGAGCGGATGCTGCGCGAGGCCCGGGCCCAGGCCGCCGTGGACCACCCCAACGTGGCCAAGGTCTATGAGGTCGGCTACCTCGAGGACGGACGCCCGTTCATCGCCATGCAGCTCATCGAAGGCAAGCCGCTCAACGAGGTGGCGCGGCGGCTGACGCTCGACCAGAAGATCGGTCTGCTGGCGACCGTAGCGGAGGCGGTTCAGGCAGCGCACGCGACCGGCCTCGTGCACCGCGACCTCAAGCCCTCCAATATCTTGGTCGAGGAGAGCAGCGGGCTGGGGCTGGTGCCGTACGTGGTCGACTTCGGGATCGCCCGCGAGGAGGCGGCGCCAGGCTTCACCGTGAGTGGCCAGGTGCTCGGGACCCCCGGCTACATGGCGCCGGAGCAAGCCTCGGGCGCGGTTTTGTCGCTCGACCGGCGAGCCGACATCTTCAGCCTCGGCGTGATCCTCTACGAGCTCGTCAGTGGAAGCCATCCCTTCAAAGGTGACAACCCGGTCGAAAAGCTCCTGAGCCTGTTCCACGACGAGCCGCTGCCGCTGCGGACCGGGACGAGGCAGGTGCCGGCCGACCTCGAGGCGGTGATCTTCAAGTGCCTGGACAAGCGCCCCGACCACCGGTACGCGTCGGCGCGAGCGTTGGCCGAGGAGCTTCGCCGCTACCTCGCCGGCGAGCCGGTGCTGGCGCGGCGGGTCACGCGCCTGGGGATCCTCTGGCGTCGTGCCAAGCGGCACCCGGTCATGACCGCGACGGTGGCGGCTGCGATCCTCGCCATGGCAGTCGCTGCAGGCGTTACGTTCACCTCCGTCGCAACCAGCCGCCGGCAGACGAAAGAAGCCCACGAGCTGGGCCAGCGCGTCTCCCGGGCCGAGGCGGCGATGCGGGTCGCGCACCTGCTACCGCCTCACGATCTGAGCCGGGAGAAGGCCCTGGTGCGGCAGGAGATGAGCGTGGTCCGCCGCGATATGGGGCGTTTCCGGAGGGGAGCTCGGGCAGCCGGGCACTACGCCCTGGGTCGGGGTCATCTCGCTCTCGGGGAGCCGGCCGAGGCGCGCCGAGAGCTCGAGCAGGCGTGGCAGATGGGTTTTCGCACCTCGGAGGTGGCCCTGGCGTTGGCTCAGGCTCACGCCGAGCTGCTCCGCGCCCGCCTCGACCGCGTGCGGCGACAGCAGGACGAGGATGCCCGCAAGGTAGGTCTCGCGCTCGCCGATCGCGAGCTGCGGCAGCCGGCGGAGCGATTCCTCGCCGCGGTCGGTGGTGAGCACTCACACGAGGTGCTCCTGGTTCAGGGGCTGCTGGAGCTGGCAGCGCGCGAGCCGACTGGGGCGCAGCGGAGGGCTGACGAGCTGAGCGCGCTCGACCCGGGCTCGGCTGAGCTGGCGGCTCGCGCCGACGGTATGCGCGGCGAGGCGTACCTGCAGCAGGCCATGGAGCTACGCTGGGGCGCCGACCACGAGAGGCATCAGCAGATGCTCGAGCAGGCGCGTGAAGCGTTCGAGCGCGCCGTTGGGACGCTGCGCTCGGAGCCAACCCTGCACCTCGGGCTATGCCGAGCGTGGGTAGGCATGGCCGAGAAAGAGGCGGATACCGGCCTGAGTCCGGTTGGGAGTCTCGCCCGAGCCGAGGAAACGTGTGGGCTGGCGATGCGCGTCGATCCCTCGCAGGCGGGGCCGTTGCTCAAGCTCGGCTCCGCCCACTTGACTCTCGCCCAGTTCTGGCTGCGGCGCGGCAGCGAGCCGGCTGCGCCCCTCGACCGAGCAACCGAGCTGGCACAGCACGCCCTTCGCATCGATCCGTCGAGCTATGAGGCGGTGACGATCGAAGGCACCGCACTGATGCTACGTGCCGAGTGGCAGTACGAGCGCCCCAGCGTCTCGGCGAAGCTGCTGAGCGAGGCGATCGTCATGTTCGGGCGGGCACAGGAGCTCGACCCCAGCCGCCCAGAAGCGTTTCACCTTCAGGGCAATGCACTCCTGACCCTCGTGGACCATCAGAACACCATGGGAGAGGACCCGGCGGCGACGATTGGTGCGGCGCTGGCGGCGTTCGAGAAGGCTCTGGCCCTACCCGAAGGCCGCACTCACCGCATCTTCAACAGCCTCGCGGTGGCGTACACCAACCTCGGGTGGATGCAGCGGCTGCGCGGCGAGGACCCGCGCGAGAGCCTGCGGAAAGGCATCGAGGCGGTAGATCAAGCGATCTCCATGTCACCGGACTACCTGACGGCGCTCAACAGCCGCGGGCTGGCGCTGTGGGAGCTCGCCGAGTACGCCGCGGCCACCGGAGCCGATCCGTTGTCGGACTTCCAGCGGGCCGAGGAGGCTTTCGGACGGATGATCGCCCTCGATCCCTCACGGATGGTGGCGCACACCAACTCAGCCGGTGTTCTGCTCGGTAAGGCGCGCTGGCAGCTCCTGCAGGGGATCGACCCGGGAGCGAGCTTGGCCGCGGTCGAGGTCCACCTCGCGGCGGCCCGCGAGCGGTCTTTCTGGGACTTCAACCTTGATACCGCGGAGGTCGAGCTCGTGCGGGCGGCGTGGGTCGGCCGCTCGGGAGGGCAAGGCGCTGATGCGCACCTCGAGAAGGCGAGACACTACGCCACCGTGCTGGTTGGCCTGGCGCCCGACGAACCGAGCGGCGAGATGCTCCTGGCCGAGGTGGAGCGGTCGTGGGTCGAGATGGAGCTGGGAGCGGGCCCCAACGACCGGCGCGCGATCGACGTGGCGTGCCGACGAGGTCTTGAGCACGCCGCCAGGGCGTTGGCCATCAGCCCGAAGCTGGCGCGTGCGCACGCTGTCAGGGCGGTGCTGCTCGCGGCTCAGGCGGAGCTCGCCCGCGATCCGGAGCACCGTCGCGACCTCGCGGCCCGGGCACGGGAGGCGGCGCGCGCGGCCGTGGCCGCCGAGCCACTGCTCCGCGATGAGGTCGTGCACCGCCTCGCCGCGACCTGACCCGATGCGGGCTGTTTCGCTGGCAACGCCGCCGCCAACCGTCTCGTGATCCCAACCGCCGCTGGCGAGGTCCGGCGCCTCATCGGCCCCGGTGACTGCGGGTCTCAGCCGCTCACCCACTCCGCTGACAAAAGCGCCGCCTGCTCCAGCACCGTCTGCGTGGCCTTCTCCTGCTTGTCCGGCGGGTAACCGTGGCGGCGCAGGACCCGCTTGACGAGCACCCGCAGCTGTGCGCGCACGTTCTCGCGCAGCGTCCAGTCGATCGTGACGTTGCCCCGTACCGTCTCGACCAGCTCGCGAGCGATGCCGCGCAGCGTCTCGTCGCCGAGCACCTTGACCGCGCTGTCGTTGGTTTCCAATGCGTCGTAGAAGGCCAGCTCGTCCTCGGTGAGGCCGAGCCGCTCACCGCGAGCGCTCGCCTCCCGCATGTCTTTCGCGAGCTGGATCAGCTCCTCGATCACCTGCGCCGCCTCGATGGCGCGGTTCTGGTAGCGGCGAATCGTCTGCTCGAGCATCTCGGCGAAAGAGCGCGCCCGCACGACGTTCTTACGGCGGCGGGTGCCGATCTCGCCCTTGAGCAGCTTCTGCAGCAGCTCGACCGCGAGGTTGCGCTGCGGCATGTCCCGTACCTCGGCGAGGAACTCGTCGGAAAGGATCGAGATGTCGGGCTTGTGGAGCCCGGCCGCGGCGAAGATGTCGAGGACCCCTTCCGGAGCCACGGCGCGGGAGATGATTTGCCGCACCGCGTGATCGAGCTCCTCCTCGGGGCGGGCTTCGCCAGGCGCCCGCTTGGCCAGCACGGCCTGCACCGCCTGGAAGAAGGCCACCTCGTCGCGGATGCGCAGCGCCCCCTCGTGCGGCACCGCCAGGGCGAAGGCCTGCGAAAGCTCGCGCACGGCGCGAACGCAGCGCTCCTTGCCGTTTTCTTGCCGCAGCACGTGCTCCTGCGCGGCAGGCAGAAGCGCCAGCCGCTCCGCCGGCGTGCCGGTGGTCCACCGCGTGCGGTCGAAGCCGTGGAACAACCCGCAGCAGACCTCGTACTTCTCCTGCATCACGGCCACCGCCTCGTCCTGGTCGAGGGCGGTTTTCCCGGTGCCGCCGCTCTCCGTGTAGGTGGCGAGGGCGGCTTTCAGCTCATGAGCGAGCCCCAGGTAGTCGACGACTAGCCCGCCGGGCTTGTCCCGGAAGACGCGGTTCACGCGGGCGATCGCCTGCATCAGCCCGTGCCCGCGCATCGGCTTGTCCACGTACATCGTGTGCAGGCTCGGCGCGTCAAAACCGGTGAGCCACATGTCGCGCACGAGGACGACGCGCAGCGGATCCGCGGGGTCGCGAAAGCGCTTCGCGAGCACCTCGCGCCGCGGCTTGTTGCGGATATGCCGCTGCCAGTCGGTGGGGTCGGAGGCCGAGCCGGTCATGACGACCTTGACCGCGCCCGCCTGGTCCTCGTCGCTCGCCCAGCCCGGCCGCAGCCTGGCGATCTCGTCGTACAGCGCGACGCAGATGCGCCGGCTCATGCAAACCACCATCGCCTTGCCGTCCAGCGCCTCGAGCCGCTTCTCGAAGTGCTCGACGATGTCCTGGGCGACGAGCGCGAGACGCTTTTCGGCGCCGACCACCGCCTCGAGCTGCGCCCACTTGGTCTTGAGCCTCTCCTTGCGCTCGACCTCCTCGCCCTCGGTGGCTTCCTCGAAGTCCGGGTCGATCTTCGGCCGCTCGGCCTCGTCGAGGGCGAGCTTGGCGAGCCGGCTCTCGTAGTAGATCGGCACCGTGGCCCCATCCTCGACCGCGCGCTGGACGTCGTAGACGCTGATGTAATCGCCGAACACCGCGCGGGTGTTGGCATCTGCGAGCTCGATCGGCGTGCCGGAGAAACCGATGAACGAAGCGTACGGCAGGGCGTCGCGCATGTGCCGCGCGAAGCCGTCGATGAAGTCGTACTGGCTGCGGTACGCCTCGTCGGCGATCACCACGATGTTGCGCCGCTCGGAGAGCACCGGGTGGCGGTCGCCCTTCTCTTCGGGAAAAAACTTCTGGATGGTCGTGAACACCACGCCGCCGGCCTCCACCGCCAGCAGCTCGCGCAGGTGCGAGCGGCTTGCGGCCTGCACCGGCGGCTGGCGGAGCAGCTCGGCGCAGCGGGAGAAGGTGCTGAAGAGCTGGTCGTCGAGGTCGTTGCGGTCGGTGAGCACGACGAGGGTCGGGTTGCCCATCGCCGGCTCGCGGACGATCCGCCCGGCGTAGAACGCCATCGTCAGGCTCTTGCCCGAGCCCTGGGTGTGCCAGACCACACCCACGCGCCGATCGCCGGGTTTGCCGCCGGGCCGGGACCCCGCCTCGAAGCGCCCGTCGCCGTCGGCGACCCGATCCGCACGGGCAAGCTCAGCGGCGCGCAGCGTCTCGTCCACCGCCACCCGCACGGCGTGGAACTGGTGGTAGCCGGCCATCTTCTTGGCGATGTGCCCGCCGTCGTCGTCTTCGAAGACGATGAAGTCGCGGACCAGGGCGAGAAAACGCCGCGGCGCCAGCAGTCCCTCGATCACGACCTGCAGCTCGGGCGTGTGCGCGTCGGCAAGCCCTTCGCCCGAGATCGTGCGCCACGGCTTGAACCACTCCCGGCCGGCGGTGAGCGTCCCCGCGCGCGCCGCGACGCCGTCGGAGACGACCAGCACCGCGTTGGCCGCGAACAGCGTCGGTACCTCGGCCTTGTAGGTCTGGAGCTGCTGGAAGGCGGTCCAGATCGTCGCCTCCTCGCTCGCGGCGTTCTTGAGCTCCAGCACCGCGAGCGGCAGGCCGTTGACGAACAGCACCACGTCCGCCTGGCGGGTGTGTTTGTGCTCGACCACCGTGAACTGGTTCACGGCGAGCCAGTCGTTCTGATCGGGATCGTCGAAGTCGATCACCCGCGCCTGCGCACCGCGGATTGCACCCTCGGCGTCGCGGTATTCCACCGTTACGCCGTCCACCAGCAGCCGGTGCAGCGCGCGGTTGCGCTGGATCGAGTCCGCACCTTCCGGTCGGGTGAGCTTGCGGAAGGCGTCATCGAGCGCCTCGGTGGGCAGCTCGGGGTTGAGGCAGGCGAGCGCATCGCGCAACCGCTGCGCCAACACCACCTCGCCATAATCCACCCGCTCGGCCCCGGGCATGTCGGGCGCGAGGTCCGGGCCATGCGCAATCCGCCAGCCGCTGGCCTTCAGCCAGCCGAGAGCGGCGTCTTCGACGTCGGATTCTGTGAAGGCCGTCATGCGCTCTCCCAGAGCAGCCGGATCGGAACGGCCTGGAGCTTCTCGCCGAACGGCAGCACCTGCTCGCCGTCGTACAGCACAATGCCCCGCACGAAGCGATCGCCGGCAGCCTCCTGGAGCTTTCTCAAGCCGCTGAACGCGGCGCCGGTGATCGTCGAGCCGGCCTTGACTTCGACGCCGGCAACAGCGTGCGCACCCTGCTCGAGGACCATGTCCACCTCGACGCCGTCGCGGTCGCGGAAGTGATGAAACCGGATGGGACGATCTCGCCAGCTTGCCATGCGATTGAGCTCCTGAAAGACGAAGGTCTCGAGGAGCTGTCCGAACCGGGCGCGATCCTGCGCGATGGTATCGGTGCCGAGATCGAGGAGCGAGGCCGCCAGCCCTGCATCGCCGAAATGGAGCTTGGGCGTCTTCACGAGCCTGCTCAGGCGGTTCGAGTGCCATGGCGGAAGCCGCTCGATGAGGAAGACCGCCTCCAGCAGCGCCAGGTAATCACGGATGGTCGTTCGGCTCAGCGAGAAGGGTGCGCTGAGGGCCGAGGCGTTGAAAAGGCTCGCAGTCTGCGCGGCCGCGGCCTGAAGGAGCTTCGGCAGCGCATCGAGGGCGCTGATGCGCGAGGCGTCGCGGATGTCGCGCTGGATGATCGAGTCGAGATACGCGCGGTGCCACGCGGCGCGCCGGGGCGCGGTGCGACGCGTCAATGCCGGCGGAAATCCCCCTGCCAGCACGCGGGCTGTCAGGCCGCTCCCCAATCTCTCGGTGCCTTTCGCGCTGAAGCCCTTGCCCAGCAGGCGATCCAGGAAGGCGGGTTTCCGGCGTGCCAATTCCGCTTGGCTCAGCGGGTGGAGCCGGATGATCTCGATCCGCCCGGCGAGAGAATCGGAGAGCCGGGGGAGCAGCAGCACATTGGCCGATCCGGTCAGGATGAAACGGCCCGGCTTGCGATCCCGATCGACGGCGGTCTTGATGACCGCGAAGAGCTGCGGGACGCGCTGCACTTCGTCGAGGACCACCTTCGGCGGCAGCTCGGCGACGAAGCCCACCGGGTCGCTGTCGGCCGCCGCGCGGGTGGGCGGATCGTCGAAGTTGTAGTAGGCGTACCCCGCCGGGTCGCCGACCATCCGCGCCAGCGTGGTCTTGCCGCACTGGCGCGGGCCATGGACGAGCACCACCGGCGAGTCGGCCAGCGCCGCGGTCAGGCGCTGGCGAGCGAAGCGGGGATAGAGGCCGTCAGCCACCGGCTGAATGTACGCCGGGCCATCGGCTGATTGCAACCTTTATGTTCGGCTGATCGTCAGGTTGGCTACCGGCTGATTGTCAGGTTCCGACCCGGCCAGTCGTCAGGCTGCGAGCCCCGGGTTCAGGCGGACGTTGGGCCGGACGTTGCGGCGCACGTTCAAGCGGTCGTTGCGGCGAATGTAGGGGCGAATGATTATTCGCCCCTACGCCGGCCGGGTCCGGACCGATGATCCACAGGATTCCGTGAATGTGATTTGGCATCACCACGAATTCGTCGCAGGAAACGTCAGGAAAATGGTCGGGGATGGCCCGCCAGCACTGGGTAGCCACCTGTCCGACAGCGTTCAGGCGCATCTGCCCGTCGCTGATGGTCCCGAACAGGCAGGCGCGCTGATGAGTACAAACAGTGACGAAATAGATGCCAGCCTGAGCGTAATCGTAACCCTTGAGCCGGATGGAGCGGCGGCGATGGCGTTCGGGGTCGTATCTCAAAGCCCTCGTTCCTTCAGGAGACGTTCCGCGTCCCTCACCCGCAACACCCGAAGATGAACTTCGGCAGCAGCGCACCGCGCAACCGCCGAGCCAGCACCACCTCGCTGTAGTCCGCTCGCTCGGCACCGCGGGTGTCGGGCGCGAGGTCAGGGCCGTGACCAGTCTGCCAGCCGGTGGCTTTGAGCCAGGCCAGGGCAGCTTCTTTGACGACTGATTCGGCGAAGGCAGGTGAATTCACGCCGCCAACTCCTCACGTACACTCTCGCGCTCGCTCCACGCCACCGGGCGCACGTTATAACTCCGCAGCGCGTCGATTACGCTAGACGACACGGGCTGCTCGCTGTCGTTCAGCAGCGCATAGGCGCGCGAGTCGGCCGATCGGACCTCCTTCGTGTCCACCCATGACAGCACGACCGCTTGCGCAGTGTCGCGGCTCGGCCTGTTGATCGTCTGAATAATGCGCTCGGGCTGCTGTCGAGACTTCGGAATCACGAAGTCGAACAGGTGGTCGTATCCTGTCTTCCCCGTAAACTTCACCTTTGGCGTGTACCGGATGTCGTGAACATCCAGCCATGCGATCACATCCTCATAGAACAGGCTCGTGACCATCGGCACGGCGAGATAGAACATATCGTTCACGGCGAGTATCGCCTGTAGCAGGTTGTGCTTGCGCAGCGCGAAGTTGTCGGGCGACGCATGGACTTGCAGCGCTTTGCCATCCAACTGCACGCCAAAGCCGTTCAGCGTCATCTTCAGGAGATCCTGCCGCCTGCGGCTCTCGAGCTTGCAGCCGGTCTGCTCCAGATCGTCGATCGTGTATCCGTCGTCGGTGAGCACGAACCCGCCATTCGCCCGTTTGGCGTAGATCTGAACATAGTCGTTGTGACGGTCGAGGTACGGCGTCGTGATCTCCACCCACTCATCGACCTGGCGCATCACGCTCTTGTCCTTGAGCCAGGCGTGGTACGCGTCCATTAGTCGCTGGATGTCTTGAATCATGTGAAAAGCCCTCGTTCGATCTGCGGTGGCGGCGTGACATTGCAGTAGCGCAGGAAATCCTCGAGCGTCGTCCACACGTCCGCAACGTTGCGGAAGTGCTCCATCGGGATGGCGCTAGCCCACTTGTCGCCATAGCCCTCGCGATACACGTGAAGATGCGGTGCCGCGATCTCGGTGTCGTCCGGATTGCGATGCGGCGCACCCCCCAGATCGAGTCGGACGAGGACGACAACCTGTCTGCCCCGGTTCTGCATCTTCACCTTGAGCAGGTCGATGCGTCCCCGACTGAGGTCCAACAGGAACTGTTCTCGGCGATCGGGCGATTGGAGCGGCAGTACGACCGACTGGCCATCCATCGGGAAGTCGACGCGCTCGTCGCTCACGCGGTGCTTCTCCATCGCAATGAGGGCGTCGGCCTCGGCCTGTGTCAGGTTGATCTCTGCCATCACATCGCGCTTCCGATGATACTCTCCGCGTCGTCAACCCGTAGCTCGCCGGAGATGAGTTTGGGCAGCAGCGTGTCACGTAGGGCGGCGAGGTTGAGGGATTCGCGCTGAAGGCCACGCAGCCTGCGGAACGTCGGCCACACCATGTGGCGAAATGCTTCGTGCTCTTTCTCGGAGGGCACAATCACAGGGATTGTCCTGACGTTGGCCGAGTTCACTGCAATCGCGATTGATGACGTACTTCCCAGAGACTCGTACTCGAATTGCCGCAGGTAGGAAAACGTGAAAGGAGCCGACAAATACGTTCCGTCGCGGGGCAAGAAGTGCGCTATGGCCTCATTGGAAAGCATTTCACCATCGGTAATCGCAACTCTCCCCACTGTAAGCTTAAAACTTAGCACAACGGCACCATCAGGAATCCGCCGCACGCGGAATCGATCAACCGCAGCCGAGGTCAGGTATTCGCTGACCTCAGAAATGAAAACTCCCGCTTGCCCTAGGTCCTTGATGGACATCCAAGGCACATCCTGCGGATCAGTCGAGAACCAATGATGTTCCTTACGGGGCGGGGTCTTTCCAATGGCAACCTCGAAGAGACTCCCGGCTGGAACCACCTCCCAGCCCTCCGGGATGTCGCCGAGTTCGGAGACGACGAGGCGGGCGGGGAAGAGGTCGTAGAGGTGGGCGGGCAGGCCGGGCAGCGACTGGCCGCGCCGCCAGCTCCCTTCGGCTTTGGCGCGGACGGGGTCGAAGTCCACGAACCACGACTTGAAGAGCGCCCGCGCCATCGCCTCCAGCGTCTCGCTCATCCGCCGGTTCAGTTCGATCTTGTCGTCCAGCGTGCCGAGGATGTGGGCGATGGCGCGTTGTTCGGGAAGAGGCGGGGTGAGCAGGGGAATCCGGTTCATATTCCCCTGGGTCAGCTTTGGCATCGTCGAACCCGTCAGGTATCCAGTGATGTCCGTCACCGCGAGCGAGTACATGAGAAAGCGCGTATCGGCTTCGTCGTTGCCACGCACGATGTGCGCATGGTTGTTCACCCAGAACTTGCCGCGCGCCAAGAAGGCGATAGAGGTTGTTCGTGTGCGCAAGTTCTCGCCGTCCTCAGCAATCAGCAGGTACTCACCGTCAAACAGGTACCCATCAACATGGTCGACGACGCCCGACGCGCCGTAGTATGGGTATGGGCCAATCCGACGGTCGGCCTCCTTCACCGGAACACGGACGCTGTCGAAGTTCTCGGTTAGCTCGCCGAGGGTTCGGTTTCGCCACTCACCTCCCATACCCCAGCTCCTTCAGGTTGGCGGCGATGGTGGTGTCGTCCATCCCGGTCATCACGCCTTCCTCCCGCGCTTTCTCACCGTCGGCCGGTTCGTGCCCGACAGTTCGGCCTCGATCTCCTCCACCGTTGGCAACGCCGATCGCACGCTGGCTGGGAGGGCGCGGGTCAGTTCGTACGTCGAGACGCCGATCGGCTGGTCGATGCCCTTGAAGCTGTACTCCGCAAGGAGGCGATCTTTCGTCTGGCAGAGGATGAGGCCGATCGTGGGTGCGTCCTCCGGGCGCTTCAGGCGATCGTTGACGACGTTGCAGTAGAAGTTGAGCTTCCCGGCGTACTCCGGCTTAAACTTGCCTTTCTTCAGGTCGATGACGACGAAAGCCCGCAGTCGCAAGTGATAGAAGAGTAGGTCGACGTAGAAATCCTCGTCGCCGACGTCAAGGCGAACCTGTCGGCCGACGAATGCGAACCCCTGGCCGAGCTCCAGCAGGAACTTTTCGAGTTGGCGGACCAACTCGGTCTCGAGCTCACGCTCATGGTACGGCTCGGCGAGCGTGAGGAAGTCGAAGATGTAGGGATCCTTGAGCGTCTGCTGGACGAGGTCGGAATCGGGCGCGGGCAGGGTCGCCGCGAAGTTCGAGATGGCCTTGCCGTGGCGGGCGTGAGCGCGCGCGTCGATCTGGAGCGCAAGGACGTTGCGGCTCCAGCCGTTGGCGAGCGCCTGCTCCATGTACCACCGACGCGTGGAGAAGTCCTTCACCTTCTCCATCAGGATGACGTGGTGTGCCCAGGGCACCAGCCAGAGGAGGGCCTCCGGCTCCTGGGTAAGGTTCGCTTGCACGGCCCGAACCGGTGATTTCGCCACTGCTTGTGGCACTTCTGGGCGCGTCGGCAATTTCGCCACCAGCGGTGGCGAAAACTCCGCAGGGTCCGGGTACGCCCGATAGAAGGCAATCATCCGGTCGATGTTCCGCTCCGAGAACCCCTTCACCTCCGGTAGCTCGTTCTTCAGTTCCAGCGCCAGCCTGGGGATGACCGCGGCCCCCCAGCCCTCCTGTTGCTGTCGTTGGTCGACCAGGCGGCCGATGTCCCAGTAGAGGCGCACCAGCTCGGCGTTGACGCTCAGCATCGCCCGGGTCCGGGCGGCCTGAATCCGTCCCTTCACGTCAGCCAGCAGGGCGGTGAAGCCGGCTGGAGCGATGGCCGCCTTCCGAGGCGTCCTACCCGCCATACCCAAGCTCCTTCAGGTTGGCGGCGATGGCGGCGTCGAGCTTCCCGGCCTTGGCCCGCCGGCAGACTGCCCCGGACGCGAAATGCACGCACCGCATCGATAAATGCACGCGCGCGGTTTTCTGCCGTACGGTGCGGAAGGATTTGAGCGGATAAGGGCGGCTTATGAGCGCGCTCATATCTTCTGGCCCCGCTCATACCACGCACCCTTGCGCTCACCGTGGCGCAGCAGGCGTCCTTCCACCGTCAGTCGACCCAGGAGACGCGACGCCTGGTAGGGGCCGATCCGGCACAGCTCGGCTACTTCGCGCCGCGTGATCCGGCCGTGCTTTTCCACGTACTGCAGCACCATCTGTTGCTGTTGCAGGGGCTCGAATCCGCGCTGGCGCACGTAGCCGGCCTTGTCGCCGAGCAGCCGGTACGTCGCCGCGGAAAGGTGCCAGCTCCGGCCCTTTTTCTGGCCCCGCTCCTCGACGAGCCCGGCTTCGACCAGGCGGTGCAGCGCGGCGCGGGTCTGCGTTTCCGGCTTTTGCAGGAGCCGGGCGGCGTCATCGGTGGTCACGCTGCGCGTCTGCCAGAGCGCGTTGAGAATGAGCAGCTCGTCGAGTGCGAGCGCGCGTCCCTGCTGCGCCTCGGTCACGAGCAGACGCACGAAATCGAGGTTGGCCGCGCCCCCGGGGACGACGACGCTCACCGTGGCCTCGTTGCTGCGTTCGTAGGAGGGTGCCGGGCGGCCGTTGCGCAGTTGCTCGAAGAAGATGGTGTCGATGCCGCGCGCGGTGCGCTCGACGATGCCCGCGCGCTTGAAGGCGTCGGCCAGCAGCGGGTTGCGCGGGCGCGGGCCGGTGACGAGCAGGTTGTCGAGCCGCACCCCTTCGGGGAAGCCGCCCGGGCTGGTGATCTCGATGTGGTCTGTCTGCCACTGGAAGTGCACGGCGCCGAGGCGCTGGTAGTCGCGGTGGATCAGCGCGTTGGCCAGCGCCTCCCGCAACGCCCGCTCGGGATAGTCCGGCACGCCCACGCGCAGCAGGCCCACCATCAGCTCCTGCTCGCGATTGCGGGCGCGGACGCGCGCCTCGCACTCCTCCATCACGCGCAGCAGAGGCCAGCGGAAGAAATCGTTGACCTCGACGTCGAGCCCGCGCAGCACCTGGAAGGCGACCTCGTGCGTGGGTATGAAGCGGCGCAAGGCGTCTTCCTTGGCGAAAAGTAGCAAGGCGGCGAGTCGCACGCTGCGCACGCTGGCATTGGCGTCGACCACGCCGAGCGCCTTGGCGAGATCCAGATCCGGCAGGTCGAGCAGCGACTCGTCGCTTCTCCCGCGCCGCTCGCGCACGCTACGCCGGAAGCGCTCGAACTCCAGCGGGTCGAGGTGTTCCCACCGTGCCTCGGCGACGATCTGCGCCGAGGGGTCGAGGAGCCCTCGGTCGGCCTGCAGCGACTGCATCGCGTAGGCATCCATCGGCACGCAGGCCGGCCTGCCGTCACCGCCCAGCGTGCGCCTCAGAAAAAGCCCCTCGCTGGTGGCCACCGGCTGGCGCTGCGCCGGCACTTCGACGACCAGCACCGGCTTGCGGTCGAGCGTCACGCACTCTGCTCGCACCGCGATCGATGGGCGCGTGCGGTTGGCGATCAGGGTGGCGATCCTGGCGGGGTCGGGCGTCTCGCCATGTCGGGGCCGGGCGCCGGTGATGCGGCCGTCGTCCTCCACGCCGATCAGAAGGTAGGCGGGTGCGTCCCCGATCCGATTGACCAAGCAGACGATCGCCTCGACCAGCTCACGATCGGCGAGCGACGTGCGTTCTTCGCCTTTGAACTCGACGCTCAGGGTTTCACCACCGGCGATCAGCGCGCGAAGCGCATCCGGGGTCATCGTGATTCGCTCCAGAATCCGAGCTCGCGCAGGTTGGCGGCGATGGCGGCGTCGAGCTTGGCGGCCTCGGCCTGCTGCTCGCGCAGCGTCGCGGTGAGGCGCTTCATCTTCTCGTCGAACGGCTCGCCATCGTCTTCCTGGGCTTCGGCGCCGACGTAGCGGCCGGGGGTGAGGACGTGGCCGTGCTTGCGCACCTCGTCGAGTGAGGCGCTCTTGCAGAAGCCGGGGATGTCGGTGTAAGACCCCTCACCCGGCTCGCTGCGCTCGCCACCCTCTCCCCGCATGCGGGGCGAGGGGAGAGACTGCTCGCTGTGCCAGCCGCTGGGCTCGCCACCCTCTCCCCGCTGTGCGGGGCGAGGGAACCTGCTCTTCGAAAGGAACCACAGGCAGGCCGGAATCTGGGTCGAGTAGAAGAGCTGGCCGGGCAGCGCCACCATGCAGTCCACGAGGCCGGCCTCGATCAGCTTCCGGCGGATCTCTCCCTCGCCCGACTGGTTGGACGACATCGAGCCGTTGGCGAGCACGAACCCGGCCACGCCCTTCGGCGCGAGGTGGTGCACGATGTGCTGCACCCAGGCGAAGTTCGCGTTGCCCCTGGGTGGCGTGCCGTACTTCCAGCGCTGATCGCCGGTCAGCCGCTCGCCGCCCCAGTCGGAGACGTTGAACGGCGGGTTGGCGAGGATGAAGTCGGCCTTGAGGTCGGGATGACGGTCGGCGTGGAAGGTGTCGCCGTGGGCGATCTGGCCGTCGATGCCGCGGATCGCGAGGTTCATCTTCGCCAGCCGCCAGGTGGTGTAGTTCGACTCCTGACCGTAGATCGAGATGTCGGCCCGGGCCTTGCCCGCCGCTTGCCTGCCGGCAGGCAGGTTGCCGTTGCCGGAGGCGTGGGCGCGGATGAACTCCACCGACTGCACGAACATCCCCACAGACCCACAGCACGGGTCGTAGACCCGGCCGCGGTATGGCTCGAGCATCTCGACCAGGAGCTTCACCACGCAGCCTGGCGTGTAGAACTCGCCGCCTTTCTTGCCCTCGGCGCTCGCGAACTGGGAGAGGAAGTACTCGTAGACGCGCCCGAGCTTGTCCTTCGCGCGGCTCGCCTCGTCACCGACGCGGATGTTGCTGATCATGTCGATGAGCTGGCCGAGGCGGGTCTTGTCGAGCGCCGGGCGGGCGTAGTCCTTGGGCAGCACGCCCTTGAGCGCCGGGTTGTCCCGTTCGATCCCAGCCATCGCGTCGTCCACGTGCTGCCCGATCGTCGCCAGCCGTGCCCTCGCCTTCAGGTGCGCCCAGCGCGCCTCCGCCGGTACCCAGAAGACGCTCACGGCCCGGTACTCGTCGGGATCCTCGGGATCGGCACCCGCCGCCTGCGCGGCCACGAGCTTGGCGTGCTGCTCCTCGAAGGCGTCGGAGATGTACTTGAGGAAGATCAGGCCGAGCACCACGTGCTTGTACTCGGCGGCGTCCATGCTGCCGCGGAGCGTGTCGGCCATCTGCCAGAGCTGGGCCTCGTAGCCGATGGTGGCTGAGGTCGCGGCGGACGCGCGCGTGCTGTTCCTTTGCTTCGCCATTCGCTACCCCATCCGATCGTTGGGCTGACGTCCGGTCGTGGCGTGCGGTTCTCCGACCCGATAGCGGCGGTGGTCATGATTCGCCGGTTTCGTGAGCTGCGTAGAGTCGCGGGCGACGTCCGGGCGGTGCTGGAGCAAGGCGCTGACTGGGTTCATGATGGAGAGGATAGCGTAGGGTGGGGGGCGGTGCTACTCAGCTCCAGCAGGTTTTGCGGCGGACCGGAATGAGCGGGCCGCGGGTGCGCGGGCACGGGCTCGCGAACAGATGTCAGCGTGGCGGCCGGTCGCCGGATCGCGACGTGCTCGTGGTGCCACAACGCGAGCGCGAGGTCACGGGGTGATGATGACGCCCGGTTCCTCCTTGCGGCGCTTGTTCTTTTCGACGGCGTACAGAACCTGATACATGCACCAGCCGGCGCCGCCGCCGATGATCGTCCAAGCAGAGACGAGGAAGATCCAACCGCCCAGTGTGAGCGTCATAGCAGCCCCTCCTTGCGGTGACGCCGTCGCCAGATGACGCCGGTGAGGATCATGAAGGTGGCGATCCACCCCAGGATCATCAGTCGGGCGGCCCACAGGAACGGGGCGTCGGCGACCGGCTTGCCCTGCAAGCGAAGCACCGGCAGGGCATCGAGCCAGAACCACGCCCCCAGCAGCACGATGAGGTAGACCGGGGTGATGTACTTGATGACGAAAGCGACCAGACGCGGCAAGCGGATGTCGGCACCGCGGTTGATCTCGGCCCACCCCTTCTCCATCCCGAACACCCAGGCGAAGATGATGACCTCGATGACGGCGAACACCACGAGCAGGAAGGTGCCGGCCCAGAAGTCCATCTCGTCGAGGAAGCCGTGCTTGAGGAAGAAGACGCACGGCAAGCCGCCGGAAGCCATGGCGAGGCCGGTCAGCGCCACGGCACGCTTGCGCGGCCACTGGAACTCGTCCTGGAAGAACGACACCATCGGCTGGGCGAGCGCCACCGACGAGGTGATCCCGGCGAAGAACAGCAGCCCGAACCACATCAGGCCGTAGATCGGCCCCAGCACGCCCATCTTCTGGAAGATGAGCGGCATCGCCGCGAAGCCGAGGTCGAACGAGCCGGCCTCGGCGATCTGCTGCGTCTGGGCGAGGCCGAAAAACGCCACCGCCACCGGGATGGCGATCGAGCCGCCCAGGATGACCTCGGCGAACTCGTTGGTGGCCGAGGTGGTGAGTCCGGTCAGCGCAATGTCGTCGTCGTCCCTGACGTACGAAGCGTAGACGTGAATCGAGGCGTTGCCGATCGACAGGGTGAAGAAGATCTGCCCGGCGGCGGCGAGCCACACCGAGGGGCTGCCGAGGCGCGTGAAGTCAGGGTTCCAGAGGTAGCCGAAACCGGCCGCCACGGTGTTTTCGGGGTGTGCGGGGTCGGGGGTGCCGAGGAAGATGACGCGCACGACCAGAATCGTGGCGAACAGGAACAGCAACGGCATGGCCACCTTGGCCAGCCGCTCGATCCCCTTGGCGACGCCGAACCACAGCACCCAGACGTTGATGCCGAGGGCGATGAGGTAGAAGACCAGGGCCGCACCGAGACCGTTGAAGTAGTGTGCCCCGGCCGAGACGTCGACCTTGCCCTGGAACTCGCCAAGGAAGCGGCTCATCTCGGTGAACGTGTCGATTCCCCAGTACTGCTTGACGGCCGAGAAGCAGGCGTAGGCGAACGTCCACCCCTCGATGTAGGTGTAGTACATGACGAAGCACAAAGGGATAGCGATCCCCAGTGCCCCCAGGTACTTGGCCATCGGATGGCGCCACATGCGGGCGAACATGCCGGGGGCGGTGCCGTGGCCGTGCCGGCCGCCGTACCGGCCGATCGACCACTCGACCCACATGAGCGGAATACCGAGCAGCAGCAGGGCGGCGAAGTAGGGGATCATGAAGGCGCCGCCTCCATTCAGCGCCGCCTGCCTCGGGAAGCGGAGGAAGTTGCCCAGGCCGATGGCGTTGCCCGCCATGGCCAGGATCAGCCCGATCCGAGATGCCCAGCGTTCGCGTTCGCTCACACGCACCCCCTCGCGACAGCTTGCGCGAAAGCGTACGGACCCCCAGGCCGCCCGTCAACCCACGGCGTTCCTCCTGGTCTTTCTGCGTGTCTTGTGGCCTGCTATCGTCTCCCCGTGCCGCGGACGCGAAACTCCCTGGCAGCCACGCTGATACGAACCACGGTCCACGAGCCGAGGGCTGGGCAGGAAACGCCATGTGCGGCATAGCGGGGCTCGCCGGGTTGCCGCACGCGAGCGGGGGCACGCGCACGCGGGCGATGCTCGACCAGCTCTTGCACCGCGGGCCGGACGCCGAGGGGCTGGCGGCCGGGCCTGGGTGGACGATCGGGGTGCGGCGGCTGGCGATCATCGACCTCGTCAGCGGCGACCAACCGGTGATGAGCGAGGACGGCCGCGTGCAGGCGGTCCTCAACGGCGAGATCTACAACTACCGGGAGCTGCGCCAGGAGCTGGTCGGGCGCGGGCACGAGCTGCGCTCGCAGGGCGACTCCGAGGTTCTCGTGCACCTGTGGGAGGATCTCGGCCCGGCCATGCTCGCACGGCTGCGCGGGATGTTCGCCCTGGCGCTCATCGACGAGGGGAAACGCTGCCTGTTCCTGGCCCGCGACCGGGTGGGCAAGAAGCCACTGTATTGGGCGCGGCCGGAGGGCGGCTTGGTCTTCGCGTCCGAGCTCAAGGCGCTGCGGGCCGGGCTGCCGCAACGGCCGGCCGTCGCCCCCGGGGCGCTGCGGGCGTTCCTGCAGTGGGGGTTCGTGCCGGAGAGGCAGTGCATCGCGCAAGGGGTGCAGAAGCTGCCGCCTGGCTCGTGGCTGCAGCTCGACCTCGGCACCGGGGAGATCCGGCAGCAGCGGTATTGGGATCTGCGCCTCGAGCCGCGCCCGGAGCTGACGACGGAGGAGGCGGCGGAGCAGCTACGTGCGGCGCTCGACGAGGCGGTGCGGCTGCGGTTGCGGGCCGACGTGCCGCTGGCGGTGTTCCTCTCCGGCGGGCTCGACTCGGGGGTGGTCACGGCGCTGGCGGCGCGCCACCAGGCGGATCTGCGGGCGCTTTGCGTCGAGATGGCGGGTACGCCGAGCGAGGCTGGGCTGGCGCGTGCCACGGCCGAAAAGGTGGATGTGCGCCTCGAGGTGGTTAGGGTGGGGGCGGAAGCGAGCGTGTCGCTGCTCGACTCCCTCGCCACGGTGTTCGACGAGCCGCTGGCGGACCCCTCTTGCTTGCCGACGCTGCTCGTAGCGCAGGCGGTGCGCGGCTACGCCACGGTGGTGCTCAACGGTGACGGGGGGGACGAGGTGCTGGCGGGGTACCGCCGGCATCTGGCGGCGCACCTGCGCGACCGGCCAGCCGCCCGGCTGGCGGCGTACGCTGGGGCGGCGGTGGCCTCCCACCTGCCGCTGCGCCGGCAGCGCCGCGACTGGGCGCACCGCCTGTCGGCCGGGCTCGCGCCCGGCGCTGACCCGTACATGGAGTGGGGGGCGGTCAAGCTGTCGCCGGCCGAGGTGGGAGCGTTGCTCGGCGAGGAGCCGGCACCGTCGTACCCGGTCGCGCTGGGGTTCGAGGCGGCGGGCGGCGACACGTTCGGTGCGGTGCGGGCGCTCGATCTCGGGTTCTTCCTGCCGGGTGACCTGCTGCCCAAGATGGACCGGGCGACGATGGCGGTGTCGCTCGAGGCCCGCTCGCCGCTCCTCGACCACGAGGTGCTGGAGCTGTGCGCGACGTTCCCGGTAGAGGCTCTGCTCGCCGGCCGGCGCACCAAGGCGGTGCTGCGGGCGCTCGCCGTCGGGTTGCTGCCGGAGGAGGTGTGCGAGGCGCCCAAGCGCGGGTTCGAGCCGCCGCTCGCCGCGTGGCTCGCTGGGGGATGGGCGGGCGAGGTGGCGACAGTGCTGGAAGACCCGGAGGCGGCGATCTCGACGATTGCACCGGTCGAGCGGCGGAAGGCGTGGAGGAACTGGCAGCGCCGCCCCGACCGCGAGCGCGCCGCCCGCGCCGTGTACACCCTGGTCACCCTCGAGCACTGGCTCCGTCGCTGGGCCTCGTGAACCCACCCATCCGGCCAGTGGCTGGTTTTCACACCCGCTACGACCCCGCCACCGCCTCCCAGCCCTGCCGCCCGCCCCGTTTCCTTGCTCTGTGTCCCCTCTCCCCGCTGGCGCGGGGCGAGGGGGTTACCCGCTGGGTGGGCGGGGGCTACGGGCAGGCAACGGTGCGCCAGTCGAACGTCTCGCCGCGGGGCCACTCGCGGTTCGGCCAGCGCAGCCGGTACGCCGGCGCGGGCTGGAGCTGACGCTCGATCGCCGCGTTGAGGTCGCGCGCAGACGGCATCGCGGTGGCGGCCGAGCGCGGCTGCTCCAAGAACGTGCCGAGCGGGAACTCGCCCTTGCACGTCTCGCACAGCTCGTGACGCACCACCGCGACGAGCGGGTCGGGCGCCAGCCACCGCCCCTCGAGCCTCGTCATCGCCTCCCACATCGATAGCACCGGCACGGCGTACGTCCCATCCGGCTGCGCCACGAACCCTTCCACCTCCTCGGGCGGGGCGGGGACCGACACCGACAGCGCCGCCGGGAACGGGTCGAAGACGCGCCGCGACAGCTCGTCGAGCGGGTATGCCTCGCCGGAAGGAACCTGCAGCACCTTGACCGCTTCCTGCATGGCGCTGCTCGCAGTCTCGAGCATCGCCTGCTCGTCGGCGTCGAACTCCCAGCCCTTGTCGGTGTCGCTGACGCCGAGCAGCTCCCCGAGGCACGGCTCCGCCCGGTCGGGGTGAAGCTCGAGATACCGGTAGAGGTCACCCACCGCGGCGAGGTAGCGGGAGAGGACGGCGCTCCAGTCGGCGAGGGCACGCTCGACGCGCCGGCGCTCGGCCGGAGAGGCGCGGTTCGAGCTACGCGTGAACAGGCTCAGCTCGCTCCAGCCGGGCTGCAGCTCGAGCCGGCACTGCACGTCGGAAAACGAGAAAAAGCCGGCCAGCCCCTGGGGATCGCGAGCGAGCGCCTGGCGGACGACCCGCGACACCTCGCCAGAGACGCGCTGCAGCTCGAGCCGTTCCTGCGCCGGGTCCAGCTCCTCGAACCGGGGGTTCCACGACGCCCAGCCGGCCGCGAAGTCGGCCCGAGCCTCGGCGAGGCGCCGGTCCAGCGCCGGGTTCGGCGCCAGATAGCTCTGCTTGTGAACCACGGCTGCCGCGGTGACGACGAAGCCGCCTCCGGGCAGGAAGCACAGGTGTACACGCTCGGCCACCGGTTGCTCGAAGCACGCGGCGAGGGCGGCGAAGGCGGCGAGCGCTGTGATTCGGAGCCGCCGCTGCCCGCGGCGGACCGCTGGAGACGGTGTGGGTGTGGGCATCGCGGTCATCCTCCCTTCGAGAGCCGAGGTCCATTCTCCACGGTTTCTCCTCCGACGCTACGGTGAGCGCTGGCCTTCTCCGACAGTACTTGATGGTCGCTCGCTATCTCGTGGGCCTCGGACCCGGTCGGTCGACGTGGCAGGCACAATGCCACGCCGTACCGGCGAGACCGAACCACTCGTCCAATCGGCTACAGTTGCCCCTGGCAGCGAGACGCGATGCAGAGGAGGACGGAATGACGGGGTCGGTGAAGGGGCTGCGTGCAGCACCGGTTTTCGAGGGGCGGATCGTCATGGTGGGTTGTGGCAGCATCGGGCAGGCGATGCTGCCGATGATCGGTCGCCACCTCGGCGACGTATACGCCCGGATGATCGTGCTGGCGGCCGACGAGGCGGGACGCAAGATCGCCGAGCGCTGCGGAGCCCGCTTCATTCACTGCAACCTGACGCCGGGCAACTATCGCACGATCCTGAAGAACTACGTGCGTGCGGGTGATCTGCTGCTCAACCTGTCGATCGACATCTCGAGCCTCAGCCTGATTCGCTTCTGTGCCGAGCGGGACGCGCTCTACGTCGACACCTCGATCGAGCCCTGGCCCGGTGTGTTCGACAACCCGATGTTGGAGCTGCGCCAGCGCACCAATTTCGCGATCCGCGCCAAGCTGCTCGATCTCGCCGAGGAACTGGGTTCCGATTCACCGACCGCGGTCGTCGATCATGGGGCGAATCCAGGGTTGGTATCGCATTTCGTGAAGCGGGCGCTGCTCGACCTGGACCGGGAAATGCGCGATGGCAACGCGCGCCCGACGACGCGCGAGCAGTGGGCGGCACTCGCATGCGAGCTTGGGGTGACGACGATCCAGATATCGGAACGCGACACGCAGGCCAGTCAGCGTCCAAAACGCCAGGGAGAATTCATCAATACCTGGTCCGTCGATGGCTTCATCGACGAGCTCATGCAGCCCGCGGAGCTGTCTTTCGGCAGCTTCGAGAAGCGGCGGCCGAAGCGGGCGCGCGAGCATCGTCCGGGTTCGGGCACGCTGTTTCTGGAGCGTCCCGGAGCCAGTACCTTCGCGCGCAGCTGGGTCCCTTCGCGTGGCGGCTTCCAGGGAATGCTGGTCACGCATGACGAGGTGTTCTCGATCGCGGACTACCTATCGATCCGCGATGAGCACGGCTTCGTCTTTCGACCGAGCGTGATGTTCGTTTATCACCCCTGCGACGACGCCATGCTCTCGGCGCTGGAGCTGGAGGGCAACGGATGGGTTGCGCAAGCGGCTCATCGACGTCTGGGAGCGGATATTGTCGAAGGCATGGATGAGCTCGGGGTGCTGCTGGCCGGTCATGAGCGCAACGCATACTGGTACGGTTCGCAGCTCGACATAGCGGCGGCGCGCCAGCACGTGCCCTATGCCAATGCGACGACGGTGCAGGTGGTTGCCGGTGCGCTCGCCGCGATGATGTGGGCGCTGCGCAATCCGCGTCGTGGTGTCGTCGAACCCGAGGATCTGGACTTCGATGAATGCCTGGCGATCGCCGAGCCCTATCTCGGGCGCCTGATGGGGGAGTTCACCGATTGGACGCCGCTGGCTGGGCGCGGCAAGTACTTCCCGGAAAACCTCGACGTGCAGGATCCCTGGCAGTTCCAAAACGTGCGCAGCCGGCAGTGGTTTGGCGAGTAGAGGCGCAGAGGGGGGGCGGGGTGCGAATGGCGGCAAGGGCACCACGATGCCTTCGCCGCGGGAGGGTTCAGCTCACTTGCCGATGACGCGCAGGGTGTCGCCGAGCGGCGTGCCCGCACCCTGCGGCGGCCGTCGGTGGGTGCCGCTCATCCACCGCCTCTCCGAGGTCGACCCTCTGGTTGGCCCGCGCGGTGGCGCAATCATGCGCATCATCGCGTACATCACCGAGCCGAGGGTGATCGGAAGGATCCGCAGACGCCTCGCCGCCACGGGGATGGAGGTGCATAGCCCACCCAGCGCCGATCCCTCCTCACCCCAACGCACGGTCACCGCCGCGTGGCCGCCACGCCCCGGTCGCCCGCTCCGCGCACGACGTGAGGCCCGAGCCCGGCGCAGCCCCGTCCGCCACACCAACCGCGTGGGGCGTCGCAGCGTCGGGTAGAGCGTGTCCCAGACTGGCTCATGCAGCAATCGCTCGCGGGGTCAGAGGCGGTGGCAACTCCGAAGTAGTGGTGGCTACGCAGAGACCCGGCCGGCTCTCCCCGCAGCCGGTTGCTCTCAGCGGGTGCCGAGGATCACGAGCAGGGCGCCGGCGGTGGCGACGAGGATGCCGGCCACTCTGCGGGTGGTCAGGCGCTCGTGAAGGAAGATCACCGCCAACACGAAGACGAACACGTTCGAGAGCTGGTTGAGCGAGGACGCGACCGAGGCGAGGGTGTACTTCATGCCGAGCACCCAGAGCAACGTCGCGCCGAACATGCCGAAAAACGAGCCCCACAGGGTGTTTGCCCAGTGCGGGCCGCGCAGCGTGGCGAGGATGCACCGGCCCGGGCGCCCGAGCACGAACGGTACCAGCGCCACGAGCCCCGAGCCCACCCGAACCACGATCGTGTCGAAAACGGCGACCCGACCCAGCGCCCCCTTCATGAGCACGACGCTGATCGCCACCGAGAGCATCGCCACCGCGCCGTAGGCCAGGCCGAGCAGGACCTGCCGGCGCGCGCGGTGCGAGCGGTCGGGCTCGTACACCGCGGTGGCGATGGCGGCGGCGATCAGCGCGACGCCCACGAGCTGCAGGAGCGTCAGGCGCTCGCCGAGGAAGACGAACGACAGCGCGACGACGAAGCCGACGTACAGGCAGACGACGATGGCGTACAGTCCGGCGCCGAGCTGCTGCAGCGCCTTGAACAGGTAGGTGTCCGAGATGGCGATGCCGAGGATGCCGCTTGCCACCAGCGCGGCGAGGTCCCACGGCGCGATCGAGCCCAGGCCGGAGCCGCCCACGAGCAGCAGCATCGGCCCGAACAGCGCCAGCGAGAAGCCGTTCTTGACGAGATTGAGAGCGATCGGGTGGACGGTGTCGGAAGCTCGCTTGAAGAGCACCACGGCCGCCGCCCAGGTGAGCGCCGCGGCGAGCGAGAACGCCTCACCGGCGTACAGGAACGGGACCTCGGCCACGGCGGGTAAGCCTATCAGTCCTCAGGCGAGCGTCAAACGGTACGCTGGCTGGATCACGACTTCTCGCTCGCCTCGGTCTTGGCGAGATGCTCGGCTCCGCGCAGCGGCTGCACCCGCTGACGGTTCCGCACGCGCAGGTTGAGCATCTCGACGCCGACCGAAAACCCCATCGCGAAGTAGATGTAGCCCTTCGGGATGTGGCGTCCGAAACCCTCGACGACGAGGGCGAACCCGACGAGCAGGAGGAACGATAGCGCCAGCATCTTGATCGTCGGATGGTGCTCGACAAAAGCGGAGATGGGACCGGCCGAGAGCATCATCACCCCGACCGCGATGACGATCGCCGCGATCATCACCGGCAGGTGGTCCGACATGCCGATGGCCGTGATCACCGAGTCGAGCGAGAAGATAATGTCGAGCACGATGATCTGGCTGATCACCCCGGCGAAGCTGGCGACGACCGCGTGTGCCCGCCTCTCGCCCTCCCCTTCGAGGTGGTGGTGGATCTCGAACGTCGCCTTGGCGAGCAGGAAGACTCCGCCTCCGATGAGGATCAGGTCGCGGGCCGTGAAGTCGTGGCCGAAAACTGCGAACAAGCTCACGGTGAGATGGGCGAGCCAGGCCAACGAGGTGAGCAACCCGATGCGGGTGAACATCGCGAGCGCGAGGCCGAGGGTGCGAGCTCGCGCCCGCCTGGCCGCCGGCAGCCGGCCGGCGAGGATCGAGATGAAGATGATGTTGTCGATACCCAGCACGATCTCGAGCGCCGAGAGCGTGAGCAAAGCGAGCCAGGCGTTGGGGTCGGTGAGCAGGCTCATGATGCGAATTATCGTCCAGCCGCGAGGCCGCGGGATCGCGCGCTCTCCCGCAGCACGTCGGATCAGCCGACGAGCGGCTTGATCACCGCGGCCGCGAACTGCTCGAAGGTGGTCGTGCCGCGTAGGTCGGGGTCGGGTGGCAGACCCTGGACGATGCGGCCGGTGGCGAAGGCGTCGTACAGCTCGAGCAACGAGTCGACCATATCGGCTGCCAAGCCGGTCCCGAGCATCGCCTGCCGTGCCTGGTCGGGTGTTACCTGCACGTGCGCCACGGGTTTGCCGAGCACCTTCGTCAGGGTGGCGGCGACATCACCGTAGCCGAGCTCGGCCGGGCCGTAGAGCAGGACGGCCCGCGTGCCGGACCAGCTCGGCTCGAGCAGCAGCTTCGCGGCGGCCTCGGCGATGTCGGCGGTCGCGACCATCGGCGTCCTGGCGTTGCCCGGGACCGGCAGGAACATCGCGCTCGCGGTCTTGATCGTCTCGAGCGACATCAGGACGTTCTCCATGAACGCGCCGGGCCGCAGGTGCGTGACGTTGGTCGCGACCTCACCGATCGCCTGCTCGACGTCGTGCAGGCCGTTGACCGGTCCGGCACCGTAGCCGAGCTGCGCGCCGACGCTCGAGAGGTTGACGACGCGGCCGATGCGGTTGGCCTGGATCGCCCGGGCGGCGATGGCGCCCATCCGACGCTGGTAGGCGCGGAAGTCGGGCGCCTGGTAGTTGGGCGGCGTGAGCCAGAACAGCGCCTCTGCCCCGCGCGTGGCCTCGAGGACGAACGCCTCGTCCTCCAGCGAGCCCTCCGCCACCCTGGCGCCGCGGGCGACGAAGCCGGCCACCTTTTCGGGGTGCCGGGCGATGAGCGTGACCTCGGCGCCGGCGGCGAGCAGCCGGTCGGTGAGCTTGGAGCCGATGTTGCCGGTGGGTGCGGTGACGACGATGCGCATGTGGGACCTCCCTTGGCTCGGGACCTTGCGGTCGTGTGCGTACCAACCCGAGCGAGGAAGACGGCGATTCCCGGCCCCGCCCGGGGTGAGGCGTGTCCCGGCCCGGGCTTCGTCCGAGTCGGTGTCCGTCTCTGGCGTGCAGTCGGTTCGAGGGCTGACTCGCAGGTGCAACGGCGGTAGGTCAGCACACCTGAACCCTCCCGTTCCTGGCCACTCGTGACAAAGCCCGGCCGTGTTGCTGGGGGTGTTCGTGTGGCGGAGCGGAAGAGCTTTCTCGGTTCTCAGCCTCCACTCGGGAGGATGGGGGGTGGTGGCCACGACCACGACGAGGATCAGGTCCGACACCGGGGGCGGAAAAGCACCAGCGGGGCTGGCCCCATCTTCACAAGAGCCAACGCAGGCCGAGCAGCGGTAGGATCGTGAGGGTGAAGAACACCACCGCCACCACCACGAACAGCAGCCCGCCAGTGACGACGAGCACGGCGTCCTCCTCGAGCAGGCCGACAGTGGTGATGGCGATGACGAGGGCCGGCATCGTGTTGGTGAACAGGATCGGCAATGGCAGCGCGAGCTCCACGCCGGAGACGGCGATGACGCCCCCGGCAATGGCGTGCGTCCAGCGTTGGCTGTGGAACCATTTGCCGCGGGGCCTGATGATACGCTCGGCCTTGGACAGCAGCTTCTGGCCGGCGCGCACGGCCTTGAGCACGACCCCGGGCGGCAGCTCGTTGTCGAGCAAGCGCTTGGGTAACCATGGCGGTAGGCCGACCGCCATCAGCACCCCCAGCAGCGCGATCGCCAGACCGATCGGGGTCGATACACCCGGCAGCGGCAGGGGCTGCAGAAACGGCAGCACGAGAAGGAACGCCAGCGCCGCGTGACCGCGGGTCGAGAGGTGGTCGATGAGCACCCGTCCGGTCACCGGACCCTGCTCGGACAAGCGCAGCACCTGTTCGAGCTCCTCCGACAGCCGGCAGCAGTGGTGGGGTCGAGGTGAGGCAGGTGTGGTCACTACTTCCTGATCGGGCTCCGCGCTCACGGGTGCACTATCAGCGACGCACCTACAGACCGTCAACTCCTGCGGTGCCGCCGCGTGGTCTCGGCTGCCGGTAGCGGGGTGTCCGTCGACCGGCCGTGCTTCCGGTGGCGGGCGCTACCTGGGCGAGCTTTGCGGCCATGTCCAGGTTGCTTCGGGTGGCGTGACCGGGTTGGCGATCGATGGTCGGGAGGTGGGGGCGAAGCAGAGAAAGGCTTGCGGTGCTCGGCTCTCGATCGAGTGCGTGGGTGGTTCGCTCCCGACCCCCGAGCCGTGGGGCGCTCACTTGACATCGCGGTCGCGCCGTTGTGGCATGACGACCGTCGCCGGCTTCGGCGGCGGGAGGTCCCCCGGTGCACGGGCTCGATTCGATCTTCAACCCCACGCGTATTGCCCTCGTGGGCGTGACCGAAAACCCGAGAGCGGTGGGCGGCACGGTGCTGCGCAACCTCGTCGGCTCGGGGTTCCGCGGCGTCGTCTACCCGATCCACCCGAAGCTCGAGGCGGTGCTGGGCGTGCCGTGCTTCCCGACCCTGCAGGCGCTCCCACGGACCCCCGACGTCGTGGTCGTGTGCACGGCGCCGCAGCAGGTGCCGGAGGTGGTTGCCGAGTGTGGCGCCACCGGTGTCAGGGGCGTGGTGGTGATGTCCTCCGGGTTCGGTGAGGCGGGCGAGGAGGGCAGAGGGCTCGAGGCCGAGCTGCGTGCCACCCTCGGGCGCTACCCGGCGATGCGTGTCATCGGTCCCAACTGCCTCGGCGTCATGGTGCCGCGGCTGGCGCTCAACATGACCTTTGCCGGGGCGATGGCGAAGCCCGGCAAGGTGGCGTTCCTCTCGCAGTCGGGGGCGCTGTGTACCTCGGTGTTGGACTGGGCGCTCGAGCAGGGCATCGGCTTCTCGTACTTCGTCTCGGTTGGCAACATGCTGGACGTCGGCTTCGCCGACCTCATCGATCAGGTGGCCGAGGACCCCGAGACCGACTCGATCATCCTCTACATGGAGTCGCTCACCGACGCGCGGGAGTTCATGACCGCGGCGCGGGCGTTCGCACGCTCCAAGCCGATCGTGGCGTTCAAAGCGGGGCGGTTCACCGAGTCGGCCAGGGCCGCGGCCTCGCACACCGGGGCGCTGGCTTCCGAGGACGCGGTGTACGAGGCGGCGTTCGCCCGCGCCGGGGTCGTCCGCGTGGGCGAGATCGGCGAGATCTTCCACTGCGCCGAGCTGGTGGGCCGCCACCGGCGCCCCGCCGGGCCACGCCTGGCGATCGTCACCAACGCCGGCGGTCCGGGTGTCATGGCCACCGACGCGCTGATGGCGCGGCAGGGCGTGCTCGCCGAGCTGGGGGCCGCGACCATGGCGCAGCTCGACGAGGTGCTGCCTGCCGCGTGGTCGCGCGGCAACCCGGTGGACGTGCTGGGGGACGCTCGCTCCAAGCGCGTCGCCCGGGCGGTCGAGATCGTGCTCGCCGATGCCGGCGTGGACGCAGTGCTGGTCATCCTCACCCCGCAGGCGATGACCAACCCCACCGCCACCGCCAGAGAGCTGGCCGAGCTCGGCGCCAAGGCGCACAAGCCGATTCTGGCCGCCTGGATGGGCGGAGCGGCGATGCGGGAAGGGGTGCGGGTGCTGGCAGCCGCTGGAATCCCCGTCTACGCGACCCCCGACGAGGCGATCAAGGCGTTCATGACGCTGGTGGTGTACGCGCGCAATCTCGCCGCGCTGTACGAAACCCCCAAGAACGTGCCGGTGACGTTCACCCTCGACCGGCGCCGCATCGCCGAGCGCGTGCAGGCGTCTGGCACTGCGGCGGGTGGGTGGCTCTCGGAGACCGACGCCAAGGAGCTGCTCGAGGCGTACGGTATCCAGACCACCCGACCACTCCCAGCCGCCACTGCCGCCGAGGCGGTCGCGGCCGCCGAGGTCATCGGCTATCCGGTGGTGCTCAAGCTCGCCAGCCCGGACATCACCCACAAGTCGGACGTCGGTGGCGTGGTGCTCGACCTTCCCGACGCCGAAGCGGTGCGCACCGCGTTCACCCGCATCATCGCCTCGGCGCGACTGGCGCAGCCGGAGGCGCGGGTCGATGGCGTCACCGTGCAACCGATGGCCGATACGCGCGAGGGTGTCGAGCTGATCGTCGGGGCCAAGCGCGACCCGGTCATGGGCAGCGTCATTCTGGTCGGGCTCGGGGGTGTCGCCGCCGAGGTGTTGCAGGATCGTGCTCTTGGCTTGCCGCCGCTCAACGAGCGGCTGGCTCGTGCCTTGCTCGAGTCGCTGCGCTCGTACCCCCTGCTCACCGGGTACCGCGGCCGGCCGGCGGTCGATATCTCCCGTCTCGTCGAGACGCTCATCCGCTTCTCGTACCTCGTGGCCGACCTCCCCGAGGTGCGCGAGCTCGACGTCAACCCCCTGCTCGTCACCCCGCGCGGCATCGTGGCGCTCGACGCCCGGGTGCTCGTGGACCGGGGACCCGGCGGCGTCCCGGAGCGGCCGTACGCTCACCTCGCGTTGCGCCCGTACCCCGAGGAGTACGTGCGCTCGGTGTCGTTGCGCGACGGCACCCAGGTGCTGCTGCGCCCGATTCGCCCGGAGGACGAGCCGGCATGGCTCGAGCTGCTCGGCTCCTGCTCCCGGGAGACGATCTACGCCCGCTTCCGCTACCTGTTCCACTGGGCCAGCCACCAGGTCGCGACGCGCTTCTGCTTCATCGACTACGACCGCGAGATCGCCATCGTCGCCGAGGTCGGCGAGGGTTCGGAGCGGCGCCTCGTGGGGGTGGGGCGCCTGGTCGCCGCCCCCGATCTGTCGAGCGTCGAGTACGCGGTGCTGGTCACTGACGCCTGGCAGAACCGTGGCCTTGGGCAGGTGCTCACCGACTACTGCCTGGAGATCGTCAGCAGCTGGGGCATTGCAAAGGTGGAGGCGCAGACCACCGCCGACAACGTGCGGGTGGTGGCGATCCTCACCGAGCGCGGCTTCATCCTCGAGCACGACGAGGAAGGTCTGATCCGCGCGACCCTCACGCTGTAGAGGCAGGGGACGAGGGACCTCCGCGCCTTGCGGAGGCGTGGCCTGCTCGGCAGGGCCTCGGTTGCGATGCTGGGCGCGAAGCTTGGGACCGCGCCGGTTCGGGTGGCGGGGTAGGGTGGCGGAGGTGGTGCGGAGGCCGCACTGGGTGGGGAACCGGGCGGTGAACCGAGCACCGACGACCGACAACTGGCCGGGTGGGCGGGGGCCGCTACCCGTGCTATCGTCTTCGGCGCAAACGACCGTTGGGTCGTCACGCCAGGTCGGATGGGGTGCACATGCTCGGGCTCTCGGTGGTGCTGGCACTGTTGCCGGTCGTCGTCATCCTGCTGTTGCTGGTGGTTCGCAAGACGCCGGCCGACATCGCGGGGCTGGTGGGGTGGGGAGTCGCGGTCGCGCTCGCGCTCGTGTACTTCCACACCCCGCTTTCCACCGCGCTGTGGGCGAGCCTGGCAGGGGGCATCGCCTCGTGGCCGATCGCTCTCATGGTCGCGACCTCGATCTTCCAGATCACGGTGATGGCCGAGACTGGGGCGCTCGGGCGTATCGTCACGTTGATCAAGACCGTGTCACCGAAGGACAAGGTCGTGCAGGTGCTGATCATCAACTTCGGGTTCGGTACGTTGATTGCAGCGATCGGTGCGACACCGGTATCGATCCTGCCGCCGATCATGCTGGCCCTCGGTTATACCTCGTTCGTGTCGATCGCGTTGCCGGCGCTCGGGTACGACGCGCTGTGTACGTACGCACTGCTCGGCGTACCGGTGGTGGTGTTCTCGGATCTCGTGGGGCTGCCGGTGGCTGAGGTGAGCGGGTACTTTGCCCGCTTCATGCCGGTGATCTCGACCTGCATCGGCTTCGGGATGATGTGGATCGTCGGGCGCTGGAAGATGATGGTCAAGGGGCTCGTGCCGACGCTGGTGTCGGGTCTGGTGGCAGGGTTCATCACGATCGGGATGAACGAGCTCGAGCTCATCCCCCTCACCGGGGTCGTGGCAGGGCTGGGGGTGATCCTGGTGATGCTCGCCTACCTCAAGGTGCGTGGGCTGCCACTGATCGATCGCAGCGTGCTCACCCCCGAAGACCTGGCGCAGGAGCAGAAGATGTCGCTCGGGCGGGCGCTCTCGCCGTGGCTGATCCTGGTCGCCTTCTCGTTCCTCGTGAACCTGCCGCAGCTTCCGTTCTACGAGCTGACGTTCCGCCGGTTGGCGATGCCGATCGAGATCATCCCTGGGCGGCCGGAACGGGTGCGCTTGTTCTGGCAGGCCTACTTCTGGATCCTGGTCAGCACGCTGGCGGCTCTGCCGCTGCTGCGCGCGAGGTGGGCGCAGATGGCGAGCTCGCTGCGCAAGTGGAGCACTCGCGCGCCACGGCCGGTGCTGGCGGCGGCGGTGTTTTTTTCCCTCGCCTACGTGCTCAACCACTCGGGCAAGGGGCTCGACTTTAAGCTCGTGGAGCCGCTGCACAACATGATCTTCGTGGTCGCCGACGCGAGTGCGCGGGTGTTCGACAAGGCGTACCCGCTGATCGCGCCGTTCCTCGGCCTGTTGGGCGGGTTCATCTCGGGCTCGGAGGCGTCGTCGCTGGCGATCCTCACCAAGCTCCATCTCACGACCTCCGAGAAGATCGGCGCGCTGGGGCTGCTGGTCGCGGCGGCGAGCGGCATCGGTGGCGGGCTCGCCAGCGTGATATCGCCGGCCAAGCTGCAGAATGCGGCGGCGACGATCGACCGCATCGGCGAGGAGGGGAAGGTGATCCCGGTGTGCGCAGCGATCTCGATTACGATCACCGCGGTATGTGCGCTCATGACGAGGTTGTGGGCGTATTGAGCTCGCTGGAGGCGGCACGATGAAAGCCCTCCCACTCGCCCTCATTGCGCTCGTGTCCGGCGTCGTCGTCGCCCCCACCCAGACGAGCGCCCAGCCGGCGCCGCCCGATCCCCCGAAAGCCGAGATCGGCTTCGAGGAGCGCGTACGCTCGGAGGACTGGGGAAACCTGACCGACTTCTCGAGCACGAACGATGACTTCCGCACGCAGTACCGGTTCCGCAGCCGCCTATGGATGACGCTCCGGCCTTCAGCCAGGGTCGAGGTGGTGGCGGGAATCATCAACGAAAACCGGAGGATCGCCGAGCCGAGCATGGCGTTCCACGGGCGCGAGGTGGTGTTCGAGACGCTGTACGTGGACTGGAGGCTCGGGTCCGGATGGGCGGTCCGCGCCGGGCGCCAGAATCTCATGCGCGGCGAGGGGTTCGTGCTGTTCGATGGCAACCCGCTCGATGGCTCGCGCACCGCGTACTTCAACGCTCTCGACCTGTACCGGAGCTTCGGGAAGTCGAGGCTCGAGCTGCTGGCCATCTCGAACCCGCGCACTGACCGCTACCTGCCGCGCTTCAACGAGGCGAGGAAGGTCTCCGAGCTGCAGCGGCTTGTGGAGTGGGACGAGCGGGCGCTCGGCGCCTACCTCACGTACGCCGAGCTGCCCAAGACGGGGCTCGAGGCCTACGCGTTTTACAAGACCGAGACCGGCGACTTCCGTGCCGCCACGCACCCGCTGTTCCAGCCGGACCGCCAGCTCGGGGTGGTGGGCGGCCGCGTCGTGCGGACGCTCGGGAAGGGGTTCACCCTGGTCGGCGAGGCGGCCTACGAGGTCGGCAGCCAGGATGCTCAGCCCGGCAGCAGCGGCGCCTCGCGCGACCTCCGGGCGTGGGGCGGCTACCTGAGGTTCCGGAAGGAGCTCGGCGGCAAAGCCGGGCCCAGCGTGTCGCTCGCCTATATCGGGCTGTCCGGCGACGACCCGGCGACGGACACCATCGAGGGCTGGGACCCACTGTTCTCCCGCTGGCCCAAATGGAGTGAGCTGTACATCTACAGCCTCGGGTCCGAGACGGGCGCGTCATATTGGTCCAACATCGGGATGTGGGAAGCTGAGCTACGCCTGACGCCCGCGAAGTGGCTTGCGGTGCGAGCGGCGTATTACCGCATGCAGGCTTTCGAAAGCCTTGGGGCGCGGGGCGGGGTCTTCGGTTCCGGCACGCACCGCGGGGACCTTTTCCAGATCCGCGGCGACGTCACCTTGGGCGGGGGCTGGAGGGGACACGCGGTGTACGAGCACCTCGACCCAGGCAACTTCTATGCCGGCCGAGACGCCGCCCATTACCTGCGTTTCGAGGTCATCTACACCCTCAAGCACGCGCTCTGACCCCACCCGCCCGCCGCGGCCCAGAGGACCGCGCCAACCGTCGTGGCGGAGGCCCTGCCGAGCGTGCCGACCCACTGGTGGGTGCGGATGCCGCGGCCGCGCCATGGCCTTGTGCGGATGGTCGAGGATGAGGCTGCTGACTGAAGCCGCCGACCACGGGTGACGGGCGGGGCTTTCTCCATTTTCGTGGCTCGTGGCTCAGCTCTGGTGGAGCAGCTTCTCTACCCGCGCGACGACCATATCCATGGCCACGGTGTTGAGGCCGCCCTCGGGGATGATGACGTCGGCGTAGCGCTTGGAGGGCTCGACGAACTCGAGGTGCATCGGCCGTACGGTGCCGAGGTACTGGCAGATCACCGAGTCGGCGGTGCGGCCGCGCTCGGCGATATCGCGCTGGAGGCGGCGAATGAAGCGGATGTCCGGGTCGGTGTCGACGAACAGCTTGACGTCGAACAGCTCGCGCAGCTCGGGTTCGGCGAAGATGAGGATGCCCTCGACGACGATCACCGCGTGTGGCTCGATGCGCTCGGTCACACTGGTGCGGGTGTAGGTCTTGAAATCGTACACCGGCATCGGTACCGGGTGTCCGGCCTTGAGCTCCCGCAGGTGCTGGACGAGCAATGGCGTATCGAGCGCGTCGGGGTGGTCGAAGTTTTCCTTCACGCGCTCGGCGAGCTGGAGGTGGCTGAGGTCCTTGTAGTATGCGTCGTGCATCAGAAAGGCGATGCGACGGGTGCCGACGCGCTTGAGGATGACGTTGGCGACCGTGGACTTGCCGGAGCCGGATCCACCGGCAATGCCGATGACGAGGGGGGTGGCGCGGTTGTGCATGGCGCATGGTACTCCCGCTGGGCAATCCGGGGCCAGGGGACACCCGCCCCTTTGGTCGGCCACCGCTTTCGGCTTCGGTGGAGGGGGTATTCTGGGTGGGATGGGAGGCGGCATGTACTGTCCGAACCCGAAGTGCATCGATTACGAGCAGGATGGGGTGCCAGGCGAGTACGTGGACACGGTTACGACCTGCCCCAAGTGCGGGAGCGCGCTCGTTGTCGAGCTGCCGCCCGGCTGGCCGGATCGATACGACGAGACCTTCGACGATGAAGAGCACGGGCCGGATGAGGAGCGCAGCGGCCGTGCCCAGCCGGTTCATGTCGAGGCACCGGGGCTCGGGACGTTCGTCCCGCTCGCGGCCTACGACTACCCGGACGAGGCGGACGTCCTGCTCGAGCACCTCGCCGCTGCCGACATCACGGCGGTAGTGCTCTTGGATGACGGGCGCGATTTTCTCGACAAGGGTGACGTTGCCACCTGCTCCCGCGTGCTCGTCCCCGAAGGCCAGTACCGGGTCGCCGCGTCGATCCTCACCGCCCTCGACCGCGCCTAGCCGGACCGCTCACGGCCGCACGATGCGCAGCTGCACCGTCGGCCCACCTGGCGCGATCCCGTTCGCCTCGAAGCGGGTCTCGATACACCTGCGCCTGGCGGTGGCGCGAGCGGCGATACCTCCGGTGCCAGCTCAGGCTGACAGCTCGCGCAGGGTTTCCCTCCGGCTTTCGACGGTCACCGCAGGCGGATACGGCCGAGTGGTGGAGGGAGCGAGCGCGCGTCGACGACGAAGAGCTCGCCGGTGCTGTTTCCGGCGGCGATGCGGGTCCCACCCGGCAATACGGCGCACATCCCGAGCTGGCCGAGGTCGGTCGACAGCCCGATCGCGACCTCGACGTCGAGGCCGCCCTCGATGCGGGAAACGGAGTACCTGACGAGCTTGTTGGCCCCGACCACTGCCAGCTCGTGGTCGCCGAACGGAGCGGCCCACTCCAGGTGGTGGTCCGGAGGCTCGATCTCCCACGCCCGGCCGCTCGCCACGTCGAAAAGCCACAAAGAGGCCGGGCGGACGCCGACGACGAGCACGACATCGGCCCTTGGGTGGGCGCACACCGAGTAGGCGCCCTCCGAGCGGATCCGCTGTGTCCGCATCGCCGTCCAGGCGCTGCCCTGACGGCGCAGCTCCATCCAGCTTCGCTCCCAGGTCCCGACCACCGCGAGGCCGCGCCGGGAGTCGATCCAGAGCGCGGACTTGGACCCTCCTCCAGGGGCGATGGTGGCGGTCTCGACGAGATCGGGTAGGCGCCACGCCTTGATCGTGTGGTCGGAGGAGGTCGACCACAGGGTGCGGGTCGCCGCCTCCCAGAACAGGTAGTTGACGAGGTAGCTGTGGGCTCGGCTGCGGGTGACGACCTCGAGCCGAGCTGCGTCCCACACGGCGATTGTCTTGTCGTCGGAGGCGGTGACGACTCGGTCGCCGACGGTGACCAGCGAGGTCAGCCCCTGCGTGTGGCCGCGGCGTGACTCGAGCCGGGAGGTCTCGAGGTCGTAGCGGTGGAGCTGCCCGTCCGAAGTGCCGAGCAGTACCCGACGACCGTCCTCGCTGGCGCCGATCGCCCAGATCGGCACCCCGGCGACGGCGCCCCGGCGCTCCAGGGGAAGCCCGCGGTACGCGAACGAGATCACCTTCTGCGCTGCGGCATCGCGTACCAGCAGGCCCGACGGTCCGAAGCTGAGGTCGAGATAGGCCGCGGCCGGCGCCTCGATCTCAGCTACCTTGCCAGCGCCCTCCCGCAGCAACGCCAGCCGTCCCTCCTTGCCGACGACGAGCGTCGGGTGGTCGGGCAGGAACAGCAGGGCATGGGTCTGACCGGGGAGAACGTGACGGGTCGGGGACCTGCCGCCGACGAGGTCGTAGACGACGACCTCATCGAACCAACCGCCAACCGCCAGCTTCTCGGAGAGATCGTCGATGGCGAGGGCGTTGACCTGGCCGTCCCAATCGCGTGCGGCGAGCACCTCCCGCCCGGTCGCGAGCTCGATGGCGTGCACCGTATGGTCGACGCCAACCCAGGCGACGTAGCGGGCGCTGAGGGTGAGCCGGCTGGGGGGCACGTCGAGACGCCGCTCGACGAGTGGCCGCCGACGTGGCTCGGCGAGCGAGAGCACCCGGAGTTTCGTCGAGTCGGCGCGGGCGAGCGCCGTGCTCCGGCGATCGAGCGCCAGCAGCTCGTCCTGCCCGATCCTCTCGGCGACCACCCGCTCGCTGACCCGTTCCTTGCCCGGGAAGAGGTTGCGCACCACGAGCCGTCCGGCCGTGCGGATCGCCAGCTCGCCGACCCGGGCGCTGCCAACCACCTCCTCGTCGGGAGCCAGCGGGGTGAACGACGGTGCGGCGGCTCCCTCGAGGTCCACGAGGTAGACACCTTGACGGCCCACGGCGAGCACGATGCCCGGCTGCGGCCCGCTCCCCACCAGCCGAACCACGTCCTTCGGCAGCGCCGCCTCGTGGTGTGGCGATAGCATCTCACCGGTCGCCGGCGACACAGCACCCGACCGCTCGGTCCGGGCCGGAGCGAGGCCGGCGAGGCGCTCCTCGTATGGCTTGGCGAGGTCGTAGCGACCCTGCTCCCGGTAGAGAAGCGCCAGGTGCTCGAGCGTCGCAACCAGATCGGGGTGACGCATACCGAGCGCCTTCTCGCGCCCGGCGAGTGCCTCGCCGAGGAGCTTCTCCGCCTGATCGTACTGGCGGAGTCGAACGGCGAGAAGCCCGGCGTTGTCGAGCGAGGCGGCGAGATCCGGGTGGTTCGCCGGGAGCAGCTCTCGACGCGTCTGCAAGGCGCTGTCCACGAGCCCTTTGGCTCGGCCGAGCAGGCCGAGCTTGAGGTAGGCGACACCCATAGCGTCGGCGAGCCGAGCCTGGGTAAGCCGATCCCCACCGGCCGCCTCTTGCATCCGCCGGGCACCCTGGTCGAGCAGCTCGCGGGCGGTCACCGTCTCGCCACGGCCGCCAGCCGCGCCGGCCAGATCGAAAAGGTCAACGAGAAAACGCGACACCTCCCGGGCCGCGGCTGCCTCCCGCTCGGCTCGCGCCGCTTCCAGCCCGATCCGGCGCGCCTGGATTGCCATGGCGGCGGAGAACACCGTCAGGGCCGTAACCGCCGGGATCAGCAGACGCCGTCGCCGGCGGCTGCGCTCAGCCTGAGCGTGGGATAGGCGATCTGCCTCGAGCGCCGCGCGGCGGCGGTCGAGCGAGCGCAGGCGGATCGCCAGCTCGGCCGCGGAGCTGAGCCGTCGCTCCGGCATTCCGTCGACGCAGGCAGCGATGTCCTCGCGCAGCAGCTCGTCGCCGACGTCGCGCTCCCACCCCGGCGCCAGCGGCCGGTCGAGGTCGCCGGCGGCGAGCTGGTAGAGCACGATCCCGAGAGCGAAGACGTCCGCCTGGACGGTCGCGGGACGGCCGGTCAGAAGCTCCGGCGCCATGTACTTGGGGGTGCCGGAGGTGGTGCTCTTGGTGCCGCCGAGCTCGGTCGTCCCCATCGTGATCCCGAACTGCGCGAGGCGGGAGGTGTCGGTCACCAGACCGATACCGAAGTCGGTGAGCTGCGCCTGGAGCCGGCCGTTCGGGTCCTCGATGATGAGGATGTTGGTCGGCTTGAGGTCCTTGTGCAGCACGCCGACCGAGTGGGCGGCAGCCAGCGCCTCGGCGGCTTGGGCCACGATCTCGAGCCGCGTCGCCAGGGGTACCGAGCCGACCCCGCCCTTGCCCGCCGCCCAGTCCGCGAGGCTGCCGCCGGCGGTGTACTCCGACTCCAGGAAGTACGGCTGCTCGTCGAAGTTCCAGTCGCGCACCCGGGCGATATCCGGGCGGTCGCCGAGCGCCTCCTTGAGCAGCCGGAACAGCGTCACCTCGCGCTTGAGCCCGCGCAGCCGCTCGGCCTCGAAGCAAAACTTGAACACCAGCCGGTCGCCGGTCTTGGTGTGGCGCGCCAACCAAACCTCGCCGAACCCGCCCTCACCGAGCTTCTCAACCAGTGTCCAGCGATCACGGTGCGGCACCTGCTGACCCGGCGCCGGCCGCCACCCGACGATCGTCTGGTCGCCGCCGACCCGGTGGGCCTTCTCGGAGTCGGGCGGTGGCGCCAGCGGCGCACCAGCAGCGTCGCCGACCTCGAACACCTCTACCGGTTCCTCCACCCCCTTGAGCAGGTACGATCCGTGCGCCACCCAGCGCACCTCGGCCACCGGCAGCTCCAGGCCCACCGCGGCCCGCCGGGCGACATCGAACGTGGCGCGCGTCATCAGGGTCTGCCCACCCTGCGCCAGGCTCATGAGCCGAGCGGCAAGGACTTTGGCGAGGCCCTCGACCTCCACCGGTTTGGCGCCCCGCGCCACGTCCTCGGGCGGGTTTTCCCGCAGGTAGACCTCGCCGAGGTGGAGCCCGGCGCGCGCCGCGAGGGCCGTGCTGGTGCCGCTCGCGAGCGCGTGGAGCGCCTGGTGGTAGGCGAGGGCGTACGCCACCGCGTCGAGCGGCCGCTCGAACAGCAGCAGGAACCCGTCGGTCTTGTCGATCTCGAGCCCGTGGTGGGCTGCGAGGAGGTCCCGCGCCAGGCGGTCGTGGCGCCCGAACAGGGTGAACGCCCGCTCGTCGCCGAGCTCCGCCACGAGCCTGGTGCTGTCCACCAGGTCGGTGACGAGGAGCGTGCGCAGCACGGCAGCGGAGGGCGGCGTGGACATCGCGGCGTCAGGTGCTCGACCGCTCGTCGCGGGCTGCGGCCTCCTCGCTCGAGCCCAGCCGACGGTCACAGAACTCGCGGATCGTGATCGGTACCTGCGGGTGATTCTCGCCGATGGCCCGTAGCGAGCTCTGGTGGAGCTCGAGCAAGTCGCACGGTGTGGCAGCGACGACGGTGGCGGTCCGTGGCTGCCCGGTGACGAGAGAGATCTCGCCGAAGAACTCGCCCTCGTCGAGGGTGCGGACCTGACGATTGTGACCGCTCTGATCGCGCGCGAACACGCGCACCTGGCCCGAGGCGAGCACGAACAGCGAGGCGCCCGGCTCGCCCTCGGTGACCACGATCTCGCCCGGCTCGAAGCTGAGCAGTTGCAGCCCCTGCATGAGCGCTACGAGGTCGGCGTCGGCGAGCTCGGAGAATAGCGGCGAACGCCCGATCCCCCTGTAGCGGGCGCGCTCCTCGCTGGGCTGGTCGAACTCGAACAGCTCGATGACCAACGCCTCCTCCTCGGGTGTGGCCGGCTCGGTGGCGAGCGTCGGCGGTGGCACCGGGGGAGGCGCCGAGGCGACGGGAGGGGTGGGCTCGGGTGACGGGCCCGGCAGCGGCACCGCCTCGGTCTGTGTGAGTGGCGCGTTGCCGAGGTTCGCGAAACGTGTCTGGTCGGGGCGCCGGAGCGCTGCCAGGAAGCGCTGCTGCAGCACGTCCTCATTCATGATGGCGGCCAACTTTTCATCGAGGTCGGTGCGCGTGGGATCGATGCGCTGCATCTTCTTCATGATAGCGATCGCCTTGGCGTGGAAGCCGTCCTGGGCGAAGAAATCGGCCAGACGCGCCAGGATCGCCATGGCCAGCTCTTTCTGGCCGTCCAGCACCAGCACGTCGGCGAGCTGCTGGCGCAGCCAGGTGTTGTCCTGGTCGGCCTGCAGGTTCTGCCGTAACAGCGCGATCGCTTTCTTGTACTGCTTGGAGGCGATCAGCTTGCTGATGACTTCCACCTTCCCGAGCCACATCGACATGTGCGCCTCCCCCTCGAGGATACCTGCGCGGAGCCGGTGCGCCAGGACGTCCCGGACCGTCCGTACCGTATGATACGGGAGGTGAGCGCTTCCCGATCGGTCGCGGCCGAGCCTGTGCTGACGGCACATGAGCTCGATCAGGTGGCAGCCTTCGGCGTGCCACGGCGCCTGCCCGAAGGCGGCCGGATCTTCACCGCCGGTGAGCCCGGGCTGTCGATGTTCGCGGTGCTCGGGGGCGAGGTGGAGCTCGTTTTCGACCACGGTTCCCGACACAAGACGTTGGGGGCTGGGGCGTTTTTCGGCGAGCTGGCGCTGCTGCTCGCCGGCGAGGGCCGCAGCGCCGACGCCGTCGCCAGACCCGGAGCTCGCTTGCTCGAGCTGGATCGGACGGCGTTCCTGCAACTCACCGACAGCCATCCTCGCCTGGCGGTCGAGCTGTTGGTGCGCAGTGCCCGTTCGCTGCTCGGTTCCGAGCGTCGGCTCGTCGCCGAGCTCGAGGAGCGCAACCGCGAGCTCGAACGCACACTCGACTACCTGCGCCGCACGCGTGAGGAGCTCTCATCGGCCGAGCTGCAGGCGCAGACCGACGCGCTCACGGGGCTGTACAACCGGCGCTGTTGCGACACGCAGCTCCCGCGCCTCGTCGAGCGCGCCGCGGCGAGCGGTGTGGGGCTCGCAGTGATTCTCATCGACCTGGATCACTTCAAGCTGATCAACGACACCCATGGGCACGCCGGCGGCGACGCCGTGCTCAGGGCCGTGGCGGTGGCGCTGCGCGGGGCCGTGCGTTGGAGCGACCTGCCGTGCCGAATCGGTGGCGACGAGCTTGCGGTCGTGCTCGTCGACATCCCGGATCCGGCCGCGGCGCTGGGCCGCGCACGTACCGTTTTCGACACGCTCGCAAGCCTCACGGTCGAGCTGGGAGCAGCCCGCGTCGCGGTCGGAGCCAGTCACGGCGGAGCCTTCCTGCGCCCCGGTGAGACCGCCCAGACGCTGCTGCGCCGCGCCGACGCGGCGCTGTACGCCGCCAAAGCGTGTGGGCGCGGCGCCCTGGTATGGGAAGGGGAGGTGATCGCCACCGCCCAACCGCCCGTCGGTCCGGTCGGGAGCTGAGAGGCGGAAGGCATCCCCCATGGCTCGTACCCAGAGCTGCCGCCAACCTCCCTCCCCGTCCCACCACCCACCCGAGCGTGGGTGTGAACGAGCCACCCGCCCGCACTCGGCTCCTGCGAGGGTCCTGGGTCGCGTGCAGTCGAACGCTGTGATGGCGAGACCCGTCTCGCTCGCGCCTCGGCGAGGCGGGAACGCAATGCGAACGTGAGCCGTTGCTGAGTACGAACCCCGGAGGTGGGCGATGGCAGACGACAGGTACCTGACCATCCGCGAGCTTTTGGCAAGCTCCCGTCCCGAAGACCTGCACCGTGGCCTGGAGCTCGTCAAGTGTGAGATCGCGCGCATCGGGTCGGCCGAGGCGCGTGAGCTGTTCGAGGTGGTGACGAGTCTGTTCTACCTCGACACCTTCGAGCAACCGCAGTTGGCGCCGTTCGTCGAGGAGGCAATCTCGCTCGTCGTCGGCTTCGGTCACTGGGTCATTCCGGCGCTGGTGGAGAAGCTCGATGCCAGTGACTTCAAAGCCGAGCTCGCGGCGGCCGCGGCGCTGGGACGGATCGGTGCCGACGCCATCGAGCCGCTGCTCGGGGCGTACGCGCGCGCCGACGAGGATCGTCGCGTCTTCATCCTCTACGCGCTCGGCAAGATCAGGTCGGCGCGGGTGCTGGCGGCGGTGCCGGCGTTGCTGGAAGCAGCCGGCTCGTCCCACACGGAGGTGCGCGATACGGCGACCCGGGCGCTCGGCAAGGTCGCCGAGTCGCTCGCGCCGACCGAGCTCGGCGGCGATCTGCGCCGGGCCGTGGTCGGGCGCCTTCTGGCCAACCTCGTCGACCGCAGCCAGGTGATCCGCGCCAAGGCTGTGCGTAGCCTTGGCAAGCTCGCCAAGCTCGGACACATGACGCCGGATGAGTGCGCCGAGCTAGGCACCGTCTGCGCGTCGCTGTTGGGGACCGACGACGCCCACACATGGGATCACGCGTACATCGTGCGGCGCGAGGCCGAGGAGGCGATGCGCTACCTGTGAGGCCGGTTGCCTCTTGGCTCGCTCGAGCCTACAATCCGCCATGGCTGACCACGCGATCCCACTCGCCCTGACATTCGACGACGTCCTTCTAGTTCCCGCCCACTCCGCGGTGCATCCGGCGCAGGTCGACATCTCCTCGCGTCTGGTCGCCGATATCCGCCTCAACGTGCCGGTGCTCTCAGCCGCGATGGATACGGTCACCGAGGCACACATGGCGATCGCCATGGCCCAGCAAGGTGGGATCGGGGTCATTCACCGCAACCTGCCGGTGCGCCGTCAGGCCGAGGAGGTGGATCTGGTGAAGCGCTCCGAGTCGGGGATGATCGTCGACCCGGTGACGATCCATCCGGAGCAGCGAGTCGCCGAGGCGCTCGAGACGATGGCGCGGTACAGAATCTCGGGGTTGCCAGTGGTCGACGAGCGGGGCCAGCTCAAGGGGATCCTCACCAACCGCGACCTGCGGTTCTGCAGCGAGATCGACCGCCCGATCTCCGACTTCATGACCCACGAGAACTTGGTCACGGCCCCGGTCGGCATCACGCTCGAGGAGGCCAAGGCACTGCTGCACAGGCACCGCATCGAGAAGCTCCTGGTGGTCGACGAGCGCGGTGGGCTCAAGGGGCTCATCACGGTCAAGGACATCAAGAAGGCGCAGGAGTACCCCTACGCCTGCAAGGACTCGTTCGGACGGCTGCGGGTGGCGGCCGCGATCGGCGCCGGCCCGGAGCTCGAGGAGCGCTGTGCGGCGCTGGTCGCGGCCAAGGTCGACGTGCTGTGCCTCGACTCCTCGCACGGCCACGCCGAGGCGGTGATGCGGGCGGCGGAGTCGGTCAAGAAGAACTTCCCTCAGGTTCCGCTCATCGCTGGCAATGTGGCGACGTACGAGGGGGCACGCGACCTCGCGGCCCGGGGGGTGGACGGCATCAAGGTCGGGATCGGGCCGGGGTCGATCTGCACGACGCGGGTCGTGACCGGCTCTGGGATGCCGCAGATCACCGCCGTGCAGGAGTGTGCCCGGGCCTGTCGCGAGACCGGGGCAACCTTGATCGCCGACGGTGGGATCAAGTACTCGGGTGACATCACGAAGGCATTGGCGGCGGGAGCCGACACGGTGATGATCGGTGCCCTTTTCGCCGGTGTGGACGAGTCGCCGGGCGAGCAAATCCTCTATCAGGGCCGAACGTTCAAGGCATATCGCGGGATGGGCTCTTTGGGGGCGATGAAGGCGGGCGAGGGGGCGCGCGAGCGCTACTTCCAGGACGCAGAAGAGCTCACCAAGCTGGTGCCCGAGGGGATCGAGGGAATGGTGCCGTACAAGGGGCCACTGCAAGCCCAGCTCACCCAACTCGTGGGCGGTCTGCGCGCCGGGATGGGGCTCGCCGGCGCCTGTTCGATCGCCGAGCTGCAGGCGAAGGCACGGTTCGTACGTATCACCTCGGCTGGCCTCAGGGAATCCCACGCCCACGACGTGACGATCACCAAGGAAGCTCCCAACTACCGACTCGAACGCTGAGCTCGCCGGAGGAGCTGGCGTCCGGGGAAGACCCGGGCACGGTGCTCTCGCCACGGGATCGGCACCTGTTGCTGCTCGCCCGGCTGGGGATCCTCGCGGCCTGGTCGACCGTGACGTGGAATCGAGGTCGGCGGGCGGCGGTCGGAGGCCTGATGGTCGGTGCCATGCTGAGCAAGGAAACCTGGGTGGTGACGCCGATGCTCGTATGGGAACTCGAGGTCGCGGTGCGGCGGCGTCCACCGCGCGCCGCAGCGCAGCGGTTGCCAGTCGGCGTGCCGGTCGTCGATGGGCGGGCGGAGAGCGAGCAGCCGCTGCCCGAGATCGCCGCGTCGCCTCGCTGACGAGGTCGGCCGCATGGTAGTTGTGTGGCGTCGACGGGACGGCTAGGATGCATGGGCTTGGAGGCGGTCATGAGGCTGGTCGAGTGCGTCCCCAACATCTCCGAAGGTCGGCGCCCCGAGGTCTGGGAGGCGGTCGTGCAGGCGGCGGCTGGTGTACCGGGCGTCACGGTGCTCAACGTCGATCCCGGTGCGGAGACCAACCGCACGGTCATCACCTTCGTGGGGGCGCCCGAGGCGGTGCTCGAGGGGGCGTTCCGGCTCGTCGCCAAGGCGGCTGAGCTCATCGATATGTCCACCCACAAGGGGGCGCACGCCCGGCTCGGCGCCACCGATGTGGTGCCGTTCGTGCCGGTCTCTGGAGTGACGATGGAGGAGTGTGCCGAGCTGGCGCGTCGACTCGGTGCGCGGGTCGGTTCCGAGCTCGGGATTCCGGTCTATTTGTACGAGTATGCCGCTTCCGCACCCTACCGCCGTAATCTCGCCGACATCCGGGCCGGCGAGTACGAGGGGCTGGACGAGAAGCTCAAGGACCCGCAGTGGCAACCCGACTTCGGGCCGGCGGTGTTCTCCCCGCGCTTTGGTGCGACCGTGATCGGCGCACGCAAGTTCCTCATTGCCTTCAATGTCAACCTCAATACGTCAGACAAGCGCTTGGCCACCAGGGTGGCGCTCGACGTGCGCGAGAAGGGGCGCATGCGCAAGGACGAGCACGGGCAGCCGGTCCTGGATGCGCACGGCCAGCCCGTGTGGGACCCCGGAATCCTCAAGTCGGTGAGGGCCGTGGGGTGGTTCATCCCGGAGTTCGGGTGCGCCCAGATCTCCATGAACCTCACGGATATGGACGTGACGCCGCTGCACGTCGCCTTCGATTGCTGTGACGAACGCGCGCGCGAACGTGGGCTGCGGGTCACCGGGTCGGAGCTGGTGGGGCTGGTGCCCAAGCAGGCGCTGCTCGAGGCTGGGCGTGCCTACCTCGAGCGGATGGGTCGCTCGACCGGCATCCCCGAGGCGGCAATCCTGGAGGTCGCGGTGCGCACGCTCGGGCTGTCGGAGGTCAAGCCGTTCGACCTTCGTGAGCGGGTGATCGAGTATCGGCTCGCCAGCCCGACGCCACTCGTCGATATGTCGCTCCGAGCGTTCGCCGACCAGCTTTCCGCCGATTCCCCGACGCCGGGTGGTGGCTCGGTGGCGGCGGTAGCAGCCGCCCTCGGCGCCGGGCTCGCGGCGATGGTGGCCAACCTCTCGCACCCCAAGAAGGGGTTCGAGAAGGTGCAGTCGCGGCTGGTCGAGATCGCCGAGCGCGGGCAGGCGCTCAAGGCGAAGCTGCTCGCGGCCGTAGACGACGACACGCGAGCGTTCGACGGCCTGCTCGCTGCCATGCGCCTGCCCAAGGGAACACCCGAGGAACAGGCGGTGCGTGCGGCGGCGATCGAGGCAGCCACGGTGACCGCTATCGAGGTCCCGCTATCGGTGCTCGAGCTCTGCCCCGAAATCATCGAGCTGTGCCGCGAGGTCGCCCGTATCGGGCTGCAGGCGTCGCGTTCCGACGGCGGCACCGGGGCGCAGGTAGCGCGTGCCGCAGCGGCTGGCGCCTACCAGAACCTCTGTGTCAACCTGTCCGGGCTGGTCGACAAGGCTCGCGGCGCCGCGTTGCTCGCCCGTGGTGACGCTGCCTGGCAGCGCACCCAGGAGCTCCACCGTCTCGCCGAGCAGGAGATCCTCGCCTCGCTGCGCGAGGCCGCCCATCCGCCCTGTCGATGACGTGGAAACCACGGGGCCGTCGCCTGATGGCTCCGACGACAAAAAAACGGTGGTGCCATGCACCACCCGGAGGAACGGCCAGCTTCCACCTTGCAAGCTCAAGGCTCGCTTCGAGGAAATGCGAATGCAATCCCACGAAAGTGGGATTCGGCCCCAAGAAAACGCCGTCGTGGCGGGGATGTGAGCTGGATCACACGACCCGTTGTTCGGTATGTCTTGATGAAGGTCAAGGCGCGGGCGATCGATGCGAGGCACTGTGTCCGTGTGGTTGGCAGTTGAGTCCGCGTACGGGGGAGACATGATGGCGAAACGCAAGATCATCCGGATCGATGAGGAGAAGTGCGACGGCTGTGGGCTATGTGTCACGTCTTGCGCGGAAGGCGCCATCGCCGTGATCGACGGCAAGGCGCGGCTGGTGAGCGAGACCTACTGCGATGGGCTCGGCGCTTGTCTCGGTGAGTGCCCACGGGGGGCCATCAGCTTGATCGAAGCGGAGGCAGCTCCGTTCGATGAGGCGGCCGTAGCGGCTCACCTGGCGGCCGAGGGGCGCTCGCCGGCCCAGAACGCATCGCTGCCGGTCGGGACCGAACCGCTGTCGCACCCAGGCGGACACGATAGCTGCCCGGGTTCGAGACCGATGAGCTTCGCCCCCCCACCGAGAGAGGCGACGAGCGATACCGGCCGCCGACCGTCGGCGCTCCGCCAGTGGCCAGTGCAGCTTCACCTTCTGAGCCCACAGGCGCCGTCGTTGGCCGGTGCCGACCTGCTGCTGGCTGCCGATTGTGTGGCGTTCTCGATCGGCGACTTCCACCAGGACTGGCTGGCTGGGAAGGCGCTCGCCATCGCCTGCCCCAAGCTCGATAGCCACCAAGAGGTCTACCTCGAAAAGCTCGTCGCCATGATCGATCGCTCCCAGCTCAACACGATCACGGTCATGATCATGGAGGTGCCGTGCTGCCGCGGCCTGCTGCAACTCGCCCGCACGGCCGCCTCGCGAGCCGAGCGCACGGTACCGGTCAAGGCCGTGGTGGTCGGACTGCAGGGGCAGATCCTCGATCAGCAGTGGGTTCGGATCGATGATCGATGACCACTGGTCGGAGGGTCACCTCGCCCTCCGACCACCGTCCACCGATCACCGACCAGCAGCAGGACGGGCTGCGCGGAAGTACTCGATGGTGCGGCGTAGGCCGTCCTCGAGCGGCACGCGGGGTGCCCATCCGAGACGGGTACGGGCGAGCGAGATGTCCGGTTGCCGCACCTTGGGGTCGTCGACCGGCAGCGGACGGTGCTCGATCGCCACGTGGTTGCCGGCGAGCCTGCGGATCACCTGCGCGAACTCCAACACCGTCATCTCGGCCGGGTTGCCGATATTCACCGGGTCGGTGATCTCCGAGAACAGCAGCCGGATGATCCCGTCGATCTCGTCGTCCACGAAGCAGAACGATCGCGTTTGCTGACCGTCGCCGAAGACGGTCAACGGCTGGCCGGCGAGCGCCTGGCCGATGAAGGCCGGCACGACTCGGCCGTCGTGGGCCCGCATCCGGGGTCCGTACGTATTGAAGATGCGAACGATGCGCGTGTCGACACCGTGGTAGCGGTGATAGGCCATGGTCATCGCCTCGGCGAAACGCTTGGCCTCGTCGTAGACACCGCGCGGCCCGACCGGGTTGACGTTGCCCCAGTACTCTTCGGGCTGTGGGTGGACGAGCGGATCGCCGTACACCTCCGACGTGGAGGCGAGGAGGAAGCGTGCCCCCTTGGCCTTGGCGAGCCCGAGTGCCTTGTGGGTTCCGAGCGACCCGACCTTGAGGGTCTGAATCGGCAGCTCGAGGTAGTCGATGGGCGAGGCGGGCGAGGCGAAGTGGAGCACGAAGCGTACCGGGCCGGGGACGTGGATGAAGTCGGTGACGTCGACCTTGACGAAGACGAACCCTTCGTGTCCGAAGAGATGCTCGATGTTGGCCAGGCTGCCGGTGAGCAGGTTATCCAGGCAGATGACCTCCATCCCCTCGCCGAGGAGGCGTTCGCACAGGTGCGAACCAAGGAAGCCAGCTCCGCCGGTCACCACCGCTCTCGCTCGGACCATGTCAACCCTCCCGTACCGGGCTCCGGGATCCGGAGCCCGAGCCTGCGAAGACTAGCAGGGTTGATGCGGGCCAAGGAGGGGTCGGGGACGAGCCGATACTCGGCCGTATGGTCGTCCACGTCCACGCCCTCGTGGGTGGGGCTGAAGTGGGTCAGCTCCGAGGAGGGTGGGGGGACGTGGCACGGCGGCGGCGGAGGATCGGGATGAGGCTCCACAGGGCGACGAAGATGGCTGGGCCGACCAGTATCGAGATCAGCGTCGCGCCCACCCCCCAGTTGACCAGGATAGAGCGGACGAACTCGTTCCCAGAGCTCCAGAAATGGCGGTCGAAAAGCTCACCCGGCGCCGGCACAGCATCCCAGGCGACCCTCATGCCCGTGACGGAGCTGCCGAGCTTGATCGCGGCCAGAAAGTACACCGGCTGCGTCCAGGGGTTCATGACCAGGGTGCCGAGCATGACGTCGGGCTTGTTGAGCCGCAGCGCGAAAGCCAGCGCGAGGGCGAGGATCGTGTGGAGGAAGAAGAAGGGGCTCAATGCGACACCAATCCCGAGCGCCCAGGCCGCAGCGATGCGCTCAGGGGGGTCGTTGGCACCCAGTACGGCTGCCAGGCGCTCACGAAAGCGGCTGGTGATGAACCTCACGCCGGCTCGCCTGGCTCCTGTGCTTCGGACGGTCGCAGCGCCAGCGCGAGGACCTCGTGCGCTTGCTCGACGAACGTGGGACGCACCTTGGTTCGTAGCTCGGGAGAGAGCTCGGCCAGATCGCGCCGGTTCTGGATCGGGAGCACCACCTCGGTGATGCCCGCCTGCAACGCCGCGAGCACCTTCTCCTTGATGCCGCCGACCGGCAGCACCTGGCCGCGCAGCGTGATCTCACCGGTCATCGCCAGGTCGCGCCGGACGGCCCGACCGGAGGCGGCGGAGGCCAGAGCACAGAGCAGGGTCACCCCGGCCGATGGCCCGTCCTTGGGGGTCGCGCCAGCCGGGACATGAACGTGGAACCCTCGTTCGGTGAACGCCGAGGCCGGGATTCCCAAAGCCGCGGAGCTGGCACGCAGAAACGACAGCGCCGCCTGCGCCGACTCCTTCATGACCTCACCGAGGTGCCCGGTGAGGATGAGCTCGCCCTTGCCGGGCAGCGCCAACGCTTCGACGTGGAGGATGTCTCCGCCGACCGGCGTCCAGGCGAGACCGGTGGCGACACCGACGCGGTCCTGGACGAGCTGCTCCTCGGGGAGGAACCTCACCGGCCCGAGGTGCTTCTCGATCAAACGGGGGGTCACGGTGTGGCGGCGGGTGCTGCCCTCAGCCACCGCCACCGCCACCTTGCGGCAAAGCGCGCCGATCTCCCGCTCGAGGTTGCGCAGGCCGGCCTCCCGTGTGTAGCGGTTGATGAGAAAGCGCAGGCCTCGCTCGGTGAACCGCACCCGCTGGGAGGGGAGGCCGTTTTCTGCCACCTGCTTGGGAATGAGGTACCGGCGTGCGATGTGGAGCTTCTCCTCCTCGGTGTATCCGGACAGCCGGATGACCTCCATGCGGTCGAGAAACGCCGGATGAATCGTCTCGGTGACGTTGGCGGTGGCGATGAACATCACGGTCGAGAGGTCGAAAGCGACATCGAGGTAGTGGTCGCGGAACGAGAAGTTCTGCTCCGGGTCGAGGACCTCGAGCAGCGCCGCTGAGGGGTCCCCGCGATAATCGGCACCGATCTTGTCGATCTCGTCGAGCATGAAAACGGGGTTCGCGGTGCCGGCCTGGTTGATCCCCTGGATGATCCGCCCTGGCATCGCTCCGACATAGGTCCGGCGATGGCCACGGATCTCCGCTTCGTCGTGCACGCCGCCGAGCGAGAGGCGCACGAACTTGCGGCCCAGGGCGCGGGCAATCGAGCGTCCGAGCGAGGTCTTGCCGACGCCTGGCGGGCCGACGAAGCACAGAATCGGGCCCCGGCTGTCCGCCTTGAGCTTGCGCACGGCCAGGAACTCAACGATGCGTTGCTTGATCTTCTCGAGATCGTAGTGGTCCTCGTCCAGCACCTGACGACCGTGGGCGAGGTCGAGGTTGTCCTCTGAGAAGCTCTGCCACGGCAAGCCGACAAGCCAGTCGAGGTAGGTTCGGATGACGGCCGCCTCCGCCGACTCCCCGTGCATCGTTCGCAGCCGTTTGAGCTGCTTGTCGGCCTCGGTCTTGGCCTCTGCGGATAACGGCTTGTTGTCCACCAGCTCGCGGTAGCGGGCTACCTCTTGATCCATGTCGTCGGTCTCGCCCAACTCCTTCTGGATCTGGCGGAGCTGCTGGCGCAGCAGGTACTCGCGTTGGTTGCGGTCGACCTCGCCCTGTACCTGAGTGGAGATCTCGCGCTGCACCTCGAGCAGCGCCAGCTCGTGCTCCAACATCTCGTTGACGATCCGCATGCGTTCCTTGAGGTTGGTGGCCTCCAGCACCTTCTGGGTCTCGTCGGGGCGGAGCGTCAGGTTCGACGCGACGAGGTCAGCGAGCCGCCCTCCGTCCGCGAGCGATCCGGCGATGAGCATCACCTCGGGCGAGATCGACTTGCCGAGCTCGACGACCTTCTCGAGGTTGGTGCGCAGGGTGCGTACGAACGCCTCCACCTCGAGGTCGCCGGACGGCATCGACGGCTCCTCGAGGCGCGTGATGTGGGCACGGAAGTACGGCTCCTCCTGGGTGAAGAAGTCGATGCGGGCGCGCGCCAACCCTTGCACGAGGATGCGGACGTGGCCGTCCGGAAGCTTGATCATGCGCAGGATGCCAGCCACCGTGCCGACGTTGTATAGGTCGGCGGCCGAAGGGTTCTCGAGGCTCGGATCACGCTGTGAGAGCAGCAGCAGGAGGCGGCTCTCGGCCAGCGCTTGATCCACCGCGGCGACCGAACGGTCGCGCCCGACCGACAGTGGGACCATGACGAAGGGGAAAAGCACCGCGTCTTTGAGCGCCATTGCCGGTAGCTCGTCGGGGATGACGATGGTCTGCTCGCGTAGCTCCTGATCGATGGTTTCTTTTTCGCTCATGGCTCCTCGTCTGTGATCGCGACCGCATAGACCGTGTTGCGTCGCTCGGGCAGGCGGGGCAGTCTGATCTCCAAGACTCCATGACGGAGACGCGCCCGCGCTGAGCTGCAGGCGACGGGCCCGGGCAACGGGATCTCGAGCTCGAAATGCCCGAACCCTCGTTCGACGGCGTGGAAGCGGCGGTGTGGGATGAGCGGCCTGGGGGCGTGCTTGCAGCCACTTACCCTGAGCTCGTTCCCACACAGCGAGATCGCGATGCCCTCGCGGGAGACTCCCGGAACGTCGATCCGCACCACGTACTCGTCAGGTCGCGCCAAGATGTCGACTGGAGGCGACCAGCCGCCCTCGAGCGGGGCCTCGAGGGTGGCCAGCATGTCCAGTAGCTCGGCGATGTGCCGCCGAAGGTGCTCGAGCTCGAGCCCGGATGGGATTCGTCTTCTCATCGCGCACCCTTGCCCTTGCGGCGCAACAGCCGGAGCTCCTCGACGAACTGCTCGACGTCCTCGAAGCGCCGGTAGACGCTGGCGAAGCGGACGTACGATACCTGATCGATCTCGCGCAGACGCTGCATCAGGATGCGGCCGATTTCCTGCGAGGCGATCTCCCGGTCGTCCTTGCGGTGCTGCGCCAGCTCGACGGCGTCGGCCATGGCCTCGATCTGAGCCTGGGAAACGGGTCGCTTTTGGCAGGCGCGGAGCAGGCCGTCGAGGACCTTGGCGCGGTCGTAGGGCTCCCGGCGCCCATCTCGCTTGATGACCAGTGCCGGCGTTTCTTCCAGGCGCTCGTAGGTCGTGAAGCGGCGGCAGCACTTCAGGCACTCGCGTCGGCGGCGTACCTGGCTACCCTCGGCGTGCTCGCGGGAGTCCACGACCCGATCTTCGGGGTGGGCGCAGAAGGGACAGCGCATCTATGCCTCCGCTACGGGCTCCTGCGTGCCGAGCTCGGTGGCCCGCCCGAGTGTGAGACCGGTTGCGCCCATGTACGCGAGGCCGATGATGGTGATCGGGAAGAAGCAGATGGCGTGGTGGATGAGAGCGTATGCCGTGGCGGTCGCCGCGGCTACGCCGAGAAGCTGCGTGAGGGCGATCTGGATCGCGGTGTGGAAACCGCCGACGCCCGCCGGGGTCGGGACGGCGAGGCCGATGACGCTCACCGCGATGACGATGAACGCCTGGGGCAGCGAGAGCGGCATGCCGAAAGCCTTCGCCAGAGCCACCAGCTGGAGGCCGATGACGAGCCAGAGGCCGAGGCTCCATAGGGTGATCTCGACCAACCGGACGGGGTTGCCGAGGACCGCAAGCCCCTCCATCAGGTGTCCGAGGAAGCTCTCGATACGGGTCCTGAAACGCGCCGGAGAGAGGCGAGCGCATCGGCGCACCGCCCCTTCTCTGTGCCGCAGCAGCACGACGACGAGCGCGACGGCGACGACGACGCCCACTCCGGCGAGCAGGGCGGCGCGCCGAAGCAGCTCCAGGTGGTTAGCGGGAAGGCTGTGACCGGCGACCAGGATGCCCCCCGAGAAGAGGATGAGCACGGAAGCCCCGTCGAGGAGCCTCTCGGTAAGGATCGAGGCGAGCGTAGCTGCGGCGGGAATCCGCGTCCTGGCGGTGAGCAGTAAGGGACGTACCAGCTCGCCAGCCCGGGCGGGAAGGATCGCGGAGGTTGCAAAGCCAGCTGCAGTGCAGCCGAAGAGCTGGCCGGCGCCGGTGGTGCCTGCGGGGCGCAGGATGAGCCCCCAACGCAGAGCGCGCAGGAGGTAGGTAAGCAAGGCGATCGCGGTGGTGATCACGACCCACCCGAGGTGGACCTGCCCGAGGGCACGGCCGACCTCCGCCAGCGGTGCCTGGTAGATGAAGTAGGCGAACAGCGCGACGGCCAGCGTCAGGCTGAGAACGATCTTCCACGGGGCGACGTGTTGCCTCATCCCGCGCAGGGTACCCTCGCCCGCCCACCCCCGCAACCGCCGCACCCTGGCGCCCGCCGGGTCGAAGGTCGAAAGCTCGGGGCCGAGGCGCCGCAGATCCTGAGCCTGCGAGCAGGAGAGTCTCCTGCCGGTCGTCCAGAGGACGGGTTGGAAACGGCGGTGGGAGAGGGGTTCGGTCGGGGCGAGGCCGCAGGGAGCGCGGCGGGAGTGGGCAGACGCTCAATGGCCCCTTGACTTTGGCCCGTCCCGCTTGTAATGTGGCTGCAAAGGTGTTCGCGTGATCGAAAGACTGCGAGGAGGCAACGCGATGCGCAGAGTATTCCAGGGGGTAGCTCTGGTTGCCGCCGCCGTGGTGGCGGTGGGTACCGCTGAGGCGGGCGGGATCACCAAGCGTGGCAGCGTGACGCCGACGCGGCAAACGGTGTTCCGCATCGATTCTCCCAAGGTGAACGCGACGGTGTTCGGCATCGTCGACGTGACCGGCTACGTGTTCGACCTCGAGCGGGGGGTGTCGCAGGTGACGCTGATGCTCGATGGCGTGGCCGTGCACGACGCCGACATCAACCTGCCGCGCGAGGACGTACGCACGAGGTATCCGGGGTTCCAGGGCGAGCCGCTCGCCGTCGGGTTCACCACCTCGTTCCTGGCCAGGAACTACGCGACGGGTTCACACACCCTGGCGATCCGCGTGCGGTACTCGAATGGAGATCAGGAGATACTGGGAACGCGGACGGTCAACGTCGACAACGCCCGCTACCAGGCGCCGATCGGCTCGCTCGATCGCCCGCGGCCGACCAACCCAGCCGATCCCTATGCCTCGAACGACATCGTCTCGGGGCCGTTCGCTGTCACCGGCTGGGTGCTGGACGATGTGGGTATCCGCAAGCGTTTGAGCCCGACCGGCTGCACCGGCGCGCCGTCGATCGACTGTCGTTGGCTGGCTGATGTCGAGGTCATGGTAGACGGTCGAGTCGTCGGGCAGTCGGTGTTCTACCTGCCGCGTCCCGACGCGTTGCACGCCCACCCCGACGTACCCGGCGCCCTCAACTCCGGGTTTCAGATGAACCTCGATACCACCAACTTCTCCAACGGGCCGCACACCATTTCGGTGCGGGCCTGGGACACCGACCCCGATTACGTCAAGAGCTCGATCATCGGCACCCGCGAGATCTGGATCGACAACAACTACGCGACTCTCGGGCCGTTCGGGCGCATCGACTTCCCGATGCCCAACGGGCACTTCTTCACCTGCTCCTGCAATGGGCTGCCGCCGGTGTCGGGGATCGAGTACACCCCCGGAAACCACTTCGATTGGGTGGCGGGCTGGGTCATCGACCAGAACGACAACTGGATGTACGAGGGGATCAAGTACGTCGAGCTGCTGTTCGACGGGGTGCCGGTCAAGAGCACCTGGCTCGACTGCCAGCCCGTTTGCATGGCGCCGGGCGGTATGCCGATGTACGCCAATTGCTATGGCATCCAGCGCCACGACATCGCCTACCTCTATCCGCAGTTCCTCAACGACGCCAAATACTCGGGGTTCTTCTTCGCCGTTGACACCGATTACTGGCTGCGCCAGGGCAAGCTGCACCGTGGGCTGAACTACATTTCGGCCCGGGTCGGGACGATGGACCCGACGCGACCGCCCAAGATCATCGACCAGATCCCGGTTCAGGTGCGCTGCAACGAGGACCTCGACGAACCGGCATTCGGCGAGCTCGAGCGCCCCGAGGTCATGCAGGACATGGTGGGGGTGGAGCTCGTCAAGGGTTGGGTGATCGACTACTACGTGAAGGAGCTCTGGGTGTGGGTGGACGGCGTGCTCGACGGCAAGATCACGACCGGCTGCGACGGCGTGCACCTGTGTATCCGGCGCGACGATGTCGCCTTCAAGTATCCCTGGCTGCCGTACCCCAACGCACTGTTCAACGGCTTCGAGTACCAGCTCGATACTCGCAAGTACGTGGACGGTATCCACACCTTGGTGCTCGAGACGAAGGACACAGCCAACAACCGCAACTTCTGGGTGCAGCGAGAGGTTCGTTTCAACAACTTCAACCGCTGAGGTCGAGCTGATCCCGTTTTGCCGCCCCGCCCCGCCGGGGCGGTTTTGCTTTGGTCAGCCGTGCGATACGATACGCGGGAGCGCCTCGCCGCGGCTCCGTCGAGACGGCTGGCCAGCATGGTGCGGCGTGTGAGACGGCGCCTGAATGAACGATCTCAGCCGTGATGATGGCCTCCCCCCGCCACCGGGCGGGAAGGTACTGCCGCGTGCCGAGCACTCCCTCTCGCGTAGCCGGATCTCCCCCAACGCTCTCAAAGTGCTCTATCGGCTCCATCGCGCTGGTTTTCTCGCTTACCTCGTGGGGGGCGCCGTGCGGGATCTGCTGCTCGGTCGCCAACCCAAGGATTTCGACATCGGCACCAACGCCCGTCCCCAGCAGGTGCGGCAGCTGTTTCGCAACGCTCGCATCATCGGCCGCCGTTTCCGGTTGGTGATGGTGACGTTTGCCGACGAGGTGGTGGAGGTGGCAACGTTCCGCCGCTCGCCGGAAGTGCCGGACATGGAGGACGGGGAGATCGCCGACGCGCTGGCCCCGACGGTCGAGGGCGAGGAGTTCGGAACGCCCGAAGAGGACGCCTGGCGTCGGGACTTCACCATCAACGCGCTGTTCTACAGCATTTCCGACTTCTCGCTCATCGACCACGTGGGGGGGCTGGCCGATCTCGACCGCGGGGTCATTCGCTCGATCGGTCCGGCCCGCCTGCGCTTCGGGAACGATCCCGTGCGTATGATGCGGGCGGTGGAGTACGCGGCGAGGCTCGGGTTCGCCATCGACCCCGAGGCGGCTGATGCGATCGGTGAGCTGCGCGCGGAGATCCGGCGTGCCGCACCGGCCCGCATCGCCTACGAGCTGGGGGAGAGCCTGAAAGGCGGCGCCGCCGAACCGATCTTCCGCGGCCTCGACGAGGCGGGGTTGCTGGAGCTCATCGCGCCCGAGATGTCGGCTGCGGCACGTGTGAACGGGGACGTATCCCTTTGGCGGCTGCTCGGGGCTGGAGACGCCGCGGTACGGGCGGGCAAAAGGCCATCGGAGGACGCGCTGGTGGCGCTGCTGCTCTTGCCGCTGTTCGTCCCGTGTCTGCAAAGGGTGCTCGACACCGGTACGGCTGGCGGAGATAGCGAGCGCGAGGCTCGCGAGCTGTGGGCGGGGGTCGCGCTGCGCCTGAGCTTCTCGCACTACCGGACGCACCTGCTGCGCAACGCCTACTATCTCTTGGCACGGATGCTGGCCGTGCCTCGCTCAGCCAAGCAGGTGGTGCGTGTCGTGCGCCACGAGGCGCACGAGGTGGCGACCTGGATGGCAAGCTTTCTGGCTGCCACGAGTGAACGCTTTCGGCCGGCGCTCGAGCGCTGGCAGGGTGCGGCTGATCGGGTGGCGGCCGGCTTGCCGCCGTTGACGGACGGTGGTGAAGGCACGGCCTCTCCGGCCCGTCGTCGTCGCCGCCGGCGTCGGCGCGGCAAGAGGCAACTCCGAGAGGGAGCGACGACGTGAGCGACGACGTGCGCACCCAACTCGAGTCGTTGCGGGCGGAGATCCGCCGGCACGAGCATCTCTACTACGTGTTGGCGCGTCCCGAGATCTCGGATTATGCGTTCGACCAGCTCATGGCCAAGCTACGACGATTGGAGGCAGAGCACCCTCAGCTGGTCACCAGCGACTCGCCCACCGCGCGGGTCGGAGGCCGTCCCCTGGACGAGCTCCTCCAGGTACGTCACGTCGTGCCCATGATGTCGCTCGACAACACCTACAACGAAACGGAGCTGGAGGAGTGGTACGAGCGTGTCGTGCGTGGCCTCGGGAGACCGCCCTCGGGGCTCGTCGCCGAGCTCAAGATCGACGGTGTGTCGCTCTCCCTCACCTACGAGGCTGGCCTGTTGGTCTCAGCGGTGACGCGCGGCGACGGTGAGGTCGGCGACGACGTGACGGCTAACGCCCGGACGATCCGTACCCTGCCGCTACGCCTGACCGGGGCGCCGGAGCGGGTCGAGGTGCGCGGCGAGGTGTTCATGCCGCGGGAGGTTTTCGCTGCACTCAACCGCCTGCGTCGGGAGGAAAACGAGGAGCCGTTCGCCAACCCCCGCAACGCTGCCGCCGGTGCCATCCGACTGCTCGACCCACAGGAAAGCGCCCAACGCAAGCTGTCGTTTTTCGCCTATCAGGTGCCGCTCGCCGAAGCGCTCGGGCTCGAGCGCCACTCAGGAGCTCTCGAGAGGCTCGCGAGCTGGGGGTTTGCGGTCAACCCCGGCTGGCGACGCTGCCGGGAGATGGCCGAGGTCCACGCCGTGATCGCCGAGTGGGGAGCGCAGCGGGGAGCGCTCGGCTTCGATATCGACGGGGTGGTGCTCAAGGTCGACGAGCTTGCCGAGCAGCGGGCGCTGGGCGCCACGAGCAAGTTCCCGCGCTGGGCCGTGGCTTTCAAGTACCCACCGGAGGGCGTGCGGACCCGCGTTCGCGACATCGTCGTGCAGGTCGGGCGCACGGGTGTGCTGACGCCGGTTGCCGAGCTCGATCCGGTGCGGCTCGGAGGCAGCACCGTGTCGCGGGCGACGCTGCACAATGCCGATGAGGTCGGCCGGCTCGACGTGCGGGTCGGCGACCTCGTGTGGGTGGCCAAGGGCGGCGATGTGATCCCCAAGGTCGAGGCTGTCGACGTCAGCGGGCGACCGGAGGGAAGCGTACCGTTCGTCATGCCCTCGACGTGCCCCGAGTGCCGCTCGCCGGTGGTCCGCGACGAGGGTGGGGTGGCCGTGCGTTGCCCCAACCGCGCCTGCCCGGGGGTGCTCCGCCAGCGTCTCGTCTACTTCTGCTCCCGTGCGGGGCTCGACATCGAGGGCCTTGGCCGCCGTCTGGTCGAGCAGCTCTTGGCGGCGGGGCTGTTGTCCGACCCGGCTTCGCTGTGGGACCTCGACTGGACCAGGCTGGCCGAGCTGCCGGGGTGGGGAGAGAAGTCGGCGACCAATCTGCGCGAGCAGCTCGAGCAGGTGCGTCGACGGCCGCTGTGGCGGCTTCTGGTGGCGCTCGGCATCCGCCACGTGGGCGAGAAAGCGGCGAAGCTACTCGCCGCCCGCTTCGGATCGCTCGCGGTGCTGGCGGCGGTGAGCGAAGCCGAGCTGCAGCAGGTCGATGGCATCGGACCCACGATTGCTGCCAGCGTGGCCGGGTTCTTCCGCGATGCCGCGAGCCGCCAGCTCGTGGACCGGCTCGTCGCGCGCGGTGTCGACCCCAAGGAGACGCCGGTGGAGTCCGCCGGCAGCGGGCCGCTCGCGGGTCTGACGTTCGTGCTCACAGGGACGCTCTCGCGGCCCCGGCCGGAGGTTCAGCGGCTCCTGGAGGCGGCCGGGGCGCGGGTCGTCGACAGCGTCTCCCGCAAGACCAGCTTCGTGGTCGTGGGTAGCGACCCCGGGTCGAAGGCGACGAAGGCGGCCGAGCGCGGTGTCGCGGTGCTGGACGAGACGGGGCTCGCCGCGCTGCTGGGGGAGAAGGGAGTGATCTGGTGAGCCGTGCACGGGTGCTGCTGGTGGACGACGATGATGGCTCGCGGGCCGCGATGGCCCTCGGGCTGCGGCGCATCGGTTTGGAGGTTGTCGAGGTTGACTGCGGAGAGGCGGCGGTACGCTTTTTCGAGGGTGGCGAGGACGCCGATGCGCTGGTCACCGACGTCCGCATGCCCGGGATCGACGGCTACGAGGTGGCCCGACGGGCGCGCGAGCTGCGGCCGGAGATGGCCATCCTCATGGTCACTGCATTCGGCGACGTGGATGGTGCGGTGCGGGCGCTGCAGGGGAGCGCCGACGATTACCTGACCAAGCCCGTGAACCTGCTGGAGCTACGCCGGAGAGTGGAGCTGCTGCTCGACCGCCGGCGTCTCGGCCGCGAGAACCGGGAGTTGCAGGAGCGGATCGACAAGCGTTTCGGGTTCGAAAGCATCATCGGGCAGTCGGCAGCGATGGAACAAGTGTTCGAGCGCGTGCGGGTGGTCGCGCCGGCGCCGTCGACGGTGCTCATCTTGGGCGAGTCGGGGACCGGGAAGGAGCTCATTGCCAACGCCATCCACCAGCACTCGCCGCGGGCTGGCGGGCACTTCGTGGCGCTCAACTGCGGTGCGATCCCGGGCGAGATCCTCGAGGCCGAGCTGTTCGGCCACGAGAAGGGCGCGTTCACTGGCGCCCACCAGCGCCGCATCGGGAAAATCGAGCTGGCGAGCGGCGGCACGCTGTTTCTGGACGAGATCTCGGAGCTCTCGGCCGATCTCCAAGTCAAGCTGCTGCGGGTGCTCGAGGAACGGAAGATCGTGCGGGTCGGCGGCAACGATGAGATCGCCGTGGACTTCCGTCTCGTGGCGGCGACCAACCGCGACCTCGAGGCGGAGATCGCGGCGGGCCGTTTTCGCCGGGATCTGTTCTACCGCCTCAAGGTGGTCACTGTCGCGCTCCCGCCGCTGCGCCAACGACACGAGGACATCCCGCTTTTGGTCAACCACTTCATCGAGGTGTTCAACCGTCAGATCGGCCGCAAGATCAAGGGCGCTGCGCCTTCGCTGCTGGAAACGCTGCGGGCCCAGCCGTGGCCCGGCAACGTGCGGGAGCTGCGCAACGTCATGGAAAACATGGTGCTGTTCTGCGAGGGCGACACGCTGACCGTACGGGACCTGCCCGCCGAATACCGATTGCCGTCAGCGGCCGATCCGGTTCGCAACGAGCCGGCCACGGCAGGAGCCCTTCCGGCCGAGAGGTTCGCTCCGCGCACGATGGCCGAGATCGAGAAGGAGGCCATCCTGAGGACCCTCGAGCTGACCGGTGGGCACCGCGCCAGAGCCGCGCACATGCTCGCCATTGGTCTCCGGACGTTGCAGCGCAAGCTCAAGGAGTACGGGACCATCACGAGTGACGAGCCCGAGGAGGAGTGACCGTCGCCCCACGCCCTCGCGGCTGGTATCGAGTGAGCGGTGGCGCACCCTCGTCATCAGCCACCGGTCGCCAGACCGGCCCAAAAGGGTACAATCGGCGCAAGTGAGGGTGTGATCATGGAGCTGCCTGCGAAGGTCATGGTGTATAGCCAGATTCTGGGCCTCTCGGGGACGCAGGGGACGCTGGTGGCGATCCGGCCGGACGGCTGCTACGAGCTGCGGCTGCTGAGCCAGGGACGGACCCACGCGGTGCTGCTGCCGGTCGAGCAGACCGGCATCGTGTTCGCCGAGCCGGAACCCGATGTGCTCCCGGAACTCGCTATCGAGCGCTAGGAGCCGATCGGAGAAAGCGGCCCTCCCCATTGCTCCGACGGGCGCCTCGCGTCTTGGCGGGAGTGTCTCGGGCGGTCGATGGCGCCGCGGCCACAACCCCGCCGCGCGAGTCCGCTTGCGCTCGTGGCGAGGTCCGAAGTGCGGACGGTCACGAACGCAGCAGCCAGGTTGCGATACCCAAGTAGCTGGTGACGGTGACGATATCGGTGAGTGCCAGGGCGACCGGGCCGGCGGAGATGGTGGGGTCGAGGCGGGTTCGGTGGAGCAGTGCCGGTATCGATAGACCGAGAAGCGAGGCCGCGAGCAGCGAGAGCAGGATCGCGCTGCCGATCGCCAGGCTCGCCAGCCCCTGCCCCTTCCACAGGTAGGCGACGCTTCCCACCACGGCGCCGGCCGCGAGCCCGAGGAAGACGGCGGTCGACGCTTCGCGGCGCAGCATGCGGGCATACCAGGGGCCGTCGGGCTGCAGGTGCCTGAGAGTCGGGATGGTGATCGCCAAGGATTGCGCCGCGACCGCCTCGGCGAGCCCCAGCACCAAGGTGAGGAAGAAGGCCAGGACGATGGCCTGTTGCAGCGTGGCTTCGAACACGCCAGCGAGGAGCGCGCAGGTGATCCCACCGGTGATGGTGGCCCCCAGCCAGGGGAAACGCAGCCTGAAGGCACCCACGGTCGAGGCGGCCCGGACCTGCGAGACGCGGAAGCCGATCGTCTCGAAAAGATCGTCGACCTCCTGCCGCTCTGCGAGGTCGAAGACCTCGTCGGTCAGCAGGGTGACGTCCACCACGCCGAGCAGCCTGCCTTCGGCATCGACGAGCGGCAGGGCGAGGAAGCGATGGGTGAGAAAGAGTTCGCACGCCTCGAGCACGGTGGCCGTGGCAGGGAGCGAGATCACACGGCGCAAAGCGAGGTTTCCGATCAGCTCGTCCGGCTGGGCGTGGAGAAGCCTCCGCACCGGCAAGACACCGACCAGCCGCTGGCTCGCGTCGACGACGTACAGGTAGACCACTCGCTCGCCCAGCTCGCGCGCGCGCAGCGTCTGCAGCGCGTTCTCTACCGACAAGCCCTCCTCGAGTGAGGACATGTCGACGTGCGCGAAATCGAGTGCCGGACGAGCGAGGTGATCATGGTCAGCCATCCGCGGCAAGTGTACCAACCTCAGCCCGGTGAATCACGCTGTGGCCAGGGGTGCTACGCTGGGGATGCCATGGTTGTGGTGTGTGCCTTCTGTTGGGGGGTGGCAGCGGTCATCGGTGCGGTTGGCGTCAGTCCGGACCCGGCCGCGCACCCCTGGCCCAACAGCAGCGGCCAACCACTGGAGGAACGGGTCGCGCCGCCGCCGGGGTGCATTCGGGTGGCGCAGGAGCCGGGGCGGTTCGGGGTCTGGCTGCGGCGGCTGCCGCTGCGGCCGGGGCGGCCGCCGGTCAACCTCTACGACGGGAGGCCCAAGGTCAACCAGGAGGCGCACGAAGCGGTGGTGGCCATCGACGTCGGGCGAAGCGACCTCCAGCAGTGCGCCGATGCTGTCATCAGGCTACGCGCGGAGTGGCTGTGGGAGCGCGGGTGCGAGGATGCCATCGCCTTCCACTTCACGAGCGGTGACCTCGCGCGGTGGACTACCTGGAAGGACGGTTGGCGGCCCCGGGTGAGCGGTGCCCGGGTCACGTGGGCGGCAACTGCTCGCCCGGACGGCTCGTACGCGGCGTTCCGCCGCTACCTCGACACCGTCTTTGCTTACGCCGGGTCGCTCTCGCTTTCTCGTGAACTCGACCGTGTGCTCGATCCGCTGCAGATCGAGCCAGGCGACGTCTTCGTCCAAGGCGGCTCGCCGGGTCACGCCGTGTTGGTCGTCGACGTCGCCGAGAACGCCGACGGTGTCAGGTGGTTCCTCCTGGTCCAAAGCTTTATGCCAGCGCAAGAGGTCCATCTCCTTCGCAACCCCGCGACTGTGGGCAGCCCGTGGTTTCCGGCGTCGGCTTCCGGCGAGCTCGTGACGCCAGAGTGGACGTTCCGCTTCACCGACCTGCGGCGCTTTCCACCGGTAGAGTGCACGTGGTAGGTCTTGGCGATGCTGGGAGTGGGTGACGAGCACCACCGGTGCACCACGTTCCACCTGAGCACCTCTTCGCGAAACGCCCGGAGCGCGCTAAGATGCGACGGCACGAAGGAGGAAGCCGTGGCCCACGTACTCCTGGTTGACGACGACGCCGACATCATCGAGATCTACCGCACGGTGCTGGAGCAGAGCGGGCACAAAGTCGCTGCCGCCTACTCGGCACAGCAGGCGTGGGATGCCATGGAGAAGGCGGTCCCAGAGGTGCTGGTGCTCGACGTCATGATGGAGGAGTTTGACGCTGGATTCCGCCTCGCCCACGACGTGGCCATCCGCTACCCCAACCTGCCCATCCTGTTGCTCACAGCCGTACACGACTACATGAGCGACGCCTGGCAGTTCGATAAGGACAAGGATAAGGGGTGGCTGCCCGTGCACCGCTTCCTCGAGAAGCCGGTGAGCCCTGAGCAGCTCCTCGCTGCGATCAAGGACGCCCTCGCTGGGGCCGCGTCGAAGAGCTAGCCCGCTTTTTTCACCGAGGTCCTGCTCCGCGGCCGGGTCTTGCCGCGCTGGCGGGTGTACCGAGACCTCGGAGCCGGCGACGTACTGTCAAGTACGACGTGGCTTCGCGGTCGTTCGTGCGCCCACCATCACCGGCATCTCCGGGAACGTACGACGAACCCGGGTGAGGAATGCGGGCTCGCCGAGATCGAGCCAGAGCGCCAGCGCGTGCTCCATATGCGCCCGGAGCTTCGCAGACTCCAGCCGCCTGAAAGCCGGTGAGAGGCGCTCGGCCGAGACCGTACGGACTCGGTGGCCCAGCCCCAGCGAGGCCGTGGGCAAGCTGCCGACCCCGGCGTCCAGCAGTACCTCGGTTGGGTACACCCTGCGGCCGTCGCGCCAGGTGGTGAGAGGGAGCGCGGCAGCGACCATGCCGGACCCGGATCGCCGCTGTATCGCAGCCCGGCGGTCGAGCTCGTCCACGAAGTTGTCGGGCAACGTGTAGGTGACCTTGCGGGTGCCACCAGCGGGCAGTTCGTGCTTCGCCAGCTCACGAGCCATATCGAACCTCGTGTCTCGAACCGCACACCAGTCCGGTTCCCGGGCTCCGTCAACGAGCGGCGGCGCTGTGGACCAGCGCAACGATCTCCTCACGGGCTGCCTGTACCTTCGGCGACAGCGGCGCTCCCAGCGCGACGAGCAGCGGCCGCACACCGACGAAGTACGGGCGCATCCGGGGCGCGTCAAGCTGCCATGTGCGGATGAGCAAGCCGAGGGGTACCGAGTGGGTGGAATGGCACCAGGTATCGAGCCGTGAGGTGGGGACGAACAGCCACGGCTTACGGGTCGTTGCCGCCACGGCGTCGAAGATGAGGAGGACGTGTGGACGATGCCGGCGTACGAGATGGCCGGCGTTTTCGACCCCGATCTCGACAGGAACGGAGGTGAAGCGCTCGTCGTTGAGCGCTGCGAGGTCACGGGCGATGAGGACGCCCACGGCGTCGTCACCCAGCATCTCGTTGCCGATCCCGAGGACCAGCACGCGCTGGGCGTGGTCGCGAGCGCGCTCGAGTATGCGGGTCAGGCGGAGGGCGGGATCAGACATGTGAGGGCCCCAAGGTCGAGGGTCGGAAGCCTGGAGTCGAAAGGCGAGAGTCGAAAGTCGACAGCCCAAGGTCGAAGGTCGAAGGTCGAAGGTCGAGAGTCCTCCCCCGGTCCCCCCACAGGGCACGGCCACTGCCCGCCCTCCTCCGCCCGTCCCGCCCATCGAGCTTGGGCTTGCACGCGGTTCTGGGCCTTCGACCTTCGACCTTCGGCTGCCCCGAAAGCACCGGCGCCTCCCCCCGGTGACGGGAGGAGGCGCCTGATCGAGCGACGAGGGGGGGAATCGCGCTCACTCCATGACGATCTTGAGGTCCTCGCGGGAGAACGCCGCCAGGGCGAACTCCTGGTCGAGGTAGATCGCATCTTTCGGGCAAACCTCGGCGCAGCGCTCACAGTGAACGCAGCGATCGAGGTAGAGCGTCATCGTCATCTTGCGCTTCGGTTTGGGCGCGGGCTGTCCCTCGACGGCCGGCTCGCTGGGGGGGATCATCTCGACGTTGATGTGGATTGCGTCAGCGGGGCAGTCGCGCATACAGACCTTGCAGCCGATGCACGCCTCGCCCCTGAACCGGGGGGTGCCGCGAAAGCGGGCCGGCACGGAAGCCGGCTCGAACGGGTAGAAGCGAGTGACCGGCCGCGAGAAAAGGTTGTGCAGCAGCTCGGGAACCAGGATGGCGGGCTTGCTCATTGGGCGGCTCCGCTGGCTTTGATCAACAGCACGATGAGGAACTGCACGACGCTGGCGGGTGCCAGCCAGCGCCAGGAGAACGTCACGATTTGGTCGATCCGGATGCGGGCGCAGGCCGCCCGCACCACCGACAGCAACGCGACCACGAACGAGGTCTTGACCACGAGCTGGACGACGCCGAGCCACAGCCCGCCACCGAAACCACCGAGAAACACGCACGCCACCAGCGCCGAGCCGACGTACATCAGAATGTCCTTCTGCAACCGAAACAGCGCCAGCTTCTTGCCCGAGTACTCGGTGAGCGGACCACCGACGACCTCGGTCTCGGCTTCGGGTATGTCGAACGGCACGCGCTCGAGCTTGGCTTGCAGCGTCAGCAGGGCGACGCAGAAAGCGATGACCTGCACCGGCAGCACCCACCAGTTGCCCGAGGCCCACGGGTAGGCTGCGATTGCCGCCAGCTTCCAGCTCCCGGCCATCACGGCAGGAGTCAACAACGCCAGGAAAAACGGTACCTCGTAGGCGAAGAGCTGGGTGAGCACGCGGGTGCCTCCGAGCAGCGAGTAGGGGCTGACCGAGAACCACCCGGCAAGGAACAACGCGAACGAGGGGATGGCGAGCAGGTACGCCACCACCACGATATCACCCTCGAACGAGTTGAAGCGCGACAGGTGCCACACCGGGATGTACAGACCCGCGGTGACCACCGAGGCGAGCGACAGCAGCGGCATGAACGCAAAGGCGCCCTTGTCCGCGTTGGCCGGCGTGATATCCTCCTTGGACAGCAGCTTGATGATGTCGGCCACAGGCTGCATCATGCCGCTCCACCCGGTGTACAGCGGGCCACGGCGGTTCTGCATGCGGGCGTAGAGCTTGCGGTCCAGCCACTCGAGCCAGGTCGAGAAGCCAGACTGGAAGAGGAAGCCCGGGAACACCAGCAAGTACAGCGCGACCTTCAGTGTGCTCATACCATCCCTCGGCGTCTAGAAGTGAGCTCCGCGGTTGCGACGGTACCAGTCGATGCCGTACTGGCGCAGCTCGCCCCAGGTGGTAACCCGCCGGCCGCGCCTGCGGTCGGTCAGTGCGATCGTGGTCCGGTCGGTGCACGAGTAACACGGGTCGATGGAAGCGATGGCGATCGGGATGTCGGCCACGAGCGAACCGACCACCGACTCGCACGCCGCTTCGAGGTTGGCCAGCGTGGGCGCGCGCACCTTGACCCGCTCAGGCTTCTCGCTCCCGTTGGAGCGTACGTAGTGGATGTCCTCACCGCGCGGTGCCTCGTAGTACGAGATGGCGGTGCCGGCGGGTACCCGGCGCATGACCTTGGGGGCCACGAACTCCCCCTCCGGCAACGCGTCGAGAATCTGCTTGATCATCTTGCACGACTCGACCATCTCCAACACCCGCACGAGCACTCGTCCGAAGACATCGCACTCCTCGTTGGTGATGACCTTGAACTCGAGATCCGGGTAGGCGGCGTGCGGGGCATCGCGGCGGGAGTCACGGTCGACACCGGATGCGCGGGCGAACGGCCCTACCGTGCACATCTCGATGGCATGCTCCTTGGAGAGCTTGCCGACGCCACGGATGCGCGCCTCGAACGAGGGCTCGTTGCTGCCGATGTTGGCGTAGTACTCGAGCCGGTCGATGAGCGGCTGGAGGATCGCTAGGATCTTCTTGCGCTGCTCCTCCGAAAGGTCGCGGCGCACACCGCCAATGGTGTTGAAGGCGTAGTTGACGCGGTTGCCGGAGATCTCCTCGAGGGCGTCCATCACCAGCTCGCGATCGCGCCACACCAGCATGAAGAGGGTGTCGAACCCGACCTCGTGTGCCGCCACCCCTAGCCACAGCAGGTGCGAGTGCAGCCGCTCGAGCTCGCACACCAGCGTACGCAGATAGAGGCCGCGCTTGGGCACCTCGAGGCCGAGCAGCTTCTCCGTGGCCTGGCAGAACGCGGTCGTGTGCGAGTGCGAGCAGATGCCACAGATCCGCTCAAGGATGTACATGCACTGGTAGTAGTTGCGGTCCTCGCACAGCTTCTCGAGGCCGCGGTGGTTGTAGCCGATGTTCATCCGGGCGCCGACGATCTCCTCGCCCTGGATGTCGAAGTCGAACTTCACCGGCTCCTTGAGGAACGGATGCTGTGGTCCCATGGGTAGGTGAATGGTCTCAGGCATGATCTCCCCCCTTATGCCCTATTCCATCGAGCCTGACGGCAGCTTGGTGTCCTTGCGGAGGGGATGGACCCCCACCGGCCAGTCGTCCGGCAGCACCTGCCGCCGCAGGTCGGGGTGCCCGACGGGCGTGATCCCCATGACGTCGTGGACCTCACGCTCGTACACGATGGCCCCCGCCACCGTGCCGGCCAGGCTGGGCACCTCTGGCTTGTCCTTGTCGATTCGCACCTGCAGCGTCACCACGATCCCCCCGAGGAACGGGTACGACAGCAGGTAATGCTCACGCATATCTTCAGCAACGATAGTGGACAGGTTCGTGAGCCCGAGCCTGTCCTTGAGGGCGGCGACCGATTCCCGCAGCGCCTGGGGGCCAATCTGCACCCAGAAGTAGCCATCGGCGCCCCGGCTCACGTTGTCCTCGCCGAACACCGCTTTGACCTCGGACTCCCAGTCGCGACCGACCATACCGCCTCCCTAGATCTTTCCGAGCAGCTTCGCGACGCCGTCGATGAGCGCCTCGGGCTTGATGGGGCATCCCGGGATGTAGGCGGAGACCGGGATCACTTGGTCCACGCCGTCGAGGATGTTGTACCCTCCGCGGAAGGCCCCCCCCGAGCACGCGCACGCACCCACCGCAACGACGAACTTGGGCTCCGGCATCTGCTCGTAGATGCGCTTCAGCCGCGGCGCCACCTGCCTGGTCGCGGGCCCGGAGCAGAGCAGCACGTCGGCATGGCGCGGCGTGGCCTTGAGTAGTACGCCGAAGCGCTCGAGGTCGAAGTGGGGCATCAACGCAGCCAGGATCTCGATGTCGCACGCGTTGCAGGCGCCGGAGTTGAAGTGCAGCACCCACGGCGACTTCTTGCGCGCCCATCGCTTGAGTCCTTCGAACATACCAGTCTCCCCCCTCTCTAGTCTACGTCGCTGTAGAGGATGGAAATCGCCGCCGCGATCACGACCAGGTAGGCGACGGCGCGGAATGCGATCACCCCACCGGGCACGGTGGCCACCGACAGCACAGCCACGTGCATGATGGTGAAGAACAGCGCCGCGACGAAAAAGCGGCTGTACCCGAACGAGAGCTTCTCGGCCTCGAAGCTCTCGCCGCAGGCGTAGGGCTCGAGCTTGCCGGGGGTGGCGTCGAGCGCCGGCGCCAGCAGCTTGCCGAACCCGTACACGAGCAAGGCGATCCCCATGGCGATCAGGAAGGCGATCGGCGGTGACAGGAGGATGTCGAAATCCATGGCCTACCCCCTCAGCCGCGACAGCATCCGCACGTCCAGCGACAGGTTGGTGCGGTGACAGACGACGATGATGGCCAGCATCACGGCAGCCAAAATCGTCTCGACGATGATGAAGGTGACGATCAGCGACTGGATCAGCGTCGTCATGCCGAGGTGGGCGCCAGCCCCGAGCAGCACCAACGTCACGCCCTTGGCCAGCACCTCGACCCCGAGCACCAGCCGCAGCAGGTTGCGGTAGGACAACAGCAGGTAGACGCCGACCAGGAACACCAGGAAGCCGGCGAAGAACAGCCCGAGCACCGCCTCAGTCATGGTGACCTCCCGCCAGCTTGGCGCGAAACACCGCCAGCACACCGAGTACCCCTGCGAGGATGATCGCGACCTGCCCCAGCACGTCGGTGCCGCGCTGCCCCCAGAACGCCTCGGCAAACGATGCCGGTGCTCCCACCGGCGGGGCGGGCGCGGTCAGGTAGCTCGCCAGCCAGTGCGAGCCACCGTACGCCACCGCGGCGAAGACGACGAGCATCGGCAGGAGGAAGCGTGCGGGCAGCCGCGACTCGACCCCCTGGTCCGAGTCCTTGGTGAGGCTCACGGTGGACACGAACAGCACGGTGATGAGCCCGGCGCACACCGAGAGCTCGAACACGGCGGCGATGTTGGCCCCGAACTGGAACAGCACCACCGATAGCAGCACCGAAGCCGCCGCCAGGGCCAGCGCCGAGTAGAGGAGATCGCGGAACAGCCCCAGTAGGACCACCGCCACGACCAGCAGCACGAGGCAACCGACGAGCAGTGTCATGGCTAGTTACCCCCCACCAGTACCCGCGCCGCCGGCTCGATGAGCCCACGCAGCACGGAGTCGAAGAACACGCCCACGAGCAGCGTCGTGGCAGCCAGCACCACGACCGCGACCGACATCGCCGCCGGGGCTTCCTTGAGCTCGTTCCATTTCTCGTTGAGCTTGCCGAAAAACACCCGGCGCTGCAGGTAGAGGAAGTAGCCGAGCGTGAAGATCGAGAAGAACACGGTCAGGAACGCGACCACCCACTGCTTGGCCGCGACCGCGCCGAGGATGATGAAGAGCTTGGAGAAGAAGCCGCCGAATGGCGGCACCCCGGCGATCGACAGCGTCCCGAACACCGAGGTGACGCCGGTGACGCGCATGCGGTTCTCGAGCCCGCCCATCTCGCGGATGTCGCGCGTGCCGGTCCGGTACTGCACGGCGCCGGAGTTCAAGAACAGCAAGCTCTTGAAGATCGCGTGGTTGAGGACGTGGAACAGCGCGCCCACGATCCCGAACCAGTTGCCGATCCCGAGGCCGATGAGGATGTAGCCGATCTGCGAGATCGAGGAGTAGGCGAGGAGGCGTTTGAAGTCGGTCTGGAAGTAGGCGACGACGGCGCCCACCACCATCGATAGGAGGCCGAGTATGAGCAGGGCCCGAAGCACGTGGGGCGGCGCCGCGTAGACGCCGAAGAAGAGGCGGACCAGCGCGTACACCCCGGCGACCTTGATGACGACGCCTGAGAGCATGGCCGAGATCGGGGCCGGGGCGGATGGGTGGGCGTCCGGTAGCCAGGCGTGGAACGGCACCACCGCCGCCTTGAGCCCGAAGCCGGCCACGAACAGCCCGGCGGCCAGCATGAGCACCGGGTTGCTGGCAGCACCTCCGGCGAGCGCCGCCCTGAGCCCGGCGAAGCCGAGCGTGCCGGTCGTGGCCAGGATGAGGGAGATGCCGATCAACACCATGCCGGTGGCCACCACCGAGAGCAGCAGGTACTTGAGTGAGGCCTCGATGCCGTCGAACTCGAGGTTGTACGCGACGAGCACGTAGGCGGCGACCGAGGCGACCTCGAGGAACAGGTAGAGCGAGAAGAGGTCGCGCACCAACACCATGCCGTTCAGACCCATGACCATGAGCAGCAGCAGCGAGAAGAACTTGGCCCGTCCGCCGTAGTGCCCGATGTAGTCGATGGAGTACACTGCGCAGCACAGCCCGACTCCGTTGACGACGACCAGGAACAGTAGCGACAGGCCGTCGACCTCGACGTGCGCGCCGAGCCACTCGAACGTGCAGGTGGACGCGGCTCCGGGGAGGAGCAGCAGGCAGGTGACCACCGTGACCACCATCGCCAGCGTCACGAAAGCGTCGGCGGCGCGGCGTCCGAGCTTGGACACCCACGGCATGAGCAGGGCGCCGACCAGGGGGGTGAGGAAGAGGGTTCCGACCAAGCCTTCCATGGGCGACCTCGCCTTACATGAGCACCAGGGCCAGGACCACGATGAGCCCGACCACGACCCAGCTCAGATAGTTCCCGTACACGCCGTTGTGGACCGCCGAGAGCGCTGGCCCGGAAACCGCTTTGCCGCCGGCGACGATGGCATCCGCCACCACGTCGATGAGCCGCTCGAAGTAGCGGAAGACGACCCGCGTCAGCCACTCCACGACCTTGACGCCGACCTCGTACCAGTCGAGCTTCTTTTCCTCGGCCAGCCGCAGAGCGCCAGCGGTCGCCGGTGAGGTCCGCAGCCCGCTGAACGCCTCGGCCGGCGAGCTCGTCCGCTCGCGCGCCACCAGGTACAGCGCGATGCCGAGGATCCAGACCAGCAGCGACACGTAGGTGAGCGGGCCGACGTGGTTGAACATGGCGGTGAGCCCACCGGGGCCGGCCGGCCCGACCTTGAGCTCGAACGCCGGCACCGCAGCGGCGAACACGAGGCCGGTGAAGAAGGCCGCCACGCCGAGCAGTAGCGCCGGCACGTACTCGCAGCCCGCGAGCGCCGGGCGGGCAACCGGGCGTCGCTCCCACACCACCGCGAGCAGCTTGGTCATCACCGCGACGTTGAGGATCGCTCCCACGACCAGCAGCGCCAGTACCGAGGGTGCACGGTGCAGCATGCCCTCGAAGATCAACTCCTTGGCCATGAACCCGCCGGTCGGGACCATCGAGATGGCGGCCAGGTAGGCGAGAGCGAACCCCCAACCGATTGCCGGGACCGCCCGACCGAGCCCACGCAGGTCCTCGAGCCGAGCGCTCCCGGCCTTGGCCTCGAGCGCACCGGCGGCGAAGAACATCCCCGACTTGTAGGTCGCGTGCGTGAGCATGTACATGAGCGCGCCGGCGATCCCAGCCACGTGCGAGGTGGCAGCACCGGCGACCATGAACCCGACCGGTGAGATGGCGGTGAGCGCCAGCGTCTTCTTGAAGTTGCGTTCGACCAAGGCAGGCAGCAACACGGCGAACATGGTGACGAGCCCGAAGATCACCATGATCACGCGGGCCCGCCGGTCGAGGATGAACATCTGGTTGGTCACCGTGATCAGGAACGAGATCCCGAGGATCTTCTCGAGCGAGGCCGGCAGCGCGGCGAAGCCGGTCGCCGGCATGACCTCGGCTGCCTCGGGGATCCAGGTGTGGAACGGGAACATCCCGGCCTTGGCTCCGGCGCCCAGGAAGATGAGCACGAACGCCACGAGCCCGGCCTCGGGCGTGGCGGCGATCCGCACCGGCTGGCCCAGCAGCGGGCTGCCGCCCAGCAGCAGGTACATCATCAGACCCATCACCATCAGGAAGTCGGAAGTGCCACCGATGATCAGCGCCTTGAGCGCGACCCGCTCCGCCTGCTCGCCGCCCGAGGCGATCGAACCGTACAGGGCGAGCAGGAACATCTCCCAGAAGATGAGCAACACAAAGACGTTGGCGGTGAGAACCACGCCGCAGGCGGAGCCGAAGGCGAGCAGCAGCGACCCGACCAGTAGCGCCGGGCGTGCGGCACCAGCGACGGAGCGCAACGCGTACATCCCGGTCATGAGCTGGAAGAAGCAGACGAAGGCGAGCAGCAGCAGCCGCCACGCGTCGAGCGTGAACGCCAGGGTGAACGGTCCCGCGAACGGCGAGCTCAGCGCGAGCGGCGAGGCGCCGAGCGCGAGCAGGAAACCGAGCGTCGACAGCCCGGCCACCGTGAGCGGCAGCGCTGCCAGCGCCCTCGGGTTCTTGCGCGCCAGCGGCGTCACGAGGGCGGCGAGGATCGGTACCACGATGAGCAGGAGCATCGCGGTCATGGCTTACCTCCAGAGCCCGGCGAGGGTGTAGAAGATGGTGCGCTGGGCGGCGGCCACCTTGGCCAGGGCGAACGGCATCGGCAGGAAGAACCCCGCGAGCACTGTCATCACGGCCAGGATGGCGACCACGGTCACCATCACGGGCGCGCCCTCGTGATGCGACTCCCCGCGCGGCTGCCCGAGGAAGATCGTGTGGAAGCTGCGCAGCATGTACAGCAGGGTGAGCACTGCGGTGAGGATCGCCCCGACCGCCAGGTAGTGGTACCCGCCGTTGACCATTCCCTGAATGACGAAGTACTTGGAGAAGAACCCGGCCATCGGCGGGATGCCGGCGATGGAAAGTGCGCACACCAGGTAGGCCACGGCGGTGACCGGCATCTTCTTGAAGAGCCCGCCCATCTTGGTCATGTCCTTGGTATGGGTGCCGTGCTCGATGATCCCGGCGCACAGGAACAGCCCGCCCTTGGCCAAGCCGTGCGCCATGATGTACAGCAGCGCTCCCACGTAACCAGTGGCGGTGAAGGCGAACAATCCGAGGAACGTGTAGCCGATCTGGCTCACCGTCGAGAAGGCGAGCAGCCGCTTGATGTTGGTCTCCTGTAGCGCCGCGCAGGCCGAGACGAAGGCGGACCCGAGAGCCACCGCCAGCAGCCACTTGTGCCACTGCGGCGGGATCGACAGACCATTGCAAAACAGGCGGGCGAACCCGTACAGGCCGATCTTGACCAGGATCGCGGCGTGGAGCAGCGAGGTGATCGTCGACGGCGCCACTCCGGCGTCGGGCAGCCAGGTGTGCAGTGGCACCGAGGCGCTCTTGGAGAACACGCCAGCGAGGATCAGCACCAGCGCTACGGCGCTGACCGTCTTGCCCCGCAGGTCGGCGATCTCGAACGTCCCGTACTGGGCGTACACGAGCACGAACCCCAGCAGCATCAGCACCGCGCCGCCGAACGTCACCAAGAATGCCTTGTCGGCTTTCCAGATGTAGTCGGGCTCGCGGAAGTAGCCGATGAGCCGCCAGCAAGCGAGCGCCGAGATCTCCCAGAACGTGTAGAGGAAGATGATGTTGGTCGAGAACACCAACCCCATCATCGCGCCCAGGAAGAGGGTGACGATGAAGTAGTACTCGGGCTCGTGATCGCCGTGCTCGATGTACCCGAGCGAGTAGATGGCGATGAGCGTGGCGATCAGCGAGGACGTGAACGCCATGAACGCCGCGAGTGCGTCGATCGTCAGCGACAGGTTGATGAGGTCTCCGTAGAACGGGATCTTGAAGCTCGTCACCTGCCCGGCGCGGGCCGGTCCCAGCAGCGTCCAGGTCATGAGGTGAGCGGCACCGATGAGCGCCACCGCCAGGTACCCGGTGAGCTTGCCCTTGCGCATCCACCCCACCACCGGGATGAGGAACGAGCCCAGGAGAGGAACCGCAATGATCGCGAGCGCAGTCGTCTGCAAGTCCATAAGTTCCTGCCTCACAAGTAATTAAGTGCGGAGACGAAACCCACGCGCCATCCCAGCCGTCTCGGATCGTAAGGATAGCACCAATTTTCACAATGTCACCAGGGACGCGCGCTCGCGCCAGGAAGGGGCGAGCGAGGCCGAGCTCCGAGAGAGCGATCGGGATCCGTGGCCAGGGTCCAGGCGCCGGTATGTGGGAAGGACACCGTCACCTCGCGAGCTTGCCGAACGAAGCGCGAGGCCGTGACGCAACCGAAGGCCGCGGCAGCCCCCATTGCCATTCCGATCCTCGTGGCCCCCCGACTGACCCGCTGGGGACGGGATGGGCAACGGCACGGGGTCGGGTCAGGGTAGATCTAGCCTCTGCTCGGTACCCGGGTTTGGCTGGTGTGAGGCCGAGCGCAAGGTCAGGGGACCGGAGTACCCGAAGCCATCTACCTCGCCGGGCGGGAGAGGCCGTCGGCGGCGACGACGACACCGTCGGAGGGGACCTCGAAGGCGGCGCGAAGGGCGGGCACGGCGGTCTTGACGGCCTCGCCCGGGACGACGAACGCGACCGACGAGATCGAGGTGCTGATCGCGTGGACGGTCACGCCGGCGGCGGCCAGGGCACGGGTCGCCGTGGCAGCGCATCCCGAGCGCTCGCGGAAGTGGGGGCCGTGCACGGCCAGCACGGCGACACCGCGCTCATAGGTCGTGGAACAACTGGGTAGCGCCTCGCTCACCGCGGCGAGAACGGTTCGCAAGTCGCAGTCCTGAACACAGAAGAGCAGGTGCCCGTGGCCGTCGCAGCCCCCCACCTGGACCACGAGCTGGGTGTTGATCTTGTGTGCGGCCAAGGCGTCGAGGAGCGTCGAGACCGCGGTGGAGACCTCGGTCGAGACGGTGGTACAGACGGCCGCGAGCCCGAGGCACTCGACGATGCCCGTTGCCCTGATGGGCAGCTGGGTGCTCATCGCGGATGACATGTTAGGATTCTACCGCTTTCCCGGCCGGTGGGGGCGAACCGAAACCAGGCCACCAGAGGCAGGAACAGGAGGTCGGCGATGTCGATCCGCCACCCATGATCTCGATCCCGGTGCGCGATTGGGCCGTGATCTACGGACACCCCAGCCGACTTGCATCCACACGGTCTCTTTACGTATCGGCCAACCTTTACCGGGACCTTCCGGACCCCGACGCCGGGCGCGAGGAAATCGTCCGGGCGATGACGAGCCACAGGGCGGGTTCGCTGCGACCTCCGGTGGGGCCGGCTACAGTCTCGGCAGCAGCAGCGCGTTGAAGAGCAGCTTGTACGTCGCCGGGGTGGAAGCACGGAACTGCGGGGCGAAGGCGTACAGCACGAGCTGGCCCTTGCCCTTGCGGGTCCACACGGCAGCGGCGGTGTTGGCGAGCAGCTTCTCGCCCTCGAGGTAGCCGGAGAGCAGGATGTCGTGCTCGGGGAACGAGGCGAGCACGCGGCGGTCGGCGTCGGGCGCCGGCTGTCCGGTGCGGAACACCGGGCGGCCGCGCGAGAAAACGCCGGACTCGGGTGGCATCCCCCACGTCAGCGGGTGGTCCTGCAGCACCTTGACGCGCAGCCACGAGCCGGTGACGTCGAGCCCCTTTTTCCCGAGCTCGTCGCCGATGTCGCTCACCGGCAGCCTGAAGTCCTCGGTGACGTCCTTGCCGCGCTGGATCTCGAGACCGTCGAGGAACAGACCGCACGAGCGGCCCCAGGCCAGGATCACGCCGCCCGTATCGAAGAACGCCATGAGCTTCTCCATGCCCTTGGCACCGATCCCCTTGCGGAACTCCGGTGGGAGGTCCGGCAGGTAGTAATGGTCCTGAGACTTGTAGCGGCCCTGCTCGAGAACGTTCTTGTCGGTCGAGGGGAAGATCACGAGGTCGAATGTCTTGGCGAAGTCGGTCTTGTCGAAGTCACCCGGGTGAACGACCTGGAACGGCACGCCGTAGCTGTCGAGCAGGTAGCGCGTCCACCCCGCGTCCATGTCGTGGAAGAACGTCTCGACGAGGGCGATGCGCGGCAGCTTGACCTGGCGCAGGCCGGCCGGCTCGGCAGCCAGCACGGTGGCCGGTACGCCGATCTCTCCCAGGAGCTTGGACAGTGTCCTGGGGTCGGCGCCGGGGCGGATCGCGAAGCTGCCGGCAGGCAACGTCACGTCGCCCACGGCGAGCGGCTTGTCGATGCGGCTGGTGGGTAGCCCCGCCTTGAGAGCCGCGAATGCGGCGCGGAACGCCTCGTTCTCGTTGGCCGAGAACGCCACGCCCCAACTGCCGGCGGGGAGCTCGCGCGGGCCGGCTGGAAGCGCGAGCGGCGCCTCGAGGCGGCGCAGTCTCTTCTCGAGCTCCGGTGCCCGCACGTCGACCTGCTCGGCGGTCACGCCGCGGTGCAGCGGCAGCGACCAGCTCGTGATGTCGTAGGGGCGGATGATTTCACCGTCGGGCGTGAAGTGTCGGAGCGGGAAGCGCTGCTTTTCGAGCACCTCCTTGATGAACGGGCGGAATGGCTGGGCCAGCGGCACGACCACCGAGCCGGCCTCGAACTGCCGGCCACCGGCGGTGACGCGCTCGGTCGCGGTGTAGACCTGGATGCCGTGCTCGAGCAGAAGGTTGACGAGCTTGACCCACTCGCCACGGTCGCGCTGCGTTGGCGGCAGCACGAAGTAGTACGGCGCCTGGGTGCGCCCGCGTTCGACCTCGCGCCGGCAGATGTCGTTGCGGAAGCGCAGGAGCTCTTCGCGGTAGGTGGAGGCGGTGCGGAGCAGCGAGCGAAACGAGGACAGCTCGTACACCACCGCGTCTCCCAGCCGCCACCACCCGCCCGGCCAGGGGTCGAGAAAGTTGACGCTCTTGGCGTACTCGACCACACCCTTGTCGTTGGCAACCAGCTCGGTGGGCTCGACGAAGATCGGAGAAGCGCCGTTGACAGTGGCGTTCTCCGTCAGCAGCCCGACGACGTTCTTCCAAATGCAGGTCTCGGTGGAGCCCGGCCAGTAGTCGTCGAACGCCCAGTGCTGAGCGATGCCGGTCAGGCCGTCCTGATGCATGTCGCGGGCCATGCTGGTGCCGAAGGTGGCGATCCACGTCCACAGGCCGGCCTCGATGTTCTCGGTGATCGGGTCGTGTGAAGGCGGGCAATAAAAGCGCGGTCCCGAGCCGCCCATGCCGTGCTTTTCGACCATCACCTGCGGGAACCACTCGGACGAGGTCAGGCGGGCGATCGCCCGGCTGTCCTCCTGCGTCAGCGTCACGAAATCGCGGTTGTTGTCGTGCCCGACGTAGCGGTGGTAGACCGCCGGCAGGTCGGCGCCGTCCCACGGCGTGCCCGCGTACTTGCGGTAGTTCTCCACCACCATGTCGAGCCCGTCGGGGTTGTGTGCCGGGACGACCATGAGCACGACGTTGGCGAGCTGCGCCAGCACTGCCGGGTCCGCCGTCGTAGCCAGCTCCCAGGCGTGCTGCAAGAACCCCTGGCACGGGGCCAGCTCGTTGGCGTGCATCGACAGCGTCTCGAGCACGAACACCCTCCCGTTGGCGACGAGCCCGGCCCGTTCCGCTTCCGGGATCTCGGGGTCGAGCGCGAGGCGGCGGTTGATGGCGTGCAGCTCGTCGAGGCGCGCGATGTTTTCGTCCGCCGACACGAACACCACGTACATCGGCTTGCCGAGGGGGCTGGTGCCGATCTGCCGCATCTCCAGCCGCGGCGAGCGTTCGTCGAGCAGCTTGAGGTAGCCGACGATCTGCTCGTAGTCCAGGAGCTTGCCGTCGGCCCCGGGGGCAAAGCCGAAGTGCGTCTGGGGAGACGGCAGCGCCGCCACCGCGAGGGCGCCCGAAGCCACCAGCACGCCACCGCACACTGCCAGGATCGCTGTGATCGTTCGCATGGTTCCTCCCGCCCGCAGCGAGGCTAGGCCGCTCGTGGCCTCCGGTCAAGCAGGGCATCACGGCGGTGCGTCAAACCAAGGACCGGCGCGCGGCCCACGCTTGGGGACCCGGCGCTGTGGCTTCGGTGAACGGTGGGGGTGACTGGGCAGGGCGGCTTGTGTCGGCGAAAAGTCCATAGGGTGCCAGGCAGTTGGTACCTGAAATACCTGGCCGTTCACGTCTAGCACCTGGACGCGCGGCAGGCCGATCACAGCGCCTCCGATGACAGCGAGCAGTTGAATCGTTCCAGGGGGGATCCCCGTTCTCCCTGGCTCGTGTCAGGCAGTCGAGTCCAGCGCTGCGGCCGCCTGCACGGGGTGGAAAAGCCCGGCTCGACCGAAAACGCAAGCTGCGGGTCGGCCGTCACGCCCCAGGGGCGAGACGGTGGCGTAACCGGCGGCTGCGAGCGAGAGCAGCGGCTCGTTAGCCCGCATTTCTCACCGCACGCGTTTTAGCGGTCGGTGGGGTGGTTGTGGTGGGGTGGGAGTGTGATTGTGGGGTACGTGCTGGGGTGTTGGCGATGAGGACGTGCAGTCGTGTCGTCGTGTACGGGGTTGTGGGGCACACAATGGTCTGTCAGCCCACACCTCGGCCTGAAAGATGATGCACAGCATCGAGATGCGGTAGGACGTCAGGCCGGCAATGGGCCTGCGCGTCGGAGATTGGCGCAGGCCGCGAGGAAGACATCCTTGACCGGGCAGC